>VFSW01001058.1_pt1 | contig 41065 bp, 45 predicted proteins | sample 5358111 | NCBI WGS metagenome assembly VFSW01 (sample SAMN11554181, study PRJNA540505) | mine drainage metagenome | isolation source: sediment from site ElyBrook_90M | place: USA: Ely Copper Mine, Vershire, VT | collected 2017
CCATGCAATGAGGATTGTTGTTGAGCTGATCGGCGGCACGACGGAGGCCTGTGACCTGACGGTTGCAGGGAGTCGTTATGGGCGTATCGTGGTGACAGGGAATAAGGCCCTTCTGGCCGAACGAGGGCAGGAGATCTTTGCCCTCGCCTGCGAGCACAAGGTGCCGGTTTTTTTTGAAGCCGCTGTCGCAGGAGGCATTCCGATCATCCAATCGTTGCGTGATGCCTTTGTCGGCAACCGGATTGAGTCGATTCATGGGATTCTCAACGGGACGAGCAACTACATTCTGACCCGGATGCAGGAGGCTGGTCTCGATTATCCCGAGGCACTGGAAGAGGCGATCTCGTTGGGATATGCCGAGGCCGACCCCACGCTCGATCTCAATGGATGGGATGCCGGGCACAAGGCGATCATTCTCGCCGCCCTAGCCTACGGTTTCTGGGTTGATCCCGGGAAAATCCGCGTCGAGGGGATTGAACGCGTCAGCGCCGCCGATATTCATTTTGTCAAAAGTCTCGGCTACTGCATCAAATTGCTCGGTTCGATCCGCGCTCAGGGCGATGTCGTGGAGGTTGGGATCGCCCCGACGCTTATTCCTCAAGGGCATGTTCTCGCCTCGGTGAACGGGGTTTTCAATGCCATTGCGGTACGCGGTGATCTGGTGGGCGATAGCCTCTTCTATGGGCGCGGAGCTGGGCGCGGGCCGACAGCCACTTCAGTGGTCGGTGATCTTGTCGAAGCGGCGCACCTTCTGTCCTCCCCGCGATGCACGTTTGGATTTTCCTCCCATGCTCTCTACGGCACCAGTAGGGCCTCCGAGGAGATTGTCGGCTCGTATTACCTGCGTCTCTCCGTGGATGATCAGCCGGGTGTGTTGGCCCGCATCGCCGGAGTGCTGGGTGAGGCGGGCATTGGCATCTCCTCGGTGGTTCAGCCGGAATCGCTCGCCGGAGTCGAGACTCCCCTGGTGCTCATGATTCACGAAGCCGCCTACGGCATCATGCATGAGGCTCTGGCTCGGATCGCTGCCCTTGATTGCGTGAAAGGGAAACCGGTGCTCTTCAATGTGGAATTATTTCCCTAAGTTTTCCCTGAATACTTTTTGCTCTGAATGAAAACCATCTTCCATGACTGCGGCGTGATCTCACGCTACCGGGAATATCTCCCCGTCACCGAGGCCACCCCTGTTATCTCCCTGAGTGAAGGTTCCACGCCGCTGATTCATTCTCCCAAGCTAAGTTCTCTCACCGGAGCCGAGGTGTACCTCAAGTATGAGGGGCTTAATCCGACCGGTTCTTTCAAGGATCGCGGAATGACCATGGCAATTTCCAAGGCTGCTGAAGAGGGAGCCCACACCGTGCTCTGCGCTTCTACGGGCAATACCTCGGCCTCCGCCGCCGCCTATGCTGCACGCGCGGGAATGAAGTGTGCCGTGCTGCTGCCAGCCGGACGGATTGCCGGAGGGAAGCTCGTTCAGGCCTACATCTACGGGGCGACCGTCATTGCCATTCGGGGAAATTTTGATGACGCCCTACGCCTCGTGCGCGAATTGGGTGCAACCGGTGATTTTGCCGTGGTCAATTCGATCAATCCCTACCGCATCGAGGGGCAGAAGACCGCTGCCTTTGAAATCATTGAGGAGTTGGGCAACGCCCCCGACATCCATATTCTTCCAGTCGGCAATGCGGGCAACATCACCGCTTACTGGAAGGGGTATAGCGAGTTCAAGGAACTGGGGCGCAGCTTCAAGCTTCCCCGGATGCTCGGCGTGCAGGCCGCTGGGGCCGCCCCTCTTTACCGTGGAAAACTTGTCGAAAACCCCGAAACCGTGGCGACCGCCATTCGGATCGGACGTCCTGCGAGCTGGGATGGCGCGATCCATGCCGTTGCCGCATCGGAGGGCTGTTTTGACATTGTGGAGGACGCAGAAATTCTTACCGCACAGAAATGGCTGGCTGCCAATGAAGGGGTCTTTGCCGAACCTGCCAGCGCTGCTCCCGTGGCTGCTTTGCTAAAATATTTCGGGGCAAATCGCAGGGCCGATTTCCCCTTCCCGGATTTTTCTAAAATTTCTGGGGGATGTAACATCGTGCTCACCATCACGGGCAATGGCCTGAAAGATCCCGATACGGCCAAGCACGCCGTGAGTGACCCCATCGAGACGGAGGCCTCCTCACAGGCTGTTCGGGAAGCTCTCGCCTCGGCTTCTGTGCCTACAGCCTAACCTCCTACAGCCTGCGGCCTCTCTCATGTCCCTCATCGTTCAGAAATATGGAGGCACCTCGGTTGCAACACCCGAGCGTATCCTGAATGTCGCTCGCCGCTTACTTGCCACGCAACATGAAGGTCATTCTGTCGTTGCCATCGTCTCGGCCATGTCGGGGGTCACCGATTCCCTGATCAAGCTGGCTCAGGCGGTTTCCATGCAGCCGTCGGAGCGGGAAATGGATGTGCTTCTCGCGACGGGGGAGCAGACCACGATGGCTCTCGCAGCCATGGCCATCCAGAGCCTTGGTGGCAAGGCGATCTCACTGACCGGGGCGCAGGCAGGTATTGTGACCAATGGCATCCATACCAAGGCCAAGATCAGCAATGTCACCCCGGCCAAGATCAAAAAGCACCTCAAGGAAGGAGCAATCGTCATTGTTGCTGGATTTCAGGGTGAGACCAGCGAGGGAGTGATCACGACTCTCGGGCGCGGCGGCTCTGATCTCACGGCAATTGCCATTGCCTCGGCACTCGCTGCGGATGCCTGCCAGATCTTTACCGATGTTGATGGCGTCCATACCTGCGACCCTCGCATCGTCCCGACGGCCAGAAAGATCGAGGCCATCTCTTATGACGAGATGTTGGAAATGGCCAGCAGCGGCTCTAAGGTCATGCAGTCCCGCTCGGTCGAATTCGCCAAGAAATTTGGCGTCACTTTTGAAGTCCGCAGCAGTTTTAACAATAACCCAGGAACCATCGTGAAAGAAGAATCCGCCGGAATGGAACAGGTCGTCGTCCGAGGCGTCAGCATCGAACGCCATCAGGCCAAAGTCACTGTCACTCATGTCCCGGATCAACCGGGCTGCGCCGCCCGCCTCTTCACCGCCCTCGCCGAGGCCCATGTCATGGTCGATGTCATCGTCCAGAATGCCTCAGCAAGTGGTGCGACCGACATTTCCTTCACGCTCAACCGTGACGAGCTGAAAAAAATCGGTGACTTGCTCGATCGTGTTGCACGGGAAATCGGAGCTGGTGCAGTGCTCAAGCAGGATGGGATTGCCAAATTAAGCGTCGTGGGGATCGGAATGCGCACCCATTCCGGCGTGGCGGCAAAGCTCTTTGAAGCCCTTGCCAAGGGAGGTATCAATATCCAGATGATCTCCACCTCGGAGATTAAAATCGCCGTCATCATCGATGAGGCCCAGATTGCCGAAGCCGCACAGCTTACGCATGAGGCCTTCGATCTCAGTGCTGTATAAACCTCAAGGAACCCGGAGAATTCTCGCGCAGAGAGGCAAAGGTGCGGCATCACCAAAATAGCTTGAGGAGTTGCATGATCAGATCTTCATGAACTTCCTGATCGTCGCCGAATGCGCCCGTGTCTGAATGCGCCTCTTGGCGGGGCATCATGCGAGCCCCCGCTTCAGAAAGAACCAGACCACAGATTTTCTCCATGATTCTGTGAGCAGAAGGCATCATCCTTGAACCTATCCCTCCATGAAAACATACAGACTCCTCCTCATCCTTGCCTCCGTCGGCATCGGTATCGTTCTCTGTGTCGCTCTCTTCTATGCCTGGACAGACTGGTCGGGAGCGCGGCAACTCCAATCCGCCCTCACGATGCTGGAGGCAAGAAAGGAGAGCGTCCGCTTTGAAGATTTCCTCCCCAAGCCGATTCCCGACGAGCGGAATGTCGCCGCCGCGCCAATTTTCAAGGATTTCTTCAATCAATTTAGGCTAAAGAAAACCACTCAAAACACCCGTCTTGCGAAACTCGAGATGCCTTGAAAAACAACTCTTCATTCTGAAATTCCAGAAAATCTTCATCTGGTGGCCCGACAAATTGATCCCTCCTTCCACGGAGACGATCTGGCGGCATGGCATCTCATCCTGAAAGCCTTGGCCCTCACCGAGCCTCTGCTGGCCGAACTTCGTGAGGCTCTTGCCAGACCAGAAATTGTCTGGCCTCTCGATTATTCTGTCCCGCTCTATGGGGTTGCACTGCCTCAGATAGGAATTCAGCTGCGCATCGCTAGAATATTTCGAACTAGAGCATTGGCCGAAATAGCCACGGGGGATTTCTATAAGGCCTTTGAGGATACCCAGACCCTACTGGCTCTGGCTAGAATCAGCAAAGAGCCTCCTATCGTGATAGGTAAACTTGTGGAGAAAACCATCTTGAAGATGGCGGCGGAAGTCATCAACGAAGGTCTCTTGCACGGAGCTTGGAATGAGGATCAGTTGACCTCTGTGTCAGCCAGTCTGCTTCAGGTCAATCTCTTGACTCAATATGCCAAGAGTCTCCGCTTAGAAAGAATCTGCGATATGCAATGGTGTGCTTCAAAACGGAAGCCCTCAAACTTCAATAATTTTCCATTCACTCACTGGACTCCCTTGCAAGAAGAGCTTTTTCTTTCTGCATGGCGGTTTCGCCCTCTCGGCTGGGCGCAGGAAGACAGCGCACTCTGTATCATGACACAACAGCAGATGATCGAGTCCCTCGGAGATGGAGCAGCCCTTGGCTCTAGGAAAATCTGGGAAGAACTCTCCAGACAAAAAAACTTTTCAGTTTGGAGTATTTTTATGAAACCTATGTCTTTTTTGGGTATGGCTGCAGAGGCTAATGTCGCCAAACATATCTGCCAAACCCAGACCATGCTCAACAGCCTCAGCGCGGCCTGTGCTGTCACACGCTATCGCCTCGCCAATCATCATCTCCCTGTAACGCTTGAGGAACTTGTTCCAGCACTCCTCCCTGCCGTGCCGAACGATCCGATGACCGGAGGCAAGCTCCTTTACAAACCCTCACCCGATGGTTCCTTTGTCATCTATGGCCTCGGCTGGAATCGCAAAGATGAGGGCGGCCCCAAAGTCTCCTCTTACAAGAAGCAACCAGAGGAGCAGAGCAACTGGGGCATCGTTGTCACCCCTCCCCAATAATCAGCAGGCCAACCGGGTGAACGGGTTGTGAACTTATCAGCCTCTTTGCTACATAGAACTTAATAGTAGGACTCAGGATGGTATTAGTTACTCTTCGGATACTTGGGCGGGTTCTGCACATACTGGGCGTCGGAGGATTTTACAGCGGTGTCGCCATTCATCTTATCCTGCACATAGGTAGCAGAACTGCTGACATCTTCCCCAAATCCCTTCACGGTATTGCATCCCGAGAGAAGGAGGGTGGCGGCAAGAAGGGGCAGAAGCGTGAGAAACAGGGAGCCTTTCATATGGGGAAAATATTTACCTCCATCTTCCCTCCCTGTCATCTTATTTTCGCGAGGAGAGTCTGATACTCTTCATTCTCCTGCGCGTAGAAGGGATAGCCGTCGCCAGCCGTGCCTGTGGGGCGATAGCGCCAGTGCTTGTAGCTCCAGAGCCAGAGCTCAGGGTGGGCGATGAGGCTTGGTTCCAGGGCATCCCAACAGGCCTGGGCAATCTCCTCAACGGTCGAGGAGGAGGTCACTTGCAGCGCAGGGAGATAGCGGACGATATAGCCTCCATCGGGGCGAGGACGACATTCTACTGGCACAATCGCGGCTCCCGTGCGGAGAGCCAGTTCGGCTGGAAGACGCGTGACCGGCGTGAGGAGGTGTCCGAAGCAGCGAATGATCACAGGGCCTTCACTTGGCTTGAGATTGAGATCCGTCAGCATCCCCATTTTTCCACCCTCCTTGAGATGACGAAGCGTGCGGAGCATGGCCCCTTTCTGCGGAATAATCTGGTTGCCCATGGTGGAACGCCATGCGTCAAAGAGGGGGCCGAGGAGCGGATTTTTGAGCTTCTGAGCGATGATTGGGAGTACGCTGATATGGCGGGCTGTGACTTGACTCACCCATTCAAAATTTCCTGCATGGAGGCAGTAATAAATCGCAGGTTTTCCCTGCGCTGTGTGCCACGGCATGGGCTCCAATCCCTCAGGCGTGGCAATGGCATCCAGCACGCTGGGCGTGAGATTTTCTGACCAGAGCAGCTCCAGTGCTGTGCGGGCAAAGAGGCCATACGAACGGCGTCCGATGGCCTCAATCTCCTTTTCAGAAAAACGCTCTCCCAAGGCCACGCGGAGATTATCCAGCGTTACCTTGCGGCGATGCCGGTCGAAGGCAAAAAAAATCCCCCCAATAAACATGGCCAGCGGCCCGATCGCGCGCCACGGTAGGAGCATGATCAGCGTAGAGGCTAGACGCAGGCCCCAGTATTCGAGTCTGTAACGCTGCCGCTTCCAGAACGGCACAGCAAGCAGTGCCGCCTCCAGAGGAGAGGGACTTGCGATAGTGCTCATCAGGGAGCTTCAGGGGTGAGGAGTTCCAGGCGTGGAAAAACGGGCGTCGGCACGCCGCAGCAGTAACCGTCAGGGAGTGAAAATTCTGGATTCAATAGATCATAAGGGTCTAGATCCCCTAGATTTAACTGTCTCAGAATCTCGGTAGCAGCATCTGGAGCTACGGGTAGGAGCATCGTGGCGGCTGTGCGGGCAGAGAGGAGCAGCGTGGTGAGCACGGCATCGAGACGGTCGGCCTGTTCGGGATCTTTGGCCAGCTTCCACGGAGCCGTAGAATCAACGAGGGCATTGGCGCAATTGACGACATCCATCATGGCTTCCAAGCCTGTATTGATTCGGGCTTCTTTCATTTCCAGAGCAAAAGTTACACACGAAATTTTTACTTCTTCAAAATAAGCCAGCAGATCCTCCGGCAGATCAACCTGCCTCGGCGATCCTTCTCGGTACTTCAAAGCCATGCTGAGGGTGCGATTCACCAGATTGCCGAGACCGTTGCCAAGCTCGGTATTATGACGCTGGATGAGGCGTTCCTCGCTGAAGTCGGCATCTTGTCCAGTCACGACATCCCGCATGAGATAGTAACGGAGAGCCGTGACCCCATAGGTTGCTGCCAAGACCGCCGGATCGACCACATTTCCTGTACTCTTACTGACCTTCTCGCCGCGCAGGCTCCAAAAACCATGCACGAGGAGCCTCGGCATCTGATCGTCGGTGAAGCCCATCGCGTGCAACATGCAGGGCCAATAGACACCATGTGCCGGAATCAGGATGTCCTTGCCGATCAGATGAAGGTCGCAGGGCCAGCGTTTTTCAAATGCCTCTCCCTGCTCTCCATAGCCGGAAAAGCTGATATAGTTAATCAACGCATCAAACCAGACATAGGTGACAAAATCAGGATCAAAAGGAAGCTCGATGCCCCATGCCAGACGGCTCTTGGGGCGTGAGATGCAGAGATCTCCAATGATCTTGGCGGCGGCATTTTTTAACTCTGTCTGGCGGAATTCCGGGGTGACAAAATCAGAATGACTCTCCAGAAATCCATCCAGCCAATCGGTGCAGCGCGAGAGACGGAAATACCAATTTTCCTCTTCCAGAAAAACCACCTCACCCCACTCGGGGCCAAATTCTCCATCCGGCCCGCGCTCCTTGTCGGTCAGGAACTGTTCCTGACGGACGCTGTAATGGCCGCTGTAGGTCGCCTTGTAGAGCCAATCACGCGCCTTGAGATCTGAGAGAATATTCTGCACAGCAAGCGTATGCCGAGGAGCTGTCGTGGCAGCCCATGCATCGTTGGAAATACCGAGGGTCTTCCAGAGGGAAAGAAACGTCTGCGTGACACGATCGGCAAATTCCTGCGGAGCGATTCCCTCGCGCTCGGCACTCTGCTGCACCTTCTGCCCATGCTGATCGACGCCCGTGAGGAAAAAGACTCGATGCCCAAGCTGTCGCCGAGTGCGTGCGATCACATCAGCCAGCACCTTCTCATAGGCATGGCCGATGTGGGGCGGGGCATTGGTATAATCAATCGCTGTCGTGATAAAAAAGGTCTCTTTCATGAAATGGTCGGTTGGTCTGAAGGGGATGTCGCTGCTGCCGAAGAAGGTTCCTCTTGAGCAATCTTGCCACCCCAGGAGAGAATCCTGGCTTTCACGCCAGCGGACTCCGCCTCGGCGATCTGGTGGTTGCGAACATAAAACATGGAAAGACTCGACCATGCGAGCTGGTCATTGGGGCGGAGTTCTGTTGCCTTCAGCCCCGCCTTGATGGCCTCAGAAAAATGCCCCGTCTTCATGAGAGCCATCCCAAGCGCATGCCAGCCATCGAAAAATGCCGCATCGAGCGCGACACAACGACGATATTTTTCCACTGCCGCCTCCAGTTCTCCGATAGCAACGTCACCGCTCGCCTCATCAACAAGGCGTAAAATTTCCTCAGCAATCGCCCCTCCCTGATGCGTCATATCATGCGAAGCGTTCGTAAGGAAGATGGCACTCAGGAGTCTTTTCTCCCGCCGAGAACTTTAATCTGGGCGGCGGCGCGTGATGCCTGGAGCCATTCCTGAAAGATCAATTCCTGATCGTTGTTCAAGAGCTTCTTAGAAAGCGTAGCCTGATGATCCTTCCATTGAAGATCGGTCAGCGCCTCGCGCTTCTCAAGATAGAGGGCAAAGGAACCCCAGGGAGCCGGTTGAAGTTCCCCTAGTTCTCCCTCCTTGAGCCCGAGAGTGGCTCCGGTGAGAGCCTGCTGCTCTTCACTATTTTTTGGGTCAGAGGGGGCTATATTCCTGATGGGCTCCGTTTTCACGCCTGCTAGTTTCGCGGCTTCGGCAAACGATTTGCCGGCGGTCAAGGAGGCGCGAATCTGCTGGAGGGATTTGGCGGCTGCTTCTGAAGAAGCTTTGGAAGCCTTTTCGGCTTTCAGAAAGGCGGTGATTTTTTCTGTGACTTCGGCCAGCTCCAACTGACGGGCGGGAGAGAGTGCATCCACCGTAAAAAGGAAGAACGTATTGCCATCCTGAATGACCTCGGAGATTTCTCCGCTCTTTTGCATGCGGAAGGCTCCTTCAACAAGTACCGGGGAAAGGCCGGAGTCCTTGCCGTTCTGGCTGCCATCGCGTTGCAGGGAGAGAACCTTTTTCGGATGAAGGGCCACCTTTTCGGCGCTCTGAGAAAAATCAAGCCCATGGGCAACCCCCTCGTGAAGTGATTTCCCGGCAGCCACGGCCTCGTCAGCCAGCTTCTGTAATGCCGTGGTGCGCTCTTTTCCGGACAGTTCCTGCTGGGCGCTAGGAAGCTCCAATGCGACATAGGAAATAGAACGCGTCTCGCCTGTTTTTAGCCCCGCCTTATTCTTGCCATAAAAAACAGCAACCTCCTCAGGAGTGACGGAAGCCTCCTTCATGAATTTTTCGCGATCAAAGCGGAGAACCTGCGCCATAACGGGCTGATAGATACGAGCCGCCCTGCGAACCTCTTCCTCGCCTAGTGCTACCGGGGAAGTTATCACGCGATGCAGTGCCTCTACGCAAAGGGCATCACGAATGAGATCCTCGAGCTGCCGCTCGGTAAAGCCACGGGGGGAGAGTTGCTCCTGAACGAATGCGGCATATTTTACAGAATCAAAGACCCCATCGGTCTGGAAGGGTGCGAGTGCTTTGATGGAGTCCAGCACCGCATGATCGGAGGGACGAATGCCAAGCTCCTGTGCCTGATGTTGAATGACAAAAAGATTGAGAATGTAATCACTCAGTGAAGTCTCCTCATTGGCTCCGAGGCCTCCAATCTCACGCATGAAATCCGTGAGACCTAGAGCCATTGCCAGTTGGTAGCTGCGTTTCTGACGATCGATATCAGCACGCTGCACGACACGGCCATAGACCTCGGCCACATCATTGCTGCCGAATTGCGATGGATTTGTGCGGTTATAAAACCAGATGAAAGAGACGATGGTCAGGATGACAATGAGGGTCATCAGGAACTGTTGATTTTTACGAATGATATGGAGCATCGGAAAGAGAGAGGGGAGTGGAATATCAGCCCTTAAAACTTGGAGGTAAAGTTTTAGGTTCTAGGAGTTGGATTTTACGGTCGCTGATTGTTGATATGAGACTCTCTGTGAGTAATGGGTGCATGGCATAAAATCAAGCGTAGCCGTCGCCAAGCATGCCTCTGCGACTTTCCTCAAAGCAGAGAAGCTCTTCCCAAAGACTATGGATGAGGCTATTTATTGATCCCGGTAGCCAAGCGACGCACCGCCTTGACGACGCCTGGGTCGCCAATGATTTCCAAGGCATCACTGAGGAGGAAAAGGCGGCGGCGGCGGGTATTTTCCTCAGGCCAGCTCTTGAGGAGTTTAGAAATTTTCATGGCGTAGAGCTGGAGGAAGCGCCCATCAGCCATCTGACAACGGGTGCGGAGATCCTGCCGGAGGGTTCCCAGCACCCCCGCCTCTTCCACCGCCTCCATGATCGCCACCTCATGAGGGGTCATATCAGGCTCCTGACGCCCCTTGGGGAGAATCCAGCGACTTCCCGAGGAGCTGGTGATGAGCAGGAGATGCAGTTTGCGATCAATGAAGGTGTAGGGCAGGAGGCCAAGCTGACACATTCCTGATGGCTCGGGTGTGCCATGAATGGCCATTTCTGCCGTCTGATATTCCTCGCGGCGCGTCACTTCCTCGCCGAGAAAATCAGGTTTTTTGAATCCTTTGCTCGCAGCCGTATCGGGAAAAGAAACTTCTGCAAGACGCAATGGCGCATGCTCTCCCGTGAACTCATCAATTTTCATGCTCAGACGCCCCAGCTTCATGGTATGGCGGATACGCGTGATCCGCTGCCCCATGGTAAAGGGCCAGAGTTTTTCAAATGGACCTTTGGTGATTCGAATTTCCTGTCCTGTAACCCCCTTGCCTGAGCGATCCCGGGTGGAAAGAACATAACGTGTGCCCTCACGGCGTACACGCAGCTCCTGCCCACGTTCTCGTATAATATATCCCTGTTCAATCTCGATAACCTTGGCCGAGGCCATTTGAGAGGGTGCCGAGGCGAGGAGAAACTTACGGCGCGGTGATCCGGATTTTTTTGTCATCAGAAAGGCTTTTTTGAATTTGCTGGGATTGACAACTCGCGTGAGTTCACCATGATGTCAATCCGCCTTTCCTGGCGAAAACGATGGTGGCTGTAGCTCAATGGTAGAGCTCCAGTTTGTGGTACTGGCTGTTGCGGGTTCGAGTCCCGTCAGCCACCCGTTTTTTCAAAGTGAACGTGCGTGGCCATTAGGGAACCGCTGCTTTCATCGCAGTGAGACTGTTGCGATGAAAGAAACCTCCGACTGGTTGGAGGGGATGAGAGCGGATAGGAAGTTGTTAATTGCAGATTGATGATTCGGGGGTCTTGGTCGGGGTTCGGGAATAAGCAATGAGAAATGAACAATTTTTTGATCTCTGGCTTCTGATCTCCGATCGCTCTTCGCTTTCATGCCTTGAAAAACATTCCATGGGTTTCCAGCAGTCATCATGGGATGAAAGCAGCGTTTCCCTAAACCACCACATCACACGGCGCCCTCCCACCGACCTCTTCATGCCTCAAAACGGAATATCGTCCTCTTCGAGGGGAGGCTGTGGAGTGGTGGAGCGTCCGCTGCTAAATCCGCCTGCGCTAGACCCGCCTGCACTCGCAGGGCTGCCGCTAGAGGATTCACGACGTTGTTGCTGGGGAGGAGCTTCGGAATACTCTTCATCACTTCCCCCAGAGTGTCCTGCACCACTCGGCCGGGGACCGAGGAGCTGGAAGTTCTCGCCGACCACGCGGAGTTTACTACGTTTCTGTCCTGAGGATTTATCCTCCCAACTGTCGAGTTGCAAACGGCCTTCGACATAAATGGAGCGCCCTTTTTTGCAATACTCGCCAGCAATCTCCGCCTGCCTTCCCCAGAGAGTCACATCGACAAAGGTCGTCTCTTCACGACGCTCTCCTCCCTCAGGGGTGAAAACGCGATTCACCGCAATACCGAGATCGGTGACAGCACTCCCTTTCGGAGTGTATTTGATTTCTGGGTCACGGGTGACATTCCCGATGAGCATCACTTTGTTCAGGTTGGCCATATTTTTAGAGGTGAATCTTTTAAGCTACGTAGGGTGGGGCTTCATGATACCAAAAGGAGGCTGAGAGAGAAAGGCCTAGACTGGGGGTGGTTAGAAGAAAGGGCCGACTTAGCCTTCGGTATTTCCTAACAGCCTTGAGTCTCAATCGCCAGATCCTCATTTCAGACCTTCTGGACTGTTTTCTTGGCAGCCTTGCGGGCTTTGCCGGTCGCCTTGACGACTCCCTTGCGGAGATAATTCTGCAGCACGACTTCCTCATCGAGAGTGAGTTTGCTGCGAATCTTGGCAACTGCAGCTGGCACAGCCGTAATGACGAAGTTCACAAAATAGGCTCCCTTGAGCTTATCATGAGGGTAGGAAAACTCGCGGCGTTCCAAGCGCTGCACCTGCTCGATCTTAGCCCCCTCGGCGGCTAGAGTCTTTTCAAGGCGCTCGATCAGGTCTTTGTTGATTTCTTCTTTCCCTGCTGCATTGAGCGCAAGGAGGATTTCGTATCGGTTTGTCATAGTTGGTTTGCAGTGTTGTCTCCACTCTTAGTAGAGGAGGGGAAGGCGTTGTAAAGATTCATTGCACTTTCCATCCCCTGACGGAGGGCATGGAGTGCGGCATCAGCGGCGCGGGTAATGGCTGCATCAGCAACCGATCGCTCCTCGGGACGGAAGCATGAAAGAACATGGGAGGAAAGATCTGTACCGCCCCGCGCGAAACGTTCGGCCCCTCCCACTCCAATCCGCAGGCGTGGCACCTGTTCGGTGGCAAAATGCACCAGCACCGATTTAAGGCCATTCTGACCACCCGCTCCTCCTTCACAGCGGAGACGAAGCATACCGAGTGGTAGGGTGACATCGTCCAGTACGATCAGTACGGAGGAAGCTGGAATGCGGTGAAAACGAGCGTATTCCCCAACGGACTCACCGCTCAGATTCATAAAAGTTGTCGGCTTGAGTAGCACGAGATTGGTATTGGGTACGCGTGCCATCAAGGCATCCCATTGCTTTTCCTTGGAAAAGCTGGCCCCCAGACAGTGGGCCAGCAGATCAAGGGTTGCAAAGCCGATATTGTGACGCGTGCCCTCGTATTCCCTGCCTGGGTTTCCAAGTCCAGCCACAAGGCGGATGCCCAATGAGTCATCAACGCGGATGCCCGAGCCTGCGGAATCTGGCATCGAAAAGGAGAGTTCCAGGAGCTAATGCCTAGCTTACTTTTTCCCAGCATCGGCCCCTTCAACAGGCTTCTTTTCGCGAATCACCTCAGGACCGGTCGGAGCGACAACTTCGGCGGCTGGTACCACTTCGGTCTTGGACTCGGCCACAATGAAGACGGTGATATCCTCATCCGTGGTTGTCTTGACTCCGGCGGGAAGAATGATGTCGCGGACATGCAGGGATTGATTGAGTCCCAGAGCACTGACATCGACACGGATGATTTCAGGAAGATCCTTGGGCAGACAGGCAATGTGAAGGGAGCGCAGGCTATGCTCGAGCAGGCCACCAAAGTTCTTGACGCCATCGGCTTCGCCAAAGGGCTCAATGGGAATTTCTGTGTGCAGTAGCTCATCGGTAGCGACTTCCAGAAAATCTACATGAAGAATGTCGCCACGCACAGGATGATGCTGCACTTCCTGAATGAGCGAGAGCTTGCTGGTACTGCCTCCTTCCTTATGGATCTGAAGTTCTACGAGAATATTTTCGCCCACGGCGTGTGCGAGGAGGGCGGAAATTTCGCGGTAATTGATCTCGAGATTGCTTGGCTGATCCTTGTGACCATAGATAACTGCGGGCACGAAACCGCGTGCACGGAGTTGCTTGACAGAATTGCGACCAATGTTGGTACGGGGGCGGACGGAAAGTGTGACCTGTTGTGCCATGGGATTCGGGTGGATGAGACGATGATGAGTGAGACGATTGTTACTTGAGTCGGAACAGCGAGCTGACCGACTCGCCTCCATGGATGCGACGGATTCCTTCGCCGAGCAATTCGGCGACAGAAAGAACCCGCACACGATCCCCCGTGCCTTGACACACGGGGACGCTGTCGGTGGTGATGAGCTCCTTGATTTCAGAACCCTCCAACCGCTGAACCGCTAAATCTGTCAGCACGGCGTGCGATACGCCAGCATAAATATCGCCAACATTCTGGGTGCGGAGAATTTTGGCAGCACTGGTCAGAGTTCCCGCCGTCTCGGTCAGGTCATCCACAATGAGGACGTTTTTCCCTTCCACGTCGCCAATGATGTGCAGTGCATCGACCTCCGTGGCGCTCCGGCGGCGCTTCACGACAATCGCAAGCCCGGCATCAAGAGCCTCGGCATAGGCACTCGCCATTTTTACGCCCCCCACATCGGGAGAGACAACCACGAGATTGGAAATGGCTTTGCGCCGAATATACTCCACCATCACCGGCAGGGCGTAGAGATGATCTACCGGGATGTCAAAAAATCCCTGCAACTGCTGGGCATGAAGATCCATGGTGAGAACGCGCTGCACTCCGGCGGCGACCAGAATATTGGCCACAAGCTTGGCCGTAATAGGCACACGCGGCTGATCCTTGCGATCCTGACGCGCATACCCAAAAAACGGAATCACTGCTGTGATCCGATCAGCGCTGGCACGACGCGCCGCATCCACCATGATGAGCAGCTCCATGATGTTCTGATTGGTCGGAGGACAGGTCGGTTGGACAATAAAAACATCGCGACCGCGAATATTGTCATTGATTTTGACAAAGGTTTCTCCATCGGGAAAGGAAGCGATGGTGGCGTCACCGAGCGTCTGCCCAAGATAGGCGGAAATATCGTGGGCAAGCTGGCGGTGCGCGGAACCGCTAAAAATCCGGAGTTCAGGGTGACCTTTCATAGGAGAAGCGAAGGCTATAACCTTCCCTTGCCACTGCGCACGAAGGAAATCCTGTAGGAAGGAAGTTTTTTCGTTTTAGGCTCCCCCAAGCTGTTTTGAAGTCACCCAAAGGGATGACAAGACGACTTTCCGCCAAAAGACCCCATCCTACTCCCCTCGGAGCATCGCTTTCATGCGCTCAAAGGCATCTTCGGATTCTTCCTCGGTGAGCGGCTGGGAGAGAATGGCGTCCATGCTGCTCGACTCCACTCCCTCTCCGGCGAGTTCGAGCAGAAAGGGGCTCGGCGTGCAGGAGATGACGCTGCCGAACTTTTTCCGTGTCGCGCAATGCGTGATGGTCAGGCGATGCTGGGCACGGGTGATGCCGACATAGAGCAGGCGACGTTCTTCCTCGACAGTCCCCTCCTCCTTGGAACGCTCATGGGGTAACAGCCCATTCTCGGCACCGACCAGCCAGATTTCTGGAAATTCCAGCCCCTTCGCTGCATGAAGGGTAATGAGCGTCACGCCAAGCCGCTCTTCTTCTTTCTCCTCTTCACGCTCTTGCTCCAGAGTCAGGCCATCGAGGAAGCCTCGCGCTCCCTCGCGGGGATGGCGTTGGCAATATCCTGCGAGGGCATTGAGCAGCTCACGGACATTCTCCTGCCGGTTGTCGGCTTCCTGCTCCGTCTTGCAGCTCTTCTTGAGAGCTTCCAAGTATCCGCACTCTTCCAGCAAGACTTGCAGAAGATGCGCAACATCGACTCCTGGGATCTGGAGTTGAATACGCATGGCTCCCCAGTCGTCGGTAAAGCTCTGGATCGCACTCCGTGTCCGTGCAGAGCTGGCATCCAGATGCTCGGGATCATTGAGCACAGCGAGCAGGCTCTTCCCGTTTTTAGCCCCAGCCTCCGTGGCAAGCTGGAGCGTGGCGCTGCCGATGCCGCGCGGAGGATTAGCCAGTACGCGCAGCAGAGCATTGTCATCATCGGGATTGAGCAGGGCATTCAGATAGGCGACGACATCCTTGACCTCGCGCCGGTCAAAGAAACTCTTCCCCCCCACCACGCGATAGGGAATGCGCCGTTCCCGCAGCACCTCTTCAAACTGCCGCGATTGCGCATTCATGCGATAGAGAATGGCAAAGCTTGTCCAAGGGCTTGCCTTGGTACTCTGCGGGCCAGCGGCCTGAATCTCATCGGCGATGAATTCCGCCTCGGCCTTATCATCAGTGGCCGAGAGGATCCTGACAAGATCACCTTCCTTCCGATCGCTCCAGAGATTCTTGCCCCGGCGGCGGGAGTTATTTCGAATCAGCCGATTAGCCACCGAGAGAATGACATCGGTACTGCGGTAATTCTGCTCCAGTTTGATGACTTCGGGATCGGGAAAATGGCGTTCAAATTCGAGCAGATTCGCAGCCTCAGCTCCGCGCCATCCATAGATGCTCTGGTCATCATCGCCGACCACGCAGATATTCGGACGCTCCTCTCCAGCCAGCAGACTGATGAGTTCAAGCTGGAGCCTATTCGTATCCTGAAACTCATCGACCATGATGTGCCGATAGCGTGAACGCCACTCCTCTCGCGCCTCGGAATGATCGCGCAGGAGCGTGCGTGCCTGCAACAGGAGATCGTCGAAGTCCATGGCATTGAGCGTGCGGAGTTCATTCTGATATTTGGAAAAGAGCGAGCCGAGCGCGGTGTCGGTCGTCTCGGGTTCTGACATGCCGAGATTCTTGGCCTTGCTAATGATCGCTTGGGCTAGGTTGGGATCAATGGGATCAGCCTTGTCATGAATCCTCGCGGCGAGTTTCTTCACGAGCCCGATTTGATCCCCTGCGTCAAAGATGCTGAAGTTCGCCTTATAGCCGAGCAAATGGGCATGTTTGCGCAGCAGGCGGACACAGAGAGCATGGAACGTGGAAAGCGTAATCTGCTTGGCCTGCGCCGCGCTCACCATACCGGCGACGCGCTCGCGCATTTCACGAGCCGCCTTATTGGTGAAGGTCATGGCCAGAATCGACGCCGGATCGACTCCCTGCGCAACCAGCCATGCAATCCGTGCCGTCAGCACGCGCGTCTTTCCCGTGCCAGCACCCGCCAGAATCAGCATCGGGCCATCCGGGTGCGTGGCTGCGCGGAACTGCTCGGGATTGAGATCAAAAAGACGAAAACCGCTCATGGGAAAAAAAGGTAGAAGGAGGAATGAAAAATGATGGCACGCAGGGACGGGGAAAAGGTCGGAGACGGAGAGAGTTGATCGGCGAGTTGATCTTGGACGACTCCTTACCCTTCCTTCACTCTTTTCGATAAACGCGGAGGAGTATTGGAACTCTTTATCACAGGGTTGTCTACTTCAGGTGGGAGCTGATCCAGCCCGGATCACGGCGGCAGTCAATGACAGCCCACACAATCACCTCATCACCCTCTGAGGTATAGTAGATGGCGTAAGGGAAGACGCGACTCAACACGCGCCGATAGTCCTGATAGATCAGGCAATGGATACCGGCAGTGATTTTCAGGCCTTCAATATCGCCCCGGATGCAGGAGGAAAAATAATCTCCAAGCCCAGATTCCTGAGTCTCATAAAACCAGAACGCGTCGTTGAGGTCATTCTGAGCCTCCTCGGTAATATGAATCTTGATCACACCTTGCCGATAGACAGCTTCACCTGATTCCAGTCCAAAAGAGATGACTCGCCGGAAGCTACGCGTCTTCTCCTAGCATCGAGAATACGCCTATGTTCCTCTGGAACCTCGAAGGTATCAACATGCTGGCGAAGATCCATCCAGATAGCCTCCATGATCTGCAGCTTTTCCCTGAGGGGAAGTTTGGCTACATCGGCAACGCTCATGGCAGCAGGGTATCACAACTGCCGATTCCGTCAACTCAGGCAGGCCACGATCCGCAATTCGGCTATGGGAAGCAGAAATGGCTCCGCCGAGTTTGCGGTGAAACGAGCGGTGAAAAAGATCATCGGCGAGTAGATCCGGCCTCCACCTTCTGCCCCGACTTCTGACACTCCTATGGAATCATCTTTGCCAAATACTCCCCTCTCCAAGGCAAAGCTCATCCCTTCACCATCGAAAGCCACAGTAACCGCCTTCGCGTCTCCCTCCTCGCAAAATACTAATCAACCTCTATTGAGCAATCCCAACGTTTTACATCTTGTTGTTTTTGAGTTTCATCGCTTTCTTAAAGGCTTCTTCACTCGGGTAAATATTCGATATGATAATCTTTTCCTCGACGAAGTTGATCACATCTATCAGCTCTTCATCGGTGACATCATGATTCACATTGCACGGTTCGATATGGGCTACTGCACGGTTGGCGGCAATGACAACCTTCGTCAAAGCAGCAAAGCAAGGATCGCCCTTAATGTCAGCTAGGCAGACGCGCTTTGCTCCGTAACGTTCTCCCTTAACAGTCGGTGCCTTGATGATCTCTTGCTTATCCCGGGGAACTGTTAGCCCCACTTCCGAGCAAAAGAATCGCACCATCAACATCGATATATCCTTGGCGCATCGAAAGAGATCTCTGAAATCTTTGGGTTCGAGATTCTTTTCTTGGTTTTGACCTGAAAAACGCTCTCTGAACGCTATGAGAAGGTTGACGCGATGCGGCAGGTGTTCAGAAAACATGGCCTCTTTCTCCTTTTCAGAAAGCATCTCTTTTTCAGCGCTGCTGCAAGTGTTCTGCAAATTCGCGAACCATTTGAGGATAGAGTTCGTGCTCGGCCATTTGAATGCGCTCGTGAAGCGATTCAGCGGTATCGTCAGGGAGCACGGGCACGCGGCGCTGGCCCAGAATCTCTCCGGTATCGACTCCTGCATCGACGAGATGCACCGTGCAGCCGGCTTCTGGCACACTTGCATCAAGAGCCTGACGCCATGCCTCAAGCCCTCGGAAGTCGGGAAGGAGCGAGGGATGGATATTCAGAATGCGCCCAGGGAAAGCCTGGAGGAGCGGCTCCTTGATGACCCTCATGAATCCGGCAAGAACAAGGAAGTCAACATCTGCCTTCCGAAGCAAACGGACGAGTTCTGCCTCGGCCTCGGGAGACATCTTGGTACGAAACGGGCCGGGAGAGACAAAGTGGCCGGGGATGCCAAAGGACTTGGCGAGATCGAGAATGCCTGCGTTCTCGACATCCGAGAGAACAATCACTGGCTCGCACCCAAGAGTGCCTAGAGAGTGAGCCTCCGCAAGGGCACGAAAGTTAGAACCTTTACCCGATCCCAAAACTCCAAACCTTATGCTGGAGCTGAGGCTAGAGCTGGAGTTCAACAGTTGAGAACTCTCTTCTCCCAAGCTACATTGATGGGAGGCGGCAGTCATCCCTCAATCGGGAAGCCCTTAGCTAGCGGCAACAACTGCTGGCGTTACGGGAGCCAGAAGATCGACATTCACACGACGCCCATCGCGGTCGAAACGGACTTTCCCAGAAACGAGGGAGAAGATGGTATAATCGCGTCCGATGCCGACATTGCGCCCCGGAAGAAACTTGGTGCCACGCTGGCGAATGATGATATTGCCAGGAATAACGGCCTGATCGCCGAATTTTTTGACACCAAGGCGTTTGCTGGTGCTATCGCGTCCGTTTTTGACGCTTCCCTGTCCTTTTTTATGGGCCATGGTAGTAGGGTATTAAGAGTTGGTGCTGTGGTGAAGGCTTACGCGGAGAGTTCGTGAATTACGCAGAGATCTTGGTGATCTTCAGCTTCGTGAGCTGGCGACGATGACCGACGGTACGGTGGTAGCCCTTGCGACGCTTGAATTTGAAGGCAATGACCTTCTCATCCTTGAACTGTGAGACAACCTCAGCCTGAACGCTGGCTCCGACAACATGGGGTGCGCCAAGGGTGATCTTGTCGCCGTTCACGACGAGCAGGATATCGTGGAGCGTGGTTTCTGAGCCGACTTCGGCAGCGAGTTTCTCGACATTCAGAAGGTCGCCCTCTGAGACGCGGTATTGCTTGCCGCCGGTTTGGATGATTGCGTAGGACATGGGAAATCTTTGGAAAAAGGAGAGTGAGACTGCCACGGAGAGCTTCGAGAGACAAGTGAATTTTTCGTTTTCTCTCTTGCCCCTGGCGCATCCCGTCGTATGATGCCCGCCCTATTGCTCGGGTGGTGGAATGGCAGACACGTGCGCTTGAGGTGCGTATGCCGAAAGGTGTGGGGGTTCGAGTCCCCCCCCGAGCACTTTTAAAGCAGCCAAAAATCGCCCCCAGAGGCAGTGTTTATCAAGGTTCGCTGGTTACGCCTCGCGGGATGGCTTTTCAAAGCAACCCCATATTTTCCTGCCTTTTTTTGTATATGCTTATGATATGGGGAGATATGGCATCAAAGACTTCTGGCAAGAGAATGAGGTTCCCATACGAAGTTCAAAGCTCTTCACGGGTTGGTAAAATCTACAAACTGAGGAACGGAACCTTCAAAACCCACTTCAACTACGCTGGTAAAGCGTATCAAAACACGCACGCCTCCGCTGAATAGGCTCTCCAATATCTCAAAAACGAACTGGCAGGGGCCCTCCGCCGTGGTGTCCTCCAGGTTGCCGAAGCCCGCCTGCGCCTTCCGGGATGGAGCGGTGAGCGATGGGTCGTTTTTGGCCGTCGTTTGATGGGCCGTCTTCCCAAGAAAAAAACAACATCTTCTGGGACGAAAGCAGACACGAGTTCGAAGCCTATGTCACCGATCTCTTACTTGAAGAGGCCGCCTCCTGGCAGATTGTGGAACTCTATCGCAAACGGGCCGATGCGGAAAATGTCTTCGATGAACTCAAAAAACAGTGGGGTTTTTCGGGGTTCTGCTCCCGTAAACTGGCCGTCAGTGAACTGGCCGCACGCCTTCTCCTCTTGGTCTACAATCTCTGAAATCTCTTCCTTCGCCTGATGTCACCCGAGCGTCCTATTGAAGTAGCCCACGGCAGGCGATGCCTCCTGCTCCTTGCCGCTCGTCTTGTTCAAAGCGGACGCCAGCGACTCCTCCAAATCTGTGCCACGGGTGCTTGGTAGGATCAACTCAAGCTCGGCTACCAAAGGCTCTCTCGTTGGCTCGATGCGACTGCGCCGCAGGTTGATAAGCCCTCACTCCCAACTACGGAATCTAGGATCGTGCGCTCTACCTCCCTAAAGTTCCCTCTCCTGTTCACTGGGAGAGTCCCTCAGGAGAGAGAGAAGCCTTCTGCGGTGAAGTTCCAGGATGCAGGCAGCGAGGCTCTCAGGAAGCTTCATTTCTGCCCTGAGTGCCTTGCCAAGGAACACGGCGGGTTTGTGGAGGGTTTGTGCGCAATAGGGTTTTGAGGATTTTGCAGATGCGTGAAGAGGGTATTTGCAAGCAGCGGGCTGATGCCGGGAGTTGCGGCGAGTTCTTGCTGTGTTGCCTTGCGGAGGCGCGAAAGGCTGCCAAAGCGTGTGAGAAGAGCTTTTTTTCGTGTGCTGCTGATACCGGGAATTGTGTCAAGTTGGCTTTCTGAAATACGGCGGCGGAGCAGGAGTTCATTGTAGCCGTTGGCCACGCGGTGAGCTTCATCCCGAATGCGCTGGAGGAGGCGTAGCGCCCCCGAGTTTTTGTCAAGACGTAGGGAATTCATTTCTCCAGGGCGGTAGATTTCCTCAAATACCTTGGCGAGGCCAATGATTGGCTGCTCATGGAGTCCGAGGGATTGAAGCTCTCGACAGGCCATGCCGAGCTGTCCCTTGCCTCCATCAACAATGATGAGATCGGGGAGAATTCCTTCAGCCTGCTGAGTGCGAACGATACGCTCTACGGTTTCAGCGAGAGGTTCCTGAGAGTCAGCGAGATCTGGTGTCAGCTTAGCAGTGTCCAGAAGGAGGCGGCGATAACGGCGGCGGATGACTTCGGCCATGCTCGCAAAATCATTCTGTCCCCTGGTAGTGGTAATCCGGTAGCGGCGATAATGTTCTCGTTCCGGCACGCCGTCGCGGAAACGAACCATCGAAGCGACGATGTGGCTATCGGAAATATTACTGATGTCAAAACACTCCATCGTGCGTGGTGCTCGCATGAGGCCCAGCGCGTCGCGCAGCTCGATCACATCATTTTGTGGATCAATGCCTGAGGGAAGAGAGGTGCGTGTGAAACGCTTTATCGGCTTGCTGGTCTCTTGAAGATCCTTGAGCAGATTACGGAGAGTGGTAGCCTTTTCAAAATCGAGCTTCTCAGCAGCAGCCTCCATATCACGCTCCAGCGTTGCGATCATGGAGCGTGATTTTCCCTCGAGGACATCACAGGCCAGGGTGACACGTTGATGGTATTCCTCGCGCGAGACACGCGCTACACAGGGGGCTGAGCAGTTTTTGATGACAGATCAAGGCAGTGCTGAAAATCTCGCTCCGTTGGCTCTAGTGGGCGGCAGGAACGGAGGCCAAACTGTTTTCTGATCGCCTGAAGCGAGGAGCGGAGGGCTCCTGCATGGGCAAAGGGGCCAAAGTAGCGTGCCCCATCCTCCTTGCGGAGTCGCGTCAGCTCAAAGCGCGGCAAGGGATCGCTCATCTGGACACGGACCAGCAGGAAGCGTTTGTCATCACGGAAACTGATATTGTATTTCGGGCGCCACTCCTTAATGAGCTTTCCCTCGTAAAGGACTGCCTCTGCATCACTCTTGACCAGATGCCATTCGTAATCGGCGGCACTATCAATGAGTGCGCGGGTTTTGATCTCCGCTTTGTTGCGGCGTGAGGGAGTGAAGTAATTGGCAAGGCGACGGCGCAGATCGCGCGCCTTGCCAACATAGATAATACGCGCCAGACGATCTCGGATGAGGTAAACGCCGGGACGATGCGGCACCTCGTGCAGTTTTTTCTGAAGCGCAATAGCCTGAGAAGGTGAAGAGGTTCCGAGCATGGGAGCTATCGTAGCTCGGGATTGGTTTTCCGGCAAACAAGGAGGCACAAGAGGGATTGGGAATCTTGACCTTGGGTGTGTGTTCCGGTTTTCTGATGGCAGTCTTTTCTATGATCTCCATTACGATTCCTATTTACAACGAGCATGGTGCACTTGAGGCGCTCTTTGCCAAAATTAAGGAAGTCATGGATCGCCTCGGTTCTTCCTACGAAGTCATCTTTGTCAACGATGGAAGCACGGATGGCAGTGCCGTGTTACTGAATGAGATCGCCACGCAGAATCCCGAGGCCAAGGTGATTCACTTCCGCCGGAATTTTGGCCAGACGGCAGCGATGATGGCCGGCTTTGATTACGCTTCCGGCGACGTGATTATTCCGATGGATGGTGATTATCAGAACGATCCCGAGGATATTCCTAAGATGCTGGCAAAGCTTGAAGAGGGCTTTGATGTCTGCTCTGGCTGGAGACGTGATCGTCAGGATAATGCTCTCCAACGGAATATTCCGAGCATGATGGCCAACCGCCTGATCTCTGCGATCTCTGGGGTGCAACTGCATGATTTTGGCTGTTCACTCAAAGCCTATCGCCGTGAGGTCATCGAGGGGGTGCGCCTCTATGGTGAGATGCATCGCTTCCTTCCCATCTATACCCGCTGGCACGGAGCGCGTATTACGGAAATTCCCGTGAATCATTTCCCCCGCCGTACAGGGCATTCCAAATATGGGCTGGAGCGGGTATTGAAGGTGATCCTCGATCTGATGGTGGTGAAGTTTCTCGATCGTCATCAGCAAAAGCCGATGTATGTCTTTGGCATGTGCGGCATCCTGAGTCTCCTGGCCTCGTTTGGCTTTGGGCTCTGGGCGTTAGGACTCCTGTTCTTTGCTCAGAAGCCGCTCATCACGACACCGATCCCCTCCTTCTGTTTGCTGGCCTTCATGACAGGTGTGCTTTGTTTGCTGATGGGGCTGCTTGCCGAAATGATTACCCGCACCTTCTTTGAGTCGCAGGGGAAGTCTATCTATATGGTGAAGGAGACCAAAAATCTCCCGATACGCTAATGTGCGGCATTGCTGGATTTGTCGCTTCTCGTACTGCGGGAGATCAGGAAGTTCTGGAACGCATGACGCGTGCGCTGGCTCATCGAGGGCCTGATGCTGAGGGGTGTTTCATCGCTGCGAAAGAAGGTCTGCACCTCGGCCACCGCCGACTTTCTATTGTCGATCTCTCCGGCGGAGCCCAGCCGATGTCCACTGCTGACGGAGAATTTTCCATTGTCTTTAACGGCGAGATTTACAACCACGCGGAGCTACGTGCGGAGCTGCAGGCAGCAGGACATATTTTTCACACAGATCACTCGGATACGCAGGTGTTGCTCATCGGCTACCGTGTCTGGGGCGAGACCTTACTCGAACGGCGCAATGGAATGTTTGCCTTCGCCCTCTAGGACAAAGCCCGGAGACGACTCTTTCTTGCGCGTGATCGCTTTGGGAAAAAGCCGCTCTATTGGTTTCAGCATGAGGGAGTCTTTGCCTTTGCCTCCGAACTCACGGCACTACGCTATCATCCTGCTGCGCCGTGCAACGAATCCTCCTTGGCATTAAAAAAATATTTTGCCTACGGATATATTCCTGCCCCCCTCTCCGTGATCGAAGGGATTTTCAAACTTCCTGGGGGATGGTGCGGCATTTTCGATCTCGCAAACTCACAATGGAGGCCCAGAAAATGGTGGGAGTTTCGTCTGGAGCCCTCCTCTGAAGAGCTAACGACCGCTCGCTGCGCTTCCTGGGCGGGCGAGTTGCTGGAAAAGCTGGATGCTGCCGTGCAACGTCGCCTCATGGCTGATGTGCCGCTTGGGGTTTTTCTGAGTGGAGGCATTGATTCTTCCGCGGTTGCGGCACTCGCGGCCAAATATCTCCCGGTCGGCAGGCTCCGCACCTTCAGCGTTGGATTCACCGATACGAGTTTTGACGAATCAGCATATGCCCGCGAGGTGGCAGCCTTGATCGGCTGCGATCATGAGTGCGAAATTCTCGATCTCGCGCGAGCCAGAGAGCTTCTTCCAGGGCTTCTTGCGCGGCTTGATGAACCGTTGGGGGATGCCTCTCTCCTGCCGACATGGCTCCTCTCGGGATTCACCCGACGGCATGTGACGGTGGCACTCGGTGGCGATGGAGGGGATGAGCTCTTTGCCGGATACGATCCTTTTCTGGCACTCAAAAAAGCCGACCTCTACGCCCGCCTTGTTCCTCGCTCTCTGCATCCCGCGATCTGCTTGCTGGCGGCCCGCCTACCGGTCTCTCACGCCAATGTCAGTCTCGATTTCAAAATCAAGCGCACCTTGCGTGGCCTCTCTTATGACGCTCAACTGCGCCTTCCTGTCTGGATGGGGCCGCTGGAACCACGGGAGATCAATGCCTTTTTTGGCGATCGCACCTCCGAGGAGGAACTCTACAGTGAAGCCATTACAGCATGGGAATCTGCTGGGCGTCAGGCGCATTCCGTAGATCGTGCACTGCAATTTTTCACTCGGCTCTATTTGCAGGATGACATCATGGCCAAGGTTGATCGCGCCAGTATGCTGCATGGGCTGGAGGCTCGTTCTCCCTTCCTCGCCCTGGAAGTCGTCGAGTTTGCCCGACACCTCCCTCACGCGGTAAAGTTGCATCAGGGAACAACGAAGTGGATTTTAAAAAAGGCCCTTGAACCACTCCTCCCCGCCTCGATCCTGCACCGGAAGAAAAAAGGATTTGGCCTTCCCATCGGCGCGTGGCTCAAGGAAGGAGCCCTCACGCCAGAAATTCCCCAAGGGTCAGAGCCCTCAGGGGGGGCTGTCCAAGCCGCTCTGAATTCCCACCGCTCGGGTCGCAGCGATCAACGACTCTTTCTCTGGTGCCAGCATGTGCTGGAAAGCTGGCGGCGGGCACAGAAAAAAGCCCTTTCAAGCTGTAGAGGGTGAGGCTTTCCTCTAATGAATGAAAGATGGCTGGGCAACGCGCCCTCCTCTTTTATTCTTGCCAGTCGGTGAGCTACCCTGCGGAGTGCCTGTATGCAGGCGATGAAAAAAAATTTGATTCTCTGCGCCCTTGTGTTTGGAGGTCTTCTGCCCGGAGTAACTCTTCATGCCCAGACAACGAATCCTCTGGATGGTTATTCAGGATATACAAATTCCTATTTTCTCCCCTATGATAACTCTCCAGGTTTTGGCTCGGCTAATCCGACTGATGCCGCTGTCAAAGTCAGTATCGGTACGCTGACCATGGATCTCAATCTTGATACGGGATCACGAGGTCTTTTTATTAGTTCCGACACGCTCAGTAATAATGTCACGACCAATGCGAGTTCCTTTGCCGGACAGATTGATCTTTCCAGTTCCCATCGTGTCTATTTAGGCGATTGGACAACCACCGCAGTGAATTTTTCTGTCACAAATCAGAGTGGGATCGCAACCAATGCCACCGCATTAATCCCCATTCTGGATGTGCAGACCATCGCGAGTGAAAGCTCAGGCACGGCGACTTTCAGCATCCTCGGCACGGCACCCGTCAACGGCACTGTCACTCTTACCAACGGAAGTACACTGGCGTACACAAACAGGTCTTTCAGCCTTTCGGGCGGGCAGGCAGTTTCCTATTCCAATAATGTCGGACTCCTCTCCCCTGTCTCCAATTTTGGGGTTGGCTTTGATCTGAATGGGCATGGAACCGGACCGGTGACCAATAATGAAAACCAAAGCTACAATGCCTTCCTAAATCTGGGGGCGATGACCAATGGTTCCATGGTGGCGGGCTATATTATCACTCCGACTGGCGTCCAACTGGGCCTCACACAAACCACCACCAATTTTGCCTATACCAAACTTCAGCCGACTGGCTTTACCAATGCACCTGCTCTGAATACGGTGCCCGACTGGCAGACCCCAACCGGACAGGTTGTTTACGGTGGGGTCACGAATGCCCCCGGCTCGGTGGTGCTCGACTCCGGCATTGGCTATTCCTTCCTGAGTCTTCCAGGACTCACTAACGGAGGTCTCTCCAATCCTCCACTATCCATCAATCTCATCAATTCCGGGGGAGCCGTTGGCTATAACATCACCACCAACTCCAATAACATCCTGAATCCCTCTTTTAATACAGCCACGAGCAACGTCACGCTCTCTGCGCCGGAGGGAGGCATCTACTCTCAAAACCAGTCACCAACAGGCGATCAATATTTTAATTCAGGACGCAATGTGTTTAATGCCTTTGATATGCTCTACGATGGTCAGAACGGTTATGTCGGACTCGTCACCAATAGTTTCGGCGCCACAGACACGAATGTTTTTTTCCAGTCGGGATTCTATGCAAGCCCACTCCCAGAACCTTCGACCTACACTCTCCTAGGTCTGAGCCTTGCGGGGCTGGCTCTAGTGATTGCCATGAGACGTACAGCTTCCTAGGGTATACACTTTTACAACAGAGGTTGGTTTTCACATTTTTTCCCTCTGCTTTAAGCATCTGCTGAAAGGCTGCTGTGAATCATCAAAAAAACAAGGGCAGGAGCTGAGGCTTTGCGAATGACCTTTTAGACTTTCTCTCAACATTCCATCATTGCATGACCCTTATGATTCGCAAACTGACGCCATTAGATGCACCAGCCTACCAAGCGTTGATCACTCGCGGATTGAAAGACCATCCTGAATCATTTCGGATCAGTTTGGATGACCCTGGAGAACCGATGCTTCCGTTTGCAGTCAATAAGCCCGACTCTTTTACGCTGGGAGCATTTCCATGCGATGGAGAGCTCGTAGGCACTGTCAGTTTTGAGAGAGAAGCGCGTGCAAAACTTCAACACAAAGGACTCCTTTACCGCATGTATGTGTGTTCCGATGCAGCCGGTGCAGGGATTGGCAGAAAGCTTCTGCGAGAGGTGATTCGCCGCGCAAAAACCATCGTTGGTTTAGAACAGATAAATCTGACAGTGCTTGCTTCCAATGCCAAGGCAAGGAGCTTGTATCTTTCAGAAGGATTTCAATCCTTTGCTGTAGAAGAATATGGTTTGAAAATTCATGGGCAGTATTTTGAGGAGGAACAGATGGCCTTACACCTGCTATGAAAATCTTGATTCTCAATTATGAATATCCTCCGCTTGGTGGTGGTGGTGGGCGGCTTGCAGCCACGGTCGGTGCGGGGCTGGTGCGGCGTGGGCATCAGGTGCGTGTACTGACCTCAGGAATGTCTCACCTGCCAGTGAAGTCGATGGAAGAGGGGATGAAGATTCATCGTCTGCGGGCCTTTCGTCGTCGCGAGGATACCTGTAGCGTAGTCGAAATGGCCGCATGGGTCGCGGTGGCCATTCCCTCTCTCCTCGCTACGATTTGGAGTTGGAAACCCCACATCATTCATGCCCACTTTGCCGTGCCGACTGGAGCAGTGGCTTGGGCTGCTCATCGCGTAACCGGCGTGCCATATATTTTGACGGTGCATCTGGGAGATGTACCGGGGGGGGTTCCAGAACAGACGGCACATCTGTTCCGCTGGATACAGCCGCTGACGGTTCCGATTTGGAAGAAAGCGGCTGATGTCACTGCGGTGAGTAGTTTTGTGGCTGGTCTTGCGAAAAAAGCTTACAGCATCATACCGGAAATCATCTTGAATGGGATGATTCTTCCTCCTGCTCCAGTGATGGAGGCTCATCACCCGACGCGATTACTGATGGTGGGGAGGATGAGCCTGCAGAAAAATCCGCTGACTGCGGTGCGTGCGCTTGGCCTGCTGAAGGAAATCCCGTGGCACTGCACGATTCTGGGTGACGGCCCGCTATTCTCGGAGGCCCGTACCGAGGCAGCGCGGTTGGGGATTGCGGAACGCATTACTTTTACAGGATGGGCCGCTGCCACCGAGGTGAGCATGGCGATGAAGCAGGCGGAGATCTTGCTCCTCCCTTCGCTTTCTGAAGGATTGCCAATGGTTGCCATTGAGGCACTCGCGTATGGGCTGGCCATTGTTGGAAGTCGGATCGGTGGGCTTGCCGACGTGGTGCAGGAAGAGGGAGAGGGGAGCAATGGGCGCCTTTTTGATCTCCATGATGGGGCGGAGGGACTTGCCGCTGCACTGAAGTCCTATCTCCTGAATCCCGCCACTCTGCAAGAAGCGCGTCGCGCCTCTTGGAAGAGGGCAGCGCGTTTTGATCTGGAATGCACGCTCGACGCCTATGAAAGGGTCTTGAAGGGAATCCGTCGATGAATGATCAACCATCACTCCGTGTGATTCTGACCAGTTTTTCGGAGGAGGGAAGTGCCACAGCTACTGTGCGGCAGCTTCTGGAGGAGCACCTAATTGCATGCGGAACGATGCTTTCTGGAACTCGCTCGCTCTACCGCTGGAAGGGAGTTATTGAGGACGCAAGCGAGACCGTTGTGCTCTTGAAGACCAACCAAGAAACCGCCACTCGCTGTATGGAGAGGCTGGCCCAACTTCATCCCTACGAGACGCCCGAAATCATCCTGATCCATCCTGATGCGGTTTCATCCCCCTATGCAGCATGGGTCAGAGAAGTGTTGGGAAAAAGATGAATGTTTTCGCATGAGGCTATACGCTCCGATCCATGGCATCATTATTGTCCCAGTTCTTTTGGGCTATAGCTACAGAAGGGTTTCCAAAGCACTAGAGAAAGGCCATTATTGATTCAATTAGATGCGTGCGCTTGAAAAAATCACTGTTAAGAACTTCAAGTCGATCAGAGAGCAAACACTCGAACTTGGTCTTTTGAATATCTTCATCGGAGGAAATGGCGTTGGTAAATCAAACCTAATCGGGGTGTTTCGTTTTCTGCGCGAAATAGTGAATCAAAATTTGGCAGAATATACTGCCACGAAGGGCGGAGCTGATGCCCTTCTTTACTTTGGCAGGAAGCACTCCGATGAAATGTCATTCCAACTTGATTTTGGTGAAGGGGATGTTGGGAACGCATACTCTGTGAGGTTGAAGCCTACAGACGATGATGGCTTTATTATCGTGCAAGAAACCGCATACTATCATGAGCGGAAAAAATATCCCTTCCCCTTTGACAAGGACATAGCCTATTCTTCAAAAGAATCTCAATTGAAGAGAGTTCCTCATATTTGTGCTCGTCAGGCAATGAGTGATTTGGACAGCTATCGAGTTTATCACTTTCACGATACGAGTGATACGGCGGCAGTGAAGGGCACTGTAGATTTGGAAGATAACCGCGTACTTAGACCCCAAGCGGAAAATCTTGCGGCATTTCTTTACTGGTTGAAGCTGAAGCAGCCAAATCATTTTTCGAACATTCAAGACACAGTGCGGCAAATTGCTCCGTTCTTTGAGGAGTTTCGCCTCGCTCCTTCCAAGCTGAACGAGGGTAAAATCAGACTTGAGTGGAAGGAGAAGGGAAACGATGCATATTTTAATGCTTCATCACTATCAGATGGAACATTACGGTTTGTGTGTTTGGCTACACTTCTACTACAACCCGATCTGCCGATGGTTGTGTTGCTCGACGAACCCGAGCTTGGCCTACACCCTGCCGCAGTGACGCTGCTGGCAGGACTTCTTTCTTCGGCAGCAACTAGGACTCAGGTTATTGTGGCAACACAGTCAGTGACTTTGGTAAATCAATTCAACCCAGAATACATCTGGATAGTGGATCGGGATGATAACCAGAGCGTTTTCCGTCATTTGAAGGGTGAAGATATGAGTGCTTGGTTGGATGATTATGCGTTAGGTGAACTGTGGGAAAAAAATGTACTTGGTGGGCGGCCATGAGTAAGCGGGTGCTGATACTTGTGGAGGGGCAGACGGAAGAGCGATTTGTGAAAGATGTGCTAGCACCAGCTTTCTTGGCACATGAGGTATTCTTTTTTCCAACAATTCTTGTAACGAAACGAGTCAAGGATGGATCAAACTTTAAGGGGGGCATAACGAATTTTGAGAAGTTCCGTAACGACGCCGACAGACTGCTTAGCAACAATGGGGGAGCCCTCGTGACGATGCTGGTGGATTACTACGGACTTCCGCAAGATTTTCCCGGAATGGCCACCTGCCCAACGAATGCAACATCGTTACAGCGTGTAACACATGTGGAGAAGGCCATTGCACAACACTTCAAGCGGCCTTCGGTTTTCATCCCATTTCTTGCGTTGCACGAATTTGAGGCGTGGCTTTTTTCATCGCCTGATGAATTGCCAAAGGTAATGACTGAAGTAAACAAACAGCCTGACTTTGCTGCAATCCGTGCGTGCGTAGAGACACCTGAAGACATCAATGAGAGACCAGAACATGCGCCTTCAAAGCGAATTCAAAAACTGTTTCCATCCTATAGAAAAGCACTTCATGGCCCGAATGCGGCAGGGAGGATTGGGCTAGATAAAATAAGATCTGCGTGTCCTCATTTTAATGACTGGATGTATAAACTTGAATTATTTGCAAAGACATAAAACAGCGACACCTGAATGCCATGCCTTCACCTATCAGCCCCACCATTCTCGACCGCATTCTTGCCGCCGTGCAGGAGGAGGTTGCGGTGGCCAAGCGGCGGCGTTCTGAGGCCGATCTCCGAGGGATGATGCGTGATGCTCCTCCGGTGCGTTCGCTGCCCGAGGCTTTGGATCGCAATTTTGGCCTGATCGCCGAGATCAAAACCTGTTCGCCGAGTGTCGGCCCCATGCGTGCGGAGAATGTGAAAGAGGCTCCCAATGCCTATGAGGAGTGCAGCATTGTGCACGCTCTTTCCGTGCTAACGAACGAACGCCATTTTGGAGGGCGTCCCGAGCGACTTCGGGAGATTCGCGATCTCGTTTCAAAACCAGTGCTACGTAAAGATTTTATCATCAGTGAATATCAAATTCGCGAGGCACGAGCCTTTGGAGCCGATGCGATCCTGCTCATGGCGAGTGTGCTCGATGCGGCTCGGCTCAAGGGATACCACGAACTCGTGCTGGAACTGGGGATGGAGACCCTCTTCGAAGTCCACGATGAGGCGGAGATCGCAACTCTCCCCACGAGTGCTCGGATCATTGGAATCAATAGCCGGAAATTTAAGGCACGCGATGGATTTGTCGAAGCAAGCGGATCATCGGAGAGGGATTTCAGCATTCATCGGGAGGTCTTCGACCTCGTGGATCGTCTTCCCGAAGGAGCATTCCATATTGCCGAGAGCGGTTTAGATGCCAAAAATATCACCACGGTGAGTGACCGCTTTCATGCCGCACTGGTCGGCACGTCGCTCCTGCGTGATCCCGCCGGTGTCCGCTTCGGTCTGGCTGCTTTTGAAGAGGCTCTTAATTCCCATGCACGATGAATACTGAAGATTTCTCCATGGATCCCGAGGCTCCTGACACGCCGTTTGATGTCTCGCTGAGGCCCCCGCTCTTTGAGGAGTTTTGCGGTCAGACGCGTACGATTGAACGGCTACAACTGCTGGTCGAGGCGGCCCGCCAGCGGGGGGAGCCGCTTCAGCATATCTTGCTGAGTGGGCCTCCCGGACTCGGTAAGACAACACTCGCCTATATTCTCGGTAATGCCATGGAGGGGGAGGTGCGTACGACCAGCGGCCCGACGATTGAGAAGGCGGGGGATTTGGCAGGGCTCCTCACGACAATGCCTCGCGGTGGGATTCTGTTCATTGATGAGATGCACCGTTTGCAGCCGGCTATTGAGGAATATCTCTATCCGGCGATGGAGGATTTCCGGCTCGATATTATGATTGATCAGGGGCCGAATGCCCGCAGCGTACGTCTCAATCTCGCCCGCTTTACCCTCATCGGAGCAACCACGCGGGCCGGAATGATTAGCGCTCCACTCCGTTCTCGCTTCGGAATGAATTGCCGTCTCGACTATTATGAGGCGGCTGAATTAAAAAACATCGTCTTACGCACAGGCGGGCTGCTAGGCGTCACGATTGATGAGGGGGGGGCGCTTGAGATTGCCCGCCGGTCGCGGGGCACTCCCCGTATTGCGAATAATCTTCTTCGCTGGGTGCGTGATTTTGCCCAGGTGCGTGTTAAGGGGATCATCAATCAGGATGTGGCTGCTAAGGCTCTGACCATGCTCGATATTGATGATGAGGGATTTGATGAAATGGATCTGAGAATCATCGAGGCGATCATTCATAAATTTGGAGGCGGCCCCGTCGGCGTGAATTCCTTGGCGGTGGCTGTCGGCGAAGAGGCCGGAACTCTCGAGGATGTGCATGAGCCGTATCTCATTATGCAGGGGTATCTCTCTCGCACCCCGCAGGGACGGGTTGCCATGTCTAAAGCCTACCAAAAGATAGGCCTCTCGCCGCCGCGAGCGAATGGTTCTGATGCGCAGCCAGATCTACTGCCCACCGATTGATTGTTAACCTCTGAGATCTTAAGCCATGAATCACCTCGCCTCCTGCACATCTCCCTATCTCTTCCAGCACAGGGAGAATCCTGTAGCATGGCATCCGTGGGGTGGGGAGGCTTTTGCGCGGGCTAGGGAGGAGGAGAAGCCGATCTTTCTCTCCATCGGATATTCCACCTGCCACTGGTGTCATGTCATGGCGCATGAGTCGTTTGAGAATCCCGAAATCGCGCAGCTCATGAACGAACATTTCATCGCGGTGAAGGTTGATCGTGAGGAACGCCCCGATGTCGATCGGATCTATATGGGGTATGTGCAGGCCCTCACAGGGAGTGGTGGTTGGCCGATGAGTGTCTGGCTGACGCCCGAGCTAAAACCATTTTTTGGAGGCACCTATTTTCCTCCGGAAAACAAGCATGGTCGCGTTGGGTTTTCTTCGGTTTTGAGCCAGATCGCGGAGCTCTGGAACACAAGTCGAGAGAAAGTGGAGCAGGAGGCAGGGCGTGCGCTTGCAGCCATGCAGGAGAGCGTAAAAAAAGAGCCGTACACGTCCGATGATTTTTCTACTGCATGGAAAAATAGCATCACGAGGGCTTCAGAATATTTCCAGAGAACCTATGACGAGCCGTGGGGAGGATTCGGAGCAGCACCGAAATTTCCACGCCCAGCAGTCCACTTTTTTCTCCTGCGTCAGGCCTGGAGTCTTTCCAAACATGATGCGCAGGCTGGAGAGCGGCTTCAGGCGTTAGTTTTTGGAACACTCGATCGGATGGCTTCAGGCGGTATTCACGACCATCTCGGCGGCGGATTTCATCGCTATTCCGTGGATCGACTCTGGCATGTTCCCCATTTTGAAAAAATGCTCTATGATCAGGCGCAGCGTGCCGTGGCCTATCTGGAGGCTTGGCAGGTGACAAGGAGTGAGGAATACCGAGCAGTCGTTCTGGATATTCTTGGCTATGTGAACCGCGAGATGACCTCACCAGAAGGAGGATTTTTCTCCGCTGAGGATGCTGACAGCCTTCTTCGACACGATTCTAAGGAACATGAGGAGGGAGCTTTCTTTGTCTGGACGAAGGAGGAGATCGAAGCCGCATTAGAGATCGGTGAGGCTGCGCTCTTCTGTGAACATTACGGAATCCGCCAGAATGGCAATGTCGAACCCTCAAGCGACCCTCATGGCGAGCTCGCAGGAAAAAATGTGCTTATGGAGCGATGCCGCGTTTCAGAAACAGCGGCTCGGCTTGGAATACCCGAGGAGGCTGCCATGGAATCACTCGCCGCATCGCGGCGGAAGCTTTTGGCAATGCGTGCATTGCGTCCGCGTCCGCACCTTGATGACAAGATTCTCTGTGCTTGGAACGGATTAATGATCTCTGCTTTTGCACGTGCAGGGGCGGCTTTGGGAGATTACTCATTTCTCGCCACGGCAGAAAAGGCCGCTGTATTTCTCCGCACGCATCTCAGCGATCCGATCTCGGGAGAGCTGCATCGGAGCTGGCGGGGGGGGCAGGTGCTCACGATCGGATTTGCTGAGGACTATGCCTTCCTGATTCAGGGATTGCTCGATCTTTACGAGGCAATGTGTGGAAGATCTTCTGCGGTTCAATGGCTCCACTGGGCCGTGGAGCTTCAGGCGATCATGGATCGACTCTTCTGGGATGAAGAGGGCGGTGGATATTTTAGCAGTCCTGCAGGAGATCCTCACGTGCTGGTGCGGCTGAAGGAAGATTATGACGGAGCCGAGCCCTCGGCAAATTCCGTCGCTGCGCTCAATCTCCTGCGCCTCTCTCGGATGCTCGGTGATGAAGGGGAAGTCAAGAAGGCGGAGCAAATTTTTTCTCTTTCCGGTCTCACCTTGGAGGGAATGCCTGCAGCCGTGCCGCAGCTCCTTGTAGCTCTCGGGTACAGTCTGGCCCCTGGCAGGCAGATCGTCGTGGCTGGAGCAGCCGACGCATCCGATACGGAGGCCCTCCTGATGGCCGTTCGCCAGGGATTCCATCCCGAGCAAGTTATTCTCTTCATCAATGAAGTTGATGGAGGAGAGGATGAGCAGTGGTTCGCAGAACGTGTTTCCTCACTCGCAGGCATGAAGCCGGTGAACAGAAAAGCCACCCTCTATCGTTGCGAGAATTTCACCTGCTCTGCTCCAGTGACAGAGGTGGAAAGTATTGATTCTTTGCGCTAACCTCCCGACTCTTTTCTATCACCGATGTTTTCCAAACTTTCCGATCAACTACAGCAGACGTTCAAGAACCTTCGTGGTCATGGGCGGCTTTCCGAGAGCAATATTACCGATGCGTTGCGCGAGGTGCGGCTCGCGTTGCTTGATGCCGATGTGCATTTCGCCGTAGCCAAAGAATTTATTGCCAAGGTCAAGGATCGGGCGATGGGCGAGGAGGTGCTCAGGAGCATCACGCCTGGGCAGCAGATCGTTAAAATTTTCCACGATGAGCTAACGGCACTGCTCGGCGGCGACAACGCTCCCCTGAATTTTGGCAAACCCACCCGCATTCTCATCGGCGGTCTCAATGGAGCTGGCAAAACAACCTCTGCGGCAAAGCTCGCTCGCTTGCTGAAAAATCCGGGCCTCTTCAGCAGCATGAAGGGGGAGGCTTCTCGCTCGCCATTGCTGATCGCGCTTGATCTGGTGCGTCCGGCGGCGATCGATCAGTTGGCCACGCTCGGTGAGCAGATCGAGGTGCCGGTCTTTCGTCCCGATCCGTCTGATAAAGACGTTCTCGCTGCTGCACGCCGCGCGCTGAAATGGGGTGAGACTCAGGGAGGGAATGTGGAAATTTATGATACGGCCGGGCGTCGAGAAATTGATGAATCCCTCGTGGAAGAACTTGTACGGCTGAAAGAGCTAATCCGTCCTCAGGAAATCCTGCTCGTCTGCGATGCTGCCACAGGGCAGCAGGCGGTGAGTGTCGCCGAGAAATTTCATGCAGCTCTCGGACTGACAGGATTGATTCTGACGAAACTTGACGGCGATGCCAGGGGTGGTGCTGCTCTCTCACTCCGCTCTGTGACCGGACAGCCGATCAAATTTACTGGTATCGGCGAGAAGGTGGAGCAGTTCGAGCCCTTCCATCCTGAGCGACTGGCTGGACGTATTCTTGGGATGGGTGATATTGTGAGTCTTGTCGAGAAAGCGGCGGAGGTGGTTGAGGTCGAAGAAATGAGTCGTCTGGAGGCTCGGATGAAGAGTTCCTCCTTCAACCTGGAGGATTTCTTGGCCCAGCTTCGGATGATTAAGAGAATGGGCCCCTTGGAAAATCTGCTTGGCATGATCCCAGGAGCGGCTAATCTTCCTAGTTCCTCAGTAAACGGAAAAGAACTGCAGCGAGTCGAGGCGATCATTCTCTCTATGACGCCCGGCGAACGGAAGCGCCCTGAGATTCTCAACGCACGCCGCCGCCAACGCATCGCTCGCGGCAGTGGAAATTCTGTCACCGAGGTAAACAATCTTCTGTTGCGTTTCGGTCAAATGAAAAAAATGACCAAGAACACAGGAAAAATGAAAAAAATGATGTCCCATTTCGCTTCCGGCGGAAGCCGGGGCTTCGCCCCAAATCACTCGTCACAGCAACCCTTACCGAACCGATTCCCATGGCAGTAGCAATCCGACTCCGACGCGAAGGCGCCCGCAACCATCCTTTCTACCGCATTGCGGTGGCTGACCAACGCAGTCCGCGTGATGGAAAATTCATCGAGCTAATTGGTCATTACGATCCGAAACAGGCTGGTGATAATTATAAGATCGATCTGACTCGCGCCGAGTATTGGCTCGGTGTTGGGGCACGCCCATCCCAGACAGTGAAGAGCTTCATCACAAAAGCCCGTAAGCTTGTTGTGACCGAAGAGGCTGCTGCCTAATGATTCTATGAACGAGTTTCTGCGCTATGTGGTGCAGCAACTCGTCGAATTCCCTGATGAGGCGATTCTGACTCATCGAGAAGAGAGAGGAAAAATTTTCTTTCAGCTCTCCCTGCGCAAGAGTGATGCCGGTCGTCTGATCGGCAAAGGAGGCAGGCTCATTGACGCTATTCGAGAACTCCTGAAGGCTGCGGGTGAAAAACAAGGCAAAAGAGTCTCTTTGGAGATTTTGGAAAAGCCTTATCCATAAGGCGTTCATCTTTTGACCGTCACTTCAGGAAGAGGCTTCATTTCAGCGACCTCCTTGTGTCGCCATTTTTGGCAACGGCCCTCCCACCCTTCCTTGTGGGTTAACAATTCGAATAGGAAAGCAGCGACCTCACTTCGGTTGGGGCGAGCAAAGAGCGCCCGCCAAGGAACTCCAGCTCAATGACAAAGAGGGAACGAAGGATGCGGGCTTTGAGTTGATGGAGAAGATAGAGTGAGGCTGAAGCCGTGCCCCCTGTGGCGAGGAGATCATCGACGACGACCACCGATTCTCCCGATTGAATACTGTCGCAGTGGATTTCCAGTTCCGCAGAGTCATACTCAAGAGTGTAGGCGTGGGAGATGGTTGCCGAAGGGAGCTTTCCCTTCTTGCGCATGGGAACAAATCCAATCCCCAGATGATAGGCGAGGGCAGCCCCAAAGATAAACCCCCGTGCATCGAGTCCCACGATTTTTGAGGGGGTGATGTCTGCACATTCTTCCGCAAGAAGATGGATCGTGCGGCGAAAGAGAATGGCATTCTCCAGCAGGGGAGAAATATCGCGGAAGAGAATTCCTGGTCTTGGAAAATCAGGAATGGATCGGATCGCACGCCGGAGACTCTCAGCACCGTTTGTCATGACACGGCTCCTTCTTAATCACCAAAACTGATGCCCACAGCCCTTGCAATCTCGACAAGCTGGCTCCCCGATGGAATTTTTTTCAGGCGATGAATCGCATCGGCGATGGGCACTTCGCTGACCTCATAGTTCTGGTAGCTCACCATCATGCCAAATTTTTCCTCAAGCGCGAGTTGTACGGCTTTCACGCCGAAACTCGTACCTAAAATCCGGTCGAGGGTGGTGGGATCACCCCCGCGCTGGAGATGTCCGAGCACGCAGACGCGTGTTTCCTTGCCGGTACGGGCTGCGATTTCGTGGCCAAGCATTTCTCCAACCCCGCCAAGTCGCCATTCGCCGCCGGAGGATTGTTTGCGAAACTGTTGTCCGTGCTGCGTGCGAGCACCCTCGGCTACGACAATCATTGTGCTCTTGAGACCCGCGAGATCGCGGTGCTGCACGGCCTCGGCCACCTTCTCCAGGGAGAAGGGGATTTCTGGGATCAGGATGATGTCGGCAGCCCCGGCGATTCCACCCCAGAGGGCAATCCATCCGGCATGACGCCCCATCACCTGAACCACGATCATCCGCTTGTGGCTTGCCGCCGTGGTATGAAGTCGGTCAAGGGCATCGGTGACACAGGCGACAGCGGAGTCAAAACCGAAGGTCATGGCGGTTGCTTCCAGATCGTTATCAATCGTCTTGGGAACACCAATGATCGGAAATCCAGCCCTATAAAGTTGCAGCGCCGTATTCATGGAACCATCCCCTCCGATCACAATGATAGCTGAGAGGTCGAGGTCGCGGCAGGTCTTGGAAGCCTTGGAAATGATCTCATCAGGAATCTCCATCTTGTCGCCTCCTGCAACTTTAGAGGTGAAATGCCCCTTATTTGTCGTGCCGAGAATAGTGCCACCCACTTGCATAATCCCTGCGGTATTCTCTCTGTTCAGAATCATGAAGTCCCCACCTTCGGAGAGCATCCCCTCAAATCCATCACGGAAACCGAGAACCTCCCAGCCAAGTTCCTCTGCGGAACAGAAGATCCCGCGCAGGACGGCATTCAGGCCCGGACAGTCACCTCCGCTTGTGAGGACAGCGATACGCTTCTTGGACATGTGAGTTTATTAGAGTGAGTTGGAAGCTTTTGCCTGACGCCCCCTAGAGGCCCAGTCATTATAGAGCATCCAGCCTCTCTGCACGAGGGCAAGTCCCTCCTGTTCACGATTGGCTGCGGCTAAGAGCACAATAATGATTCTGCGAGGGGTTGTATAGACCGTATCTCCCTGGCGCACGACTTCGGGGGTATGAGTCGAGGTCAGGATGATACAGTCGCCAGCACGGGCGGTGCGGCCTGTCTTAACCCCGTCAATGTGATCATGGCCAAGCAATGTATTGGTATTAGTCAGCAGCACTTCAAGGTTCGCGGCTCCGCGTTGGACATGAATCTCCCGTTCGGCTTGCGAAACATAAAAGGCCAGCCCTGCCTTGGAGTAAGCGTAGCGGGTCAGGCGGGCAAGGTCGGCAGCGGAGGAGAAGGGTTCTGTGCCCTTGGGAGCATCGAGACCATGAGGATTGAGGAAGAGCGTGTGACGCATCCCGAGCTGGCGGGCAAGAGCATTCATGTTGGCTACCGTATTGCCGACTGGGTCAAGTCCTGTGTTATTGGGAAGGTTCTTGCCAAGATGATCGGCCAGCGTATAGGCCGCTACATTATCGGATGCTAGGAGACAGGCATAGAGTAGATCGCGCAGGGAGAGGACATCGCCAGTCTGGAGACCGAGAGGATTGATCCCCCTTGTTGAAGAGAGCGCCTCTTCAGGAACTGTCGCAGCCTCATCTAAATTACCATTCTTGAGCTCAACCCAATCGAGGGTGACCATCGCCAGTGCCAGTTTGGTGAGACTGGCAATAGGAAGTTTATCATTGGCATGGACTTCTTCCAAAATGCGCCCTGTCTGATTATCGATGATGATAGAGCTTTCCGCCTGGAGTGGATCAAGGCTGGTAATGCCGACAAGAAAAGAAAGGAGTAAAACGCGGTTGATGTTCTGCATAAACCCCTCAGGCGATAAAGCGCACAAGGCAATTTTGCAATCCGTAACTATGGAGGGCTGGAGAAAATGGATAATTTTATTCCCTTGGGTTGAATACCTCGGCGCTTGCTCCGGGGTTCTTTATTAGCTGGTAGGATGACTGACTCAAGCGGCTACAAGGGCTTGTGCCAAACTATCGATCTCCAGGCCCCTGCATCCCACAATGGTTACTTGAGTCAATCAGCTACCCAGATTTTATTAGGGTGTGTTTTCTTATTGCATTCGGAGGCGCACTAGGTGAAAGAGGGACTATGAAACTCCCTCGATTAGCTCTATTTCTCCTTGCTTCATTTTCTCTCACAATGCTTCCTGCCTTTGCCAACGGGTGGGGTGATAACTATAAAGAGGCTCTGGCAACTGCCGCTAAGGAAAATAAAAAAGTCCTCCTTGATTTCACTGGAAGCGACTGGTGCGGCTGGTGCATGAAGTTGAAGAAAGAGACTTTTGACCAACCGCAGTTTAAGACATTCGCCGATAAGAATCTCGTGCTGGTAGAAATCGATTTTCCTCAGGGAAAAACACTCTCCCCCGAGGTCAAAAAGCAGAATGATGCTCTTCAGGAGCAATATCAGGTTCAGGGATTTCCGAACCTCGTTCTCCTTGATCCTCAGGGGAAGATCATCAAGGAGAATAGCGGCTATCTTGCAGGTGGTCCCAAGGCATTCATCGACTGGGTGAATTCAGGGAAATAGAACAACGGGATTGTTAGCATCCGTTGCCTCTGCTCGAGAACCTTTCTCTCAGTCGAACCCGGAGTTTTTCCCATGATTTTCAGGATTGTTGCGGAACTCCCGGGGGGAGCTTCCAGTGACTTTCCGAAATGCCAGGCGCATCTGTTCGGTATTCCGGAACCCGGCGCGGTGGACGATGTGTTTTAAGGGGATGTCGGTTTTCTCAAGAAGTTGTTCAGCGCGGGAAACCCGACAGTGGTTGATTTCATCAAGAACGCTTTTCCCGGTGGCGGTACGGAAACGCCTGTCGAGTGTCTTGCGGCTTGTTCCGACCCGTTCGGCAACCGTGCCGACATCCATAATGCCGTGGCTGAAGTTCCAGATGAATTCCACAGCTTCGCGCACCAGGGAATCCACAGGGATTTGCCGTTT
>VFSW01001059.1_pt1 | contig 41064 bp, 27 predicted proteins | sample 5358111 | NCBI WGS metagenome assembly VFSW01 (sample SAMN11554181, study PRJNA540505) | mine drainage metagenome | isolation source: sediment from site ElyBrook_90M | place: USA: Ely Copper Mine, Vershire, VT | collected 2017
GCCCACAAGGTGTCGATGCGCGGCCGCGATTCCCAGTATGAGGCCGTTGGCGTTGCGGCCGCAACGCCGGCCGGGCGCCGGCCGGACCGGGATGGGAGGGGTCCGCCGGCCGCGTCGGTTGCGTATTGCATCGCCACCGCGCTTCGGCATAACATCGCGTCAAAGCCCCCATATTAGCAAAGGCGAATATCTAGCGGACGCCGGCCGCCCTCGTTTCGTGAATCTGCAGGTCTTCGCCACCCATCCAAAAGACTCCCGAGGAGCAAATCGAACATGACCGTCACCCGTAGAAATGTGTTGGGCATCGTCGCGTCGACCGGCATCGCCGGCATAACTCTCGATGCGGTAAGCCGCCGGGCGCACGCAGGCGCAGCGCCGCTCTCGCCGCTGCTGGAAGGAGGCGCCGGGCACCTGAAGGCATTGATGACGGCGCTCGCCAAGACCCCGCGGCGCCGCGACTTCAAGGAGGTGCCGATGATCCTCACCGCGCCCGACCAGTGGGACCATGCCGCGCTTGACTTGCTGATGCATTACCTCGGCAAGATCAAACAAGTCTGGGACAACACGGCGATCGAAGGTCCCTGGCTCAACCTGATGCGCAATTCCCTCAACGCGCAGATCTGGGCATTCAAGCATCCGGATTTCCTGATTCTCTCGGCCACCCACGGCACCGCGCACCTGGCGCTCTACGACCAGTACCTGTGGGACAAATACCAGTTCGCCAAGCTGACCGGCGGCAAGTTCGCGCGCAATGCCTTTCTCGACGTCCCCGCGGCCGCCGCGGGCGATCCGCGGGATTTCGAGAACACGGCCGGCGTGTTCTCGCCGAAGGACAACAGCATTCCGACGCTGCAGGCACGCGGGGTCGTATTCCTCGCGTGCCACAACGCGATCTTCGAAGTTTCCGAGAAACTGCACGGAATGGGCCGCAATCCGGACAAGCTCAGCCTGCCGGCAATGGTGGCGGAACTTACCAATCACTTGATTCCGGGCGCGGTGCTGACACCGGGCATCGTCGGCACGTTGCCCGAACTCGGCTTCGCCGGATTCCAGTACGCGAAATGAGGGGGTACTCGAAGATGCGACGCCCGATGCTCAAGATGCTGGCGGCGGCGGCCTGCGCCGCCTGGTGCGCGGGCACGGCGCCCGCGCTCGCCGGAAACGCGATCGTCTACCCGCCGTGGAGTCACGGCAGGAATAATCCCGCGATCGACCGGGGGCTGGAATTCACCGTTGCGGAGGTCGACAACCTTCCGGACTTCCATGGCGATCCACAGAACGCGGGGCTCGCGGTCTTCGTCGGCGGCAATTACTACTTCGCAATGGCGCCGCTGGTCGCCGAATTCATTGCTGAGCATCCGGACCTGCGCGGCAAGGTTTATTACGAAACCATCCCGCCCGGCCTCTTGGTGCGCCAGATCGAGCGCGGCGGCGCGATCACGGTCGGCAACATGACCTGGACGGTGAAGGCCGACGTGTTCGCGGCCGGCATGAAAGGCGTTCAAAGAATGATCGACCGCGGGTACGCGCGGGCTCCCATGGTCCGCTATGCGACCAATGACCTTGCGATCATGGTGCCGCGGGGCAATCCCGCGCACATCACATCGCTCGCAGACCTCGCGAAGCCCGGCGTGCGTCTGGTGATGCCGAACCCGAAGTTCGAGGGCATCGCGCGCCAGATCAAGGCGGCGCTCGTCAAAGCGGGCGGAGCTGCGTTGGAACAAGCCGTCTATGACGTCAAGGTCAAGAACGGCGAGACGACCTTGACGCAGATTCACCACCGGCAGACCCCGCTGTTCCTGATGCAAGGCAAGGCGGATGCAGGTGTGACCTGGCAATCCGAGGCGGTATTCCAGGAGCGAAGCGGCAATCCGATCTCTCACGTCGTGATACCGGCGGCACAGAATTCGACGGCGATCTACGCCGCCGCCGTGCTCAAGGATGCCAAGCACCCGCAGGCTGCCGAGGCCTGGGTCCAGTTCCTGAAATCGCCGCCGGCCCTCGCGATATTCGCAAGGTACGGATTCAAGCCATACCGGCCGGAGTAGATTCGCATGCCCGCAAATTCGACGACCGCGCCTGCGCCGATCAGCAGCGAGACCATGAGCGGCTGGCGCCTCACCGGCATCGTGCTGCTCTGCACCCGCTTCGTGCAAGGATGGATTTACTGGGGCGGCGGCAGCCGCCGGTTCATCTATGCTCCGAAAAAACTCGATCCCAGCGCACCGCAGTGGATGGCGAACAAGTTCCAGACCGCGATGCCGGGCGCGCTGCTCGGCCTGGACCACTTCGTCAGCTACCTGCTGCACCATTTCTATCTTCTCTATGCCGGCATCATCGTGTTCAGCGCGGTCGAGCTGTTTTTCGGCCTGTTCCTGATCGCCGGGTTCCTGACGCGCCTGAGTGCGCTGATGACGATGGGCTTGAGCTTCGTGCTGATGCTCTTGTTCGGTTGGCAGGGTGCGACGTGCATCGACGAGTGGACGATGGCGGCGTGCAATTTCGGCATGGGGGCGACGCTGCTGCTCGGCGGCGCGGGCGCCTATTCGGTTGATTCGTGGCTGATCAGAAACCGTCCGGCGACCGCCTCGAAGCCGTGGTTCCGGTGGCTCGCGAGCGGCCCTTTGCCCGAGAAGACCGTGGTCGCGCTCGGCAAGGCGCTGTTGACCGTGACGGTGCTGTTCGTGGTCTTGACGTACAACTATTATCGCGGCTCGGTGGTCACGCCGTTCCATACCGGCCCCGTGAGCCCGGCGAAGCACCACGTATCGTTGACCAACGGCCTCGTGCTCGCAAGCGGCGGCATCTCGTTCCGCGCCTATCTCGACGGCGGCACCGCCGACGTGCCCGCGCACATCGTGCGCATCGAGTTGCGCGGCGCCGACGGCAAGGTCGTCGAGGTCTGGAATGGCGCGCGCCTTGCGGCGCTCGGCAAATCGGCCTTCGTGAACGAGTACCCGTACAACCAGTTCCGCGCCGGCTTCGAGAGCATCCAGGCCGCGGTCGGTTCGAAGGCGACGATCACACTGCCTGCGGCGCAGCCCAACCTGCAGCTCGGCGCCGCCAGCTATGCGATCGAGGCGACCACGATCGACGCGAAGACCTTCAAGACCGCGGCCCGGCTCGCACGGTAAGCTTGCCGGCCGCGCGCGCGAGCATGCGCCAGCGCTTCTGTAGCGCGGTCACGTTGAGCGCGAGTTCGTCGGCGGCATTGCGCTGCGCCACGGTCGGATCGGCGTCGGCACCGGTCACATCCGCGTACAGGCCGTTGATGTCGCCGTCGATATGGCGCAGCCTCTGCACGAGCGCCGTGGCGGGCGAATGCGTTTGCATCGGCATCCGGGCGCTCGTCGCCATCTTCGCCATCTTCGCCATCTTCGCCATCATCGCCGCGAGCCGCTGCGCGAGCTGCAATTGGCGCGCGAGCGCCCCGGGCGAGACCTTGACGCGCGGATCCATTTTCACGACGAGCGGCGCGCTTGAGCTGCGCCCGTCGACCGTGAGACGCACCGTATATCGACCAGGCACCGCCAGAGGCCCGAGCGGCAATCGCGGTGTAGCGTGCGCAACCGCGGCGATCGGATACGAATGCTCGATCGACGGCGGCGCCGCGTAGCGCAAATCCCAAACCCAGCGATGCATGCCGGCCGCGACGCCAAGGCTCCTGAAACGCCGGACCCAAAGCCCGGGGATCAACTGCTTGGCTATTTCAGCGTCGGTGATTTCGGGCTTATCCGCGCTGGAATAGCGGCGCACCAAGGCCCCATGCGCATCGAATATCTCCAAGCTCACCGAACGCGCGCCGGATCGCGCCAGGACGTAGTCGATGATCGCGCCGTCCGGCGGGTTTTGGCCGGCGGGCTCGTCGGGAGGAAGCGGCGTATCGGTGTTCGTGTCCCGCCGAACCCGGTACGCGGCCGCCGGACGATACAGATAAGTGTCCGCTCGCGCGATCCCGGCGCTCGCCTGGCGCAGCGGCGAGATGTCGTCGAGGATCCAGAACGATCGCCCGTGCGTGGCCACGATCAAATCGTCGCCGTGAACCTCGAGGTCGCGCATCGACGTGTGCGGGAGATTGAGCTGCAGCGACTGCCAATGGCCGCCGTCGTCGAAAGACACCCAGACCCCGGTTTCCGTGCCGGCGTACAGCAATCCTTGGCGCAGCGGGTCCGCACGCACCGTGTCCACCGGCGAATCGTCCGGCAGACCGTCGACGATCTTCCGCCAGGTCCTGCCGCCATCGTGTGTCCGATAAATGTACGGACGCAGATCATCGATGCGCATGCGGCTCACCGACACGTAAACGGAGCGGTCATCGAAGCGCGACGCGTCTATCTGGGTCACCTTGCTCCACGGAATCGAATCGTCCGGCGTGATGTTTTTCCAGTGCTTGCCGCCGTCGTGCGTAGACCATACGAAACCGTCGTCCGTTCCCGCCCACAGGGTGCCCGCCGAACGGTACGACGGCGCGAGCGCATAGATCGCACCGCGGTGCCGCGCGGCTTTCGGGTCGCCGTCCGCGAGCGTGCCCAAGCTCGCGGGCACGCCGGGACGGGGTCTCGCCAAATCGGGGCTGATGACGCGCCACGATTTTCCGCCGTCGCGGGTCTCGTAGAGCATGTTGGCCGCGTAATAGAGCACGTGCGGGTCGACCGGCGAGAACACGATCGGCTCCGTGCGTTCGGCGCGCATGTTCTTCAGGAGCGGAATTGGCGTGACGTTCTGCACCTGTCCGGTCGACCAGTGGAATTTCGAAACCCTGTTCCTGCCGGCGCCGTAAACGATGTCCGCGTGCAGCGGATCCGGCGCGACGCTCCCGTACTCGATCGCGCCGACCGGATGCCAGTCGCGCACCGTGATTTCTCCGTCGTTGCCGCGGCTCGAAATGCAGACCGAACCGCTTTCCTGCTGACCGCCGCAGACCCGGTAGGGGAAGCGATCATCGGTGCTGACGTGATAGAGCTGCGCGGTCGGCTGGTTGTACCAGGAACTGAAGCTGCGGCCGCCGTTGACGCTCACGACGGCGCCCTGATCGCCGACGAGCAGCAGGGTCTTGGAGTCGTAGGGATCGATCCAGATGTTTTGGTAATCGTCGCCGCCGGGTGCGCCGCGCAGCGATTCCCAGGTCTTGCCGCCGTCGGCGGATCGCAGGGTCACGATGCTCGTACTGTAGAGGACATCGGCGTTCGCAGGATCGACGGCGAGGACCGGAAGATCGCCCCCGCCAATTTTCATCATCGGCCTAGGATCGAGGGTGGCGGGCGCCCAGGTCTCACCGCCGTCATCGGACCTGTACAAGCCCATCCCGGCGCCGGATTCATAGCGGCTTTGCGTCAGCGTCGAAAAGACCGCATACAGGCGCTTCGGATCCTGGGCCGCGACGGCGATGTTGATTTGCACGACATCGCCGGGCAAGCCCTTCCCCAGCCGTCTCCAGGTCGCGCCCCCGTCGGTCGACTTGAAAAGCCCGCCGCCGCTCCCGCTCACGTCGTTGTCGTCCTCCCAAGGGCCCTGGCGTGCCTTCCAAAGCGCCGCATACACGACTTGGCTATTCGAAGGATCGATCACGACTTGAGATCCGCCGACGTCGGCACCGCGGTAAAGAACCCTCTGCCAACTGCGGCCGCCGTCGAGCGTGCGAAAGATGCCGCGCTCCGTATTCGGCCCGTACGGATGACCGAGCACCGCGGCGAATACGCGCTTCGGATCGTGCGGGTCGACCGCGAGCGAAGGGATCTGTTCGCCGTCGCGCAAGCCGAACCGCTTCCACGTCTTGCCGGCATTCGTCGACCGGTAGATGCCGTTGCCGACCGACAGATCCGGCCGCTGCAGGCCCTCGCCCGAGGCGACGTAGACGATCCGTGGATCGGACGGGGCCACGGCGATCGCACCGATCGACTGTGACGGCTCGGCATCGAAGATCGGGCGCCAGGTGCGCCCATAATCGTCCGACTTCCAGACGCCGCCGTTCACCGCGCCGATATATAGGACGTCGGGTCTGCCGTGCACGCCGGCAAGCGCGCGCGTGCGGCCGCCGCGAAACGGTCCGATCATGCGCCAGCGCATTGCCTGATAGAGGCTTGCCGGAACGCCGTGCGCATCGGCGCGCAAGCCGGTCGCCGCGGCGGCGACGGCGCCCGCGACGAACAATGCGGCGATGCCGGCGCGCCGTGCGCGCAAGATCGAGTGCGGCGATTTCATGCAGTCACCCCGTCGTCGTTCAAAAAATTCCCAGCGCGAGGCCGCTCGCGAGCGTCGCGCCGAGATCGCGGCAGCGCTCGATGTCGGCCGGTGCGATCCGCTTGGCGCTCGCGATCTCGGCGGGCGTTTGCGCATGCGTGCAGACGATCAGCGGCGCGGCGATCGGCTTCAGGCGCCATCCCGTCGCGATGCGCTCGAGCTGCCGCGCGGCATTCGCCCCATCGCTTCCCGCGCAAATCATCGACGCGTACGGTCGGCCGACGACGCGGTCCAGCACCGCGTAATAAGTCCTGTCGAAGAAATGCTTAAGCACGCCGCAAATCGCCGCGAGGTTCTCCGGCGTCGCGAACAAATAGCCGTCGGCGGCGATAACGTCGGCGGCCCCCGCGGCATCCGCGTGCAGCAGGCGCAGCGCCAACGCAGGCTCCGCGGCGAGCGCGCCCGCCTGCGCCGCGCGCACCATTTGCAGCGTGCCGCCGGTGGCGGAGTGATAGACGATCAGCAGCGACGGCATCACTTGAGATTGGCGGCATCAGCCAGGAGTTGCCGTGCGATGGGACGCAGCCTGCGCCAGCCGGCGATCGCGTCCGCACTGGGCAGGGAATCGCTGCCGTCGACCGCTTGGAACAGGCCCTGGAGCGCCGCACCGACAAAGACGAAGCTCCGCAACCGCTTCGGCGCAAATCCATACGCGTCAGTGGGATTTGGCCGCGGCTCCGATCCGGCGATCAGGTCGAGCCGCGCCGACAAAGCGTCGAGCCCGGCAATTTCCGCGCCGCTCGCCGCCGCCCGCGCCGCGGCGACCTGCGCGCGCCGGCGGTCCAAGCGCCGCGAGGCCATGGCGACGCGCGCGCGCAATTCATCGATTTCCTGCGCCAATGCGAACTGCGCGCGAAACGCGCCGCTCTTAACATGAACGCGCGGATCGGCGCTGATGGAGAATCGCCGCGACATTCGCCGGCCGTTCACCGTCAGGACCGCGGTGTAGCGGCCCGGAGGCGCCCAGACCGCGTCGGCCGCGGTCAACCCCGCGGGCGGCGTGTAGGTGAAATTCCAGACCAAGCGATGCGCGCCGGCGGACGCGGACAAATGCGGCTCGACCGGCGCCCAATCCGGCGAGAAGTCGATCTTCGAAACAGCGGGCGCCGTGCGCCGATCCGCGCTCGACCATCGGCGCACCAAGGCGCCGGCGCCGTCGAATACTTCGAGTATGACCGGCGCCGTTTGGCTCTCCTTCAAGACGTAGTCCAGGTACGCGCCGTCCGGCGGATTCTCGGCCTTCGGCTCCTCGGGCGGCAACGGCGTACCGATGAAGGCCGGCATGCGAACGCGCACGGCGGTCGCCGGCTTGAACAGCCAGGCGTCCGCGGCCGCCACGTCCGGCCTGAATTCGCGCAGCGGCGCCGCGTCGTCGAGAATCCAAAAGCCGCGGCCGTGGGTCGCGATCACCAGGTCGTCGCCATGCACGTCGATGTCGCGCACCGACGTCACCGGCAGGTTGAGCTGCAAGCTCTGCCAATGATCGCCGTCGTCGAACGAGATGTACGCACCGTGCTCGGTGCCCGCGTACAGGAGTCCCGGGCGCACGTCGTCCTCGCGCACGACGTTGACGAAATCCCGATCGGCGATGCCCTCGACGATCGGCGTCCATGTCCTGCCGCCGTCGTGCGTGCGATAGATGTACGGACGGTCGTCATCCAGCCGATGCCGGTCGACCGCGACGTACGCGGTATCGGCATTGAAATGCGAGGTGTCGATGCCGGCGATTTTCGACCAGGCGCGAAAATCAGGCGGCGTCAGGTCCCGCCAATGCTTGCCCGCATCGCGGCTGCGCCAAATCAGCCCGTCGTCGGTGCCGACCCACAGATCGTCGCGCGCGACGCGCGACGGTGCGATGCTGTAGATCACGCCGCGGCGCGGTCCCCGCCCGAGGTTGTCCGCGAGCGCCGGCGCGTCCAAATTCGCAGGGTTTGCCGGATTCGGCCGCGCAAGATCAGGACTGATCGACGCCCAATGCAGACCGCCGTCGCGGGTCAGGTACAAGCGTTGATTGCCGAAATACAGGCTGTGCGGATCCTTCGGCGAAAACGCGAGCGGCAGCGTCCACGCCGCGCGGCTTATTTGCGGCTGCGCCAATGTCGGGTCGACATTGCGGGTCTGCTGCGTGCGCAGGTCCAGACGGTCGACGCGGCCGCCGTACACGATGTCCGCGTGCAGCGGGTCCGGTGCGATCATGTCGCTTTCGCCGCCGGCAACCAGTTCGTGAAATTGGGGCATCGCGATGCCGTCGCGGGAGAGCGTTCGGCTCGGCAGCATCACGGCCCCGGAGTCCTGCTGCGCGCCGTAGACGTCGTAGGGAAAGCGGTTGTCGGTCGCGACGTGATAGATCTGCGCGGTGGGCTGATTGAACCAGGAACTCCAGGTCAGGCCGCCGTTTTGCGTGATCAATGCGCCCTGATCGCTGCCGAGGATGCGCCGAGCCGCGTCGACGGGATCGATCCATAAGGCATGGAAATCATCGCCGGTCGGATCGCCGCGCTCAGGAACGAACGTCTTGCCGCCGTCGTCCGATCGCAGCACGATCGTATTCATCGCCCAGACGCGATTCGCATTCAGCGGATCGGCGCTGATCGCGTCGAAATACCAGCCGCGCTGCCAGATGCGCGGATCTGCGCTCGTTCGGGTCCACTCTGCGCCGGCGTCGTCGGATCGGTACAGGCCGCCTTTGGATCCGGCGGCGATCGCGTAGACGCGCAGCGGCGCCGCCGGCGAAATCGCAAGGCCGATGCGGCCTGGATTTGCCGGGAACCCGTGGCCTTCGATCTTGCGCCAGTGCTCTCCGGCGTCCTCGGACTTGTACAGGCCGCCGCCGGGCCCGTCGGATGGCGGGTAGATGTTCCACGGCGGTCGCCGCGTCTGCCACAGCGCCGCGTAGATCACGCGCGCATCATCCGGTTGGAAGGCGAGGCTCACCGCGCCGGTATCGACGCCGCGATACAAAACCTTGCGCCAGGTCTTGCCGCCGTCGGTCGTCTTGAACACGCCGCGCAGGGCGTTCGGCCCGTAGGCAGACCCTAGCGCCGCGGCGTACGCGATGTCCGCGTCCGCGGGGTCCACGAGAATCTGCGCAATTTGACGGGTATCGTCGAGGCCGAGATGCATCCAGGTCTTGCCGCCGTCGGCCGACTTGAAGATGCCGGCGCCCTGCGCAATGTCGGAACGCATATCCGCCTCGCCGGTCCCGACGTAGATCACGTTCGGGTTCGAGGGCGCCACCGCGATCGCGCCGATCGAGGCGACCGGTTCACCGTCGAAAATCGGCGTCCAGGTGCGTCCCGCGTCGCGGGTCTCCCACACGCCGCCGTCGACCGCGCCGAAATACCAGCGCAAGGGGTTGCCGGCAACGCCGGCGACGGCGAGTACGCGCCCGCCGCGAAACGGCCCGATCGAGCGCCAGCGCAAACCGGCGAACAGCGACGGTGAATAGCCCGCCGCAGGCGCGCCTTGGTGCGCGCTCGCGGCCGCAGCCACCGCGGCGCAGGTCAGTAATGTGGGCAGCAACGCCCGGCGGACGACATTCGGCATCGGGACTCCGGCATGCGCGGCACCGGCGCGAAAGTTTTGAAGTCTACCACGGGCATGGATCGTCACGGACAGCGCGAATCGGGTAGGCTTATCCGCTTGTGCCGTTGCGCGGAAGTCACGATGAACTCCAACAAGCCTCCGATATCGCAAGCCCGTTCCTTCGCGGCCGTCTATCTGATCGAGATGTGGGAGCGCTTCGGCTTCTACGGCATGCAGGCGCTGATCATCTACTACATGATCCAGCGCCTCGGTTTCGAGGACCAGCGCGCGAATCTCGTCTGGGGCGCGGCCGCGGCGCTGATCTACGTGTCGCCGGCGATCGGCGGCTGGGTCGGCGACAAGATACTCGGCACGCGCCGGTCGATGCTGATCGGCGTCGTGATCCTGACGATCGGCTACGCACTGATGTCGGTGCCGTCCGAGAATACCTGGACGCTGTTCGGCGCGCTCGGTGTGATCGTCGTCGGCAACGGCATGTTCAAGCCGAATGCCGCGAATCTCGTGCGCAAGATCTACGAGGGCGACGACGCCAAGATCGACAGCGCGTTCACGATGTACTACATGGCCGTCAACGTGGGCTCGACGGTGTCGATGCTGTTGACGCCGTGGATCAAGGACTACGTCAATCGCGTCTACGGGCACAATCTCGGCTGGCATGCGGCGTTCGCCGTCTGCTGCGCCGGCCTCCTGATCGGCATGATCAACTTCTACCTGATGCGCCGGGCGATGCGCCATATCGGCTCGGAGCCCGACGACGCGCCGATGCCCTTCAGTCGGCTCCTCGCGGTGCTGGGTGTGGGCTTGCTCGGCGTCGCGGCCTCGGCGGTCGTCCTGCAATACGAATCGCTCGCGCGGATATTCGTCTACGCGGCGGGCGTCGCTCTGCTCGGCATATTCGCATACCTGATCGCAAAGAGCCGCCGCAGCGAGCGCGCCGGCCTGATCGCCGCGCTCGTGCTCGTCGTGCAGACGATTTTCTTCTTCATTTTCTACCAACAGATGTCGTCCTCGCTCGCGCTGTTCGCGCTGCGCAACGTCGATTGGAATCAGTACTTTTTCGGCTTGCGCGTGTGGACCTGGACGCCGGCGCAATACCAGGCCCTGAATCCGATCTGGATCATGCTGTTGAGCCCGGTCCTCGCCTGGGCGTACACGCGCGCCGGCGCCCGCGGCAAGGATTTGTCGATCGCGGCGAAGTTCGCGGTCGGCTTCGCGGTCGTCGCGGTCGGCTTCTTCATCTACGGCGTCGCCGGCCGCTATGCCGTCGGCGGCATGACCTCGTCGTGGTACATGATCTGGGGCTACGGCTTCTACTCGCTCGGCGAACTGCTCGTCAGCGGCTTAGGGCTCGCGATGATCGCGCGCTACGTCCCTGCGCGGATGGGCGGCTTCATGATGGGCGCCTACTTCGTCGCCTCCGGCATCTCACAATACCTCGGCGGCGTGGTCGCCAATTTCGCGAGCATTCCGAGCAAGCTCGAGGACCTGTTGAAAATGGCGCCGGCGCAGGGCATGAACCAGGTCGCCGCGCGCTACCCGCAGGCGCTCAAACTCACGCTCGACGACTTCCGCCAATGGATCGGCGTGCTGCCGACCGACGACGCGGCGAAGCTCGGCAACACGCTGAAGCTCGCGCACGCGGCGCCGTTCCACAGCCTCCCCGCAGCTACGCAGGCGCTATTGACCGGATTCAGCGAGAGCCTGCGTGTCGCCACCCTGCCGGTGTACACCAGGCTGTTCAACGAACTGGGGCTTGCCGCGATCGTCTGCACGGTGATCGCGGTCGCGGCCGTACCGATGATGCGCAGGCTCTCGGGAGCACACGGCGCGCGTCAGGAGTCCGATCGGCCGAACTGACCGAAATACCATTCCTGGAAAGTCTCGACGCGGCGTTCGTGTTCCGAGTAGCGTCCCGGCCGGTATCGCTTGGACAGAATTCCGGCCTGGTTGTTTTCGGTGATTTCCTTGTCCTGCTTCGTGGTCCGATCCCACCCCCAGGTCATTCGCGGCACGTCGTAGTCGCTCGCGGCGCCGTCGACGAGCCAGGTCAAATCGACGTCGGTGCGCATCGTGCGGCGCGGCGTGAACTGAAACAGCACCGCGAAATCGTTCGTCGCGACCAGATGTGTGAACGGGCTGAAGCTCAGGTACATGCGGCCCTGATCGAACGCGCGGCGCTTGCCCATCAGTGTGGACGCGGGCCGGCCGTCCTCGGTCTCGCTGTCGTAGCCCTCGCGAATCGTCCGCTGCAGCAAGAGGCGCAGATGGGATGAGTCCGGGCCGTCGTCGATTGTTCCGCTCGGGCGCCCGAGCGCGGCCGCGCGCCGCTCCCACGCGCGCAGCGTCGGCAGGTAATCCTGCACCGCGTCGGCCGGGCCCGAACTCGGCCCCGCGCCAAACGCGATCAAGGCCTCCGGCGGATGCATCGAGCTGAATTCCGGATGCGACGGCGTACAGTGGTAGCACTCCACGAAATTCTCGACGACGAGCTTCCAGTTCGCGTCCGTCGGGTACGATTGGGTATGCGCGATCTTCGCGCCGGCAAAGCCGTGAAAATCGAGGTGGCGCTCGAGATCGCCGAACGTCGCGTCGAAGTCGACCGGGTCGCGCTCGCACAAGTTGATGAATATGAAGCCGTGCAACACGCGCACGTGGCAGCGGTGCAGTCCGTTGTCCTTTTTCGCAAAATCGGCCGGCATCAGCCGCGCCGCGAGCAGCTCGCCGTCGAGTCCGTAGCTCCACGCATGATAGCCGCAGGTCAGGCGGCTCACCCGGCCCGATGGCTGCGTGCAAATCAGTGAACCGCGGTGCCGGCAGACGTTGTAGAACGCATTGATCGTCGCCTCGCCGCTGCGCACGATGATGATCGATTCGTCGCCGATCTTGAACAGGAAATAATCGCCCTTGCGCCGCACGCGGTCGACGTGGCCGGCGACGATCCACTTGCGGCTGACGACGTGTTCCATGTCCTCGGCGAAAATCCCGTCGTCGCAATAGAAATTGCGATCGAGGCTGTAGCCTTTCCTCGCGTTCAGCGCGAGCATCGAAGTCTTGCCGGTGTCCATCGTCTGGTCGGTCTCCGCTGCGTTTCGATCTTCAGCGCGGTCAGCGCCTGATGCGCTCGTTGCGCGGGTCGTACATCGGCGCAAGGGACGCGTCGGCCGCGTGCCTGCGGCCCGCAACCTCGATTTCGAAGTCCTGCGCCCCGATGCCCGTGAACGGCGCGCCGTCCGGCGCATGGACGTAGCCCAGTCCGACCGCGGCGCCGAGCGTATGCGCGTACATCCCGGAGCGGATGTGGCCGACGAGATCACGCCCTCGCCAAATCGGCTCGTTGTGGTAAAGGAGGGGCTCCGGCGATTTGAGCTTGAATTGCACGAGACGCCTGCGCACGCCGGCGCGCCGCTGCGCGAGCAAGGCTTCGCGGCCTATGAAGCCGCCGGGCTTGTCGAATTTGACCGCAAAGCCCAGCCCCGCCTCGAGCGGCGTCTCCTCGTCGGTGATGTCGTGGCCCCAGTGCCGGTAACCCTTCTCGATGCGCAGCGAATTCAACGCATGGTAGCCGGCGTGCACTAGAGAGTGATCCCGGCCCGCAGCGGTCAATTCCTCGTAGACGCCGACCATGAACTCGGTCGGCACGTAGATTTCCCAGCCGAGTTCGCCGACGTAGGTGATGCGCGTCGCCCGCACGAGTGCATATCCTAATTCGATCGAGCGGCTGGTCGCGAACGCAAAGCCCCGGTCGGAGCAATCGTCCGGCGTCAATGACTGCAACAGCGCGCGCGCATTCGGGCCCATGATCGAGATCACGCCCATCCCCGAGGTCACGTTCGTGAGCACGCAGCGGGCGTCAGGCTCGATGTGGCGGCGCAGCCAGGCGAAATCACGCGTTTCGGTCTCGGCGCCGCCGACGATCAGAAACGCATCCTCGGCGAGCCGCGTCACCGTGAGATCCGCTTCGATTCCGCCGCGTTCGTTGAGCCACTGTGTATAGACGACCCTGCCCGGCTCCACGTCCACGTCGTTCGCCGAGACCCGGTTGAGGATGCGCGCCGCGTCGGCACCCTCGAGCCGGAATTTCGCGAACGACGACTGATCGAACAGGCCGACCGCGGCGCGCACCGCAATGTGCTCGCGCGCGCTGTGCTCGAACCAATTCTGGCGCCCGTAGCTGTATTCGTAGGTAGGCGTGACGCCGGCGGGCGCGAACCAGTTCGCGCGCTCCCAGCCGAAGGCCTCGCCGAAACATGCGCCGGCCGCCGCGAGGCGATCATGCAGCGCCGACCGGCGCACGCCGCGCGCGGTCGCGTATTGGCGGAACGGCCAATGCGTCGCGTACAACAGGCCGAGACTCTCGGTGACGCGTGCACGCAAATATTTGCGGTTGATTTGGAACGGCATGTTGCGGCGCACGTCGACTTCCCACAGATCGACGGGCGGATGCCCGTCGCGGATCCACTCCGCGACGACTTTGCCCACGCCGCCCGCGGACTGCAGTCCGATGGAATTCAAGCCCGCTGCGACGAACAGGCGCGCAAGCTCCGGCGACTCGCCGAGGTGATAGCGCACGTCCGGCGTGAAGCTCTCGGGTCCGCAAAAGAATTTCTGCAGTCCGGCACGCTCGAGTGCCGGTATGCGGCGCATCGCATCGAGCAGGACCGGCTCGAAGTGCGCGAAGTCCCCGTCGATCTCGCCGAACGCGAAGTCCTCCGGCACGCCGTCGACGCCCCAGGGCTTCGCCCGCGGCTCGAACGCGCCGACGAGCAGACGGCCCGCATCGTATTTGAAGTAGCTGCAGTGATCGTAGTCGCGCAGCACCGGCAGGTCGGGGTGCAAACCCTCGATGTCCTTGAAGATCGCGTAGTAATGCTCGCAGGCATGCAGCGGCACCGCGACGCCCGCGCTCGCGGCGAGATCGCGCGTCCACAGGCCGCCGCAGAGCACCACGAACTCGGCGTCGATGCGGCCGTGGTCGGTTTGCACGCCGGTCGCGCGCCTGCCGTCGTTGAGGATCGAAGTGACCTTGACGTCCTGGAATATCTGCGCACCCTGTTTGCGCGCGCCTTTCGCGAGCGCCTGCGTGATGTCGACCGCGTTGGCGTAACCGTCGCTCGGGATGTGGATTGCGCCGATGACGTCGTCGAGGTTCGCGATCGGGTACAGCGAGCGGATCTCCTGCGGGCCGACGACATCGACACGCAAGCCGAATACCTTCGCCATCGACGCGTTGCGCTCGAGCTCCTCCATGCGCGCCGCGGTCGTCGCGAGCGATATGGAACCGCATTGGCGATAGCCCGTCGCCTGTCCGGTCTCCGACTCGAGACCGCGGTACAGCTCGCCGGTGTAGCGCGCGAGCTTGGTCATGTTGATCGATTGGCGCAGCTGTCCGACGAGCCCCGCGGCGTGCCAGGTCGTTCCGCTCGTCAGCTGCTTGCGCTCTATCAAGACGACGTCGCTGAAGCCGAGCTTGGCGAGGTGATACGCGACGGAACAGCCGATCACGCCCCCGCCGACGATGACGACGCGCGCTTGCGCTGGTAAGTCGGCGGTCATCGCTCAAGCCCTCATGCGCGAGTTGTCGGGATCGAACGCCGCCCGCTCGAGCACCTGCGCCGCGAGCCGCGAGCCTTGAATCATCACCTCGAACCGGCTTCCCGGTGCGGCGTACGCAGGCTCCACGCAGGCGAATGCGAGACTCTTGCCCACACGGTGCCCATACGCGCCGGACGTCGTGATGCCGATGCAGCGCTCGCCGTCGAACACCGGCTCGCCGCCGCGCGCATCGGCGCCCGCCGCGGCGATTTCGGCATACACGATCTTGAGCGGCCGGGACGGCGCCGCGAGCGTCGCCGCCTTGCCGACGAAATCATGCTTGGTCAAGTCGATGAAGCGATCCATATCGGCCTCACGCATGTTCAATTCGTTCGTAAGCTCGGTCGACCAGGCCTTGTAGGCCTTTTCGACACGCATCGAGTTGACCGCGTACAAGCCGTAATTCGCTATCCCCAGAGGCCGTCCCGCGTCGAACAGTGCGTCGTATATCGTCGTCATCGCCGACATCGGTGCGTGCAATTCCCAGCCGAGTTCGCCGACGTAGCTCACGCGCAGCGCGCGCACCGGCCGGCCGGCGACGGCGATTTCGCGCGCGCTGAGCCACGGGAACGACGCGTTGCCGAGATCGGCGTCGGTCAGCAGCGCCAACAGCTCGCGCGCGCGCGGACCGCTCACTACGAGGACGCCCCAATCCATCGTGACGTTCTCGATGCGCACCTCCTCGTCCGCGCGCACGCTTTGCCGCAACAGGTCCAGATCCCTCAGTTCCGCCGCGGCCGCCGACAGCGCATAGAAACGGTCCCCGGCGAGACGCGTGATCGTCATCTCCCCGGCGATCCGGCCGCCCGAGGACAAGGGATGCGCGAGCACGATGCGCCCCGGCTTGCGCGCAATGCGGTTCGCGCAGACGCGGTTCAAGAAGCCTTCCGCTCCGGACCCCGTGATCTCGTATTTCGCGAAGCCGGACAGGTCGAGCACGCCGACGCGCCGATGGACCGCGTCGACTTCGGCGCCGACGACATCGAAGACGTTGTTGCGCAGGTAGCTGTAGTCCTCGGTTCTGCCGTCGGTCGAGAACCACTTCGGCCTCTCCCATCCGAACGTCTCGGTGTAGACGCAGCCCTGGGCCGCAAGCTTCGCATACAGGGGACCGACCTTGCGGGGTCTGCCGTCCATTTCCTCTTCGCCCGGCCTGCGCGTCGTGAAGGTCGTGCGATAGTCGAGAAACACCTTGTCGCGGACGTACGCGGCGTCGGCAAACCCGCCGAAGCGCCGCGGATCGAACTCCGTCATGTTGATTTCGGCGTCGCCGTGCACCATCCACTGCGCGAGATATTTGCCGCAGCCGCCGCCTTGGGCGATGCCGAACGACGTTCCGCAGCATTGCCAGAAATTGCGCACGCCCGCCGCCGGCCCGAGCAGCGGCGCGCCGTCCGGCGTATGCGGAATCGCGCCGTTGATGACGCGCCGTATGCCGACTTCGCCGAAAATCGGCATCCGCTCGATCGCCCGCTCCAGCCACGGGGCGATGCGCTCCAAGTCGTCGGCGAACAATTCGTTCGACGTCTCCCACTCCGGGTGGCCTTGCGGCGCCCACGCTTCGCGCAAGCCGGTGCTTTCGTAGACCCCGATCAACCCCGATTTCTGCTCCTGGCGGAAATAGCCCGAGGTATACGAATCGCGCATGACGGGAATTTCGGCGCCGCGATCGATGAATGCCGGGATGGGGTCGGTGACGACGTAGTGATGCTGCATGTTGGTGATCGGAGCATCGCTTCCGACCATCGCAGCCACTTGGCGCGCATGGCAGCCGGCCGCGTTGACGACGATTTCGGCGACGATCGTGCCTTGCTGCGTCTCGACGTCCCACTCGCCGCTCGCCCGCCGGCTGATGCCGGTGACCCGATTGTGCCGCACGACGGTCGCGCCGAGCGCGCGCGCGCCTTTCGCGAGCGCGTTGCATATGCCCGCGGGATCGCCATGGCCGTCGTCGGTCGTCCAGGCGCCGGCGATCACGCCGTCGGTCGTGAGGAACGGATTCAGCCGCTTGATCTCGTCGATCCCGACGATTTGCATCCGGAAGCCGATGATCTTGGAATAGCCGTACACTTGTTTGAGCCAGGCGAGTTCGTGCTCGTTGTTCGCGAGCCGCAAGCCCCCGCTCCCGTGCCAGCTCGTGTATTGGCCGGTCAGGCCCTCCAGCAGCGGATACAAGCCGTTGCTGTAAGCGTGGATCTTCGCGAGATTGAAGCTGCCGGTGATGCTCGGGCATTGTCCGGCCGCATGCCACGTAGAACCCGAGGTCAGCTCATGCTTCTCGATGAGCAGCGCATCGGTCGAGCCCTCTTTGGCCAGGTGGTACAGGAGGCTCGCGCCCATGATGCCGCCGCCGACGATGACGATCTTTGCGTGTGTTTGCATGCGTTGAGACTTGCAGAAATTCCGGTTGACCACAATAAATTGACCGATGATCGACATACAAATTAATAATTTGGTACCTCAGGCCCCTATTTTTTCGAGCGAGATCCCATGACGAGAGTCCGGCCGGTCGTCGGATTGCCGACCCTGACATGGTTGCGTGCGTTCGAAGCGGCCGCGCGTAGCGCGAGCTTCAGCGCTGCGGCCGTCGAGCTTTCCTTGACTTCGGGCGCGATCAGCTACCAAATCCGGGCGCTCGAGCGCCACCTCGGTTTCGCGCTGTTCGAGCGGCTGCCCCGCGGGGTGCGCCTCACGCCGATGGGTGTCGCGTACCTGCCGCCGGTGCGCAAGGCATTCGAGGAACTCGCCGATTCGACCGTCGGCTTGTTCGGCAGCAAGGATCGGGCGCAAATCACGGTGCATGCACCCGTATCACTCGCGGCGCTGTGGCTCGCGCCGCGCCTGCCGTCGTTCATGGCCGAGAACCCCTCGGTCGACGTGCGCCTGGCTTCGGTGATCTGGGACAACGCGGCGCCGGACGAGGCGACCGATCTGGAAATTCGCTACGGTGCGGGTCATTGGCATGGCTACCGATCCGAGCGCCTGATGAACCAAGGAATCATCGCGGTTTGCTCGCCGGCGCTTTTGCGCGAGACCCTCGCCGCCGCAGATCGCACTGCGCTCGTGACGCGCCGGCTGATCCACATCATGGGGCACGAGGATCAGTGGCTGAAGGTCTGCCAAGGGCTGGGGCTGGCGGATGTCCGGCCAAACCACGGTCCGATCGTCGATACGACTGTCGCGGCGCTCGAACTCGCGGCGAGCGGCGCGGGCTGCGCGCTCACCCGGCGGATATTCGTCGACTCCTATCTCAAGACCGGCAGGCTGACGCTCGCGTTCGACGCGGAGTTCGCGGACGAGAATTCGTATTTCGTCGTCACGCCCGAGCGTCCGCGCCGCATTGGCCGCGAAGTTCAGCTGTTTCGCGATTGGCTGGTCGCGATGGCCGCGCGCGCCGCGGATTGAATCAGCCCGGCGTCCGCGCCGCGACCGCCTGAGACGCGAGCGCCGCGATCGCCTCGGTCAGGGCCCGGGTATCGACCGGCTTGCTCAAGAAACGGCACTGCGGAATCGGCTCCGTGACGACGCGGAACACCGATTCCAGGTCCCCGCTCAGGATGACCGCGGGAATGTTCCAGCCGAGCGCCGCGCGCATGCGGTTCAACACGTCGAGCCCGCTCATCTGACCGTCGAGGCGATAATCGGCGACGAGAATGTCGCCCGGCTCTATCGCCCCGAACAGGCGCTCCGCCTCCTTCACGGTCGCGGCGCTGCGCGTACGGTAGCCTTCGAGGTTCAGGAACAGTTCGGTCGCGACGCGCACGGACTGGTTGTCCTCCAGCAAAATCAGGTTGCCCGACCGCAAGGCCGCCGGAGCCGCCGCGCGGCGATCCACGCGCGGCGGCGGCGCTTCCTGTAGCAGCTTTTGCCGCGGAATTCGCACGCTGACCGCGGTGCCTTCGCCGATTTTCGACGTCACGGTGACCCCAAACCCCAATAAACGCGATACCTCGCGCACGATCGCAAGTCCGAGCCCCACCCCGAGCCGCGGCGCGCCGTGCGGATCGACTTGATAGTATTCGTCGAATATGCGGTCGAGTTTGTCCGCGGGAATGCCGATACCCGAATCTTCCACTTTGACGATCAGGCATTCCGAATCGAACGTTTGAGCGACGCGCACATAGCCGCGTTCGGTGTATTTCAACGCGTTGCCGATCAAATTCTGGAGCAGCTGGATGAACAGCATGCGGTCGGTCGACACGACGGACTGGGTGTCGGAAAACTCGAGGTGCAGGCCCTTCGACTGGGCCGATGAGTCGAATTCGTGCCGCAGGTCGGCGAATACGGAGCCCAAATTGACCTCGCCGAGCTGCGGACTCACCGCTCCGGACTCCAGGCGGCTGACGTCGAGCAGGGAATCGAGCAAGCGCGTCGCATGATCGATTGCGAGTTCCTGGCGGCGCAGCAGCTCCTGCAGACTCGGGATCGGCGCCGCCACCTTCTGCATCGACCCGTTCAGCAGGCGAATCGCGTGCATCGGCTGGCGCAGATCGTGGCTCGCGGTCGCCAGGAATCGGCTCTTCGCTCTATTGGCCCGATCGGCCTCGGTACGCGCCGCGACCAGCGCATCGGTGATCGCGCGCTGGTAGGTCATGTCCCGGACCGCGGCCGCGACATAATGTCCCGATCCGATTTGAAACGGCGCCAAACGGACGCCCGCCGGGAACTCCGTGCCGTCGGCGCGGCGCGCGACCAGATCGGTGACCCTGGCGCCCATCTCGCGATTTGCCGGGTTTTTGAGATACAGGCCGATGTGGGCGCTGTGGCGCGGCCGCAAGCGGTCCGGCACCAGCAAATCGATTGATTGTCCGATCAATCGCTCGGGCGGGTAGCCCAGCAGCGTCCGCGTCGTTTCGTTCGCGAATTGGATCAGCCCCGCAGAATCGACGACAACCAGGGCATCGGGGCTGAACCGTAGCAGCTGTTCGGATAGCGCAGCAAACTGATTCATTGGCGGCTCGGAACCCAAGCGAGAAGTCTACCTCATTTTGTTCCTGACGGGATCCGTCTAAGGGACAAGCGCAAGCGTATGCGGGAATATCGCGGGTGCGCGCCGGCCGCCGATGCGGCAAGCTGCGGGGAGTATAACGATGCTGCGGCTGGCTCTGTTTCAATTATTCAACGGCGAAGGTGCATTTTGACGGCAAGCAATCCGGCCTGGATCGGATCCGAGGCCATACTCAATCAACTGATGGAGATCGCGCGCATATCGGCGCTCGCGGAAATGGCGAGCGGCATTGCTCATGAACTCAACCAGCCTTTGGGCGCGATCGCAACGTTCGCGCAGGCCGGTGAACGCATGCTGGATCGCACGGACCCGCTGTTGGAGCCCGCTTTGGATGTGTTTCGCCAGATCAATCACGAGGCGATGGGCGCAGGCGAGGGAATACGCCGCATCCGCCGGCTGTTCGAGCATGAGCCAGCAACCCGAACACCGAGCCAAATGCCGGACGTCGTCGCCGAGCTCAAACCCGTGCTGGAGATGCTGGCGCTGCGGGTCGGCGGAAAGCTGCACACGGAAGCGGCGGCCGATTTACCTAACTTGTTGATCGATAGGATAAAAGTTCAACACGTGTTGTTCGCGCTGGTGCAAAATGCGTTCGATGCGGCCGCGCTGGCCGCAGGGAGCGCGCCGCGGGTAGCCATTACGATCGCCGGCGACCGCTACGCGGTCGAGACGAGCATCAGCGACTCAGGCCCCGGTGTTCCCGCCGAAATCCAAGCACAACTATTCCGCCCATTTTTCACGACCAAGAGCCGCGGCACGGGACTCGGCCTCGCCTCCAGCCGGGCTATCGTCGAGGCGCATGAGGGTACGATAGGATTCGACGTACTCGCAGGAGGTGGTAGTCGCTTTTGGTTTCGGTTGCCGGCGGCCGTCAATTGAGTGGAGCGGACATGATGAAACTCAACGAGCCCCACAAGGGGAATGCGACCGTGCATGTCGTCGACGACGACGACGGGATGCGCCGCGCATTGACCTTGCTGTTGAGCACGGTCGGCTTCCGCACGACGGCCTACGCGCGCCCGAGCGAGTTTCTCGCGAAGCTCGAGCCCGACGCACCCGGCTGCCTGGTATTGGACATTCGCATGCCCGAGATGAGCGGTCTCGAAGTCCAGCAGCAGCTGAACCGCACGGGCTGCATGCTGCCGGTGATTTTCATCACGGGCCACGGCGATATTCCGATGGCGGTGCAGGCGATGAAGGCCGGCGCGTTCGAGTTCATACAAAAGCCGTTTCGCGATCAGGACCTGCTCGACAAGATCAATCACGCGCTGCGCCTCGATGCCGAGAATCGCCAGAACGTCGCACGCCGCGCCGAAGTCCTGCGCAGGCTGCAGTCCTTGACCCCGCGCGAGCGCGAAGTCATGAACTTGGTCGTCGACGGCGGCGCGAACAAGGTGATCGCGATCGACCTGGGTTTGAGCGAGCGCACCGTGGAAATCCACCGCGCCAAAGTCATGGAGAAGATGGGCGCGCGGTCGATCGCGCACCTCGTCAAACTGCATCTCACGCTGGCCGAGTGACGCGAATGACGACCGAGGTTCATTTCGACGCCGAGCTCATGCGGCGCTACGATCGCGAAGGCCCGCGCTACACTTCTTATCCGACCGCGGTCCAGTTTCACGAGGCCGTGGGACTCGACGCTTACGCGTCCGCTGCCGCGACGAGCACCGGCGCGCTCCAGCGCGCACCGCTGTCCGTGTACGTGCATGTGCCGTTCTGCCATAGCCCGTGCTTCTATTGCGGCTGCAACAAGATCATCACGCGCAAACCTGAGCGGGCCGACGCCTACTTGGAGCGCCTTTACACGGAAATCGAGCTCCGCGGCCGGTATTTCGACCGCAGCCGGGAAGTCGAACAGCTGCATTTCGGCGGCGGCACGCCGACATTCCTGGCCGATGACCGCCTCGCTCGGCTGATGGAGGCGCTCGACAAGAATTTCCGCTTGCAGCGCACGCCTGGCCGCGACTACTCGATCGAAATCGATCCGCGCACCGTCGGCCCGGACACCTTGCGCACGCTCGCGGGCTTGGGTTTCAATCGCTTGAGCCTCGGTGTGCAGGACTACGACCCCGAGGTGCAGCGCGCCGTCAACCGCCGCCAGCCGGTCGAATTGGTGACCGCGGTATTGGACAACGCGCGCGCCTTGGGGTTCGGCTCGATCAATTTCGACCTCATCTACGGCCTGCCGCGGCAAACGCCGGCGACGTTCCGCACGACGCTCGCGATGGTCATCGCGCAGCGGCCGGATCGGCTCGCCGTTTATGGCTACGCCCACATGCCGCAGCTGTTCAAAGCCCAGCGGCAGATCGTGGCGGCCGATTTGCCGGATGCCTCGACGCGGCTTTCCTTGCTGCAGATGGCCGTACAGATGCTCACCGAGGCAGGCTACGTCTACATCGGCATGGACCATTTCGCGCTGCCGTCCGATGCGCTCGCGCTCGCGCAACGAAACGGCACGATGCAGCGCAGCTTCCAGGGCTACACGACCCACGCCAGCCGCGACCTCGTGAGCCTGGGCGTGAGCGCGATCGGCCAGATCGGTTTGTTATACATGCAGAATCACAAAACGATGGCGCAGTACGCCGAGCGGCTCGATCAGGGCCGCCTGCCGCTGCATCGCGGCGTACTGATGAGCGACGAGGACGTCCTGCGCCGCGACGTCATCCAACAAATCATGTGCAATGGGACGGTCGACTTTGCGGCGACCGAGCGCAGGTTCAACGTCGTTTTCGCCGATTACTTCGGCGCCGAATTGGCGCGCCTCGCTGCGTTGGAGCGAGACGGGCTGGTTGCGCGCGGCGAGCGGCGCGTCGCCTTGACGCCGCGCGGACGACTCCTGATGCGCACCGTCGCAATGGTGTTCGACGCCTACAAGAATGCGGGCGCCGGCGCTCCCCGGCTGTCGCGCGTCATTTGACCGTCGGACCGGCCGGCGTCGCGCAGGTCCAATCGAGCGAACGTTTGATTGCCTTCTGCCAGGAGGCGTACAAGTGCGCGCGCCGCTCGCGCGCCATGCCGGGCCGCCAGCGCCTGCCTGAGTCCCAATTCGCCTTCAATACCTCGCGGTCGCTCCAATACCGAACCGCCAAACCCGCCGCGTAGGCCGCGCCCAACGCGGTCGTCTCGATGACGCGGGGCCGCACCGCGTCGATCCCCAGAATATCGGCTTGAAACTGCATCAGGAGGTCGTTGACGACCATGCCGCCGTCGACGCGCAGCTCGTCAAGCGTTATCCCGGAGTCGCGCGACATCGCCTCGAGGACGTCGCGGGTCTGGTATGCGGTCGCTTCCAATGCGGCGCGCGCCACATGGCCGCGGTTCGCGAAACGCGTCAGGCCCGCGATCACGCCGCGCGCATCAGGCCGCCAATGCGGTGCGTACAAGCCGGAGAATGCCGGCACGAAATAGACGTCGCCATTGTCCTCGACCTCCCGCGCCAGCCGCTCGACGTCGGCGCTGTGCTCGATCAGGCCGAGATTGTCGCGCAGCCACTGCACGAGCGCACCGGCGATCGCGACCGATCCCTCCAGCGCGAAGCGGGCCGGCTCGCCGGCGAACCGATACGCGACCGTCGTGATGAGGCCCGCCGTCGAGGCGACGGGCTTGGGTCCGGTGTTCATCAGAAGGAAGCACCCGGTTCCGTAGGTATTCTTCGCCTCGCCGGCGTCGAAGCACGCCTGGCCCACGAGCGCCGCTTGCTGGTCCCCGATCATGCCGGCGAGCGGCACGCCGTCCAGCGTACCGCCCGAGATGGCGCCGTAGACCTCGCTCGACGAGACGATGCGCGGCAGTACCGGGCGCGGTATGTCGAATGAGCGCAGCAGCTCGGGATCCCAGTCGAGCGTCGCCAGGTTCATCAGCTGCGTGCGGCTCGCGTTGGTCACGTCCGTCAGGTGCAAGCCTCCGCGCACGCCTCCGGTCAGGTTCCACGCGAGCCACGCATCGATGTTGCCGAACAGCGCGACGCCGGCTTCGGCGAGCGCGCGCGCTCCGGGCACCGCATTCAGCAGCCATTGCAGCTTGAGCGCGCTGAAGTAGCTTGCGAGCGGCAGGCCGGTCTTCGCGCGAAACCGATCGGCGCCGCCTTCCTCTGCATAGGCCGCGACCGCCGCAGCGACGCGCGTATCCTGCCAGACGAGTGCGTTGTACAGCGGTTTGCCGCTGCGGCGGTCCCACAAGACCGTCGTTTCGCGCTGGTTCGTGATGCCGACGGCGGCGAGATCCGTAGGTTCGATACCGGCGCGCGCCACCGCATCGCCGATGACGCGGCGCGTATTGTCGAGGATCTCGACCGCATCGTGCTCGACCCATCCGGGCTGCGGATAGATCTGCTTGTGCTCCTTCTGGGCGGCGGCCTTGATCCGGCCCGCGCGGTCGAAAATCATGAATCGCGTACTGGTCGTTCCCTGATCGATCGCCCCGACGTACTCGCTCAATGTCCACTCCCCGCCGTTCATCCCTGCGGCCGCTGCGGCGATGATCGCATACCCGGCGCGGGAAGCGGGATTTCCCGTACCGGCCGGCGATTTTCACGCATAGGCGCGCACCCACCGTTGCGCTAGAGTCGCAAGACTTTCCGGACAAATGCCGCAGGTGTCCGCGCATGGCTGATTTTGCGCGCATCGATTCCGCGCGCGGCGACGCTCCCGGGCCGTTCCGGCCCGACGCCCTGATGAGCGCCGCAGCGTTCGATCATCCCGTGGCGGATCGCGAGGTTGTGGAGCCGAATACCTCCTGGATCATCCTGACCGGCCGGTACGCCTACAAGATCAAGAGAGCGGTTGCGTTCGATTTCCTCGACATGACGACGCTCGCGCGGCGGCGGTTTCTATGCGAGGAGGAATTGCGCTTGAATCGCCGGCTCGCGCCGGATCTGTATATCGACGTCGTCGCGATCACGCGCGGCGAACGCGGCTTGGCTATCGGCGGATCCGCGCAAATCGTCGAATACGCCGTGCGCATGCGCCAGTTCGACAGGTCGCAGGAGCTCTCCGCCCTACTCGACCGCGGCGACGTCTCGGCCGCGCAGATCGCCGCCTTCGCGCTGCGGCTCGCGCGCTTCCACGCGGCCGCCGCGGCGAGCGCGGATTGCATCGACTTCACCAACACAGAACACATGCGCGGCGCGGTTCTCGGCAACGCCGCGGTCCTCCTTGCGCACGTCGACAGCGAGCTCGACATTCCGGAATTGAGGCCGTTGATCGATTGGACGCGCGACTACCTGGACGGTTCAATGCGATGGTTCCGGCAGCGCGAGCAGGACGGCTGCATTCGCGAGTGCCACGGCGATCTGCATGCGCGCAACATCGTCCGCTGGCGCGGCGAACTGGTCGCATTCGATTGCCTGGAGTTCGATCCGAAGCTTCGCTGGATCGACGTCATGAACGACGTCGCATTCCTGTTCATGGATCTGGCGGCGCGCGGGCGCATGGACCTGGCGTTCGTCTTCCTCAACAGCCACGTCGCAAGCACCGGCGACTATGACGGCATCCGCCTGCTTCCGTTCTACGCCGTCCACCGCGCGCTCGTCCGGGCGATGGTCGATGCGCTCGCCGCCGAACAAGATCCGCGCAAGCGCCGCGACTTCAGCCGGCGCTTCCGGGCCCGGATCGGCATCGCGGCCGACTTCGTGCGCCCGAAGCCGCCGATATTGATCCTCATGCACGGCCCGTCCGGCTCAGGAAAATCCTGGCTCAGCGAACGCTTGGCGCCTGTGGTCGGCGCGGTGCGGATCCGCTCCGATGTGGAGCGCAAGCGCCTCGCCGGTCTAGGCGCGGGCGACCCGCATACGCCGCAGTTCGACGCACGCACCTATGCACGCCTGCGGGAATGCGCGACCGCCTGCCTGCAGGCGGGCCTGCCGACCATCGTCGATGCGGCCTTTTTGCGCCGTGACGACCGGGATTCGTTCAAGGCGCTGGCCGCGCGATTCGCCGTTCCATGCGTGGTTCTATCCTGCGAGGCGGAGCGCAGCATTCTGTCCGAGCGCATCGCGGCGCGCGCACGCGCCGCCGTCGATCCGTCGGACGCGGATCTTGCGGTGCTCGACGGCCAGCTGCGCGCGCTGGAGCCGTTCGGCGCCGACGAGCGCCCGCTGGTCGCCGCGGTTGCCACGAGCGACCCTCGCGCGCTGGTTGTCGCACAAGAGGCGGTCGGCGCGCGCCGCGGCTCTCGGCCGCCGGCGCCGCTGCGGCCATGCTCGGAATTATATTGAACTCTCGGCAATGCGCGAACATCGAAAGCGTTCTGGGACCAACCGCAACCGCCCCGCACTAGGTACGATTCCGTGGTGCGAAATCGCCCGGCGAGCGTCAGGATTCGGCTCCAGAAGGAAGCAATCATGACGATCTCGGCGAACATCTGGTCGATCGTCCTCGCCGCCGGGCATGGGACGCGCTTGCGCAGCTTGACCGCCGATGAGAACGGCGTTTCCGTTCCGAAACAATTCTGTTCCCTGTGCGGCGGCTCGACTTTGTTGCGCGACGCCTTGCGGCGCGCCGCAGCGGTGACGCCGCCCCTTAGAGTCTGCGCGGTCGTCGCCGAACAGCACGGGCCGTGGTGGAGCCGCGAACTGGCGGACCTTCCGAGCACGAATATCATCGTACAGCCCGCCAATCGCGGAACCGCCAACGGCATCTTGCTGCCGCTACTTCACATCGCGAGACGCGACCCGAACGCGACGATCGTCCTGTTGCCGTCCGACCATCACGTTCAAGATGAATGCACGCTGACGTCGACGTTGCAGGCGGCGACGCAACAGATCGACGGCGCGCGCGAACGGATCATCCTTCTCGGAATTTCTCCGGACGAACCGGATCCGGAACTCGGCTACATCGTGCCGGGCGCCGCCGACGACCGAGGCATGCGCACGGTCGAGCGATTCGTGGAAAAACCGAGCGCCGCCGTCGCGCAAGAGCTGATCCGCCGCGGTGCGCTTTGGAACTCCTTCATTTTGACGGCGGCCGCACGCACCTTGCTGCGCTTGTTCGAGCGCAAAATCCCGGACATCGTGGCCGGCATGCGCCGCGCGCTGCAGCGCGACCGCTATACGGCGCGCGGCGCCGCGGCGGTCGCCGCGCAATACGCGGGCATGCATGATTTGGACTTCTCGCGCCAGATCATCAGCGATGCGGAGACAATGCTGCGCGTGCTGACCGTGCCTGCGTGCGGTTGGAGCGATCTTGGGACGCCGCGGCGCGTCGCGGCGACGCTTGCCAGCATGCCCGGCTTCGAAGAGCCGTGCGCTGTTTTCTCCGAGCCACCGACGGGGATCCCCAGTCTCGCGGCGCGGCATGCGCGCCGGAGCGCGCGGCTGATGTGATCCTCATGCGCGAGACCGGGCGCAGCGCGCGGCGGCGTAGGCGCTTGGGTTCACGGCTGCGCGACGCGAAACCAGGTCCATTTGAGGGCTTCCAGCGCGACGAAGCTGCAGAATCCGGCCACCGCGCACACGCCGAGACTCGTCCCCGACAGGCGATCGAACTGGAACAAGGCGATCGCCGGGTGCCAGAACGCGACCACCGCGAGCAAGATCGATACCCCGCCGATCAGCACCCACAGAGACCGATTCGGATGCAGCAGCGCGTGCGCGAGCGACGATTTGAACGAACGGTTGACCAGGATCAGTCCCATGTTCGTCAGCACGAGCGAAATGAATACCATCGCGCGCAGGCCGCCCGTCGGCATGCCGCGGTGCGCGGCCGTGACGAAGATGCCCGCCAGGACCGCGAGGACGATCAACCCCTGCGAGACCGCCCAAAGAATCCGCCGCGGCAGGAGCAAGGGTCTCGTCGGGTCCCGGGGCGGCCGCTCCATGACGTCGTCTTCGTCGCTTTCGGCTTCGAAAACCATCGAACAGGCCGGATCGATGATCATCTCGATGAACGCGATGTGAATCGGCGCAAGCATCAGCGGCAGTCCCAACAGCAGCGGCAACAGCGCGAGACCGGCGATCGGAATGTGGACCGCGACGATGTATTCGATCGCTTTGATGAGATTGTCGTAGATGCGGCGGCCGAGCCGCACGGTCGTCACGATAGAGCCGAAGTCGTCGTCCAACAGCACGATCGACGAGGCCTCGCGCGCGACGTCCGTGCCGCGCCCGCCCATCGCGATGCCGATGTGCGCCGCTTTGATCGCCGGCGCATCGTTCACGCCGTCGCCGGTCATCGCGACCACCTCGCCGTTGGCCTTCAGGCTCTGCACGATACGGAGTTTTTGCGTGGGCCGGATGCGCGCGAAAATGGATGATTCCTTGACGAGCGCCTTCAGCTGCTCGTCGGAGGCCGCATCGATCTGCTCGCCGGTGAGCACGCGCGTCGAGTCTAATCCGGCTTGACGGCCGATCGCCGCGGCGGTCGCGGGATAATCGCCGGTGATCATCAGGACGCGGATGCCGGCCGACCGGCACTCGGCGACGGCGGCCGGCACGTTCGCGCGCAGCGGATCGGTGAAGCCGATCAATCCCCTGTAAGTGAACGGCAAGCCGCGCGGCGTTTCCGGCAGCCGGTCCGCGCGCGGCTCCTCCAATGGCCCGGTTTCGGCGAGCGCGAGCACGCGAATGCCGGAGCGCGCCAGCAAATCCGCGTGCTCGCGCATTTCGCGCGCTTGCGGTTCGGACAAGCGGCATAGGAGCGCAATCGCCTCGAGCGCCCCCTTCGCAAACGCCGTCAAGCGCCCGCCGGGATCGGTGCGCGCGACGTTGACGACCGCGAACAAGTCGGGCCGCAGGCCGTAACTGCGAACCAAATCCAGGTCCTGCGGCGGATCGCTGCCGGCCGCGGCGCCAAGCGCGAGTTCACGGATCGCAATCTCCATGGGATCGACGGGCTCGTGCGCACAGGCATGGAACGCCGTGTGCAATACGGACAGGAGCGGATCCGCAAGCGGCATGCCGTGCGTCGGATTCCAGCGTTCGTCGGCGGCGGCGAGCGCCGCGACGGTCATCCGGTTTTCGGTCAGGGTGCCCGTCTTGTCGGTGCACAAAACGGTGGTCGCGCCAAGCGTCTCGATCGCCGCTGCGCGGCGCGTCAACACCCGCGCGCGCGAGATTCGCCACGCTCCCATCGCCATGAATACGGCGACGACCAGCGGGAACTCTTCCGGCAGCAAGGACATCCCGAGCGCGATCCCGGCGAGCAGCGCGTTCAGCCACGAGCCGCGCAGCAATCCATACAGAAGGACTGCGAGGGCGCCGGCCGCCGCCCCGACGATCGCGAAGTCGCGTATCAGCCAGCGCATCTGCCGCTGCAAGTGCGCCTGCTCCGTCTCGATCGACTGCAATGCGCGGCCGATCTGGCCCATTTCGCTGCGGGCCCCGGTCGCATGCACGCGGGCTTTGCCGGCTCCGCGGACCACCAGGGTTCCGGCGAACAACTGCGGCGAATCATCGCCGCCGCCCCCCGGCGCCGCCACCGCGGCCGACTTGCGCACCGGCATCGACTCGCCGGTCAGCAAGGATTCATCGATCAGAAGATCGTCGGCGTACAGCAATGTCGAGTCCGCGGCGATCCGATCTCCCTCGGATATCACGACCAGGTCGCCGACCACGACGTCGCGGCCGGCGATTTGCACGCGCTTGCCGTCCCGGATCACCAGGGCGCGCGGGCTCGCGAGATTGCGCAGCGTTTCGAGCACCCGTTCGCTGCGCGATTCCTGGACGATCGTGATCGAAACCGACAGCGATGCGAAGACCAGCAACAGCAACGCTTCGATGCGGCTGCCGAGCAGCAGGTAGACGATGCCGCCGCCGATCAAGAGCGCGAACATCGGCTGACGCACGACCTCGACGGTGATGCGGAAGAAATTGCGCCGGTCAGCCGCGGGAAGTTCATTGTAGCCGTCGGCGCGCAGACGCGCCGCCGCCGCCGCGGAGGACAGGCCGGCGACTTCGAGCGGAGCCGTCATTCGCCGAACCACGCCGCGACGCGTGCCGCCTCGGCGGCGTCGAATCGCAGCCCGAGCTTCGACCGGCGCCACAGGACATCGTCGCTCGAGCGCGCCCACTCCCTCTCCCTCAGGTATTGGAGTTCCGCCTCGTACAGCAGCGGCGCGACTTGCGCGCCGAGCGCGCGCGTGTCGCAAGCGCCGCCCATGATCCTCTCGATTGCGGTGCCGTAGGCCCTGCAGAGCCTCTGGATCAGCGCCGGCGGCGCGCCGGCGTAGCGCGCCGCCTGATCGCGGCTGAAGCGTTCGTAATCGGCATGCGGAATGTCGCCGCCGGGCAGCGTCGCGGCGCGCGTCCATGGCGCGGCTTGCACGCCGAGCGCCGGCAACAACTCCGACAATGCGTGTTCGGCGAGTTTGCGGTGCGTCGTGAGCTTGCCGCCGAAGATCGACAACATCGGCGCGCCGCCGTCGGGTGAGTCCAGATCAAAGGCGTAGTCGCGGGTCACCGTCGAGGCGCTCTGGCGGCCGTCATCGTAGAGCGGCCGCACGCCCGCATACGTCCAGCGCACATCGAGTGGCCCGACCGGCGCGCGCAGATAGTCCGATACCGTCGCGCACAGATATTCGACTTCGGCCTGTGAGGCATGCAAGTCGCCGGGGTCGCCGGCGAACGGCACGTCCGTCGTGCCTATCAAGGAGAAATCTCCTTCATAAGGCATGATGAATACCACGCGGCCGTCGGCGTGCTGCAGCGTGTAGGCCTGCGGCCCGTCGTAGAGCCGCCGCACGACGATGTGGCTCCCTTTGACCAGACGCACGGACCGCCGGCGCAGCGTGCCGCTCGCGCGCAGCACGTCCTCGACCCAGGGACCCGCGGCGTTGACGAGCGCACGCGCGCGCACCGTGGTGCGCGCGCCGGACTGCGCCGACAAGTCGACGCGCCACAAATCCCGTTCGCGCACTGCGGCCGTCACGGCCGTTGCGACCTCGATGCGTGCGCCGCGGGAGCGCGCGTCGATCGCGTTGGCGACCACGAGGCGCGCGTCGTCCGCCCAGCAATCCGAGTACTCGAAACCGCGGCGGAACGCAGCGCGCAGCGGCGCGAGCTCCGGATCGCGCTCGCGCCGCAGCGAGCGCGTCGCCGGCAGCCGCTTGCGCCCGCCGATGTGATCGTAGAGGAGCAATCCTAGGCGCAACAGCCACGCGGGCCGCAGCCCGACGTGCAGCGGCAGTACGAAACGCAGCGGCCAAATCAAATGCGGAGCCGCCGCGAGCAGAACTTCGCGCTCCGCCAGGCTTTCGTGCACCAGGCGGAATTGGTATTGCTCCAGATAGCGCAACCCGCCGTGGATCAGCTTGGAAGACGCCGACGAGGTCGCACACGCGAGGTCGCCGCGCTCCGCAAGCATGACGGACAAGCCGCGCCCGGCCGCATCGCGCGCGATACCGACGCCGTTGATGCCGCCTCCGACGATCAACAGGTCGACGGCCGCGGAGTCCGTGGCGTTCATGTCGGGGCGGCGGGCGCGCCGCGTTGTCGCGGCGGCACCGCGTTGTCGCGCAATTGACGGGTACCGGGATCTCGCATGGGCCAGGCGCCCATTGTGCCATAGTGGCGTCGCCGCGAGGAATGCCGGCGGGCCGCGCCGACGCTACGGCGCTGCCGCGAGCGCTTTCAGCCGCGCAATGCGCTCGAGCGCAGGCGGGTGCGAATCGTAAAACGCCGAATGCAGGCGATCCGGCGTCAACGTCGAGGCGTTGTCGCGATAGAGCCTCACGAGCGCGTCGGCGAGCGCGCCCGCGTCGGCATGTTCGGCCGCGAACCCGTCCGCCTCCCTCTCGTGGCGCCGCGACCAGGCGGCCAGCAGCGGCGTCGTGAAATAGGTGAACACCGGCGCCGCGACGATGAACAATAGTACGGCCATCGCCGGCGACGGCGCCGCCACACCGAGCGCCGTGTAGAACGGCGGCTGGCGCGCAAGCCATGCGAGCAGCGCGAGTGCGCCTAACCCCAACGCCGCCGCGACGATCAGACGCCGGCGCACGTGCCGCAGTTTGAAGTGACCCAATTCGTGCGCGAGGACCGCCTCGATTTGGGCGTGGTCCAGACGCGCGAGCAGCGTATCGAACAGCACGATGCGCTTGTTGCGCCCGATCCCGGTGAAATACGCGTTGCCGTGCGCGCTGCGGCGCGATCCGTCCATGACGAAAACCCCGCCTCCGGCGGAAAATCCGCAGCGCTGCGCGAGCGCCGTCACGCGCTTCCTAAGAGGCTCGTCGTCGAGCGCCGAGAACCGGTTGAACCAGGGCGCGATGTATCGCGGTCCGGCCCAGGTGAGCGCAAACATCGCACCCGCCAGCACGCCCCACGCCCACAACCACCACCAGCGGCCCGCGTACTGAATGAGTGCGAGCGTCGAAACGACGAGCGGCGCCCCGAGCGTGAACGCGAGCAGCAGTTGCTTCCCGAAGTCCGCCGCGAACAGGCCCGGTGTCGTGCGGTTGAAGCCGAAGCGCGCTTCGACGGCGAACGTCCGCCAGATGGCGAACGGCAATCCCGCCAATTGCAGCGCGAGCAATGCGCCGAGCACGAGCGCGGTCCCGCGCCAAGGCTCGGGCCAGGCGAGCTTCTGGAAGGCGGCGCCGGCGCAGGCGAGGCCGCCGCCTACCGTCAGCAAGAGCACGAGCAAGGCGTCGGTGAGCGCCGTCCAGCGTCCGATGCGGGTCCGCGCAACCGTGTAATCGGCCGCGCGCTGCTGCTCTGCGAGCGCGATGCGGCCGTCGAACGGCGGCGGGACACGGTCGCGATGCGCGGTCACCGCGCCGATCTGGCGGGTCGCGAGCCACAGGCGCAGCGCCGCTTGCAGAACGACCGCCGCGACGAAACCGGCCGACAATGCATTCATCGCGACTGGATCGGGAATTGAACGCTCATCCGAATATTGTGGATGAATTGCGCGGCGTGCGGAATACCAAGGGACTAGGTGCCGCCGGCACAGCCGCTCCGGCCGCGGCCGCGCCCGTGACGAGCCCGTGATACGGAGACAGGCCGCAGACCGGATCGGCGTTTGCGGCATCGCCGGTCACAAGGTACGCCTGGCAGCGGCAGCCGCCGAAGTCGCGCTTCTTTTCCGGGCAACTGCGACACGGCTCCTTCATCCACGCATCGCCTCGATAAAGATTGAAGCCGGACGATTCGAACCAGATGCGCCCAACGTCCATGTTGCGCACGTTCGGAAACTCGATGCCCGGCAACATGCGCGCGGCATGGCACGGCAGGGCCATCCCGTCGGGCGCAATGGTCAGGAAAATCGAGCCCATGCCGTTCATGCAGGCCTTCGGCCGATCCTCGAAATAGTCGGGAACGACGAAATAGATTTTCATCCGCTGCCCGACGGTCTCGCGAAAGCGCCGCGTCGTCTCCTCCGCGCGCTCGACCTGCGCGCGGCTCGGCATCAACTGCGCACGGTTGTGGAACGCCCACCCATAATATTGCGTGTTCGCGAGTTCCACGTATTCGGCGCCCAGGCGCTCCGCCATCGCGAGGATCTCGCCCACATGGTCGATGTTGAGGCGGTGGAGCACTACGTTGAGCACCATCGGATAGTCATGTTTCTTGATCAAGCCGGCGACTTTCGACTTCAGATCGAAGGTGCGCGTGCTGCTCAGGAAATCATTCATTTGCCGCGTGCTGTCCTGGAACGAAAGCTGGATGTGATCGAGTCCCGCGGCCTTCAATTCGGCGATCCGCGGCTCATCGAGGCCGACGCCGGACGTGATCAAATTCGTGTAGAAACCGAGGGTATGCGCCTCGACGACGATTTGCGTGAGATCCGCGCGCACCAGCGGCTCGCCGCCCGAGAGACCGAGCTGGACCGCGCCGAGCGCGCGCGCCTCGCGCAGTACGCGGATCCAGTCGGCGGTATCCAATTCCGGGCCGATGGAGCTGAAGTCCGTCGGGTTGTAACAGAACGCGCAATGCAACGGGCACCGGTAGGTCAGCTCCAACAAGAGCCAAAGCGGGGGCCCGGGCTTCGGCGCGACCGCGGGTGCGGGTGCGGGTGCGGTCATCGGGGAATCACGATCCATCTCTTCTCCACCGCCATCGAGATGAATCGAAGCACGTCGCCGGACAAGCCGCTCGTCGCGAACGCTCGTTCGAGATCCGCGGTGATCTCGGCGATCGTCGCGGTTCCGCTGCAGCGCTTCAATATCTCGCCGGCGCTCCCATTGAGCTTGATCAAGCCCTCCGGATACAGGAGCACGTGCGTGTTCTGCGCAGGTTCCCATTGGAGGCGAAAGCCCCGGGCGATCGCCGGGCGGTCGTCCGCACTTGCCGGCGCCGCGCTCATAAAGGCACCCCGTAGTGGTTCGCCATCGCATCGCTCATTTGCCACAAGACATCGAGCTTGAACTTCAGGATCTCGAGCGCGCGATCCTGCAGAGCGCGCGTGTCGAAGCGATCGAGCGTCACGCGCAAACCGCACTCGACGTCCCGGCGCGCCTGACTGACGCGGCTTTGGAAGTACCCGAGGCCGGCGGGATCGATCCACGGATAATGTTCCGGCCAATTGGCGAGCCGCTGCTTGTGGATTTCAGGGGCGAACAACTCCGTCAGCGACGAACAGACCGCCTCCGGCCAGGGCGCGCGGCGCGCGAAATTCACATAGGCATCGACCGCGAAGCGCACGCCTGGCCGCACAGCGGCGAGGCCCTCGACTTCGCCGCGCGCAAGCCCGACCGCCTCGGCGAGGCGCAGCCACGATTCGATGCCGCCGGCATCGTCGCCGTAGCCGTCATGGTCGAGAATGCGCTGGACCCAGGCGCGGCGGACGCTGCGATCCGGGCAGTTGCTCAAGATCGCGGCGTCCTTGACCGGGATGTTGATCTGGTAATAGAAGCGGTTCGCGACCCAGCCGCGGATCTGGGCCGGGCTGGCGCGTCCGCTATTCAGGAGTATGTTGAACGGGTGATGTATGTGATAGGCGCGGCCCTGTTCGCGCAGCTTCGTCTCGAATTGCGCCCGGCTCCAGGCCCCGCTCACAGTTCGATCTCCATGCCGTCCCAGGCGACTTCCACGCCGCGCTGCGCAAGCAACGCCGCCTGCGGCGAAGTTTCATTGAGGATGGGGTTCGTGTTGTTGATGTGAATCAGGATCTTGCGCGTGGCCGCTGGCAATCGATCGAGCCACTCGAGCATTCCACCGGCGCCGCTCTGCGGCAAATGGCCGATAGCGCGCGCGCGCTTGTGCGACAGGCCCAATGCGATCATTTCGTCGTCCGTCCAGAACGTGCCGTCAACGAGCACGCAGTCCGCCGCTTGCATCGCGGCCCAGATGCGATCGTCGATCTGCGCGAGGCCCGGTGAATAAAAAAGGTTCGCGCCCGAGCGAGCGTTCGTGATCACGAGCGCGATGTTGTCGCCGGCGCAAGGCGCGTCGCGGTGCGGCGAATAAGGTGCGGGTTTGCTCGCGACCGGCAAGGCGCGCCAGCCCACGTCCCGGACACCCTCGATCGCGAAGCTGCGGCCGTCGAGATCGATGCCGCGCCGGTCAACGGCGCAGTAATGGCCGAGCACCGCGAGGATCGGGTTGCCGCGCGTCAGGTCGGCGTACACATCGTCGGTGCACCAAATGCGCCACGGACTCGACGATTCGCGCAGCATGTAAAGTCCGGTCGTATGATCAATCTGGCCGTCGACGAGGATGATCGCGGCGATCGCGCTATCGCGCCGCTGCCGCGCGGGCTGAAAATCGGGGTGCGCCTGCAACTGCGCACGGACGTCCGGAGACGCGTTGACGAGCACCCAAGAATCCCCGGCGCCGACGGCGATCGACGATTGGGTGCGCGCCCGTCCCGGAAACCCACCCTTGCGGTAATCCGCGCAATTCGGGCAATTGCAATTCCATTGCGGGAATCCGCCTCCGGCTGCGGACCCGAGAATTCGGATTTTCACGTCAAAATGAGCGCCGCCCGTGTGTGCGGGCGGCGCCCTGTCGCCGGTTCAGCGATTGGACACGTACATCGTGATTTCCATGCCGAACCGCATTTCCACCGCTTGCGGGGTTTCCCACGTCATAGCCGACCTCCTGGGGGCACGTTGCCCAGCGTATGCTGCGCCAAGGCAAATGCCGGGAGATCAGCGTCATCATGAACGATCCCTCATGATTATCATGAGCCCGTCGCCCGAGGACCACCCTGGTACCATCGCGGAATGAGACTTCGGACCCGACTCAATCTCGTCGTCGCCGGCTTGAGCGCGGCCTTCGTCGTTGTGCTGATCGCCGCCGAAATCAACGGTTCGCGCGCCACCGTGCGCGAGGAGACCGACGCGGCGAACCAGGTGGCCGCATCCTTCCTGGGACGGCTCGCCGAGATTTACTCCGTCGTCGGCGGGCCGGACATGGTGCTGCAATTCCTGCAGCGCCTCGGCCGTGTCCGCGGCAACGACATCGAACTCCTGACGGCTTCCGGCACGGTGGTCTACCAGTCTCCGCCGGCCACTTACAAGGCCGGCCGTTACGCCCCCGCGTGGTTCGCGCATCTGCTCGCGCCCGAGGCGCCCAAGATGACTTATCGGCTGCGCGGCGGCTTACTGATGATCGTGCAGGCGCAGACTTCACGCGCGGTGCTGGATGCGTGGGACAATATCTCGAAGCTATCGGCGATCGCGGCGGCGATGCTGGTCATCGTCAACGGCCTGGCGTTCTGGTCGCTCGCGCGAATGCTGCGGCCGTTTTCGGTGATCACCGCCGGCCTCGACCGCATCCAGCAAGGCGATCTGAAGTTTCGGCTGCCGCGCCTCTCCGGCTACGAGGCGCACGCGATCGAGGAGGCGTTCAACCGCATGGCCCATTCCGTCGAGGACAAGGTGCGCGTCGAGCGCATCGCCCGCGAGGCCGAGGCGCGCCTCGAGGAGCGGCGCGAAATGGCCGCATTGGCGGATCAGCGCGTCGACGAAGAGCGGCGCTTGATCGCGCACGAACTGCACGACGAGTTTGGCCAATCCGTGACCGCGATCCGCAGTCTGGCGCTCGCGATCGCGACGCGCGGCGGCACGTGCGACGCCGAGACCGGCGACATCGCGAGAATGATCTCGGCGGAAGCGGCGCGCCTGTACGATGCGATGCACGGCCTCATTCCGCGGCTCGCGCCGCTGTCGCTCGATGCACTGGGGCTGTCGGCGACGCTCGAGGGACTGGTGCGCGATTGGCGGCGCCGGCATCCGGCGATCGCGCTGTCGCTGCGCCAAGCGTACGCCGCCGATCTCGGACCGAGCATCACGCTCGCGGTTTATCGAGTCGCGCAAGAAGGCTTGATCAACGCGCTCAGGCACGCGAACCCGTCGCGCGTCGACATCGAGGTGCGGTCCGACGAAGACCGCATCGTCGTGTCGGTGATCGACGACGGCATCGGCTTGCCCGCCGAATGGGCGCGGCCGGGCCATTTCGGCCTGCGCGGGCTGGCGCAGCGCGTCGCCTCCTTGGGCGGGGTATTCAACGTCGGCAGCCATGGCGGAAAGGGCGTGCGCGTCTACGCCGAGATACCGCTGGCCTCGCCCGCATGATCCGCGTGCTCCTGGCCGATGACCATGCGGTCGTGCGCACGGGATTCAGGCTCCTGCTGCAATCGCGCGCCGACATGTCGGTGATCGGAGAAGCCGAGTCCGGTGAAACCGCCTATCAGCGCTACGTGGAATTGAAGCCCGACGTCGTCGTCATGGACTTGGCGATGCCCGGCATGGGCGGCCTCGAAGCCCTGCGGCGCATTCGCGCGCGCGACCCGCACGCGAAGGTGCTGACCCTGTCGGCGCATGACGACGCGGCGCACGTACGCCATGCGTTGCAGGAGGGCGCGCTGGGATTTCTGTCGAAGCGCGGCGCCCCGGAGGCGCTGCTCGATGCCGTCGCGGCGGTCGCCGCGGGCCGCCGTTATCTCGACGCGGCCGTCGCCCAAAAACTCGCGCTCGCGGAATTGGGCGGCGCCGCGATGACGCCCGTGGATCGGCTCTCGGAGCGCGAATTCGAGGTCTTCGTGCGGCTCGCGCGCGGCGCGACCGTGCAGACCATCGCGCAAGACTTGAAGCTGTCCCCATCGACTGTCGGCACGCATCTGTACAACATCAAGCAGAAGCTCGAAGCCGTGACGCAGTCGGACCTCACGCTGATGGCGATTCGCCACGGTGTGATAGAGGCTTGATCTGCGCACCGTATTGGCTGGCGCCGGTGTCGGCTGCGTCACAGTTCGCGCGCGCAATATGTGAAAAGCTCGTGCGCAATGGGCTGGGGTAAAGCGGACGCTGGTCGCCGGCATGCTTTCGATCGGGGGAACGATGTCATCACCTGCTCCGGTGCTCACGTGGTCGTACGACGAGCCGCTCGTCGTCTTGACGATTTTTGTTGTGATTCTCGCGGTCGGCGCGGCGCTCGACCTTGCCGGCAGAGTGGCCTACGCGCGCGGGATGTTTCGGGTTGCATGGCTGGCTGCCGGTGCCGTCGCCATGGGCACGGCCATCTGGGCGACGCAGTACATGGGCATGTTGGCGTACCGGTTGCCGGTGAAGGTTCTTTACGACTGGCCGACCGTATTGCTTTCGCTGCCGGTGGCGGTGCTGTCTTCTTGGGTGGGTCTGTTTGTCGCAAGCCGAGCGCGGATGCGATGGCCTCAGATGATGGCCGGCAGCCTATTCCTCGGTGGCGGGATCGCCGCGACCAATTATATGGGAATGCAGGCGATGCGCTTGCCGGCCGTGTGCCGCTCTGCCCCGGGCATGGTGGCCTTGTCGGTAATTCTCGCCATCGTGGTTGCCTTTGCCGTCCTGTGGATGAGCTTCGTGTTCAGGGAGCGCGGCGATTGGGGCTGGCGCAAGATCGCCGCGGCGCTAACCGTGGGCACCGCCATCCCCGTCATGCACTACGTCGGCATGGCGGCGGTGCGCTTCGTGCCGACGCCCTTGCGAACGCTTGATCTTACGCATGCGATCGACATTTCGAATTCGGGGATCGTCGCCGTTGCGCTGGTGACCATCGTGATTCTGGGACTGGTGTTCCTCGCTTCGATGATCGATCGTCGTTTCGCGCTGCAAGCCGTGGCTCTGGCCTCCAGTGAACAGCGCTTTCGCTTGATCGTCGAAACCGCGTTGGATGCATTTCTCGAGATCGACCCGGCCGGCATGCTGATCGGTTGGAATGAGCATGCGGAACAGACGTTCGGATGGCCGCGATCGGAGGCGGTCGGCCGGCAAATTGGGCAAATGATCGTGCTGGACCGCGGTTCGCACGGATCAGACCGGCTCGCGCAGATCCTGGGCGCGAAGGAAGCGACGGCGGCTCCGCAAAGAATCGAGGTGACGGCGCGCCATCGGGACGGCCATGAGTTCCCGGCGGAAATGACCATCTCCCGGATCAATTGGCGGGGAATGAACCTGTTTGCCGCGTTCGTGCACGACGTGAGCGCCCGCAAACTTGCCGAACAGGAACGCGAGCGGGCAAAAATCGCCGCAGAAAGCGGCAGCCGCGCGAAAAGCGAATTTCTCGCCAACATGAGTCACGAAATCCGCACGCCGATGAACGGCGTCGTCGGCATCACGGAACTTCTGCTCGACACGCGGCTCGACGCGGTGCAGCGCGACTATGCGGAAACCATTCGCGACAGCGGAACGGCCCTCCTCACCGTCATCAATGACATCTTGGATTTCTCCAAGATCGAAGCCGGCAAGCTCGATCTCGAGAATTTCGACGTGGATCTGCGCGATACGATCGAAGATGTCGCGCGCCTGCTGTCGATTCAGGCGCATGCAAAGGGGCTGGAAGTCACGGCCCAGATCGATCCGAAGCTCCCCGACTTGGTGAAGTGCGATGCCGGCCGCATCCGCCAAATCCTGCTCAACCTCGCAGGCAATGCGATCAAATTCACGAAACGGGGCGAGGTGTCGCTGGAGCTCAAGGTTCTGGAGACCTGCGCGCGCGGCACGAAGGTGCGCTGTGAAGTACGCGACACCGGCATCGGTATCCCCGCCGATCGCCTGGGCGCGCTGTTCACACCGTTCATGCAAGTGGACGCTTCCACGACGCGTAAATTCGGCGGCACCGGATTGGGATTGTCGATCGTGCGCCGTCTGGTCGAACTGATGGGCGGCGAAACCGGTGTCGAAAGCGTCGAGGGCGCCGGCTCCACGTTCTGGTTCACCGCCAATTTCGCACCGAGCGTCAACAGCGGCCAACCCTTGTATCCCATGCCGGCGTCGATCCAAGGCCGGCGCGTGCTCGTCGTGGACGACAATGCCACCAACCGCAAGGTCCTGATGGGACAGCTGATGCTCTGCGGCGTGGAGCCCGTGTCGGCGAGCTCGGCCGAGGAGGCGCTACTCCTCCTCAAGCGATCTCATGCGGCCGGCCGGCCATTCGACGCCGCGCTGCTGGATTATCAAATGCCGGACTGCGACGGCGCGCAGCTCGGCCGGCACATCGTCCAGGATGAAGAACTCAAAGCCACGCGCTTGATCCTGCTGACCTCCTCCGGTCAGCGCGGCGATGCGCATGAGTTCGCGGATATCGGCTTTGCGGGCTATCTCCTGAAGCCGGTCGCGCTGCGCGACTTGACCGGATGCCTGATCCTGGTGCTCGCGAAGCCGGCGACCGAGTGGCACATGAAGAGTCAGCCGATCATCACGCGCCACGCGCTGCGCGCGCAGCGGGCCCGCGCCGGGAACCGCATTCTGGTGGCCGAGGACAATGCCGTGAACCAGAAAGTGGCGCTGCGGCTGCTGGAGAAATTGGACTATCGCGTGGA
>VFSW01001060.1_pt1 | contig 41061 bp, 66 predicted proteins | sample 5358111 | NCBI WGS metagenome assembly VFSW01 (sample SAMN11554181, study PRJNA540505) | mine drainage metagenome | isolation source: sediment from site ElyBrook_90M | place: USA: Ely Copper Mine, Vershire, VT | collected 2017
TCCGCCATTCGCCCCCGCCCCGCCCCCGACGCCGTCGCCTCCGGAGCGGTGCGGCGTTCGCCTGGGTAATTTGTCTTGTGACGGCGCCCCCGGACACGGTGGCCTCCATTCGGCACCATGCGAAAACCTTGGGCAGGACGGACGACATATCGATACAACGACCTATACCGCCCCGCCCCCCGACGCCGCGACGACGGGGAGGATGGAAGACAAGTATTTCGAGCGCGTCTGCTCGAATCCGGGTCTCTGGCGAGCAACGCAGCGCGATGACCTCATCGCCGAGGCTCGCCGCGCCCGCGAGATGGAAGAGAACTACCGACTCTCGGCGCTCGCGGAGATCAGAACGCACGCGAAGCTGCGGGCCGCGCTGACCGGACGTGCCATTCACGCCGCGTGGCGAGACGGGATGGTCGCACAGGGTCGCAAGGTCAGCCCCGAGCGGATGAAGTGGGAGACGCTCGATCAGCGTGACCGCGATCTCGACGATGGGATCGCCGCCGCCCTCGGCGAAGGGAAGCCATGAGCCGCTGGTGGAAACACGATGAGCCAACCCCTCCGCTGTGCCGCAACTGCGGGCACGGGGCCGAGTACCACACGCCGAACATCCACGGCGTTCTCGTGTGTGTTGCTCCCGTGAACGCGCGGATGGAGTGTAGGTGTCACGAAGCCGGTGGGTATCAGCGAGCCGAGGCGGGGAAGGGGGAAAAGTGACGACACACGACGAATACAAAACCCCTTACGAGGGCGGTTGTGGTTGTGGTATTTGCACCGATGGACGCCAGGCCGAGATCGCCGCCCTGCGCGCCGCGCTCGCCGCGAAGACGGAGGAGCTTATCCGCGTCAAGAGCGAATGTGCCGAAGAGATCGAGGCGGCGGCAGACAACGCAGACGCGGCGGAGACGCGCTGGAACAATTGCGCCAAAGAGTGTGCTGCGTGGGCGGAAGCCAAGCGCTCCGCCGAAGCCGAGCGCGACAGGCTGAAGAAAATTATTGAGGACGCGCCGCACACGGACGAGTGCCATGCGGCTCAACCCTGTGACATCCCTGCCAATCCGCCCGGATTCTGCACCGGCTGCGATTGCTGGAAGGCGAAGGCGCTAGCCGAGCCTACGGCGAAGCCGCAGCGCGCCGCGCCGGAGGGGCAGAAGTGAGACAGGTGACGTTCACCGTCCCAACAGACATCCCTTCGTACAGGACGAAGGAACAAGTGAAGGATTACCTTCGGGCGCTACAGCCACAGTTCGGCAAGCAGTGGGGCGACAACGGGAAGGCCGTTGGAATCGGGTTCGTCTGGCTCACGAAGAAAACCGCCCCAAGAAATGTCGTCCTCCGGTACGTTGCCGGCTACCTCGTCAACGCGCTCGTGGCCGTTCGTGTGCTCTCGCCCGATGGGAAGAAATACATCTACAACCTAGAACAGCGGATCAAACCGGCCTACGGCGCTCAGCCGTGCGGCACGGTAATTCTGAGGGAGGAATGAAGTGAAAAAGAAGTTCATCGAGATCATCTGGAACCAGCCGCCCGTTCCCACACGGCAACGGTTCGATGTGGATAAATTCAAGGTCACGACAGACGGCGGACTCGTGAAGGTGGTCGACCTCGAAAAGAAGGAGATCGCCTGTATCATGCCCGCCCATGTCGTCCACCTCATCCAGTTCGGGGAGGAGGAGGTTGAGTCGCCGATCCACCTGGCGACGGTCAATCCGGAGATTCCCAAGAATGTCGTCGACAGGTTCGTGAAAGGGGTGTCGTGATGGCTCTCGACGACAACGAAAAGAACCAGGCCCGCGTGATCCTGAACCGCATGTTCGAGTTCGGGACGGAAGGCCGAGTTCTCTGCCGCTTTTTGACGGCAGAACTCGGAAAGGGGGAGGCGGGAGACTATCAGGCCGTGAAGCGGGACTTGCTGGAGGAACTCTCAAGGCTTCTCGACAAGCTTTACCTCTCGCCTCCCCCGAAGATGTCATCGTGAGTGACGACTTCGTGTTCCCACAGGACCGCTGGCACGGCGAGCCTACCGCCGTCCGCGAAGGCGGCCTGACGAAGCGTGAGCTATTCGCGGCGATGATCTACGCGCAGACGCTCGGGGCTTTCGACAGCGCGCTGGAGGGCGCCGTGGCCGCTGTCGAATGTGCGGACGCACTTCTCACCGAACTGGGAAAGACGCCGTGAGAACCCGAGCCCGTCAGGATCGAAACCAAGGTGAGATCGTCCGCGCCCTGGAGAAGCTCGGCGCCACGGTCGAGCCCATCCGGTCCCTTCGCGGGGGTGTGCCCGACCTCCTCGTCGGCTACCGGGGGAAGAACTACCTCATCGAGATCAAGGCCGGCAAGGAAGGCCGCCTCTCGGAGTCTCAGAAGAACTGGCGCGACAAATGGCAGGGCGGAAAGCCCTTTGTCGTGCGGTCCATCGACGACGTGATCATCTGGCAGTCTCTCATCGACATCTCATGGAACACCTTCAAGACAGGAGTAACAAAGTGAATATCACGGTGTCTAATATCAACGTAGATCAGGCCCAACGCATGATCGCTGCGCTCGTTGCCCCACAGGGGCCGCAGTATGAATGGAGGAGCACGGCTTCTATCAAACCTCCCGCAAGGATTCTTGTCCCGAAGAGGAAACCCGCTCCGAAGCCGAAAACCAACGGTAGCCCGAAGAAAGCGAAGTACGTGGCCCTCTACAAGAAGCACGGTTCCTACACGAAGGCCGGGAAGGCGGCGGGAGTGGCGGCGGCATCGGTGTGGGCCGCCGTGAACAGGTAGTTCGTGCCGTTTGATGAAGGTAACGCCTCCGTCAACGGCGATGCGTCCTTCTCCGGCCCCTCCGTCGAGTACGAGGAGGGGATGGAAGACGACGCGCCGGACGAGGGAGACGAGGACTAGAGGCGAGGCTCTCTAGCCGTGGTCTGTGACAATCGAATCGAAACCCTGCGTCGCCTCGTCCCGTCGCGCGGACGGGTAAGACCCTTCGGTCCCCCTAACCGGCTGGCAACCCAGCAGGCGGCGCTTTACCTCAGTAGATGTTCGATCTTGGGCCAGTTCCGCTTCTGCTTGACACCCAGGTCTGTTCTGAAACAACAATTCGCCACGCTGACCTCGTGGAGGTGCTTGTAAACGTCGTCCCGCATGTCCTCGATGGTCGGCCCGTGTCCCATGGCGATGAACGGTATCCCGCAGGTCCCGGCGGTCAGGAGCTTCCCGCCCTCCATGACGGCGTCGTAGAGGATGATCCGCTCTCGGGTCTTGTCCGTTCCGTCCAGCCAGCCCTTGATCTCGGACCCGGCTCCGGACTGGTAGCAGCCAAGCATGATCTCGTGATCCTTCGACTCGAATGGATAGGGCGGCAGATACGTCCTGACGGCCCCCAGGAACCAGAACGGGGGTCTCTCCGACCCGCAGCATAGGCACCGGCAGTCTGGCTTCGTGGGGCATTCACAGCCGGGACCGTCGCAGGTCTTGATGTGTAGCGCCCGCGCCACACTCTCGCCGTAGCCGGGGAGGCCCATGACGAGGGTAGGGGTAGCGTCGTAACCGGCCCGAGGGGTGAATTCAAGGGCGTAGACCTTCCCCGACTCGTCCACGATGCAGTTCACGTCGATCTGGCCGACGTACCCGCCCTTCTTCAGAACCGGGACGAGGGGTTCGAGGAGGAGGCGGGCGATCTTCGGATGAGCGGCCCGGAGCTGCTTGACGATGTTGGAAGCACAGCCGGTGTTCGGGCCTACGTCGTCGTTCAGGAGCTTCTTGTCCTCCATCGTGACATTGTAGGGGTAGAGGAACTCCTCCCCGTCGAACCAGCCTTCCACGCTGATCTCGATGCCCTTAATGTATTCCTGAATGATCCCGCCGCCGCCGAGGTTGGCCTGATCCTTCTCCGTGGTCATCCAGTTCTCGATCCTGGTGAGCATGTCGGCCTTGTCCTTGGCGACGTAGGACGTGGCCTTGGACGCCTTCGGATCGTCGAGCTTGATGACCATCCGTTCGCTATCTCGAAACTTTTCTTCTACAATGGTCTTGGCGTCGGCGCCTGTCTTGAACTGATGGGCGGTCGGGACGGGAACGCCAGCCCTTTGTAAGACGCTCATCCCGAACGCCCGATCATTCTCCAGTTTGTCCGCTAGGCGACCACCTCCCCACACCAACGAGCCTTTAGCTCGTAGGTAGTCAGCTTTGTCCCCGTGCTCGTTGGAATCGAAGATCGTGAAGTCGCTCTTGAGGGCTTCGCCTTCCCAGTCCAGCGTCTTGTGGACGAGGCCCTCGAAGCACTTCCTGTCGTCCGGGTCATGGCAGTACACCGTCACTAGATGAGACTCTTGGCTCATCTGCTGGGCGAGGCCGTAGCCATCGCCGTGAACGGTGAACATTAATACCCGCAAGGCGGGCGACCTAGCGGCGTTTCTTGAGAAGCGACGGCTTGTTGCCTCTTACGTCTTTCGGGTTCTTGGCGCCACCAGGGCCGGTATGCCCGGCTGACGCGTTTGTCGGGTCCCCCTTCAGACGGTGGGCATATGGCCCGAGTTTCGTGATGAACTTGTCCTCGAATCCATCCGTGCGCGCAGAACCCTCAGTCCCTGTCTTTGCCATGTTCCTCTCCTTTTCGTTACGAACTTCTGTTCGTAGCGTCCTTGTTTCTCACTCGCTTGATTGCCTTACGTTCGTCCTGTGTGAACGTCGCTTCGATCTGGGCGGTCGTCGCTAGGTACTCCACGCCCGGTGAATAGAGATCCGCCTTCATCTCGGCCGTGGTCTTGGCCGCGCCGAGCTGGGCCTTCTTCATGCCGTGCTCGATCTCGTAGCCCTCACCGTGCTCGTTGGCCGGGCAGATGCCGTTCAGGTGCTTCTTGCTCTGTCTCATGTCGTCCCCTTTTTCTTTTTCTTCTTCGACTCCCGCTGCATTCGATAAGCGGCGGCCGCCGCCTGTTTCGGAGGATACCCCGCTTGGATCATTTCGTGGATGTTCATGGCTCTCGTCTGGTTGCTTTTGCCTTTGATTAACGGCATGGCATCTCCTATGGCCCCATCTGTGATTGCGGGCTGAGATTCGCAGCGGCCTCTTGCATCACACCAGGGATAGCTTTCCTCTTCTCCGGCTTGAACCAGTCTTTCACGAGCGACCCCACGTCACTCGTATTCACTGCGGTATCAAACGCAGCCTGAGCGGCTCCACGCTTTCCAACGGCCTGCAACGCAATAGCCTTTTTCACGAGAGAGGCCGTCTTCTCGTTCGAGAACAACCGTTCCAAAAGCCACGGCGACGTATGTTCACGGATCACGCCGTCGATTGCGGCGTCGACACCGGGAACATAACCCGATGCCTTACCGAGAAGTTTCTTGATTCCGCTGTCAGCGAGATCCATCGCGGCACTATCCATCTTGACCTGTTCCGTAAACGCCTTGTAGTTACGGTACACCTTTGTTGCGGCTGATCCGCCCAACCTCTCCAGATGGCTCATGATCTTCGAATCAACAGCGTTTGTCAGACCCTCAAGCGCCTTGAACTCGTCCGTATTCATGCCCGGAACCTTGTAGGTGACGTGGCTCAGATCGCTCTTGATCTCCATGAGCGCATCGAGTGGCTGTTTGTCGAGGACGCCCTGCCCTGCCTTGCCGAGCTTCTGGTAGACCGGCTTCATCGCGGCATCGAACGCCGAGGATTCACCAGTGGCGCGTTTCCCCAGTGTCGTGAAGAACTGCTTCAGGTCGGCCCCGAGATCGACTACGGGGTTTCCTTTCACTCGCACGAAATCCCGAAGCTGGTCGAGCGAGTTCTGCTGAACACGCTTTAGGACGTTCTGTCCTTCCTGAGCCTTCGCCGCAGACCGCATGATGAGACCGGGCATCATTTCCTTGCCGAGATACTTCAACCCTTGCCCTACGGCACGAGCGCCGCCCTCGCCTGCCGCGCTCAACGTGCCTTCAAGACCGAGTTTCTTTGCGAGCGCCCATCCACTCTTCGGGATGTCCTCCGAACCGAAATGCGCCCTCAGCGTCTCGTCGAGAGTTGCTGCACCAACACCTGCCGCACCCATGAGTCCCATCGCCGCAGGAGCCGCTAAGCCGCCCGTCAACAGGGACGCCCCGCCGAGCGCAACGCCCTTAGCAATATCCCCGGCCGCTTTCCCTTTCGCGGTGCCGATGTCACTCTCGTATCCCGCTTTCGTCTGCGCAACACCGATGTCTGCTTTCCGTTGAGCGGCCTGTCTCTGAAACGCTGTACCGCCGTGATACGCCCCCGGCGTGAAGTACGGACGTTCCTTTGCTGCCGACAAGTCTTCCCAGACGTACTTCTTGAGGTCGGCGTCGTAGATGCGCTGATACTTCGGCTCAGGGGGAATATGGCACCTCTTTCCCGTCCTTTATCTTGAAGAGCTTCCCACCACGTCTGACAATGTCTCCTTCGGATGGACCGGATGAAGTCTCTGACTTTGATGCGGTCTCGCCTTGTGGCAACTTGATCCCGATTTTTTCCGCCGCACCAAGGGCTTCACTTGAAAACGGGTGATCGACATCCGCTTTCATCACCCGCTTGTACCGCTGGTTCATCGCCGTGAATCTGTCTTTCGCCGTCTTTCCCATCTGGCTCAGGGCAGCCATGATCTGCGCAGGCGAACTGTTGCCGTTCATCAGCACGTCGATTCGTTTCCTGTCGTCCACGTACAGGGCGCGCTGGTTGAGCAGGAAGCTCTCGAACTCTTTCCCGACCGGCTCAATGGCTACAAGCAGCTTCTGGTACTCCGGATTTCCTTCCGCATTCTTCCGTATCCAGTTCATCGGCTTGTTGAGCGCCGGGCTGGAACTTTGATACAGACCATCGAGGGTGTCCTTGAGTTCTCCGGCGTGCTGGAGGAAGGTGTCAAACGACTGCAACCCCTGCCCATCTTTGCCGACCGTGAAAGACTTCTCCATGTCCATCATTCGCCCCAACTGAGCAGTATTGAAATTAGGGTTGAGTTTCCTGGCCTCAGCAAATACTCTCAGTCGTGATCCGCCAAACATGCCGGAGATTTGCGTCAGCGTGTTGAGGGATTCTTTGTTCATGGGCTCCAGCGCCTTGGCCGCCTCATGGATGGCATTTTCTATCTCCGACTTTTCGCTCGTTTTCGCGGTCACGGACTTTTCGAACGCCGTCTCGTGACGCTCCTTCAGGGCCAGTTCCGCCTTGAGTCGGGCTCGGGCCGCTTCGTTTGTCTTCGTGATCGCATCAGAGAGCGATGCCGCTGTTTTGGGGTCGGTTTTTTCCGAAAATAGTTTGTTCAGAACTTCCGCTGGGGGCGCGTCACCTTTCTCTGCGGCAACGAGAAATTTGTCACGGGTATCACGGAGATCTCTCGCCGCATCTTCCGCAACCTTCCGTGCATCGTCTTTAACGCGTCTCGCCTCGCCAGCCTGCTCAAGATCAAGACGCTGACGCTCAAGATTAGTACGCATGGACGCTTCGCCAAGCGCCGAACTCCGTTCCGCCATCTGCGCCTCTTGCCCGAGGATCGAGAGACGCTGGTTTCGGAGTTCGTCAGCGGACGGGTTCAGCTCCTTCGCGGTCTGGCCGAGCCCCCTGACCCAGCCCGGCATATCCCGCTGCGTGGCGAGGTTCCCAGCGAGGGTCGAAAGCCCCTGCCCGATGGCCCCTCCCGGCGTGGCGAGCTGGGCCTCCCGAGCCTTCAGCTTCTCGGCCTCCTGATGGAACGAGCCCATGATCTCCTGTAGCTTCTTCTGGGAATCCAGAAGCCCCTCGACGTACCGTGGCGGGGCGTTCTTCACGCTCACACCCTGCGGCCCGTAGGAGATCGTGGCGCCCGTTTTCAGGATCTCAGCGAGAGGGCTCTGATCCTTGTTCTGTGCCATCATCTGAGCCTGAAACTGCCGTAGAGAGCCGAACGTGTCCTCCGGGTTCCCCAGCCCGAACCGCTGCCCCTGGGCCTGCGTAGCGGCTACCTGGGCCTCGGGAGAGGCAGGGTCTGCGAGGCCACGGGGACCGCCCACGCCTCCGGTCAGATCAGGAAGAGGCATTGCTCACCTCGCAAAAGACGCTACCGTCCTTGAGCGCGTCTTCGAGCCACGGGATGAAACACCCGAGGGCGTACTGGGAATGGCCGAGAAACCCGCCGCTCAGGATCTCCATCCCGAGCAGAATACAGCCTTCCGTGTCGTCGGTCGTGTTTCCACCGTGGATGCGGATGTGGTCGCGGTTCGGGACGTTCAGAATCTCGGGCATCATTTTCTGCCAGCGTCTGGACATCGTCATCAGGCAACGATAGACACCGACCGGGATGCATGAAATGTCCCGTGCGTTGTCGAGCCAGGGGTCTTCCAGCGTGAAGAGAGAGAGATCCGGCGGGGCGAAAAGCTGACCCGTCGTCGGTTTCGTGTCCATGTTGTCGCGGACGAGCCGGAACACCGTACTCATGGATTCCCCACGACGGTAGACGGGTAGTTAGTGCCGGTCGGAGCTGACATTCCCGGCTGGAGGCCGGCCTGATTCGCCGCCCACTGCTGGTAGGCCCCCCAGATCGACCCCGCGCCCGCTGCCGCGCCGGAGACGTTCGCCAGGGTCTGGTTGTAGTTCGGCATGTAGTTGATCGCCCCGAGCTGCTGACCGGCCGCCGTCAGCGCGGCGTTTCCGGTCGTTCCGGCCCCGCCGAGAGCCATCGACATGAGGTTCATCTTCTGGTTGATGTCGGCCTGCCCCTCCTGGAACTTCGACCCGTAGAGGGCATTCGCAAGCTGCGCCCCGATGTCCGAGGTCGAGAGTTCTGCCGAGACGTTTCCGCCCGACATGGCCCGCTTCGATCCGGCAAGCTGCATCCTTCTGGACGTGTCGGCCTGACCCGTGAGTCCTTCCGTGAGATTGACCCGCTGCCCCTGAAACGCCGAGGAGAGGAGGGGGGACTCGCCTCCTGCCAGAGCCGTGTTGATCTCGCCCTGACGAGCCTTGAGCCCCGGCAGGGCGATGCCGTAGTAGCCCTCCGCAAGAGCACGATTCATTTCGAGGGCTTGTTTGGACTCGGCGCTGGGCGAATTAGTCATTTAGCCACTTCCCAGATATCCGGCCGCCCCGCCAACCACGCCGCCGACAATCGTGCCCCACGGAACATTGACCTGACTACCAAGCGCCGCTCCGCTTGTCGCACCCCCGAGAGTGGACCCGAACTGCGACGTGTTCGAGAGACCGCCGATGGCTGCCCCGGAAGCTCCCGAGAACCCCTGCGCCAGCCCGAGCGAGGCGTTCACGCCCTGCCCCATCAGACTGAGAAGCTGGTTATAGTCGCTCATGCTCGCGGAGGCTGACTGGAAATTCAGGTTGTTGATGGCTGTCTGCCTGTCTCGCTCCAGCGCCGTAGCCGAGGAGGCGATGGCCGATTGAGGAACGGCGCCGGACAATCTCCCCTCACCGCTCCTGAGCGCCCCGTAGTTGATGGCTTCCTTGTTCCCGAACGCGGCCTGACCGTAGCCCTTGTTCAACTGCGAGAGCGCCGCCTGATAGTTCGCCTCATCGAGAGACGAACGGACGGTGCCGCCTTTCGTGGATTCAAGGAGACCCGTGATCATCCCCGGCTGCTCTTCCCAGTGCCCGGTGGGCCTGTTCGGGAACCTGCCCTCCGTTCCACCTTCCTTCGGAGGATCGACAACCCATTTCCTTCCGCCGAGCATCGCCGTAAGTTCCGGCATCGTAAGACCGGACAGTTGCTTCGCTAGTCCGGCCTGCCACGCCGACTGCTGGCCCGCCGCTTCCGCCTGGGGAGACGTCGTAGTCACCGTTTTGTTTCCCTCATGGCTCGGTCCACGACGGCATACTGATCCCCCGCGATCTCCATGAGTTTAACCCTCGTGTCGTTCTCGGGATAGACCCGCGCCACCATCGCCACGAACCGCTGACAGGTCTTCTCGTCGAACTCGGCCTGCCACACAGCACACCCGAAGGCCATTTTCGCACCCCAGAGGTTGGACTCGATGAATCTCAGGGTCCCCGGCTCTGCCTGACGGAAGTCGAGATTCGAGCTGTGGAGGTTGCACTTTTCGAAGGAGACGTTACTGAACGCCGTGGCCCCCTGAAACAGCGTCTCGGCGTAAGCCATCCGGCAGTCCTTGAAGTCCACGTCGTTCAAGTGACAACCGGAGAAGCTGGACTGTTCCAGATCGCAGTCCTCGAAGATGATGGACGCGAAGGACGAGGTCGAGAAGTCCACCCTCTGCATGTCGCAGTGGAGGAACGTGCAGCCCTCGAAACGGCCGTTACGGAGGTCCGAGAGGTCCATCTTGCATTCCCTGAACGCGCACTTGACGAACTTCGCTCCGAACGCCTTCATCGAGCGCAGGTCGAGCCGTTCGTAGATCTCGCCCTCGTAGACCATGCCCTCCGCGCGCCTCTTGATAGCGACGAGGCTCATCTGCACACCACTCCACCGGCAATGTAGGGTCGCCCCTCGTGCGTGTCCAGTTCTACGAGGCGCACGTCCTCCTCGTCGAGCCACATGATGCCCGTGACGTGGACGACCGTCTGGACCCCCTCGACGTTTCCCATGAGCTTCTGACCCATCTCGATGTCCTTCATCCGGATGAAACCACCGTAAGTTCCCCATCGCCTGATCTTCTGGTCTCCCGAGCCCGAGAGCGTCTTACCGTTCGAGAGGAGGAGACAGATAGCGTTTCGGCTGGTGGTGACGGTACGGTCGGCGACACGGGTAGGCTTCGACATCGGCGAGGCCAGCTCGGCACCCGGATAGACTTCTATCGCGGCCCTCTCTCTCCAGTCCGAGAGGCTGATCGAAGAGTTGTCTGCGATCATGGTGCCACCACGATGTGCTCTACGGGAGCCTCTACGCCGGAGCGGTTGACCCCGACGCAGTAGTAGAACCCCTTCGCCCCGAAGTTCACCACGTCCTGAACCGGAAGAACCGTTCCCTGCCCAGGAGCCTTCACGTCGGCCACGAGAGAAGCAGCCTTCTGTCCAGCCGCCCGGACGAGCGACCCGGAAACGACCGGGTTGGGGACAGTCACGGTAGTCCCCGTATAAGTAGGAGCGAATGCGGCGGGCAAAAAGTAGATCCGGTAGGACACCGTGGAGGCCCTCGCCTGCGGATTCTGACGGTCCTGAATCGAGAGAACGTTCGTCGTGCCTGTTTTCGAGACCGTGAACTCCACGGGCGGGAGGGCGCTCCTCGCGTCCGTCGTCTGCTTGTCAGACGCATCGGCAGGGATCTTGATGTCTTTCAAGCTCACTAGGGATCTCCCTCTCCCGGCGTTTCCATGTCGATGTACCCGATGTCTATGGCAAAGATTCTGCATGGGCTAGTATCGAAACGATTGATAAAGAACCTAAACCTGTAACCCACCAATGGAGTACCGTCGCTATAGAATTGACCAGCCATTACAACACTGTCCTGAACACCAGAACCCTCGTATGGCTGTGGGTTCGCTCCGTAGATCGAATCGAGCGAATCGGGGTAGGCCGCGAACGTTGACTGCGGTGTGATGAGCGTTAACGATTCGTTGGGCTCGGCCTGCAACTTATACGATCCGGCCGTTGCATGAAGATTTACCGCAACTACCTGTTTCCGTGTTTTCTTTCCATCGAAACTGAGTGGGAAAGTACTTATCGACATAGAATCGGTACACGTCGCCACGTCATCCCTAACCCAACTTCTCACCACCACATTTCCGTTTGTCCCGTTAAAGATCGCGTACAGTTCGTTCACTGGAACGTTGAGCCCGTACACGCTCGTCATCGGTGCTGGAAAATTTGTGTTGACCGCGCCACTGTCGTCTGTCGCAGAGGTTGTACACCATACTCGATTATCAATATCCCATATCGACATGGCGCCGCCAAGAGGCAGTTGTACAACGACTAGCCGTCTTCCCCACGCTGACACACAATGGACACGAGAACTCTGATAATAGACGAGTGACGAATCACCCTTAGACAGGGCGGTGTCTAAACTGCTTTGGATTGGCTGTGAGATCGGCACCACCTGACCACCCACCGTCCACTGATAGACAACCCTGTCACGCCCGAGATAGAACAACGTGGCGGGCTCTCCCTCCGCCCCTGAATACGTCGGGAACTCGTCCATCTGATACGTCCCGACACCCGGCATGGCGGCAGAGACTTTCATCAGACGGTAGTTGGACTCGTTGTTCCCGGCGACAATGTATGCCCACCGTTCCGTCGTCAGCAGGAGCATGTCCCCGACGGTTCGGAGCCCCATTCCACGGGCATCCACGGAAGTCATCCGGAGAAAGTTCGTCGGCGGGAACGACTCCTCGGGAATCCCAAGCGGGCACTGGGCGTCATCGCACGAGAAGGCCAACTTGTCCGGCTCCTGCGTATTCACGATCCAGAGGCGCCGGTCCCAGTAGGCCATGAGGTAGGGGTAGCCCGGCTGGGTCGCGCCGCCCCGGAGCGACACCATCGGCTTGCTGTTCGTGAACTGGGGCGCTCTGAATCCGCCTGTTAGGATGAGATCGCTGTCGCTGGAGAAATCATACCAGTAGTTCGGCCCCGTGTTCGGAGCCAGAAGAGGCTCGGCCAGATAGTTGTTCGGCGCTCCCATCCAGCCGTGATACATGCTGGAGCCCCACGATCCTCGCGTAGATGCGCTTCCCGGATGCACCTTTCCGACGAACGGGTTGAGCGAGCCGATTGGATAGAGCGTCGAGCTGCCTGGCGTCGAGAGCGTTCGAAAAAACACGATGTGGCTGAACCGGATGCCATCTGTGGGCTGATCTGGGTACGAGATCGAGCCGGGGTCGATAGGAAAGAACGGTGTCGTGTTCGAGAAGTCACCCCATCCGTTCGCTCCGAGAGCCGTGGGCTTCGGCACCTGATAGAGTGGCGATATGTTCGACATGTGCCCGGTCTCGGTGTCGTACCACGCATAGGCATAGGTCGGCCCCGTGGTCACGCCCGCCAGTCCGCCACCGCCCGTAGGCCCGAGCGAGATATTGCCGAGATTCCGAAAGAAGTTCGCCGCCGTCTTTACGCGGACCTTCACCTGAACGAGATTCGCGTTTGTTGCCTGACTGTATCCGAATGCAAAGCCGGGAGGAGTCGCGGCTGAGTTCGTATTGACGATGGCAAGCGTCGAAAGCGGGTTGCCGACGAGCCACAGCTGACATCCGGTGATCGTATAAGGAACGTTCGTGAGCGTAGGCCCGTCATAGACGCCGAGAATGTAGGCTGTCGTGTTCGGGGCGACCGAGCCGTTTCCGTCGATGTCGAAGATCGTGTTCGCCCCGTTGCCGGTGGCCAGAATCACATATGAGAAGCCGTTGAAGTTGATCGACAGCCCTGCATACTGGAATCCGGCTGGCCACGCGCCTCCGACCAGCGTAACGACGGAAGTCCCGCTCGTGATCGAGATGCCGGTTCCCGGCGTGGCGAACGGCGTCGTGTTCGAGGAGGTCGCGTTGGCGAAGGCCGCCGCTACTCCCATCGGCGCGCCACCGTTGTACATCGTGGTCATTCCGGCGTCGATGATCGAACACGTCACCGATAGGTCGGCCGCCAGGATCGTCCCGAGCATGCTGTTCGGGTCCGGGTGGTTGATGTACTTGCTGCCGTTATAGATGTACGCGGCTCCGTCCGGCACGACGTTCGCGTCGAACGCCGTTGTAGCCAGACCCATCGGCTGCTGAGGAGTACCGATACCGAGGTTCTGGTTCTTCTGGGCATGAATGGCCGGCGTTCGGTCGTCCAGAACCAGAGCCTCGGCGAACCCATCCCCCGTGAAACAACGTCCGTTGATGTTCTGAAAGATGGCGGGCTGGGTGCTCATGCCGTGCGTTGCTCGAACCACGCCTGCCGTCGCGTCCCAGATGTCGGTTGTGTTCGTGTTGGTATTATCCTGATGAATGAGAACAGTCACACTAGGCTGCGCCGCCGGGTTGGTCAAAGAAGGATAGACGTAACCATGTAGAGCCTTCGGGCTCTGAGAAGTCGCTTCCACATTAGAAGCATTCGCATAGGATGTTGAATCAAAGTCCCGTCTCCATGACCCGCGGTAAACATGAGCGCCAGACAACCCACTAAGCTCGTTCATTGGCTCTTGTTGGAACGAATGAATACTAACGTTCGATCCGCCCCTTCCGGGGCGGTCTGGAGTCAGCCGGAGCCATTTGATATTCTTGAACAACTACTTGGCCTTCTCGAAGTTCTTTTCCTGAGCCTGCGCCGCCTGGTCACTCAAGCCCGACAGGTCGTATCTGTCGCTCCTGTACGTGTCGATGATCTCGTTAATGGCCTGCATCGCCATCTGCCGCTTCTGGACCGCGTCAGACATCCGGTACACGTCTCCCACCTCCGCGATGGCGAGATCCACGATCATCGAGTCGAACTGGTCGGGCGACGGGAAGTAGTTGCTCGCTCCGTAGGCCACGACAGGATAGTTCACGGCATGGTAGTAGAACGGGAGCTGGAGCGTGGCCGTAGGATAGGCCGTCTTCGGGCCAAGAATCATGTTGAACGGGTAGGAAGTCGGGGCGGAGAAGTTCGGCGTGAATGTCCAGCACGAGAACTGACTAACCGTCCCAGTCTGGTAGTGTTCCTGGTTGACGAAGTCCTTCACCTGAAAATACGGAATGATCGTCGCTGTAGCGGTTCCCAGTGGCGCATTCCCACGAAGTACAGCTGTCTTGCCGGGGTCGAAGTCGGACGGCAGAGCGATGTTGACCTGAGCCCCGTTTGGCACTGTGATGGTCGTGGCCTTAAGCTGCCAGATGAACCCGCCCTTCGAGGACTGGTTGATCTTTCGGAAGGCTTCGTTCAGAAAGTCCACGCAATCAGCCTGGGCCAACCCGAGCCCCGTCTTTCTCTGGAGCTTCGTAACCATCGCCGCCATCGAGAGCGTGGTGGACATCTAGGACATCCTCGAAATCGTGAGGCCCCATTGACTTATTGAACTATCTGGCACCTCGATGTTCGGGTTGGACATGTCGTCAATGGTTTCCGTACTGATCGACCTCTTCAAGAGCTTGAGTTTCCCAGCAGCGAGCGCCTTCACGGGTTCGGACATACCCGGCATCATCAACTGGTCGTAGAGTTTCGATGCGGCGACGAGTGTGATGATGTCGTCGAAGCCATCCGGAAGGTCCGTCGTCGTGTCCAGCGTGGACGTGAACGTGTTCGCCCTGCTGTGATAGCAAAGCCGCAATTCGGCGTATGTGGACGGCGGAGGCCCGAGCCGGAACCAGAACGTGCCGCCCTGCTGCCCCTGGTTGCAGTAGTACATGGCGATGTTCGTCGAGAAAGACCGGAGACCGGCGTTCATCACGGCCTCGAACCTAGAGCGTGGAATCTTCTGGATGCGTGTCCGGATCGTCGGCTGGTAGAGCCCCACGTCGCTCCCAAGGATGTAGTCGGTCGGGTACGAGAAGCTGTCCTTGTAGAGCGTGTACCCCACGTTCACCTGATTAACGCCGAGGTTGATGTTCTGGGCGAGCGTCAGCGAGGTCGGGCTCAAAATCGCCGAGATGATGTAGTCGAGGTTGCTGTTCCCGAGGCGGATGCGCCAGCCATTCTGAGCCGTGGGGAAGGCGGTACTGACCCCCGTGACGGCGTTCGTCTGATCCGTGATGCTTATGGTCCCGGCCGTCTGAGGCGGCGGAACAAGGACGTTCGTTTCGGCGTAGTTCCACGGCCACGGCATGTTTCCAATATCGACGGCCGCCATCTCGACGGCGTCCATGATTTCGCCGAGCGAGACCTTCTCCAGACCCGGCATCCGCTGGACCGAGGCCACGATCTGCAAGAACGTGACGCGTGTGGCTGCGCCCATCTATTTCACCGTCGGCACCGGCTTCGGCCACGCATGTTCGGGGAAGAGGAGCTTGAGCGCCTGAATCGCCACCTCGGCGCACCGGACGCCGACCTCGGCCCGGCTCTCTTCCTGAACGATCACGCAGAGCGCCCGCCACCTTTCAAGACGCCGGTTGTTGAAGTCGGCCTCCCTCTCCTCAGCGCCACGCGGAACCCACTGGAAGTTCTCTTTGACAAGACGCTTTCTCTCTTCGAGCGGAATCGTGAGCCAGTTGCGGACGATGCCTTCGACCTGAGAGGCGCGGTGGAACTCACGGATCGGGTCCTCAAACGGGCGGGCCACCTTGCGCTTCTGCTCCTGCGCCATGAGCCGCTCGATCATGTCCTGGTTGACCTTGGCTCCTACTGCGTGAATCTCCATTTCGCCTCCGGGGGTTAAGGGCAGGGGGCTCACAACCCCCCGCCCGGTTGTTCATGCGTACTTGGGTGGACTGAAAGTCGGCTGAGTCTGGTTGTAGAGATTCGCGGCAACCGTCGTGAAAAGGGTCGTGAGGTCCGACACCTTCGCAGCCTCCCCCGTAGGGATGACGGCCGTCTGGAAAAGCTCCTGAACAATCGTACTCGTCCGCATGAAGTTCGTGAACTCCACGGTCAAGAGGCTGGTTTCAATCGCCGATAGAGCCATCTAAACCCTCCTATGCACCGATGAAGTTGACCATGCAGGGGATCATCGCCGAACCGGAAGCAAGAGTGATGAGCGGAACGATTGACGCCCCGATCATCTGGTTCGATGCCGCCGTGCCGGTGAGAGCCGTGGCCGTACCGGCGAAGCCGTTGAGAACGCCAGCCGCAGCGGGCGTTACGAGTGTCGTCATCGCCGTGATACCGACCGTGGCCGTCGCAGACACGCCCGCGAGGCCCGCCACCTGAATCACGGTGAACGAACCAGAAGTCACGGTGCCGAGAGCAACGCCGATGGGGTTGAGGGCTGCCGTGCAGACCCTGACCTGCCACGGACGGATGACCGTAAGCGGGTCGGCGTTCGTCGGAGTCGTTGTCCACGTGTCGAGATCGTTCGGCGAGTTGGGCCGGAGGAAGTCCGGCAGCGAGATCGTGAAGACTGCGTTGGCGCCGTTCGTGTTGGCCTTGATGAGCCGGATCTGCGGAACGGTCTGGCCGGTTGCGAGAACCGAGAGCCAGTTGCCCACGTCGCCGTTGACGCCCTGCGCCTCTGTGATGTTGGTGACTGACCTGGACGCCGTCGAACCGGCGGACGTGTACGTGCCAGACTGCGGGGCGTCCATCGCCACGAGCTGACCGACAGTGAGGGCCGCGTTGGCCTTCACGATCATGAAGGCGTTGCCTTCTGCGGCCCCCGGAACACCGTTGTTCCACCAGAAGTCGCCGAGGGCGAGACCTACGGCACCCGCCAGAGTCGGAAAGTTTGCCGCCGTCATGTCGAGGAAAGGCGAGCCAAACCACGGGAAGAGCGGCGAAACGCCGGAGCCTCCCTGAGCCCACTGGCCGGGGGTGAAGTTGATGGTTTTAGGAGAGAATTGCATGTGCGTGCCTCCTTATGCCGTCACGCCGTCGATGACCGCTTGGAACATGCGGCGCTCGTGACGGAAGAAGAAGCGGACACCGCACAGGCGGGTGAACGCGAGCTGATCTGGATAGGTCAGAGGCCCGGTCCACTCGAAGAGGAACCGAGGATCTACGACCATGTGTGAGTCGTCCTTCCTGATGAAGTAGGAGCGGCCAGCCGTTAGCTGACGGTCCCAGTACCACGGCCTGCCCATGTACTCCAGAGACTCCCATGTGAGGTCCGCCACGTCGCCCTGCGGGCCGGGACGCACGAACCGGACGGGGGTGTTGGTGGTCTTGTGATAAAATTCCCAGACATTTTGCGCACTTATTGTGAAGTCAGGCTTGACATCACCATCGGTGCAGTTGTTCCAGTTTGTGATCCACGAGTCGGTCGTGCCGTTCGGCCCGTTGGCAGCGAACGATCCGAACGAGGTGGCTGCGTTGTTCTGCCAGAATCCCCAGACCGCCGGGTCGAGGCCCCCGAGAACGGTCGTGGTCGGCGTGATCGAGATGGCGGCCGCGAGACCGACGATGGACTTGCCACCGAAGTTCGTGCCGTCCGAGAAGATCTCGTTGCCGATGATCAGGTCGAATGTGCGGTTGAGCTGCTTCATCCTCGTGTCGAGGAGGCTCGCAAGAGCCACCGGACCCGAGTTTTCGAGCTGCTCGGTTTTGGTGATGGCGACCGAGCCGCCGAGGTACTTCCAGTCGTACCGGATCGGCTGCGCAACCTCTTGAGGCGTGGTCGAGAACGTATCGGCGCCCGCGAAGAACTGCGCCGTGGTGGACTGGCCGTAATCGACCATCCCTTGCCAGGTGCGGCCCCCGCTTGTGTCCGTATGCCTGTACTCGTCGAAGAACAGCCCTACGGCGGGGCGGCGAACCAGGTACTGGCCCACCATCTTCTTCGAGTAGTTCTTGATCGTCGTCGTCAAGAAGCTGTTGTAATTGATGGTTTCTGCCGTGGTCGGCATGGTGGAAGGGGCCTCCTAGCCCCCTAGCGGAAATCCTCCAGCCTGCCACCTGATTCAAGCCACGCTGATTTTGCAGCGTCTGTAATCGTGTCCGCTTCCCCGGCGACAGGCCGTCCGGCAGTAGTGCCGGCCTTTGTTGTCGATTGAGGAAGGCCAGAAACCCTTTCCTTTTCGTACTGAGAGAGCTTCGTTTCGAGCGTCTTGATGCGCTCCACCTGCTCCGTGATGACCTTGGCCTGCTCCCATGACTTCCGCTCGATGCCGAGGGCCTGATAGACCTTGTCGGCATACTTGAAGCCTTGGAACGCGGCAAGTTCCTGAAGCGCGGGTGTCGCGTCGATAGCCTGCTGGATGTCGTTCCAGTATTTCCCGACGAACGGCTCTGCGGCCTGCGCACGGGTGACGGCCTGCGTGTACGCGAACTGGCTCTCGATGGGGCCGACTCTCTCGGCTACCTTCATGTCGAATAGCTGGTTCTGCGCGTCCACATCGCCGGCCGCGGCAAGCTCCTGAAGCTGGGCGACCTTCTGTTGCGCCGGAGTCGGTCCTCTCGGCGTATCGCGCTCGGCGAGCACCTTTCGGGTGACATCGAAGATCGCTTTCTCTCTCTCGGCTAGGGCTCGCCTCTCATCGGCGATTTCCTGGGCCTTCTTCGTGAATACGGGCTTGGGCACGAACTGCTCGTTGAACTTCTGGGGAAGGGTCGTTGGATCGATCTTCGACCAATCGAGTTCTTCCAGTCTCTTCCGGAAGTCGTCATCGAAACCGTTCGCCGGGGCGCTAGTCGTCCCCGCGCCGTCTCCGCTCGCGCCGGACTGGTCGTTCGACGGGACATCGGTCCCTTGCGGGATCGTCGCTGTCGCCGTTGAGTCCGTGCCGGGGATGGTGTCTGGCATGTGACTATCTCCTTTCAGGATTTTACAGTATCAGCATTGAGGAAATCCGCGGCTACGTCCGCCACCCGTTTTTCCTCCACTTCGGGCGGCAGCCTATTGAACTTCACGTCGTCCCACGCTCGTTTAGCCGTTTCGATGAGTTCAGGATCGACCTTGTCGGAGTCGAACGGGTGTGGAGTCCGAGGTGCGTAGCGACTGCGGTCGAACTCCTCTCGCCCCATCGTAATGAGTCCGCGCTCTTTAGCGACCTTGTCGCGGTGGCTAGAAGATTCCAGAGTGACTCCAAGCTGCTTGTCGAAGTACGGAAATCGGCCCTTGTTGCTTCCAAGCATCCTCCCGAATCTCCGGTAAACCCGGTCTGCCGTTCCTGTCCTGCACGTCGGGCACCGGACGGTTTTCTGCTGAACCTCGACAAACGCCTCGAACATGACCCGGCAGGAACGACACTCGTAATCGTGAACGATCATAGAACCCCCTGCGCGGCCTTCTGCGGCGTCGGATCACCGCGCTGCCCCGGAGGTGCTCCGGCCTGCGGTTGGCCTCCCTGACCTCCCTGCTGCTGTTCCATAAGGAACTTCAGCTTCGCCGGACCAAGCGCGGCCAGAACGAGCGCCGAGAAGTCGTTGACGAGCTTCTCGGGAGGAACCTGGCCCTTCTGGAACCCGGCGATGTCGATGGCGCCCTGCTTCGCCTTCGCCTCCAGCCCGCCGAAGAGAGCGTCCACGCCGTCCCAGTCGTAGAAGTCGGCGAGGCGCATGAACGCCGGCCGGATGTCTCCGCCCGTCTGCTGGATGATCGGGGCGACCGCTTGGAACAGTTGAAGCTCGGACGCCTTGCGGGTTTCCGTGTTCTTCGGAACGCTCGTCCCGGCCAGCACCTCGAACTCGAAGTCTCCCTGGATGTCGTCCCGCTGGTACTTGATCCATCCGGCCAGCTCGTCCGTCTTCGGGTAGATTTTCGCGTACCGCTCGATGGACATGTATTTCTGGAGGAACCGGACGTGCTTTTTCGCCACGAGGGCGTAGTAGTCCGTGATCCGGCTCTTTCGCTTGTCGAGGCGGCGCTCTTTCTCGGCGTTGATCATCATGGCTTCACGGGCCGAGCGAGTAGAGGGGAGACCGCCACGAGCCGCCGGGCCGTAGCCGACGATGTGCTGGATCTCTTTTTCGAGCATGTCGTACCGCTGGAAGAGATCCTTCTTCGGGGAAACGTCCTCCATCGCCACGACGAGCTTCCGGAGGTCGAAGGCGTTCATGTCCACTTGCGACGGGATACCGAGGATCTCGGTCAACTTCGTCACGTCCACGTAGATGAGGGCGTTCGCCAGTGTTGTATCGGTGATCTGGGCTTTCTGGTCTTCGGTCAGGATGCCCGCCAGCGTGAGGTACTTCCGCCACTTCGTCCGCGTGTCCTCGGAGATCATGTTTTCGAGAACGTTCATTTCTCGAAGCTGCGGCGCGATGAGTTCAGCTTCGGGCATCGGATAGAGACGGCCGGGGACCGGATGCTGGTAGAGAAGCGTGACCGGGAAGAGATCCTTCGACCCGAACTTCAGATTGGCGGGCCACTTGCCCTTGCCGATGATCCTGTGGCCGAAATCGGTCATGTAGAGCTTTTTCTTGCCTACCTTGTCGAAGACTTCCCAGACGCAGATCGTCTTGAACTTCGGATCTTTCTCGCCGACGGCTCCGCCGCGAACCATCGTCGCAGCCTGCCTTTCGGCGGGGCCTTCCGGCTGCGCGACCGTCCGCGACACCTCTGAGGCCTCCGGATACTTCTCGATGTCGTCGGGAAGGTCGTCGATATCGGGATCGTTCCGAAGCTCGTCGATGGTCGGATACCACGCGACGAAGAGGTAGTTCGAGTCCGAGAGGTCGAGCCTCTTGCCGTTGCGGTCGAAGAGAATGTCCTTCGGGTCGATTCTCCGAACGTCGAACTCCTGTTCCTCCACCTCACCCGTCTTCTCGCCCTTCTCGTCCGTCTTGTGGTAGGTCTTCACGTCCTCGATGGAGGCGCCGTAGCCGCAGGTAAAGGCGTCGAGGAGTTCGAGGTTCCCGGTCGTCTTCACGTCCATCAAGTCGATGTCGTACCGGACGATGTCGGTCACGCGTTTGGCAACTGGCATCAGCATCGAGTCGCGGGCGGTCACGAGAACGTCTGGGTTCTGGACGTAGATCGTGGTTTCTAGCCCTTCGTAGAGCCCCCAGCCGTAGGCGACGGAGTTCTGGCTTCCGCCCATCCACGCAGGCGTCTGGCCCTGCGTGCCGTCCGTATCGACCGAGTTGAAGATGAGGCGCTTGTTCTCGTCCCAGTTAGCCGCGTACTTCTTCTGGAACGCCTTGGACTGCGCGAGCCTCCGGCCCCACGCCCTCTCGTCGTCCGTCTGAGAACGCTTGGACGCGGAATCCTCGTCCATCGGGATGAAGGTGTCGGAGTCTTTCCGCTTCTTCGCCATTTACGGAACCATTCCGGGAAACGCGGCGCCCCAGCTCATGCGGGCGCGGTCCTGTGTCGTGCCGCCCACGCCACGGGAGATCGGGACGATCTCGGCCTGGCCCGTGCTCTTGTACTTCGGAATGATGCCGTTCTCCATCATGGCGAGCGCGTCGAGGATGTCCTTGAACCGCGAGGCCATGCCGCGAGTCAGCTCATTCTCAAGTTCCTGTCGGATCGAGGGGGTGATCTCCGAAGCAAACACTACATTTCCAGACTGGAATCTCGGCTTGAGCCCTTGCCACTTCTCGTACTTGGACCCGCCCTTGTGCGGGCACACCCAGTTGAGCTTGAGGCGAGGAACCGGCCTCGGGACGTACATCGCGTCCTCTTTCGAGAGGCGCTCCTGCTCGGTCATCCGGCTTACGTACTCCAGGTTCACGGCGTGATCGAAATGCGCCATGTGCGAGTCTTCGACGAAGATATGCCACGTCGGATGTTCCTCTTGAATCCGGTAGAGAATGTCGATGAGGGCTCTCGTGTCCCACTCACGGGACGCCTTGATGTCCCAGATCCAGAGCTTCGAGAACTTGTCGAACCCGCCCATGACGATAGCGGCATAGCAGCCGAGCACCTTCGCGTCGTTGTGCTGGTTCGGGTCCACGGTGATCCGGCAGAACCGGAGCGCCGGGAACTCCTCGCGGCTCTTGTAGTGGATCTGATCTTCCGTGCAGAGCTGCTCGGCCTCGGAGACGGGCTCGCCCTCGTAGGCCGCGTTGTACTTAGACGCGCCCATGTTCTCGCGGTACGTGGCGAGACGCGACTCCGAGAGTTTCGTTGGAAAGAACAGCGTGCCGTCGTCCATGTGCGCCTTCGCCTTGCAGACGCGCCATGGCGAGACGTAGTCGGGGTCTTCGGCGAGCTTCTCCTCTTCCTGCCGCAGAATCATCCCGCGCACGTCGTCGTCCTTCCACGGCGTACAGGACATCCAGATGTGGGACGGGTTTCCGGCCCGGTCGTTCGTCGAGATGATCGGATAGACCTGCCTATAGAAGTCCTGCGTTTTCTTGAGTTGCTGAGGGGTGGCGACGTTCAGCTCGTCGTTGAGGTCGTCCAGGATGGCCCCGTCCGCGTGGAAGCCGACGCGGGGCTTTCGGATCGACGCGATGAAGAAGTTCGGATCGCGGACGGACGCTATCTCTCCCCGTTCCATTCGCGGCCTGAGCACGATCCCGTCCTTCTGCCTCGAACTCTTCCGGCTTTTCATCGTCGGCTCTTTCCAGAGCGATCCGAAGTCGCGGTCGATTCGGCCTTCGTGCCCGCCGCAGCGGAGGACGTTCTCGATGAGGTTGAGGAACGCCTCGCCGAGAGCGAGGGTCGCCGAGGCGTAGACGATGCGGTGATACGGGTTGTCGTGGTAGTAGCACTGTCTCAGGTACTGGAGAACGGCTCCCGCCGTGTCGAGCGAGGTCTTGTAGGTTCCGCGCGGCACGTCGAGGATGAGGTGGGGCGTGCCGTCCATCGTCAACGTGGACATCATTTCGTCACACATCCAACGGTGCGGTTTCTCCTCTAACTGGAGACCCCAGTAGTAATTTCCGAATACGAACAGATCGTCGAGCGCCGCTCGCGCCGTATCGCACAGGTCGTCGAGCGGGATGAGACTCACGCGACCGAGTCCCCCACGCCGCCGACAGATGCGCCAACCCCGAGGGCTCCGCTCAACTCGCCTGCGTCGATCTTGATGGGGCCGCTGGATGTTTCAAGGCGGGTGACGATGTCCTCGCGCACGCCTCCGGCACGGTTCTTCCGTGGCGAATAGATTTTCGGGCCGGACGGCTCGGGACGAGGAGCGAGACGAAGATCCATCACTTCCGGCTGTGGTTGCGGGAAGCGGAGATCCATGACGGGACGGGCTGCCGTGATCTCGATTTCGACGATCTCGCTGATGGCGAACTCCCGCCTCGTCTCGCGGTAGCGGTCCCTCTCTGACGGGTAGATGAAGACGTGGAACCCGTTTTCGACGGAGCGGTTGGCGCACCCGAACTCAATGGGCTCGGAGCGTCCCTTCAGAACGACACGGACATGGATCGGAGCGCCGTCATCCCGTTCATCTCCGATGGGCGTATGGGGACGTGGCAGACGAGGTCCGCGCGGAATGCCCTTATCTACACGCGGCTTACGAGTCTTGGCGGGTGTTTCGTTAATTGACAATTGAGACCTCGGCGTAGGTTGTCGTGATGGTCCCCGTCGCGTTTCCGTTATTAAACTGGAGATCCACGGCGAGGGTTCCGGTCGTATTGCAGGCGGCCGTGGCCGTGCCCATGGCGATCAGGCCGTTCAGATTCGCCGTGGCGATCTGTGTCTCCCAGCGGGCGCCGCCAATGCACGTTCCGCCTGCTCCGGCCGTTCGAAGCGTGATGTAGGCCGTGGCCTCCCACCCGGCGTTGAGCACCGTCTGGAACGTGGCGCCGCTCGTCGCGGAGGCAACGGTGACACCTCCGAGAATGAGCGTGAGTGTCTTGGTCCCCACTCCGCCATCCGCTGCTGAGATGAAGCCGCCGAGCCGGAGCTTGATGGTTCGCCCGACAATGAGCGTGTTTGCCGGAAGCGTAAGGGAACCGACACCCGTTGCAAACAGCGTCGTGAGCGAGTTCGCCGTCGTGACCTTGTTGGCGGTCTGCGTGAAGACGGTGCCGCCGATCTGGGCCACGTTGGCCGAGGCGGTACCGAGATTAGTCCACCAGCTACCCACATTATCAATCCGACCGCGTAAATTTGCAGCCGCCGCGCCACCGGTATAAAATCGCACCGCACCGACACCATTGGTCGAACCAAGGCTAAGAATACCCGGCGCCCGAAGTGCATACGACGCGGCCTCGTCTATTCCATTCGTAGTAAATCCAGTACTGTATGCAGCAAAAATGCCACCGCCCAGGTTGGAGTTCACCACCATACGGGCCTGTGCGGCACCGGATACGTTGTTGTTTTGTACTCGAATGTCTGTTATATCATCCTGATCTGTGCGCGCAAAGACCGGAATCTGTGCCGAGGGAACGGCCGTGGCCGTAAGCCCGGCCTCAACTGAACCAACAATACGCGTGGCACTCTGGACATCGTTAACATATGATGAGGAAAGCACACCACTCGCATCCGAATACATTGGGCCAGCAATGTTGTCCTTCGACATCGAGATGAAGTGATAGACGTCCCCGGCCGCGGGGAAGGTCGTTTCCAGCCTGATCATGCCGCCGTTATATCCATTAGCCGCGGCGAGTTTCGATACGAAAACCCCGTCCACAACCAGATTACGGCAGGCAACAATCTTCATCCAATAGTTCTGATAGTTCGTGCCGTTGCCCTGTCCCCAGAAATTGGAACCATAGACACCGACATGACCCACCTTGGTGGTGTTTCCGATCAGAAAGTCTACGCCCGTATTACTGGTATTGTAGTTCGACTCTCCGTGACAGTCGTAGAAATCCACCCACGACAGCCCAAACGACCCACCGTCGATCTGAACAGTCGATGCCTGTGTCCCGCCGTTTGCTTGAAACATACAAGCATTGAACGAAATGCCAATATGATCACCATCGAGAATTACGGCTGGACTCGTCCCCGCCGACTGGTTGAACTGGCCAGACACGATTGCCACCGGCCCGGAGTTCGTCAATGCGCCAGCGCCATTGCCAATCGTCAGTGCGGCACCGCTGCCGCCATAACACTGAAGGTTTTGCAGGAGTCCATTGCCAGAACCTTGAATAGACAACGCCGTCCCAGGACAAGTGATATAGGCATTGGAGATTGTAAAATGCAAACAGTTCCATGCCCGCAAGGCGGTAGCGGTAGCGTTCCCACCTGAAATGCGAATATCATGTATGATGATATTGGAAACACTTCCGCTGCCGGCGTTGCCGTTGATGTCTATACAAATGACACCGTTCCCACCATTCAGGATCGAGGCGTTCTGCCCATCACCAAAAATTTCGAGACCGTTGACATTCTGTACGACCACACCACTGGTGATCTTGTATGTTCCGGTTGGAATGTAGAGCCGTCCCGCCAAGGCAACTGCGGCGGCGATTGCATTAGTCAAAGCCGTCGTAGAGTCGCTACTCCCGGTTGGATCTGCCCCAAAACCACCGTCCCGAAGATTGACGATTCGTTGCTGGTTATAGCCGAACGCAGAAAATGCTCCCATTGGCCAGTTTGCGGTCAACGGGGTAGAGCCGTCCACCTTCACGAAGCCGGCGCCCACGTCCGCCGCAGGAATCGCCCCCACTGTGAGTGCCGAGCCAACCCCGGTCTGCTTGACGTAAAGCCCCGCACCGCCCGTACCGGAGAGGTTTGCGCCAGTTCCGCCGTTTGTAACGGTGACCGGCACCGTAAGCGCGGCCGTGCCGGCTCCTGTGATCGGGTTAGGCGTGAGGGTGAGTCCGACGCCCGCCGAAATGTTGACGGCGAGGTTCGTGAGCGGCTGACCGTAGAGATTCGCCGAGGTCATCCTGAGCGCGGTCAGGTTCAGAACGAGCGCCACGGTCTAGAGCCCCTGTGTCGCTGCGTTGGTAGCCGAGACGAGGTGGAGCTTTGCGACCGTTCCGGGGGCCGTCGTCCCCCTCCCGACCTTGACCTTGACGGTTCCGGTATTCGCCGTGACGTTAACCTGATAGAACGGCAGAGACAGGATGAGGTCGTAGAAATTCGATGTCGTGAAGCCGCCGCCCGACACATCCTGTGGGTCAATGAGTGCGCCCGTCGAGGGGTTGAGTTCGAGGGCGGCGAGGATCTGGACGGTTGCGGTTGCCGAGATGACCACCTGAAACGGCATCGGGAGGCCCGCCGTGATGGCGTCGGTCGCGTCGAGGACCGGGCTCTGGAGGCCGGTCGAGGTCGTATTGGCGAGGTAGAGAGCGGTGGGCGTCGTGAAGACGAGTGGCATTTACGGCACCTTGCCTTTGAGCATTTTCACGAGATCCTGAATCTGAGGGGGACCGAAAAGAACCAAAAAGATCATGATTCCAAAGGCGCCAAAGCGAAACCAGAACGTCATCTGATCCATCTTGACGTTGAGAAGAGCCACGTCCTTGTCGATCTTGATGGACAACGCCGCGATCTGCGCCCGAAGTCCACCGCTCTCGTCGGCTCCCGTCCCGAGAACGACGGCTTCCATGCGGGTCAGCCTCCGTTCTTGCAAGAGTAGATCGGCAGCCATTCGGTTCTGGGAGGATTCGAGGATCTGAAGGTGTTCTTCATTCACGTCAGCACTTAGCGCAACACTGTGTTGTTTTTATTTCTAAAGTACGCGCCGAGCGCGAGAAGACACGAAAGCACGAACGACTTCCAGTTGAACGTACTCGCTCTGAGCGCATCCTCGATGACGGGCTCCAGCGCGAAGAGCGCGCCCACGGTCGCCGTCATGAATCCGGGGTCCTGATACCAGTGGGCGGTGTTGACCGCAACAACCGGCGAAGAACCCGGCGGGCCGCTGACCGAGGCCGTAGGAACCGTCACCATGGTCCCGGCTGGCACGGCCCCGGTGTCCCCGATGGGCGTGGGGGTCCTCTGCTCGATGACTATGCCGTCGAGACCGACACTCATCTGTGTGGAATCCTGATGTTCGGGAGCGGCCCGAGGAGCGTGTACGCGATCCAGATGACGACGCACACGAGGATGACCCATGTAGCGAACTGCTTGTAGGGCGGGTCGATGAACGGAGCCTGCCGGATCAGCCACACGATCACGCCCGCGAGAAGGATGACGCAGACGAGCGTGACGAGACTCATGGCGTGGGCGGGGTGTTCGCGGCGACAGCCGCGGCGAGTTTCGTGTCCTCTGCTTCGAGAGCGGACTGGAGGGCCGCGAGGGCGACGGGGTCCGTGCCTGCCGCTTTCAGCGCGTCGGCAAGGCCCTGGATAAGGGTAAGGGCCGATTCGATGACGGAGGTGTTGGCCGCGACCTGCGCGGTGAGGGCGTCGAGAGCTGCCATGAGATTTCTCCCTTCGTGGTGAATGAAGATGTGGATTTTCAAGCGTTGAGGATGGCGACGGTTTCGGTGACGATAGCGTCGGCGCCCTTGAGATAGTTGTCGCAGGTCGTGGCGGGGTCTCCGTCCACGCCTGGGATCAACGCCTTGACGGCTATGTTATCGGCGTGAGCGTCCGTGAGAAACGCTGCCATCTCGGTTGCCGGAGCCTCCGACATGTAGCAGGCAAAGAGCTTGGTTCCGGCCATGACGACGTAGTGGTAGGTCACCGGGGCGATCTCCTATGGGGTTGGTTTTTGGGGAACGAGAGCGTCGAACGCCTGTTGGGACGCGATGTAGTCGGCGATGTCTTTGGCCGTGACGAGACCCTTCTGGTGGCCGATGGCGAACAATTCCGTGACGAGGCCGGGGATTGCGGCGACGGCGGCGGTACCCACGGGTGTTTGTAGGAAGGCGAAGAGGACGGTGAGGAAGGGCATTTTTGAAATTCCCTCCTTCAGGGATGGGGTGGGGCCGTGGCGGGCGTGGGCGCCGCCGCGGGTTGAAGCGACTGAACGCCCCGGATGACATCGGCCGCGAGTACCGTGACCGATGCGACGAGGTCGGTCTGGTTGGCTGCCGTCGTGACCGCGAGGGCCTCGGCCGCGACCTTGTCGGCGGCAAGGTACTTTCCGTAGAGCGTCTGGAGCTTCGTCCGCTGGATCTCTCCGAAGCCCGGCTGGTTTGCCTGATACCCGGCGTTGAAGACTTTCAGGCTCGTCGTGACGGAGTCGCGGATTCCCTGGAGCGAGTTCAGCGCGATTCGTTGAGGAGTTACCCCGGCGCAGGCGACGAGGGCCGCGACGACAACCGCCGTGACGAAAACGAGGGTTACGGAGCGATCTGCCTGCTTCAGTCTCCGTTCGTATTCTGGTGTCATGCCGTCTCCTACGGGAGCGTGATCGTTTCGAGCCAGCAGTCGCCGGTCGAGCCGGTACACTGGTCGAGGTTCTGGACTGTCGAGACGAACTGGAGATTGACGAGGGTGGTCGCCGTCATGCTAGGCAGGTCTCCAACGAAAGTGCTCATGCTTGTGCCTAACTCGCCGGTCGCGTCTCCGTAGACGGTGTTCGCACCGACCTGAGCGTTCGAGGCGATGATGTAGTCGAGAAATGTCGCGGCGGTTCTACCCATGCTCACGGTCAACGTCGTCGTACCCGCGGCCGTTCCCGTGATGTTGATGAGCACCCGCTTCACGATGGTTTTCGCCGGGAGGGTGCATAGGGCGATGTTTCCAGAGAGGACGGCGCCGAGGGCCACGATCTGGGCGTTCGTCCACGAGAACTTCGAGACGACCGAGCCGATCTTGGCCTGAGCGCCAACTACGGCGGTTCCTGGGGTAAGCGCCTGACCTGGAACGCTGGCGCCTAGCGAGCCTGCGCCGAAGCCTTCTACGACGCCAGCCACGTCAGTTCGTCCCTGTGGTGGTGCCGCCGATGATGAGGCAGCACTGGACGTTGACGGTGCCGGCCGTGGCGAACAATTGAACATCCTGTGGGTCGCACATGAGGGTGATCTGGTTCGGCTGACCGGGGACGACGCCTCCGAGGATCGCGCTCGGAACCGCCTGCCCGTCGTCCGTGTAGCGGACGATGGTGACGCCTGGGTCGATCTCGGACTGGAGTTTCACTCCCTTGAAGGCGAACTTGTTCAGGGCGGGGCCGGTCATGTTCGGGACGAGGATGGTGGGGAGGACGCCGCCCGGCAGGTAGGAGACGAGGCTGGCTGCGGCGCCCGTTACGGCGAGTCGGAACCAGAGGACGGAGCCGGAGGGCGCTCTCGTGGTCTGTGCCGGTTGAGTAGCGACATGGCTCTGAGCTGGCAAGGTTACACCTCTCGGAACCTAAATATGAGTCAAGATTTCAGGATTGTCAAGTCACCGCTTCGGGACTATCTTCTGCCGATGAGTAAAATCTCCGAAGAACGGCCTGGAAAAGTAGTTCGAGCGGCGATCTGCCGGTGTGGGTGCAACAAGTTGATTCTGTATCTGTGGATGCCTCCCGACGTGGACAACCCGAACGGGAGGGCCTACCGGACGGTGCCGTGCTTTCCGGAGGGGTGGGACGGGAACTCGTGGTTCACGGGTCAGGTAAAGAGGCACCCATGGAAAGTCTGGGCGAACAGACCTAGCCAGACGGCACCTCCAGAAGAGAGACTTGAATAAGCCTTTCAACGATTTCAATGAATAAAGTCCTTGACACGGTACGATCCGACACTACATTAGGAGAAATGGGAGATCTCCGAATGCGTGCGATTTACGTACCCGTCTTCGACAGGTTCTTTGAGTCGTCCATCATGCGGGAGGAGTTGTCTGTCAGATTTGTCATGCTGGCCCTGATACGTCTCGCGTGGAGATCCGGCGCGAACGGAGAGGTCGATATCGACCCAGTAATTCTCGCCGGATCAATCAACATCCCGACCGACGATGTTGAGCGGGCGCTCAAGAGGCTCATGGAGCCGGACCCAACCTCGCATAGTCCAGACGAAGATGGGCGCCGGATCGTACCGCTCGATCCCGCAAGACCGATGCGCGGCTGGCGACTCGTCAACTGGCAGAAGTACCGGGTGCTCGTCAACCGGCTGAACGACGCGGCGAGGAAACGGGAGGAGTACCACGAAGACAAGGATATCTCCAAACTCTCCGAAAGGCTCCAAAAATCTCCGACACCCTCCGAAAATCTCGTTACGAGACGATACGAGACGATACGAGACGACAACGATACGAAAGAAGAGAATACACATATCCATCATTTCGAAGAATCGTTTTGGAACGTGTTTCCACGAAAGGTAGGGAAAGAGCACGCCCTCAAAGCATGGCTCCGGCTCTCCGATGAGGACCGCATACACGCAGACGAGGGGGTTCGGAAATTCGCCGAGACGTGGAAGACCCGCCCTCCCGAGGAGATCCGGTTCTGTCCCCACGGGGCGACATGGCTCAACGGGAAGCGGTGGCAGGATGAACCGGCCACCCCTGCCTCCACGCCTGAGCCGGTCGATCCTCTCTCGGGGGAGCCAGGCTCTCCGGAACGAGCCGCCGCTGTGGCGGCCCACGCTGAATCGAAGAGGCGGGGCCGTGGCTGAGAGGACCCCTTTCGACGCGGCCAACTACTCCGGGGCGGACTACATCCGGTTCGTCTGCGGGACCTGCCAGGACTTTCGGGTCGTCGCCGCGCCGGCCGACATCGCCGGTAGCGTCCCATGCCCGCGGTGTGGCACAGACGAACAGAGACGGTCGATCTTTACCGCCTCCAAGTCCATGCCACAGATCCGAATTTCGGACCTCGACGACCAGGAATCGGAACTCTTCCGGCAGTGGCGGTTTCGGGGCCATCACGAGCTGGACTGCTTGCGGTGGATCGAGGGGCGACGGTGCATCCCCGAGAATGACGCCGAGTTCATGGCCGACTTGAAGATCCGCCTCGCCGAGTGGCAGAAGGGCCGTGATCGGGCGGCGGCCGAATACGGCCAGACTAGGGAGCCAAGGTTACACCCGTGCATGAACTGCGGGACGGCATGTGACGAACAGACGCTCTTCTGCCCGCCATGCTGGGCTCGTCAACAGGAAAAGAAAGCGAGGGCCACCCCATGAGCTTCGACGCGACCGTTCCCCGCACCCTCGACCTCCACAGAAAGAAACTCGCCGAACGAAAGAAAGACCACGAGTGGGCCTTGAAGTGCAAGCAGGACGACGAACGCAGAAAACGCGAGGCCAGACAAATCGTTGAGGTGAGACTCGGATCTTTCGAGGACCGGCCGCTATGAAGAAACGTCGTGTCTACCGTTGGCTTCGGCGTTATGAGATCGAAAAAGGCCGACCACTTCCGAAAAACTGGAAGTGGGAAAAGCACCAGTGTTACGAGTGCAAGCACGTCAAGCGGTACAAGGTCTACCGTTCGTGGATTTTCGTGGGTGCGACGAAGGGATACGACAAGTTGATCGCGCAGACGATCAAGGGCTACGCGCCGCGCCTGATGGAGGCATTCATGAAAGACAGTTCTATGGCGACCCTTCTTTAAAGGAGTGACAATGAGAACCCGCCGCGCCGCAGCAAAAGCCGTGTACGGTGAATTTGTGAGGCTCTAGTGCGTTCGAGGCTGGACGAGATCGTGGAGGAGGAGGCAATGCCCGGAGGATGGTACGTTGGTCACGGCGAACCGGACCAACTCGGGCCGACACTCAGGCGCATCGCCGAGCGGGCCTTCCGGCACGGGGTGGAGCGGACCAAGTACGAACTGATCCAGGGGTGGCAGGAGAACGTCCAGCCCGCCCCCACCGAGGAGAAGTGCGCGTGTGGTTGCGGCCACCCGAAGACGTGCGAGGGATGTCTGAACCGCGATGAGTCCTGGCGGCAGCGCGTAGGGAAGTGGGGCCACGTCTGCACGAACGCCTGTCACCTCGGACTCGGTCATTCTATCCCAGACCGCCGCTCCGGCTCCAACCGGAGGAAGCCATGAGACGTAGCCGCCCAGAATTTAGACGACTTCTAGACTTCCCCTACCGGATAGGCCGCCGTAGACGCCGCTCTAAGCCTCCGGAAGACCCCGCAGCCCTCAAGATCCTCCGCCAGCTCGAAGGCCACCTGGCCCACCGTAGAGACGTAACAGCCCGCCAGATCGCCCAAGAAGCCGTAAAACACCTCGAAATCGATCAAGATGAACCCCTCTAGCGCTTGGTTGGTCTCAGTCATGAACTTGGTTGGCCTTGTACTAGTACAACCCTTGACTTTTCCGAAAAAAAGCACCACGTATGCGCGTGGACACAACGCGCAAATCCCCCTCCTAAGAGTCTCCCCCCTTAGACGTGCCACAAGCCTTGTAGGAGTAACACTCTCGCGCCTTCTTGGGCGCGAGTAAGTCCTTGGGGGTCAGACCTATAGGTCCCGCCCGGCTAGGCGGAGGGAGCCCGAGCCGGGCAAGGCGGGACAAGCTGGCGCAGTGAGACAAGATGGCTCGCTAGTGTGACAGAATGTCACATCTAAGGTTGTTCGATTAGACTTGATCTAAGGACTAGAGTATTCAATGCATACTTACGTCTTTTGCTCTAGAATCTAGTCTCTCGTGTCGCTTTTCCCTTGACAGTAGGCCGGACCGGAACTATGTTTAGGGGAGGAGGGATCGACCGATGAAACACGAAGGATTCACGCCGGGACGCGGGCCGCACCATGAAACCGTCTACGCGCACGCGGCCTACTTGGTCAATACCGGCAAGGTTCAAGACGTGGAGGCTCTCCTCGCCGAAAACGAGCGGCTTCGGGCCGCGCTGTCTGGTATCGCCGAACGCTTGCAAAGCGCCGTGCGAGACGGCGACTCTACCCGCACCGTCCGTGCTCTTGAAGTCGCCCGCGCCGCTCTCGCGGCCAAGGTGACGCCATGAGCGAACGATTTGATAGCTTCGGCGAAACCGCCGAATCCGCTCGCGATGGAAAGCGTCTCATCGCCGAATTGAAAGCCGAATACGAACGCGGGCTGAAGGCGACTCGCGATCTCTTGATCGCATCTCTTCTACGCATTGAATACCTTGCGAACCGCTCGATATACCAGTGCGATCCCCCTGTCAACTTCATGGGAGAGATTCAAGACGAAGCGCGTATCGCTCTAACACGAGCCGGGGTCGATTACTCAGAGACAGTCCCGAAGGACACGCCAAAGGCGAAAGGATAAACCTATGAATCCAGCCGCGCTCAATGCCGTCAAAGCGCTAGCAGACGCTATCCGCGAGCTAGGCCGCGTTCCGTCAGGGCATCTTTACGCTTCGATCATGGGTAGCGTGGATCTCGAAACCTATCAGGCCGTGATCGATATCCTCAAGCGAGCGAGCCTCGTCTCAGAAGATGGCGCGCATGAGTTACGGTGGATCGGTCCCACGTTCGCCCGCATCGGTGGCGCAAACGGTATCGACGTGCCGCTCGTGGGCGGCGTCAAGGTCCGCCCGTGAGAGAAGACTACAGGATCGTCAAACGCACGAAGGCCGAAGCGATTGCAATCCTCAAGCAGCGCTATGCAGAGACGTGCGAGCGGTATCCCTTGACGCGGGGATACTTCTCGGAAGCGCATTACGTCCGCGTCAACACGCGGGCCGCGATGAAGTACGCCGTGCCGTTCTGCGATTGCTCCCCTGAAATGCGAGAGGGCCTCGTCCCATGAGCACAACGCGAGACAAATGGACCGTTCTAGGCGAGCGTATGACCCGCACTCAAGCATGCGCCTATGCCTTGGCTTGCGGCTGGGCCGAAGTCCTGACGGCCGGCGGCCCTGTACCAGTAAGAGACTGGAAGAAGTCCGCATACAAGGGCGAGCTAGTCGAGTTTGTGGGCCTCGCCATGGCTTTCGAGGCAATTCCAGACGACGAGGGAAGAATATCGGTAGGCGCCGTCTGGCACTTCGGGAACTTCTCGTGAAGTGTCTAGGATGCGGCGCACTTCTACGCCAAGGACCGCGAGAGACTGATATCGAACCGTGTGCATTGTGTCTCGATGAGGTTGCCGAACTACTAATAGGGAGCGCCATGAATTCAAACATACCGAAAGATGGGCCGGTGGATACGTGCCTTTCGTGCGGAGAACTCATCCCGCTTTGTAACTGTGTCAAGCCGTGCGGGCGGTGCATCAGGCTCCTCCGGGCGCTAACGCTAGCCAAGGACGAACTCCACCGCGTGGGAGGATGCGAAGGCGGTGGATATGACGGTTATCCGCACACGGGAGTGTGCGCGGAGATTACAAAGGCGCGCGGCCATGCCTAGGCGCTGTACCTGTGACGGCCTCGACTTCCACGGCCACGACGACGGCTGCCCGCGTATTAGACTGGATCGCTACGAAAACGAGCCCATTCCAGAGTGTGACCACTGCGACACACACAAGTCCATAAATCTGTGGGCAATCCCGTGCCGCGTCTATTGCGATGCTTGCGGGATGGAAATTACGGGATTGTCCCTATACCGCTACGGCGGTCCAATCCCGCGAAAGGTGTACGGTCCATGAAACACAAAAGCGCACGAGAGAAAATTCTACTTTCACCGCCAGAATTAGAAGAGCGCGTCTTCATGCACGACCATATCCAGAATCAACCGTGCGACATATGCGCCTTCCGTTCCCGGTTCTGGACCTTGAAAGACAATGCCGAACGCTGGAAAGACGCCTTGGAAGAGATTGTCGATATGCCGCATACCGACACGTGTGACTCGGTCCTGTCTGCGGACTCCTTAAGCGGTGAACCGATCTATCCGTGTACGTGCCACGTGATGATTGCGAGAGGTGCGCTCCGTGAAAAACCCTAACCTTCGACCTTGCCCATTTTGCGGCGGCAAGCCGCGCCTTGACTCATGCTTCGTTCGCCGAGGCTCCGTCCAGCAATTCCACTGGGTTTACTGCACAGAGTGCGACGCACGGGCCGGCGACGCCGTCAGTCTACGCCAAAAAGCGGCCGTCAGGACAACCGCTATATTCGACGCCGCGCGGCTTTGGAATAGGCGACAAGATGCGTGGGTATTACGCGGAACTGTACGTAAACCAACCGGCCCCAAATCGCCTTAGGAGGCGATAAACATGAAATACACCGTCCGCAAGTCTTTCGTTCAAGTCGTCGGTACGATCTGGATGCCCGCTACCACGGCAGCGTATGAATACCCACTCCGTCAATACGACATCGACAACATCAAAGCGCTAGGTAACGGCAAACTGACGCGCCGTGCCGTACAGCTATGGACCGACACTAACACGGGAGACTTCCAGTCGATCAAGGATTTTTCCGCCTCAATCGAGGACGGCGAAAAGACGCGGAACTTTCCCTGGAAGCATGAAGAGTCCGAATGCACATTCAATGACTGCATGTATCCATCGGAGGACGAGTACGAGGACGCGGCCGTAGCTTACGAGGAACAGCGTATCGAGGAAGGGCAGCGTAGGTGGGCGGAAACCGGAACGTCGCGCAAGTGATCTCAGGGCCGGGCGCCTCACGGGGCGCCCCACCGTGCGATCAGCACGAACAGGAGGACCGAAAAATGGCACACTTCAGAGCTACCATCAAGGGAACGCGCGGCCTAGCGTCTCGCCTCGGCACGCCGAAAAGCGGACTTGCCGTTGAAGCGAATGGATGGCACACGGGAATCAGGGTCTATGCGGATGTTTCCGCAGACGGCGCCGACCGCTTCTACGTGGAATTGACGGGCGGATCGAACGGAGGCGGATTTCCAGTCGTGCTCGGTACGTTCACGCGAAAAGACTTTGAAAACGGCCAGCCCGTCAAGCGGTCAGCATGAAACCCGCCCCACTCCTCACCTGTGCCGTTCTGGCTCTCTCGGGCTGCTATGACAGCCCCACAGAGCCTAGCAGGGGGTCGCTTGCGCTCCAAGCTGCCCCAGGACGGGTGATCTCCCATCAGCCTAGGCTTACCCCTACCCCGGGCATCGTCTCGCCCTGGACCGATTGTGGCAACCCTAGCCAGTGGCCCACGCCGGCGCCGGGCGCCACACCTAACCCCGGCCCCGGCTTCTGGCCCACGATGGCCCCGACTCCGAAAGGATGAACCGATATGAGAACCCCCAAGAAGTCTGAATCTACGCCGTACCAGCCCAAGACTGGCGCTAGGTGCGGGTGTCGCCCCGGAATCTGGCGCGATAACTGCCCCAACTGCGAGGGAACCGGATGGGTTATCGACTTCCGCGCTATCCACGCACGCCGCGAAAGCCGGACTCCGAAAGGATAAGCCCATGCTCGATCTCGAAGAATGGTCCGAAGTCCATGGATACACCCAGCGGTGCGCCACCTGCGGCCAGCTCTGCGACTCGGACTACTGCTCGAACCTCTGCTATTTCGATTCCCTAGTGGACGAATCCGAAGACGAACCCGAGAAAGGAACGGATGAGTGAGCATCATGGAGTTTTTCCTAGCGGCCATTGTTGGATTGATGTTGCTAGCCCTTGCCTCCGTAGCTCTGGTCGAGGGCGCCTTTCTTATCGGCCGCATCTACTCGCGTTTGTCGTTCTGGTTTCGCTATCGTTACCCTTCGTGGCGCTCCGCGCGGCAAATGCGCGCCTTGAAGCGTCGTTACGGACACCGCACCAGCCTCCGACCGTCACGTCTCGGGCAGCTCCGCGTGAAAAAAAGCCGCTGCGAAGAGCTTTCAAGTGGAATCGAAAAGGAGTGAACGATGCACGCCGCTGATCCCTCCAGGTCGAAGCGCCTCGCCCGCGCTCTGGACTACATCAAGAGCTGCGGTCCGATAGGCTGCACCACGGCTGAGCTACAGAACTACACGAGCTCGATGGCGCCGGCCACGGACGTGTCAGAGCTGCGCCACGCGGGCTACTTCATCGACTGCGAGTTCGACTGCATCAACAAGAACGGGCGCAGGGTCTACACGTACCGTTACCGTGGGAGGAAATTCGAGTGACAGAAAAGCGAACGTCTACACGCAGGCCAAAGCTCGCTGAAGCCGACAAGCTCAACGCAACGCTCAAGCTGTACCTGACCCGCGGCGAGCAAACCGCCGTCGATACCCTTGCCGTGGACGGCGCCTATGCCTCGTCGAGCGACGTTTGCCGCCAGGCGCTCGGCCTCTTAATCCGGACCAAACACTCCGAGTTGATCCCACGCCTGAGAAAAGATTTAATTGCCCCTTGACAACGGGCCGGAACGGTACTACTAATTAGTTAGGAGGACCGGAAAATGAGCGAACGAATCGAAGACGTGCTTTCTCGTGTCAGGCTGCGCCCGTACCACGAGGACGAGATTTGCTTTCCGGAGGCAACTAGCCGTGACCCCGTTGATGAGATTGCCGCGGACACGCAACTCATGGAGATCGCTCTACAGGAGTGGTACGTGCGGCAGATGTTCGAGCACGGCGCGATCCCAGCCTTGAAAATCCTCGTTGCCCTGATGGACAAGATTGGGAGAGCCGCAATCACCGAATACCTGAACTCTCCCATCATCAAGGAATCGGAGCCATTCTAATGAGTCACGATCCAGAAGACGAAGAGTACACGGGAACCGTCATCTCTCCCCCGTGGAAAGTCCAGCTCTCGATCAAGGTCGATGGTGTCCACCTCCTCAACATCCGCGCCGGGACCGTCGAGGAACTCCGCGAGCTTATGGCGGATGCCGTCAAGCAGCAGGAGGCCATCCTTGCGACCGTGGCTGCCTTGGAAGGCGAGAAGCGGGTCATCCCGGCCATCCCCATGCCGCCGTCCAGTCTGCCCCCCAGGGCGCCCCTGTCGCCGTCCGGCATCGAAATCGGCCCCGTCACCATCACGGGCATTCAGGTGGCCGCCACAGACAAGACCGGCGCCAAAATGGCGTCCAGCCGGTACAGCGTCAAGTTCAGCGACCAGAAGACCTACTCGACGTTTAAACGAGACATCGGAGAGTCTGCGCAGACGCTGAGTAGCATGGGAAAGAAGGTCTACTACTCGGTCGAGCCAGGCACGAACCCGAAGTTCATGAACCTCGCCTCCATCCGGAGCGCGGAATCACTCTGATGCGCTTCACGAACAGAGCCAACCTCCCGCCGCACCTCGCGGCCATTCTGAAAGCCGCGTGGAATACCGCGCAGGACAATTACCTCGCCGCCCGTCAAATCGGGACCAAGGTCATCAGCGTCACGGAATTGATCTCACCGCCCCAGAAGCGGCGCCTCGAACGTGAGCACGCCGCCGAGCTGGAAATGGACGTGCTCGACACGGTGCCGTCTCTTCGCGGCTCCTCGCTGCATCACATCCTCGAAATGGCCGGCAAGGACGCTCCCGAGCGCATCCCCGAAGAGAGACTCTCGACTACAATCGACACCTGGACGATCACCGGGAAGTCGGATCTCTACACGACGCAGGACGGCAAGCTGATCGACTTCAAGGACTCATCGGTCTGGGTCTACGTCTTCGGAAAGAGGGAATGGGACGCACAGCTCAACGTCCTGCGCTGGATAAGGGTCCGGAACGGAGGCTTCGTCTCCTCTCTGGAAGTGGATCTCTTCTGCGGGGATTGGAGGCGCTCGGAGGCCCGGCGCGACCCGGACTATCCGCCCCGCGTCGTCGTCATGCCCGTCAAGATGTGGTCGCTGGATGAGGCCGAGGCCTTCGTCATGGAACGGCTGAGGCTCTACGCAGCCAACGTTCCGCCCGAGTGCTCGGCAGAGGAACGCTGGGAGAAACCTACAACCTATGCCCTGATGAAGAACGGGGCGAAGCGTGCCGCGAAGGTCTATCGGGCCGACGAGCCTGTCCCTACGGCACCAGTAGGGCATTCCATCGTGAAACGGCCCGGTCAGAGCGTGCGCTGTCTCGACTACTGCATGGCGGCTCCGTGGTGTGGAACGTGGGCAAAAGATCCCACGAACCCCAAGAACGCCGTAACGGAAGAGGTGGCGGTGTGAATCCGCCGTTTTGTCCCTACTGTCATAAGAAGCCCGACGTGCTCGGAACCGAAGTCGGCTTGGGCTACGTCGTCTCCTGCAAGAAACAGTGGGACCACAACGTGAGCGTCTTTGGGGCGACTCCGGAAGAGGCGATCCAGAAGTGGTACACGGCCTTCTCGGAAAAGCCGTTCTCGCTCCTTCAGTTTTTTAGGAGATCCAAGTGAAAACACCCGCGTTATTCGCCCTCCAACGCCGAGTACGGCGTAGCGTCGCTATCGCTTCGCTCTTCGCCCTGCCCCTCGCCGCGCAGTCCCCAACTCCGTGTGTTCCGAAACCAGGCCCAGGCGGCATCGGGGGCTGCCCGACAGCGACACCGGGCGGCCCGACACCGCTCCCGACCCGTACCCCGACCGTCCCGAACGTCATCACGCTTTCGCCAACACCGACGCCGCCGTGCTTGGTCTGCTGCACGCCAACGCCGACACCAGGAGGAACATGGACACCAACAGGTGCCCCGACTGCAACGCCAACCTTCGGGTCGTCTTCAACTCCGGTTTCAACACCGAGCACCCCCACAGTCACGCCTGCGCCAGCCTTGGGTGTATGCATCCTCACGGGTCCGATTACCAGTTTCGAACCGAATCCGCCCGGAGCGTCGAGACCCTTGACGCTGTCCTCCGGCTTCAACAACTCCTTGAGTCTCTACCAGAGCGGCTCGTCAAGGCGCTTGCTGATGCAGGAGTCGTTCGGGTACAGCGTCCTCGACCTCGGAAACCCCGTAAACCCGGTCGCGCTGTACTACCGAGACAATCGCTTCCCCACGGGCGGGCAAGATAGCGTCACCCAGGCCGGTGACGGGCAGTCGGACGTCTACTCCCTCGGCGTCTCGGCCGCCGGGCAGCGCGCCGCCTTCTCCCTCGGCGGCCCAATGGACAAGTGGGTGACGATTGCCGGCGCCGCGAACGGAAATGGCTGGTTCACGACCGGCTCTTTCAATCCGAAGCGGGCGAAGTCCACGCTGGTACAGCACGTCGGGAACAGGTACATCGCCTACGGTTTCGGGAACACCGCTGTTTCGGCGGCGGATATCACAACCATCGCGGCTGGACCCATCTCCCCGCAAAACATGACCTCGGAGGGGACGACGTGGCCTGGTGGCTCGATGGCTGTCGGTGCATGGCCGTACATCGTCTACAAGACCGGCGGGGGCATCACGATCAAGGACGCAACGGCACCCGGCCCGGTCGGTTCGATTACGGCGGGGTATCCGGGGACGACGATCTCGGCCGCGGAGCTTGCCGGATCGCCCGTCTACGCTACGGCGACGTGGGACGGCGCGATATTGTGGGTGCTCGTCGAACTGGCGCCGAAGACGGGCGAGAACTCGCCTTCGTATCAGCTTGTCGGTGTGTCGCCGGGGCTCATCAAGCACGTCTACCCCGCGTGGCGGGTGCCGTCCGGGACGGGCGAGATCTGGACGAACGTCGGCGTGTCGTCGCTCCTCGTGCCGGTCAACGGCGGCGTCTACGCCCTAATGTGGGCCAAGCGCACGGCGCCGAGCGTAACGTTTCGGCTGTACTCGACGACGACCGCGAACTGGCCGAGCGTGCCAGGCGCGGCCGACGTGAGCGCGGCGGGGTTCGCGCTGCCGGGGCAGACCGATGCGTTTGCGCAGGGTTCCAACGTCTACGCGTACGTGCCGAGCACGGCGTCGGCGTTCGTGGTGCCGCTCTCATGCAGGTGAAGTATGAATAAGATTCTCAAGCCCACCCCGGACGACCTCAAGAAGATACTCTCCGATCATGCCAAGTGGCTCGCGGGAGATAACGCAGGGGTTCGCGCGGACCTCACGGGCGCGGACCTCACGCGCGCGTACCTCATGGGCGCGGACCTCGCGGGCGCGTACCTCATGGGCGCGAACCTCGCGGGCGCGAACCTCGCGGGCGCGAACCTCGCGGGCGCGAACCTCGCGGGCGCGGACCTCACGCGCGCGGACCTCGCGCGCGCGGACCTCACGCGCGCGGACCTCACGCGCGCGTACCTCAAGGGCGCGAA
>VFSW01001061.1_pt1 | contig 41037 bp, 36 predicted proteins | sample 5358111 | NCBI WGS metagenome assembly VFSW01 (sample SAMN11554181, study PRJNA540505) | mine drainage metagenome | isolation source: sediment from site ElyBrook_90M | place: USA: Ely Copper Mine, Vershire, VT | collected 2017
CATTAAGGAAGTATCTTCAAAATGAACGCCCTAATCAAAAATATAAAAACCATTGTGCAGGCGAACACAACCTCTCCTGAAACGGTCAGCGGCGGCGCGATGCGCCGCCTGCCCGGCCTGCACAACGGTTGGATAAGCGCCGACAATGGACTTATATCGGGGTTTGGCGAAATGCACGACGCCCCATCCGCAGCCCATTACGATCAGGTGATTGATGCCGGCGGCAGGCTGGTGTTTCCTGCATGGTGCGACCCGCATACCCACCTCGTGTTTGCCGGCACCCGTGAGAATGAATTCGTAGATCGCATTGGCGGATTAAGCTATGAGGAGATAGCAAAAAAAGGCGGTGGTATCCTCCATTCGGCGGAAAAACTGAATAAAACTTCCGAAGACGAATTATTTCAGGGAGCATTAAGTCGTTTGCAGGAAATAACGCTTTACGGTACAGGTGCCGTAGAAATAAAAAGCGGCTACGGACTTTCTGTAGAAGCAGAACTGAAAATGCTGCGGGTAATAAAACGACTCAAGGAACATTCGCCTCTTACCATCAAAGCCACCTTCCTCGGCGCCCACGCCATTCCGGCCGCGTACAAACAGGACCGCCAAGGTTATATTGACCTTATCATAAACAATATGCTGCCCGTAATAGCCGCAGAAAAGCTTGCCGACTATTGCGATGTGTTTTGCGACAAGGGCTTTTTTACTCCCGATGAAACACAGGCCATATTGCAAGCTGCCTTAAAATACGGTTTGCCGCCCAAAATCCACGCCAACGAACTCGCCTGTTCGGGTGGCATTCAGGTTGGAGTTAAAAACAAAGCCCTGTCGGTTGACCATCTGGAATACACGGGCGATAATGAAATAGAGGCGATTCGTAATTCAGGCACCATGCCCACCCTTCTACCGTCCACGGCCTTTTTTCTAAACCTGCCTTATCCGCCTGCGCGCAAAATGATTGATGCAGGCTTGCCGCTTGCCCTTGCTACCGATTACAACCCCGGCTCCTCGCCATCGGGCAATATGCCCTTCGTTATATCCCTTGCCTGCGTTAAATTAAAATGCTTCCGGAAGAAGCCATAAACCCTGCAACCATTAACGCCGCTTATGCCATGGGACTTGGCGCAAGCCACGGCTCCATAACGGCAGGTAAAAAAGCAAGCCTGTTCATCACCAAGCCATTGTCAAATTATAACCTGCTCCCCTACTCTTTCGGCAGCAACCTGATAGACAAGGTAATGGTAGAAGGAGTGATGCAATAATTAAAAAACACAGTTTTACCGCGCGTCTCCGCAACGGCAGTAAAGCTTACACGGCTTCGGCATACATCCTGTCCGATGGCAGTTGCACAATACTTTTCTCAATCTGGCCTCTGGTAAGCGGGGTCAGCCATTCGTTCGCCACAGCCTGACTCCCGAAGATCAGGGGCATCCTTTTTTTACTGTTATGTATCTCGGCCATTAATTCATTTGCCTCCACCGTAATTACGGAAAATCCGGTATACATTTCTCCTGTCTCCTTGTCTGTCCATTCGTCATATATGCCTCCCAGGCCAAACACAGGTTCGTCTTTCAGCTTGATAAGGTACCTCTTTTTTTCAACTTTTTTTGCTCCCGGTATCTGAATATGCTGCCATTCATAATACCCCGAAACGTAGATGATGCACCTACGCTTTATTATTGGAACGCGGTACGATGCCAGCTTAAACACGGTTTCGCCTTTGGCGTTAAGGGTTCTGTTCTTCATTATGGAGGCAAGCCCTGCATCCTGCACCCAGAAAGGAACCAGCCCCCAGTTCATCAGTATTATTTCGCCGGGCAGCCCCATTGTGGAAACAGGCAATTCGGGGTGGGTAAAGCCGTTGAGCAGCGGAGAGGGGCGCCAGCTGAACTCATTTTTAAACTCCTTGTTCCACATCTTTTCAATTTGCTTCTGGTCAATATCGGCTTCGGTGCTGTAACACATGCGGCTAAAAAATTTTATGTTTGATGATTCCGTTGCTTGACATTACCGCAGGCTTAAACGATCGGCGCAGTTTAAACTGCCCGCCTTTCATCTTGCCTTCCTGCCTGCTGCCTTTTTCTCTCTTAGTTTCTTTTCCATGCGCACCATATCTTTCAGTGTGGTATCCGCGAATATGGCGAGGCTCGCATCCCTTACCTTCATCACCACGGCGCGGAGGCTGCACAGCTGCTCATCATCGCAGTCGGTGCAGCGCTCATAGTAATTGAGGCTTACGCAGGGCAGCAGGGCTATGGGCCCGCCCATGGTTCTTAAAACGGTGGTAAGCGCCACCTCGCCCGGTTTCCTTATCAAATGGTATCCGCCTCCTGCTCCCGATTTGCTGCCGAGTATGCCCTGCTTTTTCAGGTCGAGCAATATGGCTTCAAGAAATTTTTTGGGTATGTGCTCCTTACCGGCAATATCGGATATTACCATCGGCTTGCCGTTGTTGCCTGCAAGAGCCACAAGGGCTTTTATGGCGTATTTGGTTTTGTTGGAAAGCACAAAAATTAATGATGAGTTATGAATTATGAATTATAAGCTACGAACGAGTAAAAGCATCTTCACGATAATATCACGATTAACTATCAACTAACGAATTCCCAGTCATTTCGGCAGGTTTTTTAAGTCCCATAAGTTTTAACACGGTGGGAGCTATATCCGCCAATCTGCCATTGTTCACTTTCTTACAGTCCTTATCTATGATTATGCAAGGCACAGGGTTTGTAGTATGGGCTGTGTTGGGCGTGCCGTCGGCGTTCACAGCCATGTCGGCGTTTCCGTGGTCGGCTATGATGACAAAGGAATAGCCATGGTTCAATCCCGCCTCCACCACCTGCTTCAGGCAGCCGTCAACTGTTTCTACGGCTTTTATTATGGCCGGATATACGCCGGTATGCCCCACCATATCGGCATTGGCAAAGTTGAGGCATACAAAATCGGTTTCGCCCTTGTTAAGCTCCTCAACCAGTAGCCGCGCCACTTCCGGCGCGCTCATTTCGGGTTTAAGGTCGTAGGTGGTCACCTTGGGCGATGGAACCAGTATGCGTTTTTCCCCTTTGAATACATCTTCCCTTCCGCCCGAAAAAAAGAAAGTTACGTGAGGATATTTTTCCGTTTCGGCTATACGCAACTGGGTTTTTCCGGCAAGAGACAGCACCTCTCCCAGCGTCATTTTCAGGTCATCTTTTATATATGCAGCCTTCACATTATGGAACTTCTCATCGTAAATCGTCATGGTAATATAGTCGAGCGGAATGGTCTTCATACCCTGTTCAGGCAAATCCTGCTGGGTAAGCACGGTGGTAATTTCGCGGCAGCGGTCTGTTCGGAAGTTGAAACATATCACCGTATCGCCTTGCTCTATACCGGGCAGAGAGACGCCCTTGTTATCGGTTATTACAACAGGCTTTATAAATTCATCGGTAACTTTATCGCGGTACGATTCAACGATAGCCGTAACGGCGTCAGGGCTTTTTTTGCCGCTGCGGTTCACCAGCAGGTCGTAGGCAAGTTTTATGCGCTCCCAGCGCTTGTCGCGGTCCATGGCATAGTAGCGCCCTATAACCGATGCGATCTTTGCCGGGCCGCCGGCAATGTGTTTTTCAAGGCGCTCCAAAAACATTTTACCGCTCTGCGGGTCGGTATCGCGCCCATCGGTGAAGGCATGAATATACACCTGCCGGCATTTATTTTCCGAAGCCATATCGCATAACGCCTCCAGATGCGAAATGTGGGAATGAACTCCCCCGTCGGACACAAGGCCCATCAGATGCACCGCTTTACCGTTTGCCGCCGCCTGCCGCAATGCTTCTTTCAGCACCCCGTTCTGCCGGAATTCCCCGTCCCTGATGGCATTATTTATGCGCACCAGATCCTGATAGACCACCCTGCCTGCACCAATGTTCAGGTGGCCAACTTCCGAGTTACCCATCTGCCCATCGGGCAGTCCCACATCCTCGCCCGAAGTTTTCAGCCGCGAGTGCGGATACTTTTCATACAATCCGTTCACGAATGGGGTGCGCGCATGGGCTATGGCGTCGGCTTTCGACCCGTCTCCTATTCCCCATCCGGCGAGGATCACCAGTACAGCCTTCTTCTTTTTTTCCATATTGCTTAAATATTTTCCTGCCGGTTTGTTCCAGATTATTTACAAGGTATTGCAACCTCAAAGATACTTCCTTGCGGTATATTGTCTTTAACCGTAACGGCGCCGCCCAGTTTATTTACCAGGTAAGCCGTAAGATAGAGCCCCAGCCCCGTACCTTTATATCCTCCCGATTGGTTCAGACGGTAGAATTTCCCGAATATCTTTTCACGCTCGCCCGGCGGAACACCCATTCCCTTGTCCTTAACAGACATGATGGCCATGCCGTTTGATTTTGCAAGTTCCACTTGCACAGCGCTCCCCGCAGGCGAATAGAGCAGGGCATTTTCTATCAGGTTGGCGGCTATGGACTGGAATGCCCAGGGGTCAGCGATTGACGTTATTCCGCTTTCCAGCTTTTGTTCAATGAGGCGTCCGGGGTAGGCCCGCGATACTTTGTCGATGCTATCCTTCAGCCTTGCCGACAGGTCGGTACTAACTGGATGCAAAGGCAATTCGCCGTTATCAATCCTTGCGGACAGGAGTATTTTTTCCAGCACCTGATCGAGCCGGTCGGTGTCTTCGAGCGCGTTGTTCAGAGCCGCGGCCTGCTGCTCTCCTGTAAGGTTTCTTGTCAGCAGCGTTTCGAGCTGCAGGCGCAGCGAGGCGATAGGCGACTTGAATTCGTGGGTGATTGAATGCAGGAAAGCCTTTTGCCTTGCAAGCAGCTCGCCCTCTTTGCGGAACGCCCTTTGAACCCTGTAAATACCGATAAACATGAGCGTGAGGAAGACAGAGCCTTCGCCGCCTATCATAATCCATCGCCTCCGGAGTTCGGCAGGTTCAGTGTAAATGACCTTGGTTTGGTCCAATATCAGGTAAGCCCACCAGAAAAACTGCAGCAGTACATAAACCACCATAAGGTAGAAAGGCAGCAAAGCGCGCCTGTATGACTTACGGTCTTTCATCTGGTACAAAGGTAATCACATTTTGAGGTAAAAAATGAAGCTGCACCGATGATAGTCAATTTTCCACTATTTTTGAAACATGAAAAAGATAAAGCTCGGCTTACTGAAAGAATATAAAGTGCCGCCCGACAGGCGTGTTTCTTTTTCTCCGCCGCAATGCGCCGAAATGGTGCGCCTGTACCCGAATCTGGAAATAGTGGTGCAGCACTCCACAGAACGCTGCTACCCCGACAGCGAGTATTCTGCATTCGGCATACCGCTTACCGACGACATGGAGCCGTGCGATATACTTATGTGCATAAAGGAGGTTCCCGCCGAAAAACTCATAGCGGGAAAAAAGTATCTCTTCTTTTCGCACACGGCCAAACAACAGCCCCATAACAGGCAATTGCTGAAAGCCATACTTGCAAAAAACATAGAGCTTACCGATTACGAATACCTTACCGACCTTCACGGTTCAAGGGTTATCGGGTTCGGGCGCTATGCCGGCATCATTGGCGCTTACAACGGCATACTCGGCTACGGCAAGCGCTACAACCTTTACGACATGAAACCCGCTAACCAATGCCGCGACCGGAGCGAGCTGGAAGCGGAGCTGTCGAGGGTAAGGCTGCCAAACATTAAAATACTGCTTACCGGCGGAGGCAGGGTTGCCAACGGCGCCACCGAGGCCATGGGCCTGCTGAAAATAAGGAAGGTAACGCCATATGAATTCCTCTATTGCTCGTTCCGCGAACCCGTATATTGCCAGCTCCATTCAAAAGATATGTATATGCGCAAAGACGGTGCCGCCTGGAACACCGACGACTTTTACCACCATTCCGAAAACTATGCCTCTTCGTTTCTGCCATTTACCAAGGTATGCGACCTGCTTATCACAGCCCATTTCTGGGATGGCAAGGCGGCGCCCCTGTTCACCAAAGACCAGATGAAGCTGCCCGACTTTCACATCAGCGAGATAGCCGACATAACCTGCGACATAATGGGTTCGGTGCCAAGCACTCTTAAAGCAAGCACCATTAACGAACCCTTTTACGGATACAACCCCATGACGGAGCAAACAGATATTCCGTTCAGCAAGAACGCCGTAACCATCATGGCTGTGGACAACCTGCCCTGCGAACTGCCGCGCGAAGCCTCGGAAGATTTCGGCAAGGAACTGATGGAAAGGGTTATGCCTTCGCTGCTCGGCGAAGACAAGGACGGTATCATTGAACGGGCTACCATTGCCAAAAACGGCAAACTAACCGCACGATTCGCATATCTGGAGGATTATGTGAAGTAGCACAGGCCGCCCCTTAGATTTCAGGCTACGCACAACCATTCATGTAAACCGAATACACTTTTACAGAACCTGAATGTTAAAGAATTGTAATTTTTGCATCATATAAACCGGTTGATAAAATTGGACATTTGCAGTTCGCCGATAATTGTAAATTTGTCCGCATAATAGGTTTACCATGAGCACCACAATTACCAAAACTGCCGGATCGGAACTGAACTTATCAAAAATGGCGGAGAACCTGATAGGCTCCGAAATACTCAAGCTGTCGGGCGAAATAAATGAAAGGATACGCAACGGCGAAAAGATAGCCAACTACACGGTAGGCGATTTCAATCCTGCCATCTTTCCTCTTCCCGACGAATTCCGTAAGGAAATTATTGCGGCATACAACGACAACCACTCCAATTACCCTCCTTCCGACGGAATACTCGCACTACGGCAATCAGTGGCAAGATTTTTGCAGCAGAGGCTTGGTTTAGACTATTCGCCGCAAAGTGAAATTCTTATAGCAGGAGGCGCCCGCCCCATCATCTATGCAGCCTACAGAGCAATCATAGATCCGGGCGACCACGTATTCTACCCAGCCCCGTCGTGGAACAACAACCACTACATACACCTTACCGGTGCAAAACCGGTAATGATGGAAGCCAAGGCCGAAAACAACTTTATGCCCACCGCGGACGACCTGCTGCCCCATATCGGCAAGCTGCAGCTTATCTCGCTCTGTTCGCCCCAGAACCCTACCGGAACCATTTTCACCAAAGAAGGGCTGGAAGCAATCTGCCAGATTATATTGCAGGAAAACAAACGGCGCGGAGGCAAAAAGAAACCGGTTTACCTGATCTACGATCAGGTGTACAACCAGCTAACCTATGGTGATGCAAAGCACTACAACCCCGTAACCCTCTGCCCCGAAATACGCGACTATGTAATATTTGTCGACGGCATAAGCAAATCGCTCGCCGCTACCGGCGTGCGTATAGGCTGGAGCATGGGCAACAAGAAAGTAATGGATAAAATGAAATCCATCATCGGGCACGTGGGCGCCTGGGCGCCGAAAGCCGAACAGGTTGCACTCGCCAATTACCTTGACAATACCGCAGCAGTAGATTCGTTCATGGAAGAATTCAAAGACAAGCTGTCGCAAAGGCTCCGCGCCTTCTACAACGGCTTCATGGAACTGAAAAAGGAAGGGTTCCGCATAAATGCCATAGCGCCCCAGGCAGCCATCTACCTTACCGTTCAGTTCAGCCTGAAAGGGATGAAGACCCCTGACGGGAACACCCTTGCGGGCACAACCGACATTACCCGCTTTCTGCTTCAGGAGGCCAAACTCGCTCTGGTGCCGTTTTACGCCTTTGGCGCCTCGCCCGAATCATCGTGGTACCGCCTGTCGGTGGGCACAGCCGACCTCAACGGCATACCCGCGGTGATAGCCCTGCTCCGCTCCGCTTTACAACAGCTGAAACCCTGAAAACCTTATGAACCACCACTACTGCACCATAATGGCAGGCGGTGTAGGCAGCCGCTTCTGGCCCATGAGCCGCTCCACCCACCCCAAACAATTCATTGATGTGCTTGGAACAGGCAAAAGCCTCTTGCAGCAGACATACCACCGCTATGCCGGACACCTTTGCCCGCCCGAAAACATTATTGTGGTTACCCATGCCGCTTACAGGGAACTCGTAAAAAAACAACTGCCACTCCTGCCGGATGAAAATATCTTTTGTGAACCGCAAAGGAAAAACACAGCCCCCTGTATCGCCTACGCCTCGTACAAAATTGCAGGCAAAGACCCGAAAGCGCTCATTGCCGTAGCCCCTTCCGACCATCTTATCATGAAGGAAAAAACATTCGTGAAAGCCATGAAGTCATGTTACGCCAAAGCCGCTTCCGAAGACTGCCTCATTACCCTCGGCATACGGCCCATGCGCCCCGACACGGGTTACGGATATATTCAATTCAACGAACCGGAGGTAAAAGAAAAAGACCCGCGCATAAAAAAAGTAAAAACATTTACCGAAAAACCCGATATGGAAATGGCGCAGTTCTTTCTGCAAAGCGGCGACTTTTTATGGAATTCGGGCATTTTTGTATGGAGCGTGAGCAGCATCATTAAGGCATTTGAAAAGTACCTGCCCGAAGAAGCCGCACTATTCCGCAACGGGCACGACCTGTATTATACGCCGGCAGAAACCAAATACATAGAAAGGGTGTATGAGCAGTGCAAAAATATTTCGATAGATTACGGAGTAATGGAAAAGGTTCAGAACGCTTATGTAAGAAGTTCGGCCATAGGCTGGAGCGACCTCGGCACCTGGGGTTCGCTCTACCAGCATATTGAAAAAGACAAAAACGGCAACGCCGTTATCGGCAAAAACGTGATGCTCCACCAGAGCAGCGGCTGCATAGTGCATGTACCGAAAAATAAACTTGTGGTGATGGAAGGACTTGAAGATTATATAGTGGTAGAGGCGGAGGATATACTCCTCATCTGCAAAAAACAGGACGAGCAGCAGATACGCAACTTTGTGAACGAGGTAAAGGCGCAGAAGGGCGAAAAATTCGTTTGAGGCTTCAGCGGCGCAACAGGGCTTCCAAACGGGCCGTCAGATCCTGCCTTCCTGCTTCCGATGCAGCCAGTATCAGCATTACGCGCTCCCTGTGCTCTTCCCATACAATGTCCGGTTCCATCAGCTCCATAGCTTCATCAAAGGTGGATATAATACAGCGGTAAAATGTGGCCGTTCGCCTATTATTCCGTTTTACAGCCTCCAGCCCGCACTCCACCCTGTGCAGCATCAGGTCTATGGTGTCGTATTCCGATACGCTTATTTTTTTAAACCCGCTTATCAGCCTGTTCAGGTTTATATTGGTGGTGCGTTCCTTAGGGTTAGGGGCGGCGTAGGCTTTCTCTATCTTCCTTTTGTACTGCGCCAGCAATGGGTTTGCCTCCCCGGCCAGCTCCGCCTTGTAATACTCTTTTACAACGGAAAATTTGTTGAAAAGCTGAACCACCTCGTCAATAATATCCTGCTTATCCAGCCTGTTCAGGTGGCTGATAAATTTCCTTTTAGACAGCCTGCTCAAATTATCTCTGTATTTTCATGTTGTACCGTATCTGCCAATAACCACGCCCTGGCCTTACTGATTCCGCAGCAGCTGCAAAAATCCGTCGGCGCTTTTCTGTTCGTTCTTATAATTGCAGTAGTTGACGATGTAATAATAAACCCCGTCGGAAGCCTTCCTGCCTGTTTGATGTATAATGCCATCCCAGCCTATATGCGCGTCGTTTGACTGAAAGACAAGTTGCCCCCATCTGTTATAAATATTCGCCTGAAAACATTTAGCGCCGAGTATTGAAACAAACCAGACATCGTCTTTGCCGTCGCCGTTGGGTGTAAAAACATTGGGTATGTAAATTCCGTTGCAGTCGTCCATGTTCACCTTCACTTCCTGCATAGGGCTTACACAACCACCGTAAGCCGACTGCACGTAATATACGGCATCGGAATCGAGCACAGGAGTAGTGTAAGTGCTTCCCGTGGCGAGCGGCGTTCCACCCATGGGCGACAGGTACCAGCTCAAGGTTGGCTTGCCTGTTGCCGACAGGGTTACCCATTCGTAGGGGCACATACTTGTATCGGGCACCAAGGGTGCAGGAATGTTGTTCGGTGTAACATCAAAGCTCATTGTATCCTGGGCTTTACACCCGCTGGAATCGGTTGCAATAAGTGTATATGTACCGGAGGCGCTTACCGTATAGGAGGGGCCTGCTACATTAACCGGAAGCCACAGGTAACCCGCCATTCCGCTGTTGGCGGTAAGTATGGCCGTGGTATCTGCGCAAAATACATGCGGCTGGTTCGAACTGATCTTGGCCACCGGGTAGGATACGCTGATGGTAAAGGGCAGAGATGTGGTTATTCCGCAGGAAGTAACCGTGCAGGTATAGGTGCCCGGCGTTTTTATGTACAGCACGCTGTCGGACCCGCTCAAGGGTGCGCCCCACTGTATCACGCTGCCTTCCGAGGCATACACGCTCACCCGCGCCGAATCGCCCTGGCATATATGGTTGTTGGGCCCCACCTGTACATATGGAGTGGCATAAAGGGTAACCACCAAAGTATTGGATAATATATTGTGGCAGTAGGCAGTATCCGAAATATTGCAGTAGTAAGAGCCAGGGAGCTTCACCCATATCTTGTTGGTATCTCCGCCAATCTGCCCCGAGGGCCCGTACCATTGAAAGGTACCCGGTCCGCCGCTTACCGTAAGCTCAATGGAATCGCCCGGGCAAATTAACAGGTTGCCGCCTGAAGTAACGGTGAAGACAGGCGACTGCTTGTACGACACCACCACGTTCGCCATTACCGTAACCTTGCAGCCATAGGCGTTGGTTACCGACGAGGTGATGGAGTATGCGCCGGCAAATACCCATATACTGTCCTTGGTGCTGCCGTTGGACCAAATGAACGCAGCAGTGTCATGAGCCACAAGCAAGGTAGAGTCGCCCTGGCAGATCTGGGTTACCCCTGTTATGGAAACAGGCCCCAGCTTAGGCAGCGGATATAAACGCACGTACACCGAATCGCGGACTATTTTGGTGAGTGTATCGCAGGCATTTGCCCTGTAAATGGTATCGGTTATCTGGTACCAGCCCGAATCGGAGGGAATGAAAGTATTCAGGTCGGGGCAGCTTGTAATGTGCTGGTACGAAATTGAATTAGGCTTTGCGCCCCATCGGTTGGAGGTATAGTTGAAAGGCGGCATGCACAAATTCACGTTCCCCGAAGGGTTGCTTATGGAATCGTAGGCAAACATTGTAAAGTTATCGTTCTGGCAGATGCGCACGGTGTCGCGGTTGCAGGTGAGGCATTCCAACTTCGGACCTATATTCACCAGCGGACTGTCCAGGGTTACCTGCACGCAGGTGGAGTTGGTGCAGCCCTGCGAATTTTTTACATTGAAACAATACATACCGTTCTTTTTTGCCTCTACAGATAAGGTAGTTGCGGTACTGCCCCCCGACCAGAAGTAGGAGTATCCGCCATAACCTCCGCCTGTAAGCTGCACCGAGTCGGCGCAGATGTGAATGGGCCTGGGGCTGTAGCTTTGGTTGTTAATCACCACATTATCCGAAATATTCGGGGCGGCGGGCGGCGGCAGCATCTTCACATATACGCTGTCCTTACTCATCAGGCACCCGTCGGCCGACCTTTCGGTAACCGAATACCATCCCTGCGAAAAAACAGGTGTGTAAGTGCCCGACTGCATATTGGACCACAGGAAGGTAACATAGGGGCCTACCGCGCTGCATATCCTCGGCGTGGCTGTTATGTAGTTGCCGGAACAAAGGCTCACCGTATCGGGGCAGGTGGTGTCTATGCAAACGCCCACCATGGGCCGGTTGCAGTTGTTGCCGCTGCGCACATAAAAATCGTAAGGCTGCCGGTTCAGGTCCACGGGTTTTGCAATAAAGGCGTCGAGGCTGCCTGCGGCGTTGAACTGGGCGAAGCGCCCGTAATTGGCATCGGAGCAATAGCTGGTGTTGCACCCTGTATCGAAATTAACATTGTAGCCTGCAAAATTATGCTCGCAGGGCACAATCATGTCCTGATCGAAACTGCCGGTAAGGTATATGTCGCCAGTCTGGTCAACCGCAATTCCGTTGGCATAATTGTTGCCGTGTCCTCCTATTTGCCTGCTCCACTGCCAGGCCCCGCCTTGGGAGTATCCGGCGGAAAACACATCCCATGAACCAACGGAGTTGAAGGTACCTTGTCCGTAGCGGTCGGCATAACCGTTCAGCAAACATTCAAAGTTACCCGTTATACAGGCATTGCCGGAAGCATCGGTGCTGATGCTGTTGGAGGTGATAGAATTTTTTGCGCCGTCGGCTGCAGCCCAGAGCAAGGCCCCGCCGGAGCTGTATTTTGCCACGAAAATATCATTGGGATATGCGTTGGAGAGGTTTACGTTGGGCGAACCGAAAAAAGTGAGCACCCCTCCGAAATTGCCCGTGATAAGCACATTGGAAGCGTTATCTGTGGTTATAGCGTTGGCAACATTATAGGTGCCGCCGCCTGCCATGGTAAACCATTGCTCGGTGCCTGTGCTGCTGTACTTTATAAGAAATATGGCGTCGTAAAAAGAGGAATAGTGAACCTGGTCGAAGGTAATGGTATCGCTGAACTGCCCGGTTACATAAACGTTATCCGATCCGTCGCAGGCTATGCCTATACCGCGGTCGGTATGCAGCCCCACACCCGATTTTGCCCACAAAAAAGCTCCTGTCGAGCCGTTGAGTTTAGCGGTAAATACATTTACGTTGCCGCCGGAGGCTGTAAGATTGGTAGCACCAAAGGCGGCAGTTCCGGCAAACTGCCCTGTAATAACCACATTGCCGCTTTTATCCACCGCTATTGAATTGGCTATATCTGCAACGGGGCCTCCGCAGGTAGCCAGCCACAATACGTTTCCGTTCGGATCGTATTTTACCACATAGGCATCGGATGAGCCCGCAGCCGTTACGGTATAAGTTCCGAAAACTGCGGTTCCGAAATAATATCCTGTTACATAACTGTTGCCGTTGGCGTCGGCCGCTATGGCAAGCCCTCTGTCTGCTCCTCCGTCGCCACCCTTTTCAGCCCACTGAACCACTCCGGAATTGTTTGTTTTTACCGTAAATACATCGCTTACCCCTGCGGCAGTCAGGTTAACGGCTCCGAATGTGGCGAAACCGGTAAAATAACCCGTTGTATAGGTATTCCCGTTTGCATCTGTGGCTATCGCCGCTCCTTCATTGATGGAGGTGCTTGCCGCTTTCTGCATCCAGTAGGTTTGCGCAAACGACGGTTTGCCGCTGCAAATAAAAAACAGGAACCCTGCGGTAAGCCGTATAAGGACGGATATGCGCTGGTACAGATTCATCATATTCATTATCAGGAGCCGATAAATACATTTTTGGTTCAAAACGGCATCTTAAAGATATAACTTTTTTCCCAGATTACGCTTGCCTGAAAAAAATATGAAAAAAAATCAGCCCCTCCTGTTTCATTATTCCATATCTTTGACTTTTCTTCCAAAAAAGTCAATTCATACAGTACCGCCATGAACCAGGGCGACGATAAAATAGCACTTATCCTGTCGGCTTCGCAAAAGAGGTTCGGACGCTACGGCCTGTCTAAAACCACCATGAATGAGATAGCGGCGGACGTAAATATGTCGAAAGCCTCGCTTTATTATTATTTCAAAGACAAGGAATCCATCTTCCTCGCGGTGAATGCAAAGGAGCAGAACGACTTTACGGAAAAGATAAGGCAGGTGATACAGGCGGAAAGAACGGCTAAGAAAATGCTGTTCGACTATACGGTGTACAGACTGAAGCTGCTGCAAAAGCAGCTTTCTCTGGCCAAACTAAATAATGAAAACTACCATGAGGTTAAGCCGCTGATCCATTCCCTGATCAACACATTTAAAAAAACGGAAGTAAGCATTATAACCGATATACTGAAAAAGGGAGTGGAACGAAAGGAGTTTAAAATAAGAGACGTAAATTCCTATGCCGAATTATTCATTGACATTCAGCGCGGATTGCGGCAGCACAGATTTTCCGGCTATATCGACAAAGGGATATATGTTATTCCCGCCAGGGTGTACCATAAACTGAAGGAGCAGTCGGAACTCTTTACCGCTATATTTCTGAAAGGACTATGCAACAACTAAAAAATAAGAAGAGAGCCTGCTATATGAAAACCCCGCCGATAGCCCGCATAGGGCTTAAACTATACCCTGTTATATTCCTGCTGGCCTGCTCGCCGCACGCATGGGGGCAGCAACCTGCAGCATTTAATTTTGATACCTGCGTGAACCTTGCGGTTAAAAACTACCCTCTTGAAAAGCAAAAAAGCTACCTGCAGCAAATTGAAGAAAACAACAACAGCAGGCTGAACGGCGCCTGGCTACCGCAGCTGATGGTGAACTCCACGGCAACAGAATTTTCAGAAGTGGTGTCTTTTAACCTGCCCGGTTTCGGAGCCTTTGCCGCCATGATGCCCACCTTTTACCACGACCAGTATAACCTGGGCATAGACCTGCGCCAAACCATATACGACGGCGGGGTAACAGCACAGGAAAAAAGAACGAGCGCAGCCAATACGGATGCTGAAATAGAAAAGAACGAAGTGGATATATACCAGTTAAAAGAAAGGGTGCTGAAGCTCTACGCCGGCATCCTGCTCACAAAGGAAAACATCAAAATCATCTACTCCTATTTGAATGACCTGAAGAGCCGCGAACAGGATTTGACATCGAAGGTAAAAAACGGTGCCATGCTGCAAAGCAACCTCGATGCCCTGCAGGTGGAGATGCTCAACACCGGTCAGAAAGCAATAGAGGCAAAATCGAATTTGAACGCCCTGTGCGGCGCTTTGACGCTGCTTACTGGCAGACAGGTGGATACAGGCGCCGTTTTCGCCGGCTTCGCTCCGCAAGGAATTATAGGCGCCGATTCCGTTAATAGGCCGGAAATAAAACTTTTCGAGCTTAGGCAAAAAGCTTTGCAGGAGCAAACCATACTTGCCGGCCGCAAAGAGCAGCCACACCTGTACCTATTCGGCAGCGGCGACTACGGGCGGCCCGGTTACAATTTCCTCGACCAGAATTTCAGGCCCTACGGAATGGTTGGCTTAAACCTTACCTGGAACATAACCGGACTCTACGACCTGAAGTATGAAAAAGAAAACCTGTCCATCAGCAACAAAATGGTGGACAACAACAAGGATGCCTTTATGCTCGAAACACATTCGGCAATGGTGCGGCAAAGCAATGAAATAGACAAGCTCCGGCAGCTCACAGCCAGCGATTCGCTTATAGTGAACAAAAGGCGCATGATGAGCAAAACGGCCGCCGACCACCTGGACAACGGAACCATTACAGCCTCCGATTACATAACACAGCTAACGGCCGAAAAACAGGCGCTGCTCAACCAAACCATTCATCAGATTGAGCTGCAGGCAGCCTATATAGATTACAGGATTACAACAGGAAACTGATATGCCACAACAAAAATAAAACCATGGAAGAAAACGAGAAAAATACAATGGAAGACAAGGAAAAAAGCAATGGCAAAAACAAAAAGCTAACGCGTTTCATTTTAATCGCCCTGATTGCCGCGGCAGCCATTATCGGCATTATTGAATACCGCCTGACACAGCGGTACGAAACAACCGACGATGCACAGCTCGAAACCGATATAAGCCCCGTCATGTCGCGGGTACAGGGTTATATTGATAAAATTAACTTTACCGACAACCAAAAAGTGAATAAAGGCGATACGCTTGTAATACTCGACAACCGCGACCTTCTGCTTAGGGAGCAACAGGCGCAGGCTGCCCTGCAAAGCGCGCAGGCATCGCTTGAAGTTACAAAAACCAATGCCGAATCGTCGGAGGAAGATACAAAGTCGGCAGGATTAAGAACGGAGCAGATTGCCATACTCCTCGGCAATGCCCAAAAGGATTTCGACCGCTATAAGAAAATGTTTGAGGAGCATTCGGCAACCCAGCAGGAATACGACCGGAAAAAGACCGACATGGAAAGCCTGCAAAAACAGGTGGAAGCATCGAAACAGCAGCAAAATGAAACGGCCAAGCACACAGAGGCTGCCCGCGAACAGGTGGATGTGGCAGCAAGCCAGGTGAAGCAACGGCAAACCGATCTGGATTATGCAAAGCTTCAGGTTTCTTACTCTTATATCACTGCCCCCTTCAACGGGGTAGTGGCTAAAAAGAACGCCGTAAAGGGTCAGCTGCTGCAAGCAGGACAGGCTGTGTGCGCCATCATAAACCCGCAGGATATATGGATAACGGCCAATTTTAAGGAAACCCAGGTGAAGAAGATGAAAGCCGGAATGGCCGTGGAGGTGGAAGTGGATGCCTTTCCCGGAAAAATAATTCACGCACACCTTGCCTCCTCGTCTCCAGCCACAGGCTCCGAGTTTTCGCTCATACCTCCCGACAATGCCTCCGGTAATTTTGTAAAAGTGGTGCAGCGCATACCCGTAAGAATAGAACTCGACCACAACGATGAAATGTACAGCAAACTTAAACCGGGTATGAGCGTGTATGTAAGCGTGGTACTGGAATAGCGGTAAAGGCGCAGGCCGGCAATAAGCGAAGATGAAAAAACTGGGTTTTGATAAGTGGATAGTTGTGATTACGGTGGTAACCGCATCGCTGCTTCAGCTTATAGATACTTCTATCGTAAATGTTACACTAACGCAAATGATGGGCAACCTGGGCTGCACCCTTGCCGACATCAGCTGGGTGGTAACGGGCTACACCACTTCCAATGTAATTATGATCACCCTTTCAGGCTGGATGAGCTCCAAGATGGGACGGAAAAACTATTTCATCGCATCTATCGTTCTTTTCACGGTCGCCTCCATTTTCTGCGGAACTTCCACCACCATTACCCAGCTTATCATCTTCCGTATCATCCAGGGCATAGGCGGCGGCGGGTTGCTCTCCACAGCCCAAAGCATTTTAATCACCACATTCCCGCGCGAAGACATAGGCATGGCCAACGCCATATTCGGGATAGGGGTGATAGTAGGCCCCACCATAGGCCCAACTCTGGGCGGATACCTTACCGACCATTTGAGCTGGCACTGGGTGTTCTTTGTAAACGTGCCGGTAGGTATTGTTGCCACCGTGCTATCCATGCTCTACATCACCGAGGCGGAACATAAAGTGAAAGCGGGTAAAATGGACTGGCTCGCCCTTGCCTTGTTGGTAACATTCATAGGCTGCCTGCAGGTAGTATTGGAAAAAGGCGAAAGCGAAGATTGGTTCGAAACCCGTTACATCACGGTACTCACCATTTTGTCCATAGCTTCGGGCATTGTGTTTGTGTGGCGGGAGCTATGGGTGAAACACCCCATAGTTGACCTCCGGCTGTTCAAGGAAAAAAATTTTGCACTGGGTTCCTTCTTTGGCTTCATTCAGGGTATTGGCTTGTATGCCTCGGTGTTCATTATCCCCGTCTTCTGTCAAAGCATGCTTGGATATACTGCGCAGGACACCGGCTGGTTACTTATGCCCGGAAGCCTTGCCGCAGGCATCATGATGCCCTTTGTGGGCGCCATGCTCCGCAATGACAAAATATCGCCGGTGGCGCTTACCGGTCTGGGCTTCTCACTGTTCATCGTGTTCATGTGGCTGCTTTCGGGCATCAACCAGAACACCACAGCCACCGACTTCTTTTGGCCCCTTATCATTAGAGGTATCGGTATGGGGCTTTTATTTATTCCGCTTACCACCATCACCGTAAATAAGCTTCACAACAGGGATATGCCCCAGGGCACGGCCCTTTCCAACATGCTTAGGCAGCTTGGCGGATCCTTCGGAATTGCGCTTATGACCACTGCCGTAAGCATACGTTCCCTGTTTCATTTCAGCCGCCTCGGCGAACGGCAGTCTATATACAACCCGCTTACCTATAACCGTCTACATGCCTTCGGAGGCCTGTTCGGAACAGCGCCGGGAACCGATGTGGTGAACAACAGTACCAAGGCCGTGGCAGCCCTGCGCGGAGAGGTTTACAAGCAAGCCATGATACTTACCTACAACGATGTATTTCTGATCGTAGGCGTATTCTTCGCCTTATGCATCCCTTTGCTGCTCCTCTTCAGGGTGAAGAAAAAGAGCAAAAAGGACAGCAGCCACGAAATGGAGATGGCCATAGAAATGTGAGCAAAAAAAAGCCGGCGCTAATCAGGCGCCGGCATATTAACCCTTTATGAACATTGCTTATTCGCTTAACTCCGCATCAGTCAACATGCTCGTGTAAAAACCCGTTGTTGGGCTTCAGTTCCGATTTACCTGCTTCGCCTTCCGAGAGGGTGTAGCGTGAAATACCATTATCAGAAGAGTGGGCAGTTTCATCTATATTTATATTCCTTCTTTTATAGGCCGGCTCATTTTCGAGTTCAGTAATGCCGCCCGGCGATCTTAACTTATAGCTCAACTGGCGCAGCTTCTCAATCCTCTCCTGGGCTTTTCTTTTTTGCTCCTCACTTAGTTCATCTTCTGGCATGTCCTGCCGTTTATCGGCCGACGGAACCGCGTTCGTAACCACCGGAGGCACCGTTGCAGTCGGAGGGATGAAATTGATCTTCGAGGTGTCGAGCGCTTTCTTCACCACTTCAAATTCCACCTCGCTGTTCAGCTTCTCTGCCACCGGTTCCGCCGGCACTTCAGTCTTTGCCGGTTCAGGCAGTTTTGTAACCAGCCTCATATCGCTTTCAGGTTTTATTTGCAAAACAGGTAACGGCTGCTGGAGCGGTTCCGGGGTATTCTGGGGAACCGGTACCGGTGTTGTAGCAACAGGGGCTGGTGTTTCCGTCTTGGGCGCTGCCGGTGGCGGAGTCTGTATGTTGTCGTCGAGCCTGCGTATGATCTTCTCCGCCTTTTTCTCCACAAATGAAGTAACGGGCGCCGAACTGAATCCGGTGGCTATAAGCGTTACATTCACCCTGTTGCCGAGCGTTTCATCAATACCGTATCCTTTGATGATGTCGGCAGTTTGTCCGGCCGCTTCCTGCAGGTAATCGGTTATTCCGCCGAGTTCGTCCATGGTAATATCATCGTTTCCACAGGTAATGTTGAGCAGCACGTAGCGCGCGCCTTTTATGTTGTTGTCGTTCAGCAGAGGCGACGACAAAGCCATTTCCACCGCCCGTATTGCGCGGTTTTCGCCTTCGGCAGATGCGGAGCCCATTATTGCCACACCGCTGTTGGTCATTACGGTTTGCACATCTGCAAAGTCGAGGTTGATATGCAGTGTAACCGTTATGATCTCGGCAATGCTCTTGGCTGCCATATTCAGGATGTTGTCGGCATGGGCGAATGCTTCGCTCAATTTCAGGTTTCCGTACATCTCGCGCAGCTTATCGTTATTTATTATCAATATGGTATCCACATATTTTCTCAATTCCGCCAGACCTTCCTCGGCCTGTTGTTTCCTTTTCTTACCTTCGAAAGCAAAGGGCACGGTAACAATGGCAACGGTAAGTATGCCCAGTTCTTTGGCAGCCTGTGCAATTACGGGCGCGCCTCCGGTACCTGTTCCTCCGCCGAGTCCTGCTGTTATAAACACCATTTTGGTGTTGTCGGACATAAGCTTTTTAATTTCATCAAGACTTTCAAGGGTGGCTTTTCTGCCCATATCGGGAATAGAACCTGCTCCCCTGCCCTCCGTAAGGCCGGAGCCTAGTGCTATTTTCAGGGGTACAGGGCTGATGTCGAGAGCCTGCTGGTCGGTGTTGCACACGATAAAGTCAACACCTTTGATGCCCTGCCGGTACATGTGATTGACGGCATTGCTGCCGCCGCCTCCAACGCCAATCACTTTAATGATGGAGGACTGATCCTTTGGTAAATCGAAGTTAATCATACTAATTGTGTTTTGAATTTAAGGGTTAATTGATTGTTGTCTGAAGATGATTATTTAAAAAGTGTTACATGTTCTTGTCTCCTTCCACGTTTTCGTTGAACCATTTGTTTCCCACGTGAAGAAAGGTTTCCAGCCAGCCCGATTTTTTCTTCTGCTGTTTGGAATGCTGCGCCACTTCGGGCAGTTTCACGTTTAGCTGTTCCTTTGCCTCCGCTCTTTCGGCTTCCGCAAAGCCGCGCATTACGAGCCCTACAGCCGTAGCGTAAAGCGGGTGGCTCAACTCCTGGTTGCCCGGAGCAAGGTGTTCGTCCGGATGGCCCAGCCTTGTATCCATGCCCGTAATATATTCAACGCACTGCGGAAGGTTCTTCAGCTGCGCCCCGCCCCCTGTTACTACAATTCCGGCAATGAGCTTTTTCTCGAATCCCGAATTTTTAATTTCATAGTACACGTGCTGGAGTATCTCCTCTATCCTCGCATTGATGATGGAAGACAGTGTACGCACCGATATTTCCTTATCCTGCCTTCCCTTCAGGCCGGGTATCATAACAATTTCGTTTTCCATATTGTCGGTAGGTATGGCTGATCCGTAGAGCACTTTTAAGTTTTCGGCCTGTGCGCGTATTATCTGGCATCCGGTTTTAATGTCATCGGTAATCACGTTTCCGCCGAATGGGATAACGGCTGTATGCCTGATGATGTCGTCCTGAAATATTGCAATATCGGTTGTTCCGCCTCCAATATCCACCAGCACCACGCCTGCTTCCCTTTCTTCGGCCGTAAGCACCGAATCGGCCGATGCGAGCGCTTCCAGCGTGAGCGCGCTCATTTCCATACCGGCTTTGTTCACGCACTTTGCAATGTTCTTTGCCGCTGCAATCTGTCCGGTAATGATATGGAAATTGGCTTCGAGACGCACCCCTGCCATGCCTATTGGGTTCTTTATACCCTGCTCATTATCCACGATGTATTCCTGCGGCAGCACCTCAATAATCTGTTCGCCCGGAGGCATGGCGAGCTTGTACATATCCTCTATGAGCGAATCTATATCCTCCTGGCATATCTCCTTCTCGAGGTTCGAGCGGGTCCTTATACCGCGGTGCTGCAGGCTTTTGATATGCTGCCCGGCAATTCCCACGTTCACATATTTTATATCTACGCCCGATTTGTCCGACGTTTCCTTAACCGCCCTTATGATGGAAGCCACCGTTTGATCTATATTAAGCACCATTCCGCGCGCAATACCTACGGAATCGGACTTGCCTGTTCCCATTATCTCAATTTTGCCTTGTTCATTCTTGCGGCCCACAATGGCGGCAATTTTTGTGGTGCCTATATCGAGTCCCACAACGATTTCTGATTTTTTTTCCATAGGGTTGTTTATTTTTTGGTGCATACTATTTGGTGGTTATATTTCAGGTTGATTTGTGAATAATCGTTCCATTTGCCGGCATAGCCGAACCCGTCGCGGTAGAGTACCCATAGCCTTGCGAATTTCTGCTGCATATTGGTAGAATCGCCGAATATGATTCTTTGGTTGCCTACCCTCGGTATCAGGCAGAACTCCTGTGCGCTGTCCACATAAATTTCAGGAATAAGCGCCTTCCAGACAGGGTTGTGGTAAATGAAACCTGATAATTTATATATGGACGGCAGCAGCGAATGCACCGAAGTATCGCCCTGCATCGCCTCCATATTATTTTTTGAAAAACGCGCGTACGGCTCCTTTATCTTTCCGTTCACCACCATAACCAGGGCTGTAAAATCCGGCGACAGGGGCATAAGGTTGCCTTTTGTATCCAGGTAATAACTTTCGTTGCCCGCCGAAATAACACGCACCATAGGTTTCTTTTGCGCCACGCTAACATGCAGCACGCCGTCCGGCGTGGCGAACACCTGTGCGTTGTCGATATAGGCGTTGCTCTTGAGCATTTCCTCCATTGCCTTTACGTCTATTTTATCAAGGCTCTTTTTTGTAACCTCGCCCTGCTGTGCACTTATGAGGGCGCGTATTTCCGCCGGAGTAATGAAAAAGGCAGAGTCGTTCTGCATTATTTTTACATCAATTTGTTTGCATAGGGTATGGTTCCGCTCCGTTTCTGCAAAGCCCGTAAGGCCTATAACTCCGCCGAGGAGCAGTATCCATAGCAATATGTCCATAACCTTTTTAAGCATGTTCTGTTTGCCTAAGCAGGGCTTCTTTTAAGGGTTCCACAAGCCTGTCTATATCGCCTGCGCCCATAGTGATAAGCACTTCGGGCAAATTCCGTGTAACGGCATCCAGCACTCCTGCGCGGGTGCATAATTTTTTGTTTGGGTTGTTTATCTTCTTCAGCAGCATGGCCGAGTCAATACCGAGTATGGGCAGTTCCCGGGCCGGGTAAATATCAAGCAGTATGATGCTGTCGAGCAGTTCGAGGCTGCGTGCAAAATCATCGGCAAAATCGCGTGTACGGGTAAACAAATGCGGCTGGAATATGCCTGTTACTTTTTTGCCTGGATAAAGCGCTTTTACGGAGCTTATACATGCCTTCAGTTCGGCCGGATGGTGAGCATAATCATCAATATATACCAGCTCCGGCGTGTTTATCTGGTAGTCGAAGCGGCGTTTTACGCCTTTAAAGGTCTCCAAGGCCATACGTATGGTCTCACTGTCCACCTCAAGCAAAAGGGCAACCGCCGCCGCCGCCACCGAATTTTCAATGTTGTGCATACCTCCCACTCCAAGCTTAACCGATTTTATTTCGCCATGTGGCGTAACCACATCATAGGTGTAGCTCCCGTTCAGCACGCTTATATTTTTGGCATAAAAATTGCTGCCGCCATCTTCCAGCGAATAGGTAACTGCGCTGCCGCTGTATTCCAATTCGTTAATAAGTTTTTGTTTTGTAACAAGCGTTCCATTGCGTTTGAGCCGTTTTGCAAAGAGTGAATAACCCTCACGCACATGCGCCCTGTCGCCATATATATCCAGATGGTCGGGGTCGGTTGAAGTAATCACCGCTATATCGGGATTAAGTTTCAGGAACGAGCGGTCGTACTCATCGGCTTCCACCACCATGGCGCCTTTTGAGTTGTTTCCGCCCGTCAGCACGTTGGTATTATAATTTTTTGAAACGCCTCCCAGAAAGGCCGCACAATCCATACTGGCCGATTTCAGGATGTGTGTTATAAGCGTTGTGGTTGTTGTTTTTCCGTGTGTTCCCGCCACCGCTACTAGGTAATGCCCTTGGCTTACCGCGCCCAGCACATCGGCGCGCTTCATTATATTAAAGCCCCCCTGCCTGAAATACTGCAGCTCACTGTGTTCTTCAGGCACGGCAGGCGTATAAATTATCAATGTATCATCGGGCGAGGGGTTATTTTTTACTTCTGCCCCGATCTTCTCAATATTGTCTTCAAAGTGTATGGCAATTCCCTCCTGCTCCATTTCATCGGTGAGCGATGAAGGCGTTTTATCGTAGCCGCTCACCGCCTTACCCGCCAATCGGAAATAGCGCGCCAGGCCGCTCATGCCTATGCCTCCTATACCTATCAGATACACATATTTAAGTTTTGCCGCTATCATTTTATACCCGATAATTCAATTACTTCTTTTGCTATCCTTGCTGCCGGATCCTTTACTGCAAGGCCTGATACATTCTTCCCAAGCGCGGTGCGCAATAAATCATCTCCGGCCAGTTTCAGAATGGCGTTTCCCAACTCTGCTTCCGCCTTATCGTCGCTTATTACAAGAGCGCCCTTGCAGCCGGCTATTTTCATGGCATTTTTTGTCTGATGGTCTTCGGCCACATTGGGCGACGGCACCAGTATACTCGGCAGGCCTGCCGCGCATAGCTCCGACAGCGTTATTGCACCCGCCCTCGACACCACCGCATCGGCTGCCGCATAAGCATAATCCATCCTCGATATAAAATCATACACCTTTACAGCCGGAAATTTTTTTGCCTCCTCCTGCGCGCGTGCATAATAGCCTTTGCCTGTTTGCCAGATAAGGCCTATATTGTGTTGTGCAAGGCTTTCAAGGCTTTTGCTTATGCTCTTGTTAATGGTTCCGGCGCCGAGGCTGCCGCCCACAACCAGCATGGTAAATCCATTTTCCTTCAATTGAAAATAATCGAGCGCCTCTTTGCGTTTATTCTTCAAATCGGCTATCTCCTGCCTTACCGGGTTGCCCGTTACCACTATCTTTTTTGCCGGAAAATATTGCTCCATTCCTGTGTACGCCACACATATCTTATCCACATACTTTGCGAGTATCCTGTTGGTGATGCCGGGATAAGAATTCTGCTCCTGAATTAGCGCCGGTATCTTTTTCCTTACCGCCGCCCACAAAGCGGGACCGCTTGCATAACCGCCAACACCTACCACCACATTGGGCTGAAAACGGGCAATTATCTGTTTCGATTTGCTTATGCTCCTCAACAGCTTTATGGGCAGCGAAAAGTTTTTGTATAATTTTTTGCGCGAAATGCCGCTTATATCCAGCCCCTCTATCCTGTAGCCGGCTTTGGGCACCAGGTCCATCTCCATTCTGCCAAGGGCGCCCACAAATAATATTTCGGTTCCGGGTTTCATCTGTTCCAAGGCGCGGGCTATGGCTATGGCGGGGAATATATGCCCGCCGGTGCCTCCTCCGCTTATCAGTATTTTAAGTTGTTGCAACACTCAATTCAGTTTCGGTTTCCTTACTTACGCTTAATATTATTCCAATGGCGATGCTGGTAAACCAGATAGAAGTACCGCCCATGCTTACCAGCGGCAGGGGCTGGCCTGTAACGGGCAGCAGATGTACCGCCACACACATATTCACCAGCGCCTGCATTACCAGGCTTAACGAGAGCCCTATTACAAGCAGGCTGCCGAAGGCTTTAGGATTACGCGTGGCAATGCGCACGCCGCGGTAGAGCAGGGTTAAATAAAGAAATACCATAAGCAGCCCCATTACCAGCCCGTATTCTTCAACAAGTATGGCGTAAATGAAATCGGAGAAGGCCTGCGGCAGAAAGTTCTTCTGAATGCTGTTGCCGGGGCCTTTGCCGAGCGTTCCGCCGGTGGCTATTGCCATCATGGCCTGGTTCACCTGAAAATTGTTTTCCTTGCTGCCTTTCTCAAAGTTCTCTATGCGCGATTTCCAGGTCGCCGCCCTGTTATTAAGGTGCGGAAATGCAAAAATAAGAAGCAGAAAGAGCGCCCCGCACGACACTGCCATGCCGACGGTGAGCAACAGGTGCGTTATACGTGCCTTGCCGAGGAATAAAAGGAAAAGGCAGTTAATGAACAGCAGGAATGCCGTGGAGAAATTGGACGGGAAGATGAGGCCGCAAACCAGAAACACCGGAATGACAACGGGCAGGAAACCCGTCTTCCAGTCTTTAATCTGTTCCTGTTTGAGCGCCAGCATGCGCGCCACATAGATAAGCAGGGCAAGCTTGGCGAAATCGGAGGTCTGAAACGTAAGCCCCGTGCCGGGTATTTGCAGCCAGCGCGTGGCATTGCCTTCGTTCACTCCTTTAAACAGAGTTAACAGAAGCAAAGGAATGCAGATATAAAGCGCCACCTGCGACAGACGGGAGTAGTAAGTATATTTAACCTTATGGGCAAGATAAATGAGAAGAAAACCAAACAGGACTATGGTGGTATGTTTGATTAAATAATAGCCCGCATCGCCCGAATGGTTGCGGTAGGCAAGCGATTCAACCGAGCTGTAAACGGCAAGCACCGAAATTACTGATAACAGGATAACTATCATCCATATCACCAGGTCGCCTTTTACGTATTTGAACATCTCTTTCATCTGTATCTGTTAGCGGCGGAGCTGAATGCGTTGCTTGTTTGTTTATCCTTTTTCATGCTGCCTGCTTTTTAATTAATTTTTAAAGCGCTTTTACGGCCTGTTTAAACTGGTTTCCGCGGTCTTCGTAATTCTGAAACCTGTCGAAGCTTGCACAGGCCGGCGACAGCAGTACGGTATCGCCCGGATTGCTTAACTGGTAGGCCTTCCTCACGGCTTCGGCTGCCGACGACACCTCGGCGATTGCAGGAACAAGCAGTGAAAAAGCGCTTATTATTTTCCGGTTGTCTTTGCCCAGGCATACAATAGCGCGCACTTTGCTTTTCACCAGATCATTGAGTACCGAATAATCGTTGCCTTTATCCACCCCTCCCACTATCCACACTACCGGCGTGGTCATGCTTTCCAGCGCATACCATGCAGAGTTTATGTTTGTAGCTTTTGAATCATTGATGAATTCCACATCGTGAATCTTTGCCACCATCTCCAGGCGGTGTTCTATATTCTGAAAATCGGCCAGGCTTTCCCGCACCGTATCCTTGCGTAAGTCCATTAAGCGCGCCGCAATAGCAGCCGCCATGGAATTGTAAATATTGTGTTTGCCAAACAGCGACAGGTTTTGTACAGCCATAGTTAGTGTAGTTTTGTTGGTAGAAATAATTATCTGGTCGTTTTTCAGGTAAGCGCCTTCCTCCACTTCGCGGGTTATGGAGAAGGGGTATTTTTTTGCTTCAAGGTTTCTTTTGTTCATTTCCGAAGCGGTAACTTCATCGTCGAGGCAATAGATAAGCGCATCGGCAGAAGTCTGGTTCTGTGTTATCCTGAATTTGGAATCGACATAATTTTGCATCTTATAGTCGTACCTGTCCAGGTGATCGGGGGTAATGTTGAGTATTACGGCTATATCCGCCTTAAAACTGTACATATCGTCGAGCTGAAAGCTGCTCAACTCAATCACATAATAATCGTGCTGCTCCTCGGCCACCTGTAATGCGAGGCTCTTTCCCACATTGCCTGCAAGCCCGGCATTCAGGCCGGCTTTTTTAAGTATATGATAGGTGAGCAATGTGGTGGTAGTTTTGCCATTGCTGCCTGTTATGCATATTTTGCGCGCGTTGGTATGGCGGCCAGCAAATTCTATTTCAGATATCAGGGGTATCCCGTTATGTTTTATCTTTTTAATGAGCGGCTCCTTATCGGCTATTCCGGGGCTTTTTATCACCTCACCGGCGTCGAGTATCTTCTCCTCGGTGTGTATGCCCTGCTCAAATGGTATATTGTACTTGCGGAGAATGGATGTGTATTTTTCTTTAATGGCGCCCTTGTCCGACACCCAAACCTCCATGCCCAGCTTGCGGGCAAGTATGGCCGCCCCTACTCCGCTTTCGCCGGCGCCCAGTATGGCTATTTTGCTTTTTCCCACCTTATCTTAGCTTTAGGGTAACAATGGTTAGTACTGCGAGCATGATGCCAATGATCCAAAAACGCGAAACAATTTTCGACTCGTGCACATTCATTTTCTGGAAATGGTGGTGCAGAGGCGACATTTTGAAAATACGCCTGCCCTCGCCGTATTTCCTTTTTGTGTATTTAAAGTATGCCACCTGCATCATTACCGAAAGGTTCTCCACCACAAAAATTCCGCAGAGCAGTGGCAGCAACAGTTCCTTGCGTATGGCTATTGCGCATACCGCCAGTATGCCGCCGAGGGTAAGGCTGCCGGTGTCGCCCATAAACACCTGCGCCGGGTACGAATTGTACCAGAGGAAACCTATGCAGGCCCCTACAAAGGCGCTCATAAAAACAACCAGCTCACCGCAATTGGGCAAAAAGAGTATGTTCAGGTATCCTGCAAAAAAAGTATTGCCCGACACATAAGCCAGGAGCATAAGCGTAGCCCCCGCTATGCCCGAGGTGCCTGTGGCAAGCCCGTCTATGCCGTCAGTTATATTGGCTCCGTTCGATATAAATGTGATGATAAGAATGATGATTGGGATGAAGAGTATCCATGCAAGTTTCCGCGAATGCAATCCCATCCAGGAGGTAAGCCATTGGTAGTCGAACTGGTTGTCCTTTACAAACGGCATGGTTGTTTTCAGCGATCTGCTTTCTTCCTTTGCAAACCGGGGCAGACGGGTTATTCCCGCATCCATGCCCGTTATCATGGCCGTCTCTTCCGTTTTTTCCAACTGTTCCTTTATTACCACATGTTTATTGAAATACATGGTGCAGCCTACAATAATTCCCAGCCCCACCTGACCTATTATTTTAAACTTGGCGCTCAAACCCGTTTTATCCTTTTTGAACACTTTTATATAATCATCCAGAAAGCCCACTGTACCCAGCCATACGGTGGTGATGAGCATGAGCACGATATACACATTGTCGAATCTGGCAAAAAGTAAAGTAGGGATAATGATGGCTGCAAGAATGATAAGCCCGCCCATGGTCGGAGTGCCTTCCTTTTCCTTTTCACCGGTAAGCCCCAAGGTGCGTATGGTTTCGCCCACCTGCTTTTTGCGCAATGCGGCAATAAGCCTTTTACCGAAATATGCCGAAATAACAAGCGAAACAAGAATGGCCAGCGCCGCGCGGAAAGTTATGTAGCTGAAAACATTGGCACCGGGCAGGTGGTAAACTTCTCTAAGATAATGGAACAGATAATAAAACATCAGCTTTGAAGGTTTTTCAGGTTATCGGCAAGTATTTCCATATCGTCGAAGGGATATTTTACCCCTTTTATCTCCTGGTATTTTTCATGACCCTTTCCCGCCAGCAGGATAATATCGCCCTTCTGCGCAAGATGACAGGCTGTTCTTATGGCCTCCCTCCTGTCGGTAACCGTAAGCGCCCTTGCCCTGGCCGAAGGGCTTACTCCCTTTTCCATATCGGCTATTATCGCTTCGGGCTCTTCCGAGCGCGGGTTGTCGGAGGTCAGTATCACCTTGTCGCTTTTTTCGCAGGCTATGGCTGCCATTATGGGGCGTTTTGTTTTGTCGCGGTTGCCTCCGCAGCCTACCACGGTAATTATTTTTTCATTTGCGCTTCGTATCTCCCGCAGGGTGTTCAGCACATTTTCAAGGGCGTCGGGCGTATGGGCATAATCCACCACGCCTGTTATGCCATTAGGCGCTTTCAGATACTGGAACCTACCTTCCACTGCTCCCAGGCCGCTTATTATCTTAAGCACCTCTTCACGTTCTTCGCCCAGCAATATGGCAGCGGCATATATACCGAGCAGGTTATAGGCGTTGAATGCCCCTATCAGTTTGGTCCATACCTCCTTGCCGTTTATGGTAAGCACCAGCCCCTGCAAGCCGTTCTCCATAATGCGGCAGGTAAAATCGGCGGCGCTTTTCAGGGCAAATGTTTTTTTCGTGGCTTTGGTATTTTGCAGCATCACGGCCCCATGCGGGTCGTCCTTATTGATAAGGGCGAAGGCGGAGGACGGCAGGTCATCAAAAAATTTCTTTTTGGCTTTGATATAGGCGTCGAAGGTCTGGTGAAAGTCGAGGTGGTCGTGCGTGATGTTGGTGAATATGGCCCCTGTAAACTTAAGTCCCGATATTCTGTGTTGCACAATTGCGTGCGAGCTCACTTCCATAAAGCAGTGTGAGCAGCCTTCAGCAACCATCTGGGCGAGCAGCCTGTTTATTTCGAGCGCATCGGGAGTGGTGTATGCCGATACTATTTCCCGGTCATTTATCTGATTGCGCACCGTGGAAATGAGTCCGGCCTTGTAACCCAGTTCCCTGAAAAGTTTGAACAAAAGCGTGGCGGTGGTTGTTTTTCCGTTGGTACCCGTTACGCCCACCAGTTTCAATTTTTCCGAAGGCTGGTTGTAAAAGTTGGAAGCAATTATGCCCATTGCCTCGGCCGAATTTTTAACACACAGGTAAGTTATTCCTGCTTTTGTTTCGGCAGGTATGTGTTCGCATACTATAGCTATTGCACCGTGCTCTATGCATGAATCTATAAACTGATGCCCGTCGGACCTGCCGCCCTTAACGGCTATAAAAAGGCTGCCGGGAATCACGTTCCTTGAATCAAAATGCACCCCTTCAATGGCAATATCTGTAGGGCCGACCACCTCCGTTAAGGCTACCTTGTATAATATGTCCTTTAGTATTTTCATCACGACAGCGTAAGCGAAATGGTTTGTCCTTTTTCAAATCTTGTTCCCGGCGGAATAGACTGTTCCGAAACGGCTCCGCAGCCTTTCACCTCTACCTTCAGGCGGTTGTTTTCCAATAAGTAAATTGCATCCTGCAAGTCCATGCCATGCAGGTCGGGCATTATTCCCGCACCCAGTTTCCGGCCGGGGTTGCAGGGCATAAGCTCATATTTGGAATCGTGCCACTCGCCGGTTACCCATCCTGTTGCCGCAGCGCCGCCGTTGCAAGGCAGCATCAGGTTTTGCAGCGCTTCGTATGTATCGGCATAGTTTCCTGTCTTAACGGGCGGAGCTTCCTGCATATCGGGCTTTACCTCGTTTATTGCAGGGTCAATCTTAATGCTGCTGGCATATACCTTGTCGGCTATCTCCCTGAAAATAGGGCCTGCCGCCACGTTTCCGTAGTAGCCGTCGGCGCTAGGCGAATTTACCACCACTATGCACGAATACTCCGGGTTGTCCGCCGGAAAATAGCCTGTAAATGACGCCTGGTAGCTTACATCGGCGCCGTTCTTGTACTGCCCTTTTTTGGCTATCTGCGCCGTTCCTGTTTTACCGGCAATGGAATAAACAGAGTTTTTCAGGTTGCTTGCCGTGCCGCGCAGCACCACGCCTTCGAGCAGCTTGCGGAGCATGGCAAGAGAGTGCGTGGAGCATATAGAAGGGTTTATTACCTGCGGCTGGAACCGGGCTACCGTTTTACCATCCTTCACCAGTGCGCTGATGAACTCCGGTTTTACCATTACTCCGTTATTGGCTAAGGCGTTGTACAGTGTGAGGGTTTGCAGGGGGGTTACTGTGAGCCCGTAGCCTATAGAGAGCCACGGCAGGCTTGTTCCCGACCAGTTTTTATCCGACGGATTTGGCATTTTAGGTGCGCCTTCGCCGGGTATGCTTAGGTGCAGCGGTTTATCGAGACCGAGGCGGCACAGCCCGTCAACAAACTTTTTCGGCTGATCGGCATAGTACTTATATATGGTTTTGGATATTCCCACATTGGAGGATATTTCGAAGGCGCGCTGAACGGAAACCCAGCCGTGTTCGTCATGGTCTGCGTCCTTCATGGTTCTGTCATAATAGTTCACCTCGCCGTTCTGCAGGTTCACGCTGTCACTCTGCGGGTGCACATAGCCGTCTTCTATCGCCACAATGAGTGAGGCGAGTTTAAATGTGGAGCCCGGTTCGGTGGCTTCTCCTATGGCGTAGTTATAATCTTCTTCGTATTTGCCGGAGGAATCCTTTCGGGCCAGGTTGGCAATGGCAAGCACGTTCCCAGTCTTCACCTCCATCAGCACCACGCAGCCGTGGTCGGCATGATGTTTTATAAGCTGCTCGCGCAGGGCGCTCTCGGCCACATCCTGGTAGTTTATGTTTATGGTGGAAACAATGTCTTCGCCATTCTGGGGCTGCAGGTCGTCCTCATCATTAAGGGGTATCCATACGCCTCCAACGGTCTTTTCCATAAGTCCCTGTCCGTCCACTCCTTTCAGGTATTCGTTATATGCCCCTTCCAGCCCAACGGGCTTTATGTTTTCTTTTGCATAGCCGATAGTCCGTTCGGCCAGGTCGCGGAAGGGCAGTTCGCGTTTTGTGGTTTGGGCAATTATCAGTCCGCCCTTATTTTTGCCCAGCCTGAACAGGGGAAACTTTTTGAGTTTCTGAAGCTGCTCGTACGAAGTACCCCTTTCCAGCAGCACATAACGTTCTCCGGCTTTGCGTGCATTCCACAGCAGTTTATAAAACTCATTGTACGATTTATCTTTGAATAAGGAAGCGAGCGCCATCGAAAGCGAGTCGGCGCCGGCGCTGAATACCTCGTCGGTAAGGTAGTCGGTGTTCACATCCATGGCAACATCATAATACGGAAGCGAGGTAGCAATAAGGTATCCTTCTCCGTCATAAATGTTTCCCCTTACCGCATTTATGGTGCAGAAAGCCGTTGTCATCTGCGCCTGTTCCTGTTTCCATTTTGCCCCGTGGGTATATTGAATGGTAACAAGTCGCACCACAATCACAAGCCCCACCATACACATAATTATGTATATCAGATAGGTTCTTAGTAATATAGTTCTCCGGTTCTCCATCAGCGGGGCGAAGGTTTACGGTTGTCGTTCAGCATAATTTTACCGGGCGGAATAAGCGATTCCTGCAAACCAAGCGGAGCAGCCATTTTAGCCACTTCCGATTCCTTGCTCAAATACATGAGTTGCGATTGGGCAACCACATACCTTGAATGCAGGTCCTCTATTTCGGTGTTCAGCCTGTCCAGTTCCCTGTCGTTGCGCTGGGCGTAGTAGCCGTTGGCAATGTAGCACAGGCCGAGAAAGGCTATATAAAGCAGAAAAGGCAGGTTGCTGATGGTGGTATCGGAAACAAGGAACCTTCCGCTAAGCAGCGCCGCAATGCTCTTTTTAATCTTATTCTCTTTTGCGGGAACCGTATTCTGAACTGGCTTTACGGCCTCAACAGGTGCAGCAACAGCAGGAGCAGGCTCCATTTCGAGTATCAGTTTATTCTTCATCCTGCAATTGTTTTTCTGCTATCCTCAATTTTGCGCTTCTCGACCTGCTGTTCTCCGCCACCTCTTCCGCTCCCGGCTCAATGGGCTTTTTAGTAACCGGCCTGAACGGGCAGATGTCAATTCCGTAAATATCCTTATTGGGCACACCTTCAAAGTTGCCGTAACGCATGAAGTTCTTCACGAGCCTGTCTTCCAGCGAGTGGTACGAGATTACGGCAAGCCTGCCTCCCGGCTTCAGCACCGTTTCGCTTTGCATGAGCAGGTCTTTGAGCGCCTCGAGTTCCTTATTTACCTCTATGCGGAGCGCCTGAAAAACCTGTGCGAGATATTTTTGCGAGCCCTGCCTGGGCACGCAGCTTTCTATTGCCGGAAGCAAATCGGAGGTGGTATGTATTTTACTGCGCTGCCTTGCGTTTCCTATCAGGCGCGCAAGTGTTGCCGCATTGGTTAGTTCACCGTACGAGGAGAATATTTTTTGCAGGCGCGCCACCGGGTAGGTATTCAGCACTTCGGCGGCTGTAAGTGGCGAGTTCCTGTTCATGCGCATATCCAGCGGCGCGTTGAAGCGTGTGGAGAATCCGCGCCCCGGCGTGTCAATTTGATGAGAAGACAAACCGAGGTCGGCGAGGATGCCGTCGGCCTTTGCTATGCCTTGCTCCTTCAAATATCTTGTCATGTAGCGGAAGTTTGCATGTATTACTGTTATGTTTTTTAACTCCTGTTCAATATTATTCAACGCATCTGTATCCTGGTCGAATGCTATAACCCTGCCACCCTTCAGCCTTGACGCAATTTCACTTGCATGTCCTCCGCCTCCGTACGTTGCATCTATATATATACCGTCTTCCTTAATACTTAATCCTTCCAGGCATTCCTTTAACAATACCGGCTTATGATACATTTCCCTGCTGATTTGGCATTTTTCCCATTACGTCCTCGGCCAGTTTTGCAAAATCCTTTTCTCCCTGCTTCAAATACTTTTCATATTCCGCTTTGCTCCATATCTCAATACGGTTGCTGTGCGCAAAGAGCACCGCTTCCTTCTTTATGCCTGCATACTGCAACAAAGGCTTGGGTATCAAAAGCCTGCCCGAACCGTCTGTTTCCACTTCGGTGGCGCCGTTAAAAAACTTACGTATAAACTCCCTGTTCTTTTGCTGGAAGCGGTTCAGCGAATTGATCATGCTTGTTTCCTTATCCCATTCGCTCATCGGGTACAGGTCGAGCTGCGTCTCCAGCCCGCGCTTTACAACAAACCGGCTCTGCTCCTTTTTGGGCAGCTGCCTTTTCAGGGCCGACGGCAGCATCAGACGGGCTTTGTCGTCAATGTTGCATTCGTATTCTCCTATCAGGGCTGCCATGAGTTTTGATATATAAGGCGTAAAAGTAAAAACAATTTCCCCACAATTTACCACTTTTCCCCACTTTGTTGAAAACTTTTTGTACATATACCGCAAAAACCAATGCCATCTGTAAATCTTGCAAACACTTCAAACCCTTATCCCGTGCGGCATGCATGCCTTACAAAAAATACGTCTTCTGCGGTGGGATTTTTTTCAATTCAGATTCATACCAAATCGCCGGATGTTGAAAACCTGCCAAAGCACCCGGGAAAAATAACCGGACACCGCTGCGAGGCACAATACACAAAGGCGGCAGTTTTTACTTTCCGGACGATCGAAGTAATTGTGTTCCATCTTCGTCTTCTTCTATGCAGGATGCCTGAAAAGGGTTTGGCAGCGCGGCAATAACGGTTCATCAAACTTCCGGCGGATTTTTTCATTAGCTTCGCATTCAAAATTACGGCCGTGGCAAAAAAGTGGATAGATGTAAATGAACTTATCCGGAACAAAGCTCCCGGTCTGCACAAATTCCTGCCCGGCTTCCTGATACGCTACGCAAAAAAATTGCTGCACGAAGACGAGATAAACGCCATCATCAACAACCACTCAAGCGAAAAAGGGATTGAATTTGCAAACTCGGTTTTAATTGAATTGGGCGCCAACGCCGTTCCTTCGGGGCTGAACAACATACCCCTTACAGGCGGCTGCCTGCTTGCCTGCAACCATCCTCTGGGAGGGCTGGACGGCATTGCCATCATCAGCGCCATAGGCAGGGTGCGAACCGATATAAAGTTTTTTGTGAACGAAATACTGCTTGAGCTGAAAAACCTCGACAATATCTTTTTGCCTGTAAACATTTACGGACACAACTCGCGGCAGGCGCTCATAGAATTGAACAACATACTGCAAACTGACATGGCTATACCGATATTCCCGGCGGGACTCGTTTCACGCCGTGAGCCGGACGGCTCCATACGCGACCTGCCCTGGAAAAAAAGCTTTATAACACAGGCGCGCCGCTACCACAGGGACATTATACCGGTATGGGTGGAAGGCAGGAATTCCGATTTTTTTTACAACTTTGCCCGGCGCAGAAAGAGCCTCGGAATAAAAGCGAACATTGAAATGCTCTACCTGCCCGATGAAATGTTCAGTCAGAAAGGGAAAAATATAGAAATATACTTCGGCAAACCCGTACCCTGGTCTTCCTTCGGCGATAACCATACAGATGAAGAGTGGGCGCGCAAATTTCAGGACGAACTGTACAGAAGAAAAACCGGTGTGGTAAACGGATTTACAATATGAGCAGGCAAATAATACTAAACCAATAACCGCTTTCCGCTTTCCTATAAATTCCGAATATGAGAATGAAACCCCTTATACCGCATGTGCCGCACGATGTGCTGGCCAGCGAGCTTACCCGCGATAAGTTTGTAAGGAACACCAATTATGGAAAAAACGAAATATACATTGTTACCTGGCACAACGCCCCCAATGTGGTAAAGGAAATAGGCAGGCTGCGCGAACTCACCTTCCGTGTTGCCGGCGGCGGTACAGGCAAACCGCTCGACCTCGATGAATTCGACACCTGCGAAATACCTTACAGGCAACTTATCGTATGGAACCCCGAAGACAAACAGATTGTAGGCTCGTACCGTTTCATGCGTTGCAAAGACGCCATGATAAAAAACGACATATTGCAGCTTGCCACTGTGGAGCTCTTCGATTTCAGCAACCGGTTCGTGCGCGATTACATTCCTTATACCATAGAGCTGGGCAGGTCGTTCGTGCAGCCCGATTACCAGCCCTCTTCCGAAAACAGGAAGGGCCTCTTTTCGCTCGACAACCTGTGGGACGGGCTTGGAGCGCTTGTGGTGGACAACCCCGATATGAAGTACCTCTTCGGCAAAGTTACCATGTACCGCGATTTTAACCTCAAGGCGCGCGATATGATCCTTTACTTTATGAAGCACTACTTCCCCGACAAGGACAACCTGGTTGTGCCCATCGACCCGCTCGAATTAAGTTACGATATGCGCGGGTTCGCCGCCATGCTGAAAGGGAAGGACTACAAAAGCGGCCATACCATGCTCAACCAGCTTGTGCGCGATGCAGGCGAAAATATTCCGCCGCTCATCAACTCATACATGAACCTTTCCTCCACCATGAAAACCTTTGGCACCTCGCTCAACCCCGAATTCGGCGATGTGGAGGAAACGGGTATACTCATAACCATTGGCGACATTTACGACACCAAAAAGGAGAGGCACATAGACTCCTACCTGCGCGAGAAAAAAGGGTTGCATTGAAACCCTGCCGCCAAAAAATGTGCAGGCCTTTTTCAAAAGGAGATGTTCAGCTCCCTAACTTTTTTCAGTTCCTTATAGTCGGTCATGTCGGCATGAATGGGTACCACCGAAACGTAATTGTTCTCCAGCGCCCACAGATCGGTATCTGTTTTGCGCTTCTCAAAATTCTCAAACGTGCCGGTAAGCCATAGGTATTCCAGCCCTTTGTCGCCTTTATGCTCTTCATAAAATTCCTTCCAGTTGCCATGGCCCTGCCTGCATATATGCACGCCCTTTATTTTGCCTAATGGCACATCGGGTATGTTCACGTTAAGGCACAACCGGCTGTCGGCTTTTATTTGCAACAGCTTTTTTATCAGCGTTCCGGTTACATGGCGGGCAGCTGTAAGATCGGCGCCAATATTGTTATTGCACAGGCTTATTCCTGCCGACGGGATCCTTTCCAAAGCCCCTTCCAATGCCGCCGACATGGTTCCGGAATAAATAACGTTAATGGAAGTATTGCTTCCGTGGTTGATGCCCGACAGGCACAGGTCGGGTTTCTCATCGAGCAGATGATAGATGGCAACCTTAACGCAATCGGCCGGCGTACCGGTGCAGCTGTATGCGCGGCTTACGTTTTTAAATCCGGCAGGCGTCACCCGCAGGGCGGAGTTCACTGTTATTGCATGGCCCATGCCGCTTTGAGGCTTGTCGGGCGCTACCACGCAAACCCTGCCGAAGGAAGCAGCCGTTTCGGCAAGCGCCTGTATTCCGGGCGAGGTGATGCCATCGTCGTTGGTTACTAAAATTAATGGTTCGCCTTTTTTCATATATGAAAGGCTCAAAACTAATGAGAAATTCCTATACGAAGACAAGGGAGAGGCGTTATCTGCCGATTATCTTTTGCCTGCGGCGGCCTCCATCATGCCTACAAGGCTTTGTGTAACTTTACCAATCATAAAGTCCCTCCTGATTTTTTCAGCCGCATTGTTTTTCTTTTCCTCCAGCCCTTTATCCTCCATTGCCTGCATCATGGCACCGGCAACCAGTCCGGGCGATGGACGCTCTATCAGCCAGCCCGTGCTTTCATCCACCAGCAGCGACACTGCGCCCCTGTCCGTAGCAATTACAGCCAGTCGGCAGGCCATGGCTTCCAAAATTACATTGGGCATACCCTCGGCATACGACGGGCACACCAGTACATCGCAACCCGACAGTATTTTTTGTATTTCTGTTTCCGAAGAAATTTTGCCGTGATAGGTAATTTCGGCATCCGCGATGCGTTCACGGCCGGGTATGTCGCCAATGAAATCAAACGAGAAGGCAGGCCGCCCTGGCTGTTGCAGCAAACTTTTCAGAGCCATGTTCAGTTCCCTGATGCCTTTCCGTCTTTCATAGCGTCCCACAAAAACAAACCGTGTTTTCTTTTTGTCGTTTTTCGTTGTCTTCATGTTCAGCCATTTCTCTTCGACCCCGGCGGGCACCTCCCATATTTTAGCCCTGTCCGCTATGCGGCTCATTATGCCGGTAATCTTTCCTCCGTACGATATGGTGTAATCCGTCATGCTCAAGTTTTTTTTCACCGCCCATTGCAGCGCGTACCGGCTTATTGCCGCCTTAAACGAAGGGATGCGCTGAAACATTTCGAGGCCGTGAAAATGCACCGCCACCGGTGGAAATGCAGCCCCGGTCTTTGCGCCGTGTTTTTTTTTCAGCAGCGCCCATGCACAAAAACCCTGTGCAATAATAAAATCGGTTTGAGGAAGCAGGGGCTCCAGATGCCGGTATATATGCTCCGAGTAGAGGTGGCTTTCATAAAGGTAATGAAAGGGGAAGTAGCGCCTGTGCGGGAAACCTATCAGAAACGGTTTGATGTTCCGCTTTTCTTCTCCGTTAAAAAATTCAAGTGTGCCGGCGTTAAAATTGCTTTCGTTATAATGAAAAAGATAAACGGTATGGCCAAGCCTTGCAAGTTCCTTAGCCAGGAAGAAGGAATGCTTTTGCATGCCTCCGATCACATAGGGGAATATACCATCGGTTAGCAGGGCTATTCTCATCGCCTCAATTATTGATGTCCTTGCATTCGCTCTTCAGCTTCTCCAGTATGTTCATCACTTGCGGAATAAGCGGGGTGCGGTCATCGTTCCTGATCACAAAGTCGGCGCGTTTTACCAATTCATCGTCGCTCCACTGAAACTGCATACGTCTTTTCACATCCTCCTCGCCGAGTTTGTCGCGCTCCGTTACGCGCTTTATCCTTAACCGCTGCGGGGCGGTAACAACTATCACGCGGTGGAGCAACTGATAGGCCCCGCTTTCAAACAATATGGCCGCTTCTTCGGCCACACAGCCCTTTTTAAAGTTGCCGCACCATGCTGTAAACGATCGGCGCACGGCAGGGTGAATAATGTCGTTGAGGGACCGGAGCCTTGCGGGGTCGGCGAATACCAGAGGCGCAATTTTTTTAGGATCGGGTCTGCCATCCGTTAAAATGGCGGAGCCCAGCAGGGAAGTAACTTCGCGCGCTGTTTCCGCATCGCCGGTAAGCAGTCTCCTGCCTTCGTCGTCGGCACGGAATACAGGTATGCCGAAGCATCCGAGTATGCGGCATACCACCGATTTGCCGCTTCCTATACCACCTGTTATACCCAGTTTCAGCATTACCTGGCTTATTTTTTTAACATCGGTTACAGATATAATTTCTTCGGTCTCGGCCTTCTTTATTTTTCCTCTCCCTGCCGGAGAAAGAGCGTATCGGGCGTTATAGAAACCAGCTCGGCTTGTTCGCCCAGCTGGTTCCTTATTTTTTCCTGATGAGCCTCGTTTTGCAGGTTATAGATGTACATACTGCCCATGCGTCTGAACGAATTGACGTCGACGTTAATAAGCGATTCCCTGAACCCCAGCTTGTAGGCAAAGAGGTTGTAACCGGAGGTGGTAAGGGTTAAACTGATAAGGCCTGCCGGGGGAACATATTTAGGATCGTGCGGCAGATGCGAGTACTGCACCTGAAAAGATACCGCATCGGTGTATTTTTTCGACAAAGCTTTCATGAACCACAAAAATGCGGAGATAAGCAGACAGGCCAAAAAGGTTACCAGCTTCTGATTTATCTTCTGACCCTTTTTGGCGTGAACCGGATGGCGTGCGGTTTTGAGCAGGTCAGTCTTCATATATCGGCTCTGCGCTATGGTGAATAAGCAGCAGGCTATTTTTCCTTTTTATATGCCGCAATGGTGCTCTCGAGCGATACGGCGGATTTCTCAATCCGGAGTTTCATTCCGCCTTCCACCTCTATGACAAACGTTTTATCGTTTATTTCAACTATTTTACCGTGCACGCCTCCTATGGTTACCACCTTATCTCCCTTTTGAATGGATTCTTTGAATTTTGCCTGTTCCTTCTGCTTCTTCATCTGGGGGCGTATCATAAAGAAGTAGAATACGAAAATGAGCAGCAGGATGAATATAAAAGAGAAGTATGGGCTCTGTCCCTGTCCTCCCTGTGGTCCCATCATGAGAACTGTGTAACTTGTTGTATGCATAATTTATTGGTATTTGGGTATTTGAATGTTAGCCGTGAATGTTAAAATTTTTGTGCTGGGCTGGCAATTGGTTACTACCGTTACCGATTTAAGCACTTTACCTTGCTTCCCTTCGCTATCGAAGGTTACGTCAATGGTGCCGGTATCTCCCGCGTGAATGGTTCCTTTGGGGTAGTGAGGTACAGTGCAGCCGCAGCTACCTACGGCGCTGGCTATTACCAGATCGGCATTGCCTGTGTTTTTAAAGCTGTAGGTCCACGATACCTTTTCGCCCTGTTTCATGTCGCCGCACTGGTGGGAGGTGTCGTCGAACACCATTACGGGGAGCTTGCCTTTGGAACTGCCTTCGCCGGAATCCGGTATGTTCACAATGCCGGTGGAGATTCCTGTTTTATCCTGTGAGCTTTGGCATCCGCTCCATATTACTGTTGCAAGAAAGGACGAAAAACAAAAGAAAACCAATGCTGACTTTTTCATTTTACTTTTTTTTCGCTGCAAAATTAGGAAATAATACAAACCACAGGTCAGAAACAAATGATGTGCCTTTAGCCAGCAGATATTAAAACCGCACACCCTGATACCCCTGCGGGGGCTTTGCGGGTATTTTCACACGCCTGCCTTTGGGCGCTCCCCAGTTGCTGTAAGCAGCACTCATGCAGCCGGAGAGAAAGGAGCAGGGAAGCATTATCGCCAATAAAAGGACCTTGGTTTTCACTTTTTGTGTTCTCTTAAATAAGACGTAAGAGCTATTTTATTACCTCAACTTTTTTAACCAATGTTGAACCATCAGACAGTTCAAACTGAAGGAAATAGATTCCCTGCGCAACGCCGGTAACAGGTATTTCCGTGCTTTGCAGTACAACAGAGCGGCTTTGCCAAACTAAAGCGCCCAGGGTATTGTATAAGCTCATCATCTCTATTTCACCTGTGCCCTGATTTTGCACTACCAGCCTGTCGCTGCACGGGTTAGGATAAATGCTTATCCCACTGTTATCTGCTATTTCCTTTATACCTGCAACACCGGTATATTCAGCGATATTATTCTCAGGTTTGCCGCCGGCTGTATCGAACTGCCCGCCCGCATATAGTGCGCCGTTATATACTGCCAAAGAGAATACACCAACTGTATCGTGATGTCCGAGTACCCCTCCCCATATTTTATACCATTTGGAACCGTCCCAAGCGGCAATATTATTTTCAGGCAATCCGCCTGTATCATTAAATGTTCCTCCAACGTACAAATAGCCATCATAAACAGCAAAACATCCAGCGCCTATACCTGAAAAATCATTTACACCTGAACCCAACGGCGCCCATGAAGAACCGTTCCATTGAGCAATATTATTAGCCTGCTTGCCTCCGGCGCTGTCAAAATAACCAAGTATATTAAGATTACTATTACCCGTTGTGCGGTTTAAATGTTGATAAAATTATTGATACGAAATGTAAAGTTGTGTATATATTATTGATATTCAATTTTTTAGTAAAATATTATTGCCGCATAATTTTTCACAATATGCACAACTTAAAAGCGAATTACGACATGCGTATTAATGAGAAGCTATCTGCAAG
>VFSW01001062.1_pt1 | contig 41035 bp, 50 predicted proteins | sample 5358111 | NCBI WGS metagenome assembly VFSW01 (sample SAMN11554181, study PRJNA540505) | mine drainage metagenome | isolation source: sediment from site ElyBrook_90M | place: USA: Ely Copper Mine, Vershire, VT | collected 2017
CGACGACTGTTCCGGCCTCCACGACCACGACCTCCACTACTACTACTACTACTACGACGACGACCACGACCACGACGACTATTCCGGCCACCACGACCACGGTGCCCAGTCCGTCGATCAGTTTTCCTACGTCATCTCATCCGTACTACGCTGGCCACAATCGCGGCCGAGAGACGTTGACCATTACCGGCACGAATCTCGACGGCGCATCGGTGTCGGTCAATGGCGCATTCTCTGGGGCCTCAGTCGTGTCAAACACCCAAACGGCGATCACGATCACCTTGACCGGTTCTAGGGGGAACCACGCCAGGGGCAACCTCACGGTTACGACCGCTGGTGGCAGCACGACGACGACCAACAGCCTCGTCAACGGCGGAAACTACAACGGTTGATGGTCACGTCATCGTCCGACACGAAGTGACGTGCGAGTGCGAGTGTGCGCATTGTCGATGCAGAGTCGAGCGTCGACCATCACGCGTCCTACGAAGAGGGGAATTCTCGAATTGTATGCTCAGGCGATGAACCCGAGTGACCCCGAACACCAAGCGGGTGTGACCAGTCCCGAGCCTCGGGCGCGCGCTCAATGGGGAAGCCTCTCGCGTGAACAGATCGTTGCCACGGCGATTGCCGCCATTGAATTGGGTCACTACGAATCGATGACGATTCGAAGCCTTGCCAGTGAATTGGGAGTCGCCCCCATGACGTTGTATCGCCACATTCGCGACCGAGACGACCTTCTCGATGAAGTGGCCAATCAACTCCTGGAGAAGAGTTGGCGGCCCGCCGAGGTGCACGAAACCTGGCAGGAGTGGATCAGCGAGGCGGCAATGCGATTGCGCAATCTCCTCGTCGCCCAACCCGCAGTGCTCCACGTCTACTTGAGTCATCCTGTCGCGACGCCGTCCGCAGTGGAACGGATGGAGTCCATGCTGAAAGTGCTTCGTGCGGCCGGTCTTAACGAGCTCTCCGCTGGAGCGCTCTACGCCACCCTTCATACGTACACGATCGGCTTCGCGGCGCTCGAAGCGTCTCGCGCTACGTGGAAATCTACGAACGACACCGGCGATGCACTGATGAGTCAGTTAGCCGCATTCACGACGACGAATCAATTCGTCGCCGGCCTGGATCTTCTGCTTCGCGGTGTGGAAGCCGGGACGCCGAAGGAGTAGTCGCCTCCGAGCAACGTGAAGTGAACCTTTGAATCCCGGATGATTCATTAGTTAGTATGTGCAATAATTAGACTATGAACCTTTCCGAGGATTCCCTAAAGGGGGACGGCGACCCGGTCATCGACGCGGTGCTGCTGGCCAGCAGGGCGCTCGTCGCGGTGGCCGCGCGGTCGCTCGCCGACGTGGGCGAGGAAGTCACGCTGGCTCAATATCGAACGCTCGTGGTCCTGGCATCACAAGGACCGCAAAGTTTGGCCGGATTGGCCGACGCCGTCGGGGTGACACCGGCGACGGCCACTCGCATGTGCGATCGACTGGTCAAGAAGAAACTTGTCGTACGAAAGACCGAGCTCGAGGACCGTCGACAGGTGCGTGTCGCCATGACCGTACGGGGCCGAAAGCTGGTGCGGTCCGTGAGCGAGCGCAGGCGACGTGAGATTCGAAACATCCTCGCCGACATTCCACGCGCAGAACAGGACTCGCTCGTCCTCGCACTCCGTCAGTTTACGAGCGCCGCCGGTGAAGTCCCGGATCAGGACTGGTCCACGGGCTGGGACCTCTAGTCCATGTCAAGTACGACCCTCGCCTACGCGCGTCTGAAGCGTCGAGCACGGTCGACCCAGGCGAAGGCTTCGACCTGGCTCGGCGCGACGACCTACACGAAGAAGTGGCTGCTCCTGGGCGTGATCATCGGCGTCGTCGCCGGCCTCGGCGCGGTCGTCTTCTACGACGCGCTGCGCTTTGCGAATTACGTTCTGCTGCAGGTCATCGCGGGCTACAAGGTCCCGTCACCATCGGGCGAGGGCATGGGTCTCGGATCCTCGCACTTCGCTCGGCCCTGGGCCATTCCCTTGGTCGCCTGCGGTGGCGCGCTGCTCGGGGCGATCCTGGTCTTTGGACTCGCGCCCGACGCCGAGGGACACGGCACCGACGCCGCCATCGCGGCCGTGCATCACAATCCGCGCGGCATCCGCTTGAGGACCGTGTTCGTGAAGATCGTCGCGTCAGCGCTCACCATTGGCTCCGGTGGATCGGGCGGTCGCGAAGGTCCGACGGGACAGATCAGTGCCGGCTTCGGATCGTTCCTCGCACGATTCTTCGACCTCAGCCCATCAGACGCGCGCATCGTGGTGGCGAGCGGCATTGGTTCGGGCATTGGTTCGATCTTCGGCGCGCCGCTCGGTGGCGCCGTCTTGGCGACCGAGATCATGTACCGCGATGACTTCGAGGTCGAAGCCCTCCTACCCTCCTTCATCGCCTCGATCGTGGGTTACTCGGTGTGGGGCTCGATCGAAGGATTTGGACCCCTCTTTGGGTTCGTCGGCAACTACCGACTCTCCGACGCCGCACAGTTGGGGTGGTTCGGCGTCATTGGTGTGCTCGGTGGTCTGATTGGCCTCTTGTACGCGAAAGGCTTCTACGCCTTCGTCGCGTTCTTCGCTCGTCTGGCGATGTCGCGGTGGCTGCGACCGGCAATTGGTGGCTTGGTCGTCGGATGCATAGGTCTGGCGATACCAGAAGTCTTGGGTACTGGCTACGGATGGATCCAACAGAGCCTTGGGCCACAACTCCTGCACATCCCCCTTTGGATCGTGCTCGTCCTCCCCTTCGCGCGCATTGCCACGACCGGTCTCTCGATCGGTTCGGGAGGTTCGGGCGGAATCTTCGGACCGGGCATGGTCATCGGAGCCTTCGTGGGCGGCGCCTTTTGGCGGCTCATGGAACCGCTTGTCCCGAGCCTGGGCCACGATCCCGCGCCCTACGTCATCGTGGGCATGATGGCGTGTTTCGGCAGCATCTCTCGCGCGCCCTTGGCCGTCATGTTGATGGTGGCCGAAATGACGGGCACGCTCTCGCTGATGGTGCCCGCCATGGTGGCGGTGGGCCTCGCGACGCTCGTCGTTCGACGTGGCGATGACACGATCTATAGGAGTCAACCACGCAACCGAGCCGAGTCGCCCGCCCATCGAATATTCACCGGCTTGCCGATCCTCGACACGGTTCGCGCGTCCGACGCAATGACCGAGCCACGATGCGTACTCGTCGAGACGGCCACCCTCGCCGACGCTCAACACAGGTTCACCGACGTCGGCGTCTTAGCCGCGCCGGTGATCGACGTGGAGGGGCGTTACGTCGGCGTGATCACAGAAAAACAGATCGATACGTCGAAGGCACGTGCCGAGGACACCGCCGTGGGAACGGTGATCGACTCCACGTTCGCTCCCGTCCACAGCGCCGTGACGTTGAACGTCGTGCTCGAGACGCTCACCACGACGCCGCAATCGTGGGCCGCGGTCGTGGACGACGATCGTCGAATCGTGGGCACGATTTCAATATCGGACATCGTCCGCAGTTACCGCAAACAGGTGCTCGTGAGTCTTCGTCGTGCCGCCGAGCTCGGCGGGATGAGTGGGATCACCGAAATCGTCCTCGGAGCTGGTTCGTCACTCGTCGGGAAGTCATTGCGCGATTCAGTACTCGCGCGAGGTGTCTTGATCACGACGATCGAGCGAGGGCGACAGGTCATCACGCCGACCGGTGACATTGTGCTCCAAGGCGGCGATCGACTTATGGTGCTCGGGTCGCCGGCTGAGCTCAGTGAGCTCAGCCGCATGGCCTCGTGGGAGCCACCGCCTGGCGACTGACAACACCTCGCGGTGCGTTCGCCCGACACGGAGACATCCGCCACGACGCGTCAGTACTGCCTGTTCAGCACATCGCCCCCGGTCGAAACGACCGGGGGCGATGCACGTCGCACGCGGGGTGGATTAGCTGACCGCGATGCCTTCGTAGGGCTTGGGCATGTTCCAGATCGTCTCGAGTGGCGTCAACGTGCCGTTGGCGTTCACGCCAAAGGCGTCAAGCGCGCCAGCGCCGCCGCTCTCCACGTAGAGGAACTGGCCGTCAGGGGACGCGGCCGAGTCGGTGGTTCCTGGGTGCGTCGCCGCCGCGGTGGCGTTCAACAGTGACGGTGCACCGGTGCCGTCCTCGCCGAAGGAGCTCACCGTGGCACTGCCCGCGTTGGAGCCGAAGTAGTAACCCTGGGCGCCCGCGATCCAGCACAGTGCCTTGCTCCCATCACTGACCGTGCCAATCGGTGTTAGCGAACCATTGGCGTTGATCGCGTACGTGCTCAGCGAGCTGTTCGATGCTTCGACGGCCACGAGTCGTCCGTGCGAGTCGAACGTGAACGCGAAGGGCACCGCGTTGGTCGCTGACGTCACGGTCGCGGTCGCGGACAGCGAGCCGTTGAAGCCGACGTTGAAGACCTCGTAGGAACTGGTCGAGGCCTTGGTCGTGACCACGAGGAACTGACCGTTGGGGCTGTAGCCGACCTCACCAGCTCCGGCCAAGAAGTTTGGCGGCGTCGTGTTGGTCAGTCCGAGCGAACGGGTCTGACCAGTCGCCACGAGACGGCCCCACTGCAACTGATACTCGGTCACCGATCCGGTGCCACCGGCGTTGAGGACTGCCACCAGGTTGTTGTGGACCGAAATCGAGACAGGGAAGTCGCCGTTCGTGGGAACCTGCTGGATGAGGCGCAAATACGGACCGAAGACGGCGAAGACTGACACAGTGTCGCTTCCCGCGTTCACCGCGAGCAATTCGTTGCCGTTGTCGGTCAGCGCCAAACCGCCCTGACTCGCGAGCGGGTCAGCGGCCGATCCCGCCGCGACGGCTCCGGAGCCGCCGGTGGCGTACGTCGCGACGGACGAGAGAGTGCCGTCAGTGCCACGCGTGTAACTCAACACGGAGTTGCCGCTGGAGGCGTCGGTCTCGACGAAGAGCGCGTGACCAGTCGGCTCGAGATCCCTGGCCGAAGTCGCTCCCGCGAATGACGTCGTGGCGATGACGCCGACGCCGAGTGTCAGGCTCGCCGCCACGAGCGCTCGTAGTGGGCGGTGAATTTTCATGTGATCTCCTTGGTTGTGGCGAAGGTGCCGATGGAACAGTCCGTCGGACCCTCGATGCGTTACAGAGTTTTTCTTCGCGGTACTCTTTGCTTCGTGGATGACGCCGACCTCTTGCAACGAATGCTCGGCGGCGACGAAGCGGCGTTCAGCGAACTCGTTCGGCGCTACCATTCGACGCTCGTCAAGGTCGCCGGTTACTACGTGAAGAGCCACGCTTCGTCCGAAGACGTCGCTCAAGACACGTGGATCGCGGTCATCCGTGGGGCGGAGAAGTTCGAAGGACGAAGTTCCTTCAAGACGTGGCTGCTTCGCATTTGTATCAATAGAGCGCGAACGCTCGGTGTGAAGGAACATCGGACGGTGCCGACCGATCCCAACGAGTCCGGTCCCACGGTGCCCGCTTCGCGATTCGACCACGGCGGCATGTGGAGTGACCCGCCGGTCCCCTTCACCGAATCCGTCGACTCGCGCCTCGACAACAGTGTTCTCGTCGACAACGTGCGCTCGGCCATCGCGTCCCTCGGCGAGCCGCAACTGTCGGTCGTAACGCTTCGCGACGTCGAGGGACTATCTACTGAGGAGGTGGCCACGCTACTTGGACTAAGCGAAGCGAACGTGCGGGTGATCTTGCACCGAGGCCGAGCAAAGGTCCGAGGACAGGTTGAGACGGCCATGAAGGGGACGAAGATATGAGGTTGCTGCCATCGCCGCTCGTGTGCCGCGAAGCCGTTGAGCTCGTCAGCGACTACTTGGACGGCAACCTCTCTCGACGCGATCGTCGACGTCTCGAAAAGCACCTGGCTGCCTGCGACGCCTGTCAGGCGTACTTGGCGCAGGTTCGTGCGACCGTGAGCGCCAGTGGACGCGTTGGTCCCGACGACCTTCCCGCGGAGGTCGTGGAGGGTCTCGTCAATCTCTTTCGCCAGTACCGCTCCGACAACTGAAAGGTCATCTCCATGACGACATCGCCGACTACTGCCGCACCCATCACGGTTTACGGCGCGAGTTGGTGTCCCGACTGTCGACGCGCAAAACAGTTCCTCGCATCGCACCGAATTCCTTACGAGTGGATCGACCTCGAGGAGTATCCCGAGAAGGCGGCCGAAGTCGAGGCGCGCAATGACGGCAAACGCATCATCCCCACCATCGTCTTCGAGGATGGCTCCTTCTTGGCGGAGCCGTCGAACGATGAGTTGGCCGATCGCATCGGACTCTCGCGCGTCGCGTCGAGTCGCGAGTACGACATCGTGATCATCGGTGGTGGTCCGACGGGGCTCACCACGTCCATCTACGGCGCACGTGAGAACGCGAAGGTGCTCATCGTGGAGAAGTCCGCGCCCGGCGGTCAGGCGGGGGTCACCGAACGGTTCGACAACTACCCGGGCTTCCCCGACGGCGTCGGCGGTGCGGAGTTGGCCGAGCGCATGACCCAGCAAGCGCAGCGCTACGGCGTCGAGATCCTTCAGGCCGTGGGCGCGACGTCCATCGTCCGCGAGGGTCCCATGTTGCGGGTGAACCTCTCGACGCACGACGAGGTCTACGCGCCGGTGGTCCTGATTGCGTCGGGCTCGACCTATCGACGCACGGACGCGGATGGTGAAGCGGACCTCATTGGTGCCGGCATCCATTTCTGCGCGACGTGTGACGGTCCGTTCTACCGGGGGGCGAGTGACTTGACCGTGGTGGGCGGAGGCAACAGCGGTCTCGAGGAGGGCCTCTTCCTCACCCAGTTCGCTCAACACGTGACGGTGATGCAGGGGATGGCCCAATTGACCGCGAACAAGTTATTGCAGGACAAAGTCCTCAATCACCCCAAGATGTCAGTCATGGTCAATACGAAGATCAAGTCGTTCAACGCGAACTCCGCCGGCAAACTGTCGTCGATCACGGTCGACCACGATGGCACGATCGAGACGCACGACACGGCCGGCGCATTCATCTTCATTGGACTCGATCCCAACACGAGCTTTCTCGATGGCGCGCTCGAAGTTGACGGGCGTGGATTCATCGTCACCGATCCGATGTTCCGCACCAATGTCGATGGCATCTTCGCCGCCGGCGACGTGCGCTCCGGATCGACGAAGCAGATCGCCTCAGCGGTCGGTGAGGGCGCTGCAGTCGCCATACAGATTCGCTACTACCTCGACGCTCTGTCAGAACTCGTCTAACACGAAATCGATATTTCATCTAGTCGACGTCTGACGATGGCGTCCGCGCCGTCGCTTTGAAAGCGATTCGCTACGAGACGTCAACCAACGAACATATTTGTGACCTGGGACGGGGAAAGAGGCACTTCGCACGAGCCTCGAGGAGTAACGCTGATCGGCGACGTTTAGCGTGGTGGCAGCACGCACATTGACAGTGGCGACGGAGCCAACCCTTCGACGTCGACATCACCAACAACTTGCCGAACGGAGTGTTGTACATGAACGGGGAGCGTTTCGACACGTCGGGCCTCGGAGAGTTCTTTTGGACGTCTACCGATCTCATGTCGATCCTCGACGGTGATGGCACCTGGAAGATCGTTAACTCTGCGTGGCCCAATTCGATGGGTTGGACGTTGGAAGACCTGCAGAGCGGGCCCTTCATCGACCTGATCCACCCCGACGACGTCGACGCGACGCTTCGTGAGTTCGAGCGTCTCGTTTCGCTACCCGACGCGACACTCGTCGAGTTCCGCAATCGACAGCGACGCCGCGACGGTGAGTACCGCTGGATCGAGTGGAGCTGCCAGGGCCGTGACGGCAAGGTGTTCTCGGCCGGACGCGACATCACGTCCCAGGTGGAGAATCAAAATGCGCTGGCGGACAGCCTTGAAACCAAACGCGCGATACTCGACGCGGTGGTCGACTCGATCATCACGGTAGACGGCAACTTTCGCGTGCTGGACGTGAGCCCGGGCACCGACCGAATCTACGGCGTCTCAACGGTGGATCGGGTCGGACGCAACTCGCTCACCATCGTGTACCCCGACGATCGCATCCACGTCGCTTCGGAGTTGCACCGTCTCTTCAAGGGTGGCGACGGTGACCTCACGAGTTACCGCTTCCGGGCGCAACACGTCGACGGACGCATGTTGACGATCGAAACCAGGGGTCGACTGATCCGTGATGCGAACGGCGACGTGCCGCGCGCCGTACTGGTCTCTCGCGACGTCACGGAGTCGGTGGCCGACGAAACCAGACTGAAGGAGGCGAAGGAGGCGGCCGAGCGAGCGAACCGCGCGAAGAGCGAGTTCATGTCGCGCATGAGCCACGAACTTCGAACGCCGCTCAACTCGGTGCTCGGCTTCGCACAGATCCTGGAGATGGAGCTCGACTCCGCCGACGCGCTCGAGATGGTCGGCTATATCCATAACTCCGGCAAGTACCTCCTCGAATTGATCAACGAAGTCCTCGACATCTCGCGCATCGAAGCGGGACACATCAGCGTCATGATCGAGCCAGTCGCGCTCAAGGAACTGGAGCACGAGTGTCTCGAGTTGGTGACACCCCAGGCCAATGAACTCGGTATCACGATCCACACCGGATCGACGTCTGACGTCCAGGTACTGGCCGACCAGCAGCGGCTCAAGCAAGTGCTGCTGAACCTGTTGTCCAATGCGATCAAGTACAACCGTCCACACGGGACCGTGACGCTCGACTGTACCCTGAAGGCCGGGAAGGTCCGCCTTTCGGTCACCGATACCGGTCCGGGTATCAATCCTGAACTCCGCGATCGACTCTTCACGCCGTTCGACCGCCTCGATGCCGAATCATCGGGCATCGAAGGGACCGGACTGGGCCTCGCACTCTCGAAGGGTCTCACTGAGGCGATCGGTGGCACCTTGGGCGTCGACAGCGTCGTCGGACAGGGTTCGACATTCTGGATCGAACTCCCGGTCGCCGAACAGACCAAGGTGCTTTCGTCGCGAGCAAGGCCATCACTGGTGCGCCAGGCGTCATCGACCCCCACGATCACCGTCCTCTACATCGAGGACGACGTCGCCAACGTGCAACTCGTCGAACGACTCCTGCTCCAACGCCCGTCGATCCGACTCATCACCGCGTTACAGGGCGTGCTCGGCATCGAACTGGCACAGCAGTATGAGCCGTCGCTGATCCTCCTCGACGTGCACCTCACCGACATACACGGCTACGACGTGCTCGAGCGCCTGCGCGGCGACTCGCGAACGATCGACATCCCCGTGGTCGTGCTCTCCGCCGACGCCACCACGGGGCAACAGCGCCGATTCAAGAATGCGGGCGTCGGTGACTACCTCTCAAAGCCGCTCGACCTTCAACACCTGCTCGACGTCATCGACCGACACCTCTTCATCGCCGGCTTCCCGCTCCCGTTCGCGCAGCCGGAACTCGAAACCGTCACGACTTCCTAGCCGCTCGAGACCTGTCGGTCACTCGGATGAGATACGTGAACGGATGTCCTCGATCCACGTCGCGGCGGCCCGTCGCGCGGCGGCGACCTCTTCGCGACGGTCGGTTGCGTCGACACCGGTCACCGGATACGAACCGAGGAACTTGACCCGAGCCAGGTGTGCTTGAAGATCGGCGAGACAGTCCGCGACGACGTCGTCGGCGACGTGTCCCTCAAATTCGATGACGAAGCAGTAGTCGCCGAGTCCCCGTTTCGTCGGTCGGCTCTCGAGCTTCGTGAGGTTGATATCACGAGCGGCGAAGCGGCCAAGGATCCCGTAGAGCGAACCGGGACGGTCGGCGTCCTGGAAACAGACGATCGTCGTGCGGTCATGACCCGTCGGCGCAGCCACGGCGTCACGACCTACGAGCACGAATCGCGTCGCGTTGTCGCGATGATCCTCGATGTCGGTCGCGAGTGCGACCAATCCGAAGAGTTCGCCGGCGAGGGTGGACGCGACGGCGGCCAACGGCTCGTGCGATGCCGCGACCTCCCTCGCGGCCTGGCTCGTCGACGTCGTCTGCTCGGTGGTGACGTTGAGTCCGTGCAGGAACGTACGACACTGTGCGAGCGCGTGTACGTAACTTCGCACGTGTGTGACCTGTTCGAGCGAGACGCCCGGTCGTGCGAACAGGTGCAACCTAATCGGAAGCACAATCTCTCGTACGATCACCAACTCGTGGTCAAAGACCAGACCATCGATCGTGGCCGACACGGTGCCCTCGATGGCGTTCTCCAGCGGCACGAGCCCCAGGTCGAGTGTCGACGCCCCCACCGACTCGAGTACCTCGGCAATCGAGTCACAGGCGACGCTACGTGCGCCTTCCAGTGTGGATACGGCCTCGTGCGAGAACGAGCCTTCCGGCCCGAGATAGCCGATTCGCGCGATTCCCATCAAGAAATTCTAGTTGCGTCGCTGCCCGTGACGAATTTGCCGAGCCGGCCAAGGTCGTTTGAGTGCGTACGATAGACGGGGGACAAAATCGAAAGGCGTGCAATGGGGCACCAGATGTTTGAGTACAACGCCGAATTGGCGAACGAGGTCTTTGACTACTGCCGAGACCGCCTTTCGATGGATCCAGTGCCGTTGGACTTCGGCAGCTTGCACGCGATGCCGCCCGGGGACATGAAGGGGTTCATCCGTCCCGAGGGGCATAGCGCTGCGGAAATCCTCTCCTTCTTCAAGGACGAACTGGCACCCGCGGTCGTCTCGATCGATTCACCTGGATTCCTGGCCTTCATCCCGAACGCACCGACGAAGAACTCCTTGCTCTTCGACATGGTGGTCGCCTGTTCGGGCCTCAATGGCACGAGTTGGCTCGAGTCGAGCGGCGTCGTCATGGCCGAGAATCTCGCGCTCGAGTACATCGCGGAACTGGCCGGAATGCCCGACGGCTCAGGCGGCGCGTTCGTCTCGGGGGGATCGCTCGGCAATCTCTCCAGCTTGACCGTCGGTCGCGACGTCGGACGGGCCAAGCATCCCGAACTGGCACCGCACGAAGTTCGATACGCGATCTCCTCGGACGCGCACTCGAGCATCGGAAAGGCGTTACACGTGCTCGGCATCGAACCCCTCGTCGTCACCACCGATGACCACCGGTTCACCCGGGAGAGTCTCGAAGTGGCGATGGCGAATGATGCCAATCCGACCAGCGTGATCGGAATCGTGGCCACGTCGGGCACGACGAACGCCGGTATCGTCGACGACCTCGAAGGCCTCGGCAGCTACGCGCGAGAACACGATCTCTGGTTCCACGTCGACGGCGCCTACGGAGGTGCCGCGCTCTTTTCGCCGAGCGAGCGCCATCTGCTCGGCGGACTTCGCCACGCCGATAGCTTCATCGTCGACCCCCACAAGTGGCTCTTCGGGCCGCTCGACTGTTGCGCCTTGCTCTACCGCAATCCGACCGTGGCACGCAAGGTCCTCGCCCAACAGGCCGGCTACCTCGACATCCTGCATTCGAGCGACGACGAACACTATGAGTGGAATCCCTCGGACTTCGCCATTCATCTCTCGCGTCGCGCTCGCGGCCTCCCGTTCTGGTTCTCACTCGTGACCAACGGCACCGAACTCTATGAGACCGCAGTGCAGAGCGCCGTGGACCTCGCACACCGCACGGCGAAGAAGATCGACGAGATGGATCACGTCGAGATGGTGCGACCGGTCAGTCTCTCCATCGTGTTGTTCCGTCGGAAGGGCTGGACCACCGAGCAGTACACGCAGTGGAGCCATCAGTTGCTCCGCGATCAGGTCGCCTTCGTGACGCCTACCAAGTGGGAAGGCGAGACCGTGGGACGACTGGCCTTCCTACATCCCGATACGACCGACGAACTGGTCGATCAGATCCTCGAGTCGATGCGCGATTAGCGACCCTTGAGCAACGGTTCGCGGGGGTCTCGAGTCGTCTCGCCCCGTTCGCCCTTGCGACGCCACGCCACGCCACCGAGTGCTTCGAGCACGATGCGATTGCCAAGGTAGGCGGTGATCTCGGCCGAGTCATACGGCGGCGAGACCTCCACGACGTCAACGCCACCGAGGGGCGCCTCCATCGCGATGCGACGGACCGCGTCGAGGAGTTGACGACTCGTGAGCCCCCCTGGTTCGGGTGTACCCGTGCCGGGCGCGGAGCCCGGATCGACGACGTCGACGTCGACCGAGAGGAAGACGGCGTCGCAGTCGGACATCGCCAACGTAATGGCCTCATCCAGCACCGCATCCATCCCTCGCGTCACGATCTCGGTCATCTCGAACGAACGCATGCCCTGCGCCGCCATCCAGTCGAGTGTCGCAGGTTCGGGCCAGTACCCTCGAAGTCCGATCTGAAGGAATCGGTCACCACGACACGCTCCGGACTCAATGAGCCGGCGCATCGGCGTGCCGTGACCGTACAGGGATCCCATCTGGGAGTCGCCCGTGTCGGCGTGTGCATCGAAGTGGATGACCGACACTCGTCCCCATCCGACGTGGTGCGCGACGCCGGTGACGTCGGGCAATGCGATCGTGTGATCGCCACCGAGGACTATCGGAATGACGCCGGCACTGGCGACCGCGCGCACGCGCTCTTCGAGCCGTCGTATGGACAACTCGGTGTCGCCCGACGGCATCTCGACGTCACCCAGGTCGACCACCCCGAGTTCGATCAACGGGTCGACGCCCAGCGAAAGACTCGGTCGCATGCCGTCGTGAGGGAGATAGTCGGTGACACGGATGGCCTGTGGTCCGAATCGACAACCCGGTCGGTGCGACGTCCCCCCGTCGAATGGTGCGCCGATGATCGCCGCGGCGCCATGGGACCACTCGCTCGCGACGTCGGGGTCGGCGCTCGGCACGCCGAGGAACGTCGAGTCAGCCCCGTAGAGGTTTCCTATGCGCACGGTGCCGTCGCGAGAACGCGAAAAGGTCGACTCACGCGAGCGCTCGCTTTACATCGGCGCTCAACTCGTCCATGTGATTCGCGATGAGTGACAGGTGACCCTCGTCGGGAAAGTGATGCTCGCTCGATGTGGCGATGGTCTTCAACAACCACTTGGCGTGCGTTGGTGGCACCATCAGGTCGTGGTCGCCGTACCACACCGCGACGGGAACGGTGATGGCGCCAGGCTCGAAGCCCCAGTCACTAATGATCGCGCGGTCATCGTCGTAAAAACCTCGCCAACCGTTCGCAAAGCCTTGACGCAAGGAGTCAACGAAGAGTTCGCGCGGAGCCACCGGCGTCAAGGCATCCTTGTCAGGATCGGACAACAGACCGCCGAACAGATCGATCACGTTGTCCACAGTCGCTTCGCCCAGCGCGGTCCCGATCATCTCCATGTGTGCCTCGTAGTCGGGGCCACCCTTCACCGCCAGTTCCATCTCCTGGACGTTCTCTGGTCCCATGCCTTCGGTCCAATCGAAATCAGCCGTGAAGGGGGCCACGCCCGCGAGTGACCACGCACCGATGCAACGTGGTGCATCGAGCGCCGCGCACGCGAGCGCATGTGGTCCCCCGCCGGACCAACCGACCACGGCGTAACGGTCCACGGCGAGGGCGTCGAGCACGGTCCTCGTGTCGGGCACCGCGGCCGCGACGTCGCGACCCTCCTGGCGCGTCGAGGCACCGTACCCCGCGCGCGACATCGTGACGAGGAAGAGATTTCCCTTGAGAGCGACGTCCTCGAGGGTGCGAACCAACGACGCCGAACCCGGGGTACCGTGATGAAAGAAGACCGCCGGGTTTGAGGGGTCGCCAATCGTCGCGACGTCGAGCACTCGCCCATCGGGGCACCCGACTTGTCGTTCCTTGTAGGTCATAGCCACCAATCCCTCTCGACTCCCTACCCTACGCTGGAGCCGTGCGTCGGGCCCGAACGATCTCCATCTCTCGTTTCATTCCGGCGCCGCCGGACAAGATCTTCGAACTCCTGGCCGACGCGCGAAAGCACCCGCTCTTCGACGGCTCGGGTACGGTCACTGAGGTCAAGGACGCCCCGGAGCGACTCGCGCTGGGCGCGACGTTCTTAATGGGCATGAAGATGAAGTTCGGCTACATCACTCGCAATCGGGTCGTGGTCTTCGAGGAGAGTCGCGCAATTGCCTGGCACCATTTCGCGCGCTTCATCTGGCGATACGACCTCGAGCCCGTCGAGGGAGGGACCAGGGTCACCGAAACGTTCGACTACGACCGCCCTTGGGGATTTGTCATTGAACCGTTCCATTTCCCCGAACACAACCGCGCGGCCATGGAGGAGACGCTGGCGCGACTTGAGGCCATCGTCACGGAGTGATCGGCACTCCGGCTCCGACGTTGAGCAGTTCGACCCACGTCTGACCGGGTGTCAGCAGGGCGGGCTCTCCATTCGCCAACGAGTACGTGACGACGTCGCCCTTGGACGCACCGCGCGACCACGTTCCCAACGTCTCCTTGCCATCGGAGAAGAATGCCGCCTTCCCCGAACCTTGCAGGTCGGCGTAGGAGGCCTCGGTACCGATGCCGTTGACGTAGTTCACCCACATCACGACGACGTTCTTCGGCGATTCGCGAACGCCAGTTCCCGTCACGTCGGACTTTCCAAAGAGCGTGCGGTCCCACGATGACGTCGCGCTGTCCCAGGTCCAGGTCACCCCATAGATGCTCGGGAAGAGAACTTGAAAGCTCGCGACGGGCCGGCCACGGAACGTCTGACCCTTGGCCAGGTACGCGAACAACTTCGGGGGCGGGACGGGTGTTCCGCCGAACGCGAACAACTTCGGGGCGATCGCGAACAGGTTGTGCGGCGCATAGAGCTGAGGGTCGCGGAACATGGCGGCGCCCGCGCTGGACTCGTCGATGAGCTTTAGTCCCGGCACCGTGGAGATGCTCGCCACGGCGTAGGGGGCACCCCCGGAGTAGGCGAAGATCCCACCGAGTGGCCACACGACCTGCGTGTCGGTTGGGCGCACCGAACGCACCGGGCCGACCTTTACGGGCGCGTGCGAGTTGAAGATCGCGGCCAAGCGAGTGATGCCACCATTCACGATCTCCTCGTAGACGACGTCAGCTTGGGCGATGCCCCACTGGGGAAGTGCTTCGGGGGTGTTCTCGATTTTCACCGTGAGCGCCGGTCGGCGATTGGCCTGGCGCGTGGGGTCGGGCAGACCAGTCAGAGGCGACGTTGGGTACGTCGGGGCGGTGGTGGTGGTCGTACTGGTCGTCGTCGACGCGGTCGTTGAAGGACCCTTGAAGTGGATGACGGCGAAAATTCCCAGTGCGACGAGCACGACAACGAGAGTGGATACGTAGATTCTGGGCTTACTCATACGTCAAACTTACTGAACGCGGGCACACCTACTGGACAGGTTCAGCGAGCAACGACTTGAAGATCACGGTATGTGGCAATTGTGTCTCAGGGCTCAGGTGCTCAGAACCTTCTACTTTCAACCACCCGACACGCTCGTAAAATCCGAGCGCGCTGTCACGTCCGTTCGCCCACAACTGTTGGGCGCCAAGCGCACGTAGCTCGTCCTCCGCGACAGCCAACACGATCGCCCCGTAACCTCGACCCTGCACGTCAAAGTCCGTTGCCATGTAGCGCAGCTGATAGGTCCGAAGCGTCGGATTCATCGGCGGCGACGAAGGAAAGAACGAGGCACTGACGACGAGTCGCTCACCGAGAAGGCCGCCGAAATGAATCGCCGTCGGCTCATCGTCACGTGCATCAGGGTGGTAGAGGGCGACGTCATCGTTTCGAAGTACCCGTCGTCGCAGTTCATGCAGCGCGCCCGACGAAACCCGTTCGACATGGAATCGGTCAGCCAAGGCGCAAGACCATCGTTTCGAGCGTCAGGGATCGGTCGCGGTCCATTGGGATCGTCTCGCCAGTCGGTCGAAAGCCCAGTCGGGTGTAGAACGCACGCGCCCGCGCGACACTCGACGTCACGTGCAGGTACAGCTCGCCCGCCCTCTCGTCGCGTGCCCACTGGCACACGGTGGCGACCAGCTGGTCCGCGATGCCCCGACCGCGTTCCGATGGGGTCACGTACATGGCGTAGAGCCAACGGGTGCTGGGGTGTGCATCGTTGAGACCCCCCGACGCCATACCGACCACAGTCTCGTCACGGTACGCGAGATAGTACAGCCGGTTCGCGGCGGCGTTCTGCCACTGTGCGTCCGACCACGTACTGTTCTCCTTCCACGTCGAGCCGTACGCGTCAGGCGTGTCGGCCAGGGCTTCGAGTCGAATGGTCTTGAGCGCTCGCCAATCATCGCGGACGATGCGTCGGATGGTGATCGTCACCTCATCCATCATCGGACATCCGCGCCGCCACGTTGCGCTCGGACGCGTCGCCAACGGCGAAGTTTTCACGCACGGCCACGCGGTCGATCGTCGGGCGGTTTTGGGAGAGCTTGGCTTTACCGGTGATCTCGATGACGTCCAACTGAATGCCCACGATCGCCCTAAGTTGCGCGGACACGTAGGATTCGGGCGAGTCGTCGACAGTCCACGTCGGTGTTCGAGTTGCCTCGAACTGCTCGGTGACCAATCGCACCTGACGTCCGAGCCACTCGGGATCGTCATGAACTCGCACCGACGCGCGGACTTCGGCAGCGACGTAATTCCACGTCGGCACGACGCCGGGATTTTCGAAGCGACTGGGATAATTGGACGGTGAGACGTAGGCACTCGCGGTGAGAAACAGTCCAAGGACCTCATCCCCGTCTCGCAACGCACGCCACCAGGGATTTGCCTTTGCGACGTGGGTCACGATGGTCGTGCGATCTGCACTGATCACGACCGGCACGAAGACACTCTGTAGTCCTTCGGGGGTGTGAGCGACCAGCATTCCCGCACCCGCCTCGCGCACGATCGACCAGGCGGACTCCACGTCGACGGCGTGTTTCGCAGGTACGTACATCCCACCATTGTTTCACGAACGTTCCTGCGGAGTGATCGGCCTCCAGTGGTCACATGCGTGGCGACCATCGAGGTCTCCGACGTCGTAGCGTACGCTCCGGGCGCACACTCGTGCGCCGATACTGAGGTGCTCGGCGTTCGGCGATTCACGTACCTTCAGGATTGTTCACCACGTCGTCGTAACGAGGGAGTCTCGCGGAATAGATGCTGTAGCCGTCCACGTGGCGTACGCAGAGCGTGGCGATGCCCGTCGCGACCATCATCGGGATCATCAGCGAAAAGCCACTGTGGGTGAACTCGAGGACCAAAACAAGGCCTGCGAGTGGCGCCTGCATCGACGAACCGATCATCGCCGCTGCACCCACGAGTGCGAATGCGCCCAAGGGCGTGCCGGGCCACATATGAAGCCACACGGCGCCAAAGAATGCGCCAAAGAGCGCTCCCGTGGCGAGAAATGGCGTGAAGACCCCGCCCGCGGCACCGCTCCCGAGCATCAACGCGGTCACCAACGGCTTCAGGGCGAAAAGTGCGAAGAACAGCCCGATTCCTCCGAATCCTAGAAACGCGTCGTGCGCCATGTCCTTTCCATTGCCGAACAGTTGCGGATACCAGATGCCGATCACGCCGAGGATGCCAAAGGCGAGGGGCATCATCCAAAGGACGTTGGCTCCCTTCGCACGAAAGTGCGACGCGTACGCGATGAGTCGGATGTAGAGCAGGGCCAACGCACCGATCAGGACGCCCGCCACGATCGACCACACCATCACCGACGCACTGAACCGGTACTGGGGAATGTCGGTATAGGTCGCGGCACGGGGCAAGTAGAGCCACGCCACCGTCGTGGCGATCAACGACGTTGCGAGGGCCGGGAGTACGACCGGGAGCGCGAAGCTTCCGTAGAGCACCTCCGCGGTGAAGATCGCCACGCCGAGCGGAACGTTGTAGACACACGCCAAACCGGCGCCGCCGCCACAGGCGACCAGCAGCCGCTTTTGGGCCGAGCTCAGATTGAACCAGTGCGACGTGACGCTTCCCGATACGCCGCCCATCAACTTCGGCGCGGCCTCTCGACCAATTGACGCACCGAGCCCGATGACGACCTCGGAGACCAATGACGTGAGGAAACTGCGTCGCGGCGACAGTTCACCGTCGCTCTTCCAGACGGCATCGTCAATGTCGGAGTGTTCGTGTTGGAGATAGCGATCGATGAGATGCCACGAAACGGCCCCGATGACGCTCGCGATCACGAGCGCGTCAATGCGCCGGCCCGACGAGACCTGGGCGACGGCGTGCTCGAAACTCCCCGAGCGGTAGTGGTACGCCACGTGCTCCGCCTCGGTGAGCACCCACATCAAGAGGTCACCGAACAGGCCCGTCGCCACGCCAGTGAGTACGACCGCCAGCCAGAACCGCGGTGTCAGTGCCGCGTCGCCGTCCCCGGTGACGTTGGGCTGCTCCATCGCGCCGCGACCAGAGGGAACGCGACGTTTGAGCACTGGCTGAGGACTGCGAAGCCGCTCGCTCTTATCGTCGCGCTTATGTACCATTGACCTCTCGACAGCCTCTTCGCCCATGGTAACCCCCATCGATTTACAAGAAACTCTCTGGAAAAAGTGGCGGCCATGACGAGATTGCGACGACGAGCACGAGGCTCGAGGTCGTCAGTGTGTCGTCAACATCCAAGGCGGCGCACTGACCTCAATACGATCGAACGACGACGCGACCTTGGCGAACCGTTCATCTCCCGTCGCCCACGCTCGCCAGGCATTCGAGATCTCGTCTTGCGAACGCGCCACGAAGTTCCACCACATCAACAAACGCTCTGGGAACGGCACACCACCGAGCAACATCGCGCGGCTCCCCTGCGAACACGAGACACGACACTCGTCGACGCCACTCGCGATGTACGCGAGCTGTCCTGGACGAACCGCAGTCGACGCGACGTTGATTTCACCGCTAGCGACGATGAGGGCGTACTCAAAGGATGGATCGAGTCCAATGGTGGTCGCACCGCGCTGAAGGTCCAACTCCACGCCGACGAGATCGGTGTCGCGACGAGCGGGCGACTCGGCCCCGGCGAACGCACCAACCAACACGGTGGCGGTACCATGATCGAGTTCCGTGCGAGGAGGTTCGGCGAGGTGAGCGAACTCCGCCGACGATTCGCGGGTGGTCGATGGCTGCGCCACCCAGAGCTGGAGACCGTGAAGTTCTCCCGAGGTCCGCCCCGGGTTCTCTTCGGAATGTGCCACGCCGTGGCCCGACGTCATCAGATTCAGTTGGCCGGCTCGAATCAACTGCTCTGACCCGAGGCTGTCGCGGTGCACGAACTCCCCACTGAAGAGCCACGTGACCGTCTGCAGGCCAATATGCGGGTGCGGCGCGACGTCAACCGACCGATCGGGCGAAAGTGAGAGCGGTCCCATATGGTCCGCGAAGCACCAGGCTCCCACCGTGCGACGACCACGATTCGGGAGGGCTCGTCGAACGCTCAAGGGACCGACGGTTGCTTCGCGACTCTCGGTGACGACGACATCGTCAGCGATCACGGTTCAACCTTCGTACGCGGCTCGAAGCTCGTCGCTCTCGATCTTCGACATCGTCATCATTGCGTCACGGACGCGACCCGAACGTTCGCGGTCAGGACTTCCCATCAACTCTCCGAGGAGCTTGGGAATGATCTGCCACGACACGCCGAAACGATCCTTCAGCCATCCACACTGTCTTGGCTCCCCGCCGTCACAGAGGGCGCTCCAGTAGTAGTCGACCTCGTCTTGGGTGTCGCATGAGACGAAGAGAGAGAACGCCTCGTTTAGTGAGAACGTCGGCCCACCGTTCAAGATGGAGATATCGAGATTTTCAATGCGTATGGTGCCGATGATGAAGCCGCCGCCAGGCATCGACGGGTCGTTCACCGACGTCACCGACACGATCTCGGAGTTCTCGAAGATGCTCGAGTAGAACGCCAACGCGTCTTCGGCGTCGTCATTGAACCAGAGAAACGGCGAGAGCGTGACCATGGACTCATGCTAACGACCAGATTCCTTTGTCCTCAAGGAAAATGAGGGCACTCAACCCGATGGTCGTGACAACCGTGTTCGCGCCTGTAGAGATTTCTGGGCCAGCCATATACTTCGATTTGTGATCGCCGTCGTGTTCTGGGTACTCATTGTCGGGTTCTCGTTCGTCCTTGAGCTCCACTCGAACGCCTTCATCGCGGTCTTCATCGGATTCGGCGCGGCCATTTCCTTCGTCCTGGCGCTGGCCGGCCTACCCTTCACATTCCAGGCGGCTGCGTGGCTGAGCGTCTCAGCCGTCACGTTAGTCACACTTCGACCGTTCGCGATGCGACGATTCCATCACCACGCGATTGAAATCGACATGTCGCAGCCGACGAACACCGCCATGACTGATATGCACGGCTTCGTCGAGCTTCCCGTTGGCGACGCGGCCCACCCCGGTCGTGTGAAGATCCAAGGTGAGTCATGGAAGGCCGTCACCGACTGGCCCGCGCAGTTGCCCGACGGCACACCGATCGTCGTCAAGAAGGCGTACGGAACGACCCTCTGGGTCGATCCGATCTAATCCCTCGCCCCAAGGCGTGCGTTCAGGACGCGGGGCGAAGCGCAAGCGACTAGGCAGTGGGTGTTGACGGCACGTCGGCCATCACGCTCTTGATCGCTTGCGCCGCACCAAGCAACGCGGCACTCTCGGCGGGAATGATGAGTTTCGTGTTCGGGCTCTCGGCGAACTTGGCCAACGTGTCGAGTTGAAGGATGGCGACCAGCGTCGGGTCAGGTGCCTGTGCTTTGATCGCGGCGTAGACCGATGCAATGGCTTGAGCACGGCCTTCGGCCTCCAAGATGAGGGCCTGGCGTCGACCCTGTGCCCGCAGGATGTCAGACTGCTGGGCGCCTTCCGCCTCTTTGATGGCGGCCTGGCGTTGACCGTCGGCGACGTTCACCGCAGATTGCTGTTGTCCTTCGGATTCAAGGATGCGGGCCCGCTTCTCCTGGTCGGCCTGCTTCTGGAGTGCCATCGCCTGAAGGATCTGTTCGGGAGGCGTGATCTCGAGGACTTCGACTCGGTTGATACGCACGCCCCACTTGTCAGTGGCCTCCTCCATCTGTGTTTGCAACATCGTGCCGATGCGCTCACGCTGAGAGAACGCTTCGTCGAGCGTGATACTGCCAAAGACCGCACGGACGGAGGTACGCGCCAAATTGTCGACACTGACCAGGTAATCGGAGTTGGTGAAGAGAGCGAGACGCACGTCGACGACCTGGCTGAAGATGGTCGCGTTCACGATCACCGCCACGTTGTCACGGGTGATCACTTGTTGACGGTCACCGGTACGGGGCGTCTCTCGAACGTCGACGATCTTCATCACCTCGATAAAGGGGATTATGAACGTCAAACCGGGATTCTTGATGTCCTTGAATTCGCCGAATCGGGTGATGACGCCGACGAAGCCCTGCTGCACGATGCGCACGGCCTTCAAGATCGCCAACAAGACCAGGAGAACAATGATCCCCGCGATTACTGCCAACACGATGCCAACCATTTGAACCCCTTCACTTCGGCTCACCGCTCCGAGATGCCCAGATTCGCCGCTTAGTCGGAGTGTACCCGAGTGCCATCGCCAGTCCCTCGCCGCGACGGCGCACCAACGATGGACCGTCGTCGGCCTTCGATTCCACGACCATGCCGCAATTGCTTGATGGCTCGATTCGACTGACGGTGCTGCTCGCCACCAGATGTTGACCCTCGTACACTGCAAGCATGTTGGTCGACATGGTGGTCTTCGATGGCGTCGATGAACTCGACGCCTTGGGTCCCCTCGAAATCCTGCGCAGGGCTGCTCAGGTGACCAATGACGTCAACGTTCGTCTCGTCACCCATGCGGGTGGTGACAGTATTCGGGGTGCGTGTGGTCTGACGTTCGGCATCGATGCGCCCTTCGTCCCCGGTGATGCCGAGATCGTCATCGTGGCGGGAGGTGGATGGAACGCACACGCAAAACAGGGTGCGTGGGCCGAGTACCAACGGGGCGAACTCATGCCGCTGCTCGAGTCTGCGGCCTCAAGCGCTCGCGTGATCGCCGGCGTCTGCACCGGCACGATGTTGTGGGCGCACGCAGGTGTGATCACTGGGCGCCGAGCGAGCACGCACCATTCGGCGCTCGAGGAACTCGCGGACCTCGGCGTCGAGGTGGTCCCGGAGCGCGTAGTTGACGATGGCGACCTCGTCACGTGTGGTGGCGTGACCAGTGGTCTCGACCTCGCCCTTTGGCTCGTCGCGCGCGAACTCAATGAGGTACTCGCTCAACAAATATCGAAGTCGATGGAGTACAAGTGGTTTCGACCCAATAGGCACGAACCGGCCTAGGGTCGCCATCGTTACGCCCGCAGGGGAAAGACCTTCGCCGGTCCGCGCTGCGCGCGCCACTCGGTTTCCAAGATGGCGTAGACGGCTTCGTCCGTCCACTCCCCTTTGACGAACTCGTTCTCGACGAAATGCCCTTCGCGCCGCATTCCGAGTCGCTCGAGCACTCGCGCGGACGCAACGTTGCGAGCGTCGAGTCGCCCGCTCACTCGATGCGCGCCCAGTGCCGAGAACGCCAACTCCACCATCAGTGTCGAAGCCTCCGAGGCGTAGCCCATCCCCGCGTACGCCGGATCGAAGACGTAGCCAATCTCGCAGTGCCGGTGCACCGCACTCACCAAAGCGAGACCGACCTCTCCGATGAGTACCCCACCATCGAGTAACTCCACGCCGAGATTGACCCAAGCTCCCTCGGTGGGCAGGTCGACGGAGCAACGACGTTGGAGGTGATGTCGTGCTCCCTCCCGGTCAAACGGCTCCTCGTAGAGGAAGCGAACCACGTCAGGATTGGAGTAGATCTCGAAATGGCGATCGAAGTCGTCGCTCGTGAGGGGCCGAATCGAGAGACGTTCGCTTTTGAGTGGTTCAACGAACTGCATCACCCTCCTCGGCTCGGCGTCACCCTAGCGGCAGCAAAGACCGAGCCACCTCGTCGACCACGGTATTGAAGAACTGGCTCGCGCTGCGCACCGAACCCTTGTAGTGGCCGAAGAGTTCGAAACTGATGCAGCCAAAGATCTGCGCCCACATCATCAGGGCCATGAACCTCACCTGTTCGGGCACGCCCGGCATCGACTCTTCGACGCTCCGCTCAAGGACGCCGCGCAACCTCGGGTCGGGGTCCACGGCACTGGGCGAGGACACGCCGTGCCACGCCGTCACGACGATCGAGCCGAGCACGAGGGCCACACGCGCCGCCGCCGACACCGTGTCCTGCGGCGCCTCATACCCCGGGACCGGCGATCCATAGAGCAGGGCGTACTCATTGGGATTTCGCTTCGCCCACGTCCGGATTGCCGACGCACAGGCGTGCAGTTGCTGGTGGGCATCACGCGTGCGCACTCGACGTTGAGCCCGCTCGGCGAAGTCGCCGAGGTCGTTGTACGCGTCGACGATCAGCGCGGTGAGGAGTTCGTCGCGGGTGGCGAAGTACCGATAGATCGCGGACGAGACGAGGCCCATCTCGCGCGCCACCTCTCGCAGTGACAGCGTCGGAGCGCCCTTTTCGGCCAGGAGTCGACGCGACGTCGCCTTGATGCGCTCGATCTGGAGGAGTCGGGCTTGTGCTCTCGTGATGTGCACGTCGTCCATGCACCCCAGTATCGCAGTTTCCTCCGCCGCGTGCCGGATTTGGAGAGCAGTGCTCTTGCAATTCCGCTCCCAATGTGGCACACTATTTGAGAGAGCGCTGCTCTCTAAATGAGGAGGTGCTGGTGGGTACGTATCTAGTGGTGGGCGCAGGGGCGATCGGGTCAGAGGTCGCGGAGCAGTTGGCGCGTGAGGGTCATCACGTTCGACTGCTCTCACGCCGCGGGACGGGACCAGATGACCCGCTCATCGACCGAGTGTCCGGCGACGCCTCAAACGCCGCGACGCTCGAGACGCACGCACGAGGGACCGACGCGCTGTTCAACTGTGCGAGTCCCCGTTACCATCGCTGGCCCACGGATTGGCCCCCCATCGCGAATGCGCTCCTCCGCGCCGCGACGTCCTCGGGGAGCGGCCTCGTGACCTTGAACAATCTCTACGCCTACGGGCAACCAATGGGTCCGATGACGCCACACGATCCACTCAGTGCGCACTACGAGAAGGCGCAGGTGCGCGCCACGATGTGGCGTGACGCCAAGAAAGCGCACGACGAGGGTCAGATCAGAGCGACCGAAGTCAGGGCGTCAGACTTCATCGGACCGAGAGCGCAGAGCTACCTCAACTTGCTGGTGCCGCGCATCCTGGCAGGGAAAAGTTGCCAAGTCATCGGTAACGTGGACGCGCCACATAGCTGGAACTACACCGCCGACGTGGCGCGTGCGCTCGTCACCTGCGCGCAGGACGATCGGTCCTGGGGACGCCCTTGGCACGCACCCGCAAATCCGGCGCGCTCGGTACGCGAAGCAATTGACGACATCGCGGAATCGGCCGGTGTGACGAACGTGAAGTTGATGAAAGTGCCGACGGCCGTGCTGCGCGTTGCCGGGCTGTTCAACACCGACCTACGCGAACTGCCGAAGACCCTTTATCAATTTACCTCCGCGTTCGTGATCGATGACGCGGAGACGCGCGCAACCTTCGGCCTTCAACCCACATCGTGGGACGCGGTCTTAGCGGCAACGATTGCCTTCTATCGATAGCGCCCTTCAACTTTCACTGGACGGAGCCCTCGAGCGACGGTAGGTTGGATGGCGAGGCGGGAGTGGCTATGTTCAATAACATCCCGAGCAATGTCGTGGCGATCATGCGAGACCTCGAACGGCGCGACGCCACCGACCGCGATGACGGGACACCGCACCTCAAGCGCCTGCGACAGATAACCCCCGACACGGGACGCTTCATCGCACTCTGGGCAGCGTCATCACCACCGGGCGCCATGGTCGAAATTGGCACCAGTGCCGGCTACTCGGCCCTTTGGTTGGCGCAGGCCTGTCGCTTGACCGGGCGCACACTCACCACGTTTGAGATCCTTCCAGAGAAGGTGCAGTTGGCCCGCGACACGTTCGCTCGCGCCGGCGTCACCGATGTCATAACCCTTGTCGACTCCGACTTCCTCGCGCATGTTGACGAGTTCGACGAGATCGGATTCTGTTTCCTCGACGCGGAGAAGGATGTCTACAAGTCCTGTTACGACGCAGTGGTGCCCAAACTCGTTCCGGGCGGCGTACTCGTCGCGGACAATGCAACCAGCCACTTTGACGATCTCCAACCGATGTTGGAGTTCGCACTCAGCGACGAGCGCGTCGATTCGATGATCGTTACCGTCGGCAAGGGCGAACTTGTCTGTCGTCGGCGAAACGAGGCGCTTGGCCTCAACTGACGAACGAATCTAGGTGATCGCCAACGCCACCACGAGCGAGAGTGCGCTCACGATGACACCAATCCGGCTAAAGGTCGCGATCGACGGAGTCGCCTCGTTCTGACGCGCGATTCTCATCCACAGCAAGGACGACATGGCGCCCACCACACAGAGATTCGGCCCCAAGTCGAGTCCGAGCAGCAGTTGATAGGGGTGTGCGGGAAGCTTCGACGAAAGCAGCGCGGCCGCCGGGAGATTGTTGATCACGTTGGCCGAACCAGCGCCGATGAGGCCCGTCGACCAGGCGTTGGCACTCGACATCAGGTGGGCCGGGTAGTGCCAGAGCCTCGCGAGCGACGCCACGCCAAGGGCGAGGGTGAAGAGCGTGGCGAGGAGAGGAATGTTCGCGACCTTGAGTGCGTCCGCGACACTCGCGCGCCGAAGCGCGGCGATCTCAAGTCCTTCGGCACCGATGCCGACGATAAGCACCGGCAGCGCGGGATCGCGGAGGATCAACATGAACACCGTCGCCGTGCAGAATGCAATCAGTCCGACGCCACGCCGGATTGGCGGCGCACTCACTCGTCTCACCGTCCGTTCGGCTCTCAGTCCCCTCCAGTTCCATATCGCTACGACGGAGGTCGTGATGAGGATCGAAGTCAACCACGCGGGAAGCATCGCGTCCGTGAAGGCCACACCCCGCACGCTTCTCCCGGTGAACACCAAAATGTTGGTGAGATTTGAACCCAACAAGAGCAATGACGCCGCGTTCGCCATGAAGATCGATCCGTAGAGGAACGCCCGCTCTTGAACGCCGCGTTGTCGCGCGGCGTTCAAGAGGATCGGCGTCAGAAAGACGACGGACGTGTCGAGATTGAGCGTCGCCGTGACAACGGCGACGAGCACCATCATCGATACGAAGAGCGTCACTCCATCGCCAGGGAGATTGGCGAGTCGCGCGCCAAGTGACTCGAAGAGCCCGTCGAGCGCCGCGACGTGACCAATGAAGATCAGTCCGAGAATGAGGACGAAGGGCGCCCAGGTCTGGTCGAGGGCGCCGAAGAACACACTCATGCGGGTTCAGATTCACTCACGAAGTGACTTGAGGAACGTTCAACGCAACCCAGTCGAATCAGAGATCCTTGAACATGGCCGTGGCGAGGACTTCGTAGCCGAGGGAGTCGTAGAGCGAACGGGCGGTCAAGTTGGGACCGAACACGTTCAACGCAATGCGTGTGCCACCCTGTTCACGAGTCCAGACCTCAGCCGCCTCCATGGTGGCCCTTCCGTGACCGCGGCCCCGGTGCTCCTTCGAGATTTCGATGTCGAAGACGAACCAAGTGCCCTCGGGGCCGGAGAGAGGCTTGCCCATCCACAAGGTGCCCACCACGACGTCGTCGGCGTGCACGTTCATGACGAACTGACCCTCCGCGGGACGGTCGTCGGGGAAGAGTTGTTTGCGCTGTGTCTCTGATCCCGTTCGAGCGGTGTCCGGATCCTCACCGGCCTTGATTCGCTCGCTCACGTAGTGCTCCCAGAGCACGGGAAGCCATTGTGCGAGCTCCTCGGGCGATTTGCTTTCCAATTTGACCATTGAAAAACCTTAGTGTGAGGGCTCAACCACAGAGAGGCTCACTGCGCTGACGCGATGGAGGCGCGTCAGACGGGTGTTAGCCTCTGCCTCGACCAAGGGAACAAATGTCGTCCACTCTCGATCTCTGCAATTCGTCGGCCCTTGAACTCGCCGCCCTTCTCGACTCGGGTGCGACCACGTCGGCACAGGTCGTGACGGCCCTCCAGGAGCGAATCGCATTCATCGATGCACCCGACTCGGCCATCGCGCTTCGCAGCGTCCTCGCGCTCGCGCCCGACGCACTCGACGTCGCCCATCGATGTGACGAGGAACGACGCGCCGGTCGCGTTCGCGGCCCGCTCCACGGCGTCCCCGTACTGGTGAAGGACAACGTGGAGGTCGTCGGCCTTCCGGGCACCGCCGGATCTTCGTCACTCGTAGGGCGTGACGTCCTGGAGGATGCGCCGCTGGTGACACGACTGCGGTCGGCGGGGCTCATCATTCTCGGCTCGACCAACCTGTCGCAGTGGGCCAACATGCGCTCTCCCTTCTCCACGAGCGGCTGGTCCGCGGTGGGCGGCTTGACGGCCAATCCATATCGGCTCGATCGATGCGCCGGGGGATCTTCCTCGGGCTCGGGAGCGGCCCTCGCCGCCGGGCTGGCTCCCCTCGCCGTGGGTACCGAGACCGACGGTTCCATCACCTGCCCCGCGTCGCTCAATGGTGTGGCCGGTATCAAACCGACGGTGGGCACGGTGCCTGGTGAAGGGATCATCCCTATCTCCAGGAGTCAAGACAGCGCGGGGCCGATGGCGCGCACGGTTCGTGACGTCGCCGCACTGTACGAAGTGCTCGCCGATATCGATGGCGTGCTCGCCACGGTCGACGCCGGGACCCGTGACGTGCGTGTCGCCGTCGCTACCAACTTCGTGACGGGACATCGAGCGACGGACGAGGTGTTCCGCGACGCGGTCAGTTTGGCCCGCGCTGACGGAATGAACCTCTCCGACATCTCGGTTACGCGGGCCGACGCCACGGTCGACGCGGATGAATTGACGGTGTTGTTATGCGAGATGTCCGATGACCTTACGAACTTCCTCTCGCGACGAGGTGGCGCAGGGCCCGCTTCACTCGAAGAGGTGATCGCCTTCGAGAATGAACACGCCGACGTCGAATTGCCGTACTTCGGTCACGAGTTCTTCGACCAATCGCTCGCCTCGGGCGGTCGGGCCGCAGAGAGCTACGCTCCCGCTCGCGCGAGGAACCTCGAGTGGGCGATCGAGCGCTGCCTGAAGCCGGCGCTCGCTAATGTTGACTGCTTCATCGCGCCTTCCTACAGCCCGGCGTGGAAGAACGACCTCGTCTTGGGAGGCAGCGGCAGTGCACGCTGGACCGAGGTAACCCAAGCAGCCGCCATCGCTGGATGGCCGATCGCGACCGTGCCGATGGGTCTCGTCGAAGGACTGCCCGTCGGACTTTCGATTGTCGGGCGTCCCGGCGCCGAGCCAACGCTGCTCGCCGTCGCCCAACACTTCGAAGCCCTGTTGGGTCTGGTAGCGAGTGGGGCGCTCACGCCCCAGTTCCTGGGTGCCCAGCGGGGCTGAGTCACTGTCACTGCCCTTTGCTACGGTGACGCCATGACTGCACAACTCAAAGGCTTACGAAGTCTCATCTACCCTTCGCCCGACGTAACGACCGCCAAAGAATGGTGGGAAGGTTTCCTCGGATTCGCCCCGTACTTCGACGAACCCTTCTACGTGGGTTTCAACGTCGGAGGTTACGAACTTGGCATCATGGCCTCTGAGGATGAGGGCGGTCCCACGACCTACTGGGCCGTTGACGACGTCGTCATCGCCGTCGCGGAAGCGACGTCACACGGCGCGGTCGTACGCGAGGAACCGACCGACGTCGGTGAAGGCATCGTCGTCGCCTCAGTGATCAATCCGCTCGGCCAGCTCGTCGGGCTCATCTTCAATCCCCACTTCGCCGCCAGCTGACCCACTGACGTCGCCCTCGTCATTTTCGGGGCCGAGAACCCGGTGCGCCAGTACCTCGCCGTGTTCCACCACGAACTCGGCGTCGGGGTCCTCAGCCATCGTCACGAACGTCCCACTTATCTCTTGGAGTTCCGCCGCCGTCGTGAGACCGAACTCCAGACCCTGTCGGGCGAATTCGCTCTTCAACACACGCTCTGCCCAAAGTCCGCCCCACCACGCGCGCTCCTCGGCAGTGTGAAAGCGCCATATCGACGTGGCGTAGGTCAACTGTTCGAATCCGGCACTCCGGACCCACTCCGCGAGATACCGACCCGCGTCGGCTTCGGCCCCGTTTCGTCTTGTGATCTCGTGGTACAACTCGAGCCATCGTTCCCGGACGGAAGCTCGCGGTGCCCAGGCGAACTTCCCGTAATCCGCGTCGCGAACGGCGACGAGTCCCCCCGACACCAGCACGCGACGCATCTCTCGGAGCGCGCGTATGGGGTCACTCAGGTGTTGGAGCACCTGGTGGGCGTAGACGACGTCGAACGTCGAGTCGGCGAAGTCGAGCGCGTAGACGTCCCCGACCTCGAAGGACAGGTTCGCCACACCGGAATCGGTGGCGCCACGACGGGCCAACTCGATGACTTCGAGGGAGCGATCGATGCCGGTCACATCGCCCGGAGCGACTCGTCGAGCAATATCAATGGTGATCGTTCCTGGACCACAGCCCACGTCGAGTACGGAGTGACCGTGGCGCAGGTACGGCAGCAAGAAGCCGGCGGAGTTCTCCGCCGTTCGCCAGGTGTGACTTCGAAGTACCGACTCGTGGTGCCCGTGGGTGTAGCGGTCTGATGGCGTGATCACCCTTACAAATTACCGAGTGGACCGCCGAACGTTACGATGCGGTCATGACAGAGGGACGCCGGGTTGCGTGCATCTTCCGCTCCGTTCGAACCGACCATTCATCGCAAGAGTACGCGCGGTGGTCAGAGCGTATTGATCGGTTGGTGAAGTCGATGCCGGGCTACGAAGGTCACGAGAGTTTTCGAGAGGAGTCGACGGGACGAGGGGTCACTATCTCGTACTTCAACGACATGACGGCACTCTCGCAGTGGCGCGTGCATCCCATCCATCGCGAGGCGCAGGCCCTTGGTCGCTCCCACTTTTACGACGAGTACGAGATTGAAGTCGTCGAGATCGTCCGGCAGTACTCGTGGCGGCTGGAGTCCTGATCGGGGGCCCACCGGTCGCCTCCTGTTGCACGGTGCACGTGTGTCATTATGAGTTTCGTGACGCCAGCGACAGCAAACGTGGTCCCAGCCTGCGCTCAATGCGGGTTCTCGTGGGACCCGATGATTCGAAGCGAGGTCTGCGAGCGCATCGGGGCCGGCGTCGCCTCGTTCGTCGAGGTCATGAAAGAGGCTGGCGCGAGAGCCGCAGTACGTCCACGCCCCGATCGTTGGACGATCCTCGAATACGGTGGTCATCTTCGCGACGTCCTGCTGAGCATCCGGGAACGAGTGATTCTCGCCTCCATTCTCGACGTGCCCACCGGGATGCCGATCTACCGTGACGAACGAGTCGATCTTGGCTTCTATGCAGAGGACACCGTAAAAGAAGTCATCAAAGAACTCGAGGTGTCGGCACTCCTCTTCAACAAGACGGTGACGACTCTTCCTGCCCACTTCGACACTCGCGAGCTGGTCTATAGTTCGCGCACGCCGTTGGCCGTGACGATCTCGTCGACCTTCTCGAATGCAGTGCACGAATGCGAACATCATCTGAGTGACGCATCTGACAACCTGGCGATGTTGAACGCCGACAACGATTCGGTGTGAACGCTCGTGCCAATGAGGGAAAGGATGCCGTGACGTCAATCACGGTGGCCGCGGTGCAACTGACGTCGGGTATCGATACGACGACGAACATTGATGCAGCGATCGACCTCGTGAACGAAGCCGCGGACCGAGGAGCGCGTTACATCCAGCTCCCCGAATACTTCAACTATCTCGGACCCCAGCGAGGATTTGCTGAGATCGCCGAGGAAATCCCGGGACCCACGTCATCGCGCATGGCGAGCATCGCGAGGGCGAGGGGGGTTACCTTGCACCTCGGGAGCCTGGTGGAGACATCGCGCGAGGCGGGCAAGTTCTGCAACACCAGCGTGGTGATCGATAACACCGGTCAGATCGTGGCCACGTACCGAAAGATCCACCTGTTCGACGTCGACGTGCCGGGGGCCGCCACACAGCACGAATCCAACATCATCGAGTCCGGGCGCGATCTCGTCGTGGTCGACGTTGCTGGAATTCGTCTCGGTCTCTCGATCTGCTTCGACGTGCGCTTCCCCGAGCTCTATCGCAGGCTCGCGGAAAGCGGGGCCGACGTATTGGCGATACCCGCCGCCTTCAACGCCGTCACCGGCCGAGCCCATTGGGAGGTCCTCGTTCGTTCGCGCGCGATCGAGAACCACGCGTTTGTCGTGGCCGCGACCCAGGCAGGTACGACGCACGAGGGAATCGCCACTTTTGGCCACGCGATGATCGTCGACCCGTGGGGCGAGGTGCTGGCTGAGTCCTCGAGCGACGGTCCCGCCGTGATAACGGCGGCGCTCGACCTCACCCAAGTGACTTCGCGCCGTCAACAGATCGCCGTGTTGGACTTGCGTCGACCCGATCTCTACGACAGCGAGGTGCACGTCATCGACGGTTGAGCGCGGACTCTCAGGTCCCGTCCGGTCCCTGCCGTAGATTCGATCCTGTGAGTTGGCCACCGCCGGAAGTCGCGATGGACGTCGACCTCGTCCTCGACCTACTTCAACGTCAACACCCCGATTTTGCCGACTACGAGATTCGCGAAGCGGCGTCTGGCTTCGACAACACGATCTGGCGGCTGGGCGACGATTTCGTCGTACGACTGCCCCGCCGAGCCGTCGCCGCGGTGTTGATGGAGCACGAGCTCCGGTGGCTCCCGGAAGTCGCACCGCGATTGCCGCTGCAGATCCCTGAGCCCGTTCGCAACGGTCTGCCGAGTGAGCGCTTTGTCTGGCCGTGGTCGATCGCGAAGTGGATCCATGGGACCTCGGGCAACCTCGTTGACGAATCGACGTTGCGCAACGCCGCGACACCATTGGGAGAGTTCCTCCGTGCGCTGCACGTCGCAGCGCCCCCTTCCGCGCCGTTCAACACGTTTCGAAGTGCTCCTCTTCAGGAGTTCGACTCGACGTTACGTGGGCGTCTCGTTGAGGTCGGCCAACTCATTGACCGTGACTCGGCCCTCAAGGTCTGGTGCAACGCCCTTGCTGCGTCGGCGTGGACGAGCAGCAGTGTGTGGATCCACGGCGACCTTCATCCCGCCAATACCGTTTGGCGCGAGGGCGCGATCATCGGTGTCATTGATTTCGGCGACCTCTGTGCTGGTGATCCCGCGACGGACCTCGCGGGCGCGTTGCTATCGATTCCTTACGATTTCCTTGGAGAGTTCTTCGACGCGTACGGCACCGTCGATCTCGCAACCATGCGACGCACACTTGGGTGGGCGATCCACTTCGGGCTGATGTTCACGCTCTTGGGAATCAAGGACGAGCCCACCTACGCTCCGATTGGTCGCCGCGCTCTCACCAACGCTCTGGCATTGTCGCAGACACTCACTTCGTAGCTGGTCAAGCCGCGCCGCCAGAAAACAGAAACGACCTCACGTCCGAAACAGTGCGAAGCATCACCACGTGGGCGTGTCGCGCGCCCTCTCGAGCCTCTGCGGGCACCTGCTCGTGGTACTTCGAATGCGTGGTCCACGACCACAACATGATGTTCTTCGCGGGATCGAGCGACAACACGTTGCGAAGCGATTCACGATTCCCGTTCCACATCTCTTCTTGACGTATGAGCCGGCGAAAGGTTCGCTTGACGACGCGCGACATCACCGTCCTCCGGGGAAGGTCGATGAACGCGATGACCTGCGCTCTTTCCCACACGAGGTCGCGCACCTGGCTGTAATTGCCATCGATCACCCACTGGGGTTGTGCCGTGAATTCCTTCACCAACGTCCGGAACTCGTCCAGGTCGATGGGCGTCCAGTCACGTTGGTGAAAGAGACCGTCCAACTCCAAGTGCGGTGTGTCGAGTCGCGCGGCCAGCGCCCTCGCGAGCGTCGTCTTGCCGCTCCCTGAGGCACCCTGGATCACAATTCGGTGTCGAATCGGCCCGGTCTCGAAAGGCTGATCTAGCACCGTCGAAGCCTACAAATTCAACATAGTGGGTTGCGAGTGAACAGGGTGGACGCCTACTCGAATGCCGAGTGTACGAGCCAAAAGTCGGCGAGCGAAACTTCGCCGGCGACGTCGAGCGAGGTGTCGTCCAGTGCGACCCGTCCAACGATCGCCAGCAAGAGCTCGAGGGATGGTCCCGCCACCATCACGTCGTAGTGTCCCATCGTGGATCCGAGATCGAATCCACCGTCGCGAAGTGTGACCACCCACACCGCCTCTGCATCGCGCGCGCGAAACGCCAGCCTTTCACCGTTCCCCCAGAGTGCCGTCGAGGTCGCACTGTTGGCGACCTTCTGGAGATTGTGCAGGAATTCGTCGATGGCGTCACTCGCGAGCACGGCGTCTGCGGCCGGTGCGATTCGACCGGCCAACTCCAGATCCATTCGATGCACCAACGTCTCGTGGACCTGGCGACGCGACCAGAACCGAACATGTTGGTCGAGGCCCCACGCCCACATCTCTTCATCGGGATCCGCGTGTCGGAGAGTCGCCACCAAGCTCTTCCCGCCCTCACGAAGCCACCCAGGAGTGATCGAGACCCCGTCGAGGGACGGTGTTGTCCGCGGGATGCGCGTGGAAGAGCGAGTGCGGACTAACTCCTCGGCCCATCGGTGAATGACACCGAGATGCAGCGCCGTGTCGTCGACCGTCCAACCTGGGCAGGTCGCCACCGCGGTGTCGCCCGGCATGAGCGACATGACGTCAGCGAACCGCTCGACCTCGGCCTCGAGGGCATCACAGTATTGAAGGTGATCCATCGTTCTCCCTACAGTGCGCCGCCACGTCGAGCGTCATGGGTCGAAAGCGTAGTCAACGCCCGTCACTCGCGAAGGGGCCCTAGCGTGTCGAGCGTGCGATGAGGCGGCGAACGTCGGTGTCCTCGGCCTCGGCCAGCCATCCTCCCGTGTACTCCTCGTCACCGGAGACGTCCGCCACGGCGAACGAGGGCTTCGCGAGCATCGGGGAGTGTTCGTCGAGTTCCACCTCCGCCAGGACCAGTCCGACGTGACGTCCCTTGAATTCATCGATGGCGTAGTTCACTCCCGCCGCTGACAATGTCCAGCGACTCTTCGTGACGATCGCTGCGGGAGTGACCGAGAGCTGGTCGAATTCACTCGTGCTCAGATAGATGTTGGTTATCTTCACCACGCGAGGATCGCGTTCGTCGACTCGCACTTTCTGGCAGAGCTTGTACAGCGCCTCGTCGCCTTCTTCAATCATTCGAAGTCGCAAGGTCGTACCGGACCAGTAATGGTCCACGATCACTCGCTCATTCACGACCGCGTGCGGCACCGAGGAGAGGAGCCAACGTTGCTCACGCTCGAGTCTCGCGTAACGACCTTCTCCTGGCTGACGACTCATCATCCTGCGGAGTCTAAGTTCGCGGGGCGGCGATGGACACCGCAGGACCTAAGAATTGTCTCGACGTAGCACCTCGAACGATTCTGTGGATACTGACGACGATACGATCACGAGAATGCGGCACGCCTCAGAGATCACGTTGGCGAAGCATCCGGAGTTGATGGATGCGCTACGCGACATCAAGGGGATCACCGAAAGGAGTCCGGGTGTCTTCTATCGAAAATCGAAAGCCTTCCTGCACTTCCACGAGGATCCCTCCGGACTCTATGCGGACCTACGAACCGATGTCGACGAAGGTTTTGTGCGACTTCGCGTGCAGTCACGCGCTCAACAGTCGACGCTCCTCAAGACGGTGAGGACTGTCAGCGCACCGGGGTACAAATGAGCACCCAGATCGATACGGCCGTGGTCAATCGCTGAGCCAAGCTGTCTTGCGCGACACGGTCGGCGCCATTGGGTCTCCTGACCCGTATCGCGTGGTGTTCAACCTTTCGATGGCCCGAGCAAGTCCCACTTGTTCCCGTAGAGATCCTTGAAGACCGCGACGCTGCCATAGGGTTCCTCGCGCGGGACCGTGAGGAATTCGACACCGCAGCCGGTCATCCTCGCGTACGCCTCGTCGAAGTCATCGACACGCAGGAAGAGTCCGACGCGATCCCCAAATTGACGACCGATCAATCCCTCCTGCAGCTCGCCGCGCGCCTGGGCCAGGAGGATGCCGCTTGAGGAGCCGGACGACTTCACGACCACCCAACGTTTGGGCTCAGCGTCACCGTCGAATGACGCGGAGTCCTCGGCGACATAGAACCCGAGCACATCGACGAAGAATGCGATCGCCTCGTCGTAGTCGCGCACGATGATCGACACCAACTCAAGGCCCATCAATTCACCCTAGATGGCAGACGCGACGCGGCCACGACGGCGATCGTGATCAAGTCACTATCTTTGGTGTCATGACCTCGGACTGGGCCCGACCAATCGTGCACTGGTCGATCGAAGCGATCGACCCCGAACGTCAGCGTACCTTTTACGCCGATCTGTTCAATTGGCACATCGGTGATGGTCCCTTCATGCAAGTGCCCGCCGGGCTCGGCGGCCCGGAACCCGGTCCGGCTGGACACATCCAAGAGGGATCCACGCCGCGCACGTCCTTGTATATCCAAGTCGCCGACCTACGAACGACCATCGATCGTGCCGTTGAGCTCGGTGGGGCCGAACTTCTAGCCCCGTTCGACGTCGAAGGCGGTCCAAGCCTCGCGGCGATCAGAGACCCCGAGGGTAATCACCTCATGCTGGTACAGCAGTAGGTCATCCTGGCAGTTCCCGGAAGTATTCCACCGTCGTCGATGAGGGATCGATGCACGCTTCAAAGCGCTGCGCGATGGACGAACGTCTCGCTTCTTGCGCGGCGCGGTCGGCGTCGGGCTTGGAGTCCCAGCAGGTGAGCCAGAGCCACTCGCCGCCGAGCCCCGGCGCGACGGTGCGGCGACGCAGGCCCGACTGGTGGTACACGAAGTCAGTCTGATACTCGGCATTGACCTCGTGAAATAGGTCAGAACTCGTGGACTCGTTCAGTCGAAATTTGGTCACTTCGATCATCGCGGTGGCGATCAACCCGTGACGAAGCCAGCCACGTCGCGCGCCGCGTCCGCCGAGATGTCAGGACAGAGGATCGGAAGGATCTCCGTCCCGTGCATCGTTCCCATCGACTGACGGCATCGAGCCGCGACGCCGTTGGCGATCAAGAGTCGGTAGAAGGCAATACCTTCGTCGCGAAGCGGATCACATTCGTTGACGCTGATGACCACGGGTGGAAGACCCTTTACGTCGTCCGCCGTCGCGAAGAGGGGCCACGCCAGGGGATCGCGATTCTCGAAACCTTCGATCCCATACATCCACTTGCCGCGATTGCTGTGGAGATTCAAGAAGATCCCGTTGTTCTCGGTCGAAGAAGGGAGGTCCGGTCGCGGCCACTCGCCCGCGATATACGGGCAGAAGGCGTAGAGACCACGCACGAGACCGATGTCACCTTCTCGCAGCAGTTTCATGCCGAGGGCGAGCGTGAGGTTGCCGCCGCCGCTCTCGCCCGCGATGATGACGCGTGGCGCATCGATGCCCAGTTCAGTCGCGTTCGCGATCACCCACTTGAGCCCCGATGCGCAGTCGTTGAGCCCGGCGGGATATGGTGCGACCTCCGGGACCGACGACGCCATAAGTGAGTTGCGGAAGTCGACCATGGCCACCGCCACGCCGTGATGTGCGATCATCTTGCCCCACGCCCGGTAATTGCCGTAGTAGCACGACATCGTCGCCATCCCGCCCCCGTGGATGTAGTAGACGCACGGCACGATGTCGTCGTTGTCCGGACGGATGTACTGGATGTTGATGAGATTGCCGTCAGGCGAGGACGAGACGGAATGCGTGACGACTCGAAGACCCTTGGAGGGGGCGATGTTCTCGTCGTCGGCGATCTCCAGGAACTCCTTCAGCATGGCCTCCCCCGCGAGGGCTTCCTCGCTGGACGCCTCCGCCAGCATCTCCTCACGACTTGTGACATCACCGGGAAGATCAGCGGGGGGCAACGTCTTGAGCAGGGCCCTCACGCGCGGGTCGATCCTCGGATCCCCATCAATGTCGTACGCCATGGCCGAACCTTTCAACTCTTCTTCGATTTCGTCCGAAGGTAACACAAGCGCCGACGACTGGGGACCGTCGCGGCCCTTCATCGGACGTCGTCGACGAGCGAACCGGTTGGGCGTTCACGAATCGAGCCTGCGCCCGTAGACGCTGACGTCCGATCGTTCGTAGCCGATTTCGCGATAGAAATCGCGCGCCTCACCATTGTCATCGCGAACCATGAGTTGGATCTTGGGGATTCGTGCCGCCCGCACCCACTCTTCGGCCGCGCTCATCATCAATCGGCCGATTCCCGTGCGTCGCCTCGACACGTCCACGGCCAGGTAGTAGACCCAGCCTCGATGGCCGTCGTGTCCGACCATCGCCGTCGCCACCAACTCGTCGCCGTCGAACCCACCCAAGACCGCTGACGAGTCGCCCTGCAGCGCTCGATCGAAGTCATCGGTCGCCGAGTTCCAGGGTCTCGTCAACGCCGCTTGCTCCCACAGCGCGATTGCCGCGTCGCGCGATTCCGCGCCAATCGCACGAATGTCCATTGGACATTGTGGTCCAACGCAGAGCCTTCAGGTTGTCTTCGCAGCGTTCACGCTTGAAAGTTCGTGAACTGCCAGAGGTCGTCGTGATCGGTCTCGCGACCCGACCATTGGTCGAACCAATCGGCCCTGGTCGACACCGGGTCCCAGTCCATGGGTCCCGACCTGGTCGTACCGACGTAGGGCATGGCGACGTCCAAGACGTCACGCCAGGGAAGTTCGTCGGGCACCCTCACGCCTTCGCGCGGCGAGCGAAGGAGCCAGTCAACCGCGCCCAGTATCGACGCCGCCACCTGCACCGTCGTCGCGTTCTGACCCGGCGCGACCGCTCGAGCCTCTTCGATCGAGGTCATCATGCCGGTCCACCACGACTTATAGGGATGGCCCATCAACAAGACGCCGAGGTCATCACGGCCGGCGATGATCTCGTCATTCATGATTCGCTGGCGCTCGGGGTATACGTACTGATTACCCTCCAGCTCGACAAAACTGGCCCACGCAACGTCACTCGGGCAGTACGCGTAATGGACCGTGGGTCGGTAGACGGGCACGTCGCCATCCCACACCGTGAGGTGATCGCTGATGGTGAACGCCTCACCGTGACGAATGACCATGCCCACGATCTGACCTGACGGAACGAGCGATCGGACCAGGGTCTTGTGGGCCATCTGGGCCAGACAGATCTGGTTGCGTGGGCCCGCACCTTCGTGGATGCGTCCGAGCACCGGGAGTTTCTTCTCGTGGGTGCCCCAACCCATCTCGGCCGGCGCCACGCCCTCCTCGTAGAAGCCGTCGACACTCCAGGTGTTGACGAACTCACCCGGCAACTTCGGCCGGTCGCTGACCTGCGTGTCGCGCTCGGCCACATGGATCACTTTCACGTGGAGTAGACGAGCGAGCTCGTTGAAGGTCTCGGTCGCGAGGGCGTCTTCGATCTGCGCTCGTGACTCGGGGAGCAAACCGTCGTGCAGCGTCGCGGTGGCGATTTCCACCAGGGCCTGCTTGGTGAAATGGCTGACCAGGCCGGGATTGGCCCCGTGTTCGACGACCGCCGACGGACCGTCGTTGCGGCCCCAAGCAGCCAACTGTTGACGCAACGCCATATGGCGCGCGTAGAGTGTGCGCTCCTGAGGGGACTTCGTCGCCGGCTCGGCGTACGGCTCCCAGACCTCGACGGATGTGTTCAGATAGCGGACGTCGTGGTCGCGACACCAGTCCAACAGATCGCTGAGGCCGATGTTCCACGCGAGGTCAAGGAGGAGGTCACCTTCACTCAACTGTTCGCCAAGCGTCTCGTCAAGGTTCGACGGCGTGATCTCTCGTTGTAGGTACCGGACACCCTTGTCGAGTGACGACGCGATCTTCTCTCGGTTGTCGCGACTCTCGATCACGGTGACCGAGGAAGGTTCGAACTTGAAGTGCGCGAGCAGCAGCGGGAGCATGCATTGCACCACAGAGCCGCAACCCAAAATGACGACGCGATGCGGAACCTTGAGATCAACCAATCTGAATCCTTTCGAATGAGCAACTCGCGTGCGCGAAATGCGCAGTCCGTCATCCTAATGACGTTCCACGTGTGAGGTTCAACGCAGATCCGAGTCGTACCAGCCGTCCCACGATGAAGCTTTTCAGCTAGCCCGGGGAAATTGACGGACGAGCACGATCGACGAGGCACCGAACCGCAGGCTTTTTGTGGGCGACGTCCGGTGACGATGCGCCCACGGAGGTCTGATGAACGCAGTACACATTCGTGCCAAACGAACACTCGCTGTCGTCGCGATGGTAACCGTAACGCTGTTCGAATCGTTCGTGGTGGCCGGCGCCGCGAGCGCAACGTCGTCATGGTGCCAAAAGGTGACCACCTCCGAGGTTTCGAGTGTGCTCGGTGTCAAAGCGACCAAGCTCTTTTCGCAGGTAAACGGCAACGTGACGGTCTGTTGGTACCGCGTCGGTGCTAATGCCCAGGCCGCGTACGTGAGAATTCAAATGGGTGACAGTAAGTCCGGATTCAACGCTGATCGCAAGGCCGCCGGCTCGGCGACCTACGGCTACACCTACTCCGTGATCGTTCTGAAGAAGTCCACCGAACTCGCATTGGGCGCCGCCACGAGCAAACTCTCGAACGTCGATCATCTCGCGAAGAAGATTCTGTCACTGCTCCGACAGAGTCGCTGACCCTGCGAGCGTCAAACGTACGTCACTTGTCGAGCGTGTACCGGTACACGTTCGTATATCACGTGGTTGCGCTGGCGCGGAAGAACGTTTCGCATGAAGTGAATGGTGGCCGTCACGATCAGTGATTGCTACGCGGACGCAGCAAGGATCTCACCGGCCAGCTCGACCAGGTGAAGGCCAGTTAGAGTCCCTTGACAAGGGGGTGGCAGGTCACCAATAAGAAGCGATGGAAATGGGTCGTTTCGATAGCATCGCCATACCTGGAACCAGGCGAGAGCGTCAGACGCTTCGAGTCGGCCCAGACTAATCCGCTCTGGATGTTCTCGTACTTGCCGCTGGTGATCATTGAACCCCTCCATCGTTCATGGTTTCCCTTGTCTTCGGCATCGCCATCATCGCCATCATCGCCATCATCGTCTTGGGTCGGACCGTCTGGAAGAAGAAGAGGGTAGGCCGGATCGTGGTCGTCACGGATCGGAGGGTTCTCGTCTGGGCGACCAACGGCCAACGCAACGCCCCACAACCCGAGTTCCTTCGAGAGTTGCCCCGTGGAACAATGACTGGTCCAACGTCTGGCAACTTTTGGCACAGTTTCAATACGCTATGCGAACGACTCTATCTGCCTCTGCCATTTGGCCGGGGCGCCGCAGCGAAGATAGGAGCAAGGGATTAGTTTGCAGGCGGACGGTCACACACTCTTGGCAACGCCATCCGAATCATTGGGATTAGAGAGTTTCAATGAAACAAGAGTGGGCATTCGTTTACGGTCCGACTGTTGTGATTGACTCACTCACTAAGCAACCTGAACGTATGCGGCCCTCGAGTGAGGCGTAGGTACTTCTTCCCCATGCAACCGCATTCCTTCTATATGAAACTCGATAGCCTCGCGCATCAACTCCTGAAGTTCTTCTGCGGTATCGGCCGCGCCCACACAGCCGGGGAGGTCTGGAACATAGGCACAGAAGTTACTACCGACATCTTCGATGATGATGGCGTACTCCGTCATGACGTCTTCCTTTCCAAACCAGCCTGCTTATAGATTTCGATGAGTGTCCCTAATCGTAGGTCTATCCCAAGATGTCCGGCAACGGTCACGGTTCCGGGTTTCGTAGGGTGGTGAAATTGGCGGTGACTTCCTCTTTGCCGTACCTGACGCCAACCGTCACCTTCGAGTATTCGAATCATTTCACGAACCTTCACAGCCCACAACGGTTGCAATAGCCTCACGCTTAATCACAAGAGACGGCCGT
>VFSW01001063.1_pt1 | contig 41021 bp, 34 predicted proteins | sample 5358111 | NCBI WGS metagenome assembly VFSW01 (sample SAMN11554181, study PRJNA540505) | mine drainage metagenome | isolation source: sediment from site ElyBrook_90M | place: USA: Ely Copper Mine, Vershire, VT | collected 2017
GGCGGTCCTGGCCGAACGGCAACCCGTAATCGGGATGCGCGGTGATCTCGAGAAAAAACCTTCCGTTGCGGCGGCGGTGAACGAGACGTCCGGCGGGAGGCCGCTTGACTGGCATGCCGCAGACGATCAGCGGTCTCACGCCGAAGAGAAGTTTGGGGGCGGTCGAATGTTGCTGCTCGCGAGCAGCCTGGATTCGCTCAACTTGCCGGAGTCGCCGCTTCGAAACGCTGACTGGAAGGCTCCCCTGCCTACTCAACCCCGAAATGATTTCGCCGACCGGCTCCAGCTACTGCCCCCATTGACGCGGAGCCCTGGCGAAGCGGGTTTCTTGCGCGAGTGGCGAAATCATGACGTCACGCCGAAATTTGCAAGAACTATGGATTGCGATGTCTCTGGATGATTTAGGCGTACGATGCAATCAATGCCGAGCGCGGAGACTGATCCATAGCACAGTGGCTGAACTGCTGAGTCGGATTCAGCCAGGTTCTGGCCCTAGCACGGAAGGAGCGGTTCAACGTGTCCTCAGAAGCGAAAACGAAGTAGAACTCTAGTGACGAGGCCAATTCGATGCCGATCGAGATCAACACAAACACGATTGCCGAGGAGGTGGTCGCGCGCCTCCTGGACTGCGGAGTTCTTGTTCCTCGACTACTAACGCTCGATCAGGCCGCGACGTATCTGGGGCTGACAAAAGATGCCCTCAAAGCCAAGGTTCACCTCGGGCGAATTCCAACCGTCGAATTGGATAAGAAGCTCAGATTTGATCGGTACGATCTAGACAACATGATCGAAAAAAGCAAACGGGTTGCATGATGGCAAAAAAACGAAGCGCGCACGGACAGGGTTCGATTTATCAGAGGAATGGCTGGTGGTGGTGCAACTATTCCGTCGACGGCGTGAGGCGTCGCGAGTCATGCGAAACCAAGGACCGCGAGGTGGCCCTTGCGTGGCTAAAGCGCAAGGTCGGTAAAGTCGCATCGGGCGAATTTCTCGTGTCGGACCGCGCACGGGTTCGAGATTTGCTTGGGTTGGTTCTGGAAGACTACGAAGTGCGCGGGGTTGCGCAGGCATACATCTCCAGTCTCAAAGTCAAATCGATCCTGAATCCCCGGCTCGGCGATATCAAGGCCTCGAGTTTGACGACCGCGAAGATAAAGCAGTACATTCGCGACCGGCTGAAGACGGTAAAATCGGGCACTGTGAATCGAGAAATGGCCCTCCTTCATAGGGCCTACCAGCTTGGACATCAGCACGATCCATCGCTCGTTGGCAGAGTCCCGCATTTCCCAAAACTGCCCGAGGGCGAACCCCGGAAGGGTTTTTTGAAGCCGGAAATTTACCGAAAGCTCCTCCTCGAACTCCCGGAAGAATTGCGTTTGCTCTTCGTGATTGCCTATCACGTTGGCTTACGCCGCGGCGCACTACTCCGGATCAAGTGGTCACAGGTCGATCTCAATGCTTCCTGCATATGGATGGACGGTGTAAGGGCGAATCGAAAGCCGGAGCCTGTCGCGGTGCCGATCTACGGGGATATGTCCAAGTTTTTAACGACACAGCCGAAGCAGAGTGAATACCTGTTCGCCCGTGGATTGCGGCCAATCAAGACTTTTCGTGAAAGTTGGAATCAGGCGTGCGAGCGCGCTGGCGTTCCGGAATTGCTCTTCCACGATCTGCGAAGAACTGCGGTTCGGAATCTGCGCCGGGCAGGCGTTGCCGAAACTGTCATCATGAAAATAACCGGTCACCGGACTCGCAGCGTTTTTGAAAGATACAATATCACCGATCAGAGTGACACCCAGCAGGCTGGCCGGATGGCGGAAGAGTTCCTGGCGAAGGAACAACAGGATTTGGCACAAAATTTGTCACAAAGGCCGGAGAGACCAAATTGATGCGGCTAGCCAACTCCTTTATTTTGTTTGGTGCGGATGAGAGGACTTGAACCTCCACTCCCTTGCGAGAACTAGAACCTGAATCTAGCGCGTCTGCCAATTCCGCCACATCCGCATGGGCTGGACAAACTCCCATTGTCTAGGACCCGTTCGCCCCATGTCAAATTTGGGGTTTTGCGAACTCGAGCGGCGGCCGGCCAGTGGACTTCGATCGCTCCGCGCGCAGTCGCAGTATCAAGCGCATTACCAGGTGCTCGATCTCTTCGGCCACGGCGCGGAATACCGGTTCCTTTTCGCCGATGGGGTCTCGCACGGGCCAGTCTTCGACCGGCGCGTTCAAGGCGAACGGAAGCTTGCGACCCGTCATGTTCACGACAAGATCCACTGCGCCGCCGATCACCGAATCGTCCATACCCTTGGGCCACGCCTCCGCTAGGTTGATATTCTTCTCGCGCATTGTCTTCACTGTGAGCGGCGCAATGCCCATGGCCGGAGCGATCCCGGCGCTCAACGGCGTCATCACATCGGAGCCGTATGTCCGCGCGAAGCCCTCCGCCATCTGACTGCGGCAAGAATTACCGATGCAAAGAAACAGAACTCTCGGTAGCGCCATCTCTTCCAATCTTATCGAGAAACAGGCGATGAATCCTGGTATCGCCGCTCAACTCCGGATGAAACGTCGCGGCCATATGGCGGCCTTGCTCGACCCGCACCGGATCTCCGCCGTATTCGGCCAATACGCGAGCGGCCGGGCCCACACGGCGAATGATGGGAGCCCGAATGAAGACGGCCTCCAGTTCCCCGCCCGCCATTCCCCGCGGATCGATTTTGGCGATACGGCTGTCCAATTGCCTGCCGTAGGCGTTGCGCTCCACGTCGATATCCATGAGCGCCAGCGACGGCTGCGTTGGATTGGCGACGCCAGTGGCGACCAGGATCGCTCCGGCGCAAGAGCCGAACACGGGTTTGACCGCGGCGAACTCGCGAAGTGGTTCGAAGAGCCCTTCGGCGTCGATCAGCTTCAGCATCGCCGTACTCTCGCCGCCGGGAATCACCAGACCGTCCACGCCGCTCAACTGCCGCGCGGTGCGCACTTCCACGGCTTCGGCGCCCGCGCGGTCGAGCGCCTGGGCGTGCGCTTCGAAATCGCCTTGCAGCGCCAGCACGCCCACTCGCTTGCGCGCCATCTACCAGCCTCGGGTCTGCATCAATTCGCCTTCAGGCACCTGGGCCATGTCGAGTCCCGCCATGCCGATTCCCAGGCCTTCGCTCGCTTCGAGCAGCTTCGCCGGGTCCTTGTAGTAAGTGGCGGCCATTACGATCGCGCGGGCGCGCTCCTCCGGATCGGCGGATTTGAAAATTCCCGAGCCGACGAACACCGCCTCCGCGCCCAACTGCATCACCAGGGCCGCGTCGGCGGGCGTCGCGATGCCTCCGGCCGAGAAATTCGGCACCGGCAGTCTGCCGTGTTCGGCCACCCATTCCACTAATTCCAGCGGGGCCTGCAGTTTCTTCGCCTCATGAACCAGTTCTTCGCTGCCGAGAACGGTGAGCTGCTTCATCTCCTTGACGATCGTCCGGATGTGCCGCACCGCTTCGACAATGTTGCCCGAGCCGGCCTCGCCCTTGGTGCGGATCATTGCCGCGCCTTCGGCGATCCGGCGCAGAGCTTCGCCGAGATTCCGCGCGCCGCAAACGAACGGCACTTTGAAGTCCCGTTTGGCGATGTGGTGTTCCTCGTCGGCCGGCGTCAGCACTTCGCTCTCGTCGATGTAATCGACCGCCAGCGCTTCCAACACCCGCGCTTCGGTGAAATGCCCGATCCGCGCCTTGGCCATCACCGGAATGCTGACCGCAGCCATGATTTCGCGGATCTTGGAGATCGGCGCCATTCGGGCGACGCCGCCTTCCTTGCGGATATCGGCCGGAACCCGCTCCAGCGCCATCACCGCGACCGCGCCGGATTTCTCGGCGATGACCGCCTGCTCGGCGTTGGTGACGTCCATGATCACTCCGCCCTTCAGCATCTCCGCCAAACCGGCTTTCAATCGAAACGTTTCATCGAGAAACATGCCCTTCGTCCTTTCTATTTTCCAATGCTGTCTTCAAACCAACGCCACCACTTCCGCGCCGGCCTCCGGGCGTTCTCCGGCCCGCTCCAGACCGCGCGCAAACACTTTGCCCAGGCGCGCCATTCCGGCGCGAATCTTTTCCGGGGTCAGTTGCGCGAAGCTAATGCGGAGACTTCCCGCCTCCGCGCGCCCGACCGCGAACACTCTTCCCGGCAGATAGGTGACGCCCTCGCGCTGCGCCAGAGGCAGCAGTTCCGCCGCGTCGAGCGGCTCCGGCAGTCGCACCCAGAGGCTCATGCCGCCCCAGGGCCGCGTAAACCGCGCGCCCGGCGGCAGATGTTCCTCACACGCCTCCAGTGCGGCCCGCAGCCTCTGCGCCCCGGCCGCTCGCACGCGTTTGCGATGCGCCTCCAGCCTTCCCGACTCGGCGAATCGCAGGACCACGGCCTGCGCCAGTTGATCGGTGTGAATATCGCTATATTGCTTCGCTTCGATCAACCGCGCCGCCAAGGGACGCGGCGCCAGAATCCAGCCCACCCGCAAACCTGGGAACGCGAGCTTCGAAAAACTCCGCAACAAAACCACGTCGCCCGCCTCGTCCACCTGCTTCATGGTCGGCAACGCCGCGCCTTCGTAGCTCAGCTCGCCGTAGATGTCGTTCTCCACCACGATCGCGCCGGCCCGCGCCGCCATTCCGACCAGTGTCCGCCGCGCTTCTAGCGGCAGCGTCGCCCCCGTCGGGTTCTGAAAATTCGGCGTGACCAGCACCAGCCGCGGCCGTTCCTTGTCGAGCGCCCTTTCGAGCGCATCCAGATCCATTCCATCCGGCCCGACCGGGATTCCCACAAGCCGCGCTCCCGCGCGTCCGAACGCACTCCGCAATCCCGGGTAAACCGGATCCTCGATCAGCACCGTTTGGCCATTGGGAAGCAAAATGCGTTGGATTAAATCGAACGCCTGCTGCACGCCGCTGGTGATCAGAATCTCGTCGCTATCGCGTGCGGCTCCTTCGATGCGCGCCCTGTCGAGAAGGTAGCGCCGCAAGGGGCCATAGCCGGATGGCGAGCCGAGTTGCAGGATCGCCTGCGCCTCTCCGCTCTCGATTACATCACGGCACGTCGCTCGAAAATCATCCATGGGGAATAGCAACTCGGAGGGTTTCGAACTAGCGAAACTGATTTCCCCCTCGCCGGCCTGCGCCGCGCGCTCTTCCCGAGGCAACAGCCTATCCCACTGCAAACCCGCGCTCAGGGCAGGGCGCGCGCTTACGAAGCTTCCGCGCCCCACGTGGCCTCGAACCAATCCTTGAGTTTCGAGCAATTCGTAGGCGGCGGATATCGTTGTCCGGTTCAGTCCCAGTTGGCCGGCCAATTCCCGGGTCGCAGGCAGCCGGTCCCCATCGCGCAAGGCGCCTGATTCGATGAGCGATTGAAGATGCCCGCTCAATTGCCTATAGAGCGGCGTATTTGATCGCGGATCGGGCTTGAAATGCACGGTCATGCCAATCAGAATTGAAGCATACCATATTGGACTGCATGGGGCCATCCACTGGCACTGTACGAAGGACGCCGGCCGATTTGTTAAACTACAATTCTTCTCGCCGTGCCACACCGACTCCGGTCCGCATTTCTCTTCGCGCTGGCCGTTTGCCTTGGCTCCTTCGCCGAAGGCGGCGATAAGAAAGACAAACCATACTCCGAGTTGCCGATCGTCAAGAAACAGGATCCGGAGGATGTGACTCAGGCGCTTCCCCCCGAACGGGAGCCGCCTAGCGCGGTAACGGCGGAGACGAGCACATTGCTATTCTCCAATTTGCCGTTGTCGACGAAGGGCCTGCTCTCACAGCAGACGCGCGAAGCCGTACGTTTCCTTCTTCGGAACAATCGCGGCGGCACGGTTGTGAAGCTTCGGGCCTTCGTCGCCGGCTCCGGCGACGTCCGGCGCGTGCAGGAGATTGTCTCCGAATTGTTCAGCGAGAAGCATCAATCCTTGCCGGCGCTCACGGTGGTGCAGGTCGGCGCTCTGCCTCTTGAAGGCGCTCAAGTTTCGGTTGAAGCGGTTGTGGCGGGTAAAAAGACGTCGAATCCGTACGGTCTCGGTTTCTTTTCCGCCCAAACCGGCGGGTCGCTCGGCGAGGCGGCGTCGAAATTGCGGGAGGCCTTTGCCAAGGCCGGCCTCTACGCCTCGAACGCACTTCGCGTGTCGTGTTTTGTGAACTCCCTCGACGCGACCGGGGATCCACGGACCCGCTTGTCCGAATTCGCCCCGGCCGCCGTGACCGTCGTGCAGATGCTCCGCGAACCGGTAGGGCCAAACGCCGCATGTGAAGCGGTCGCTCAGCTTCGCGCTCGGGCCGAACCGGCGGTGAAATTTCTCACCGGGCAAGACGGCCAGACCGCGGCGGTGCTTGTGAGCGCGCCGTCTATCGCTCTAACCGGACTGCAAATGGCGTTTGGCCGCGAGAAAGAAGACATCCGGCAGGGATATGACCGGCTGAACAAGGCGCTGGCGGCGGTGCATGCGAGCTTCAGCGATCTCGTCGCCGAGAACACGTATTTACTTTTCGGCTCCGTCGCGCAGGCGTCCGGGGAGGTGCGCGCCGAATACTCCGGGCATGCGCCGCCTCCGGCTATGATGGTTCTTCCATTTGAGGGATTGGCATCGCTCGACGCCACGCTGGGGATCGAAGCCGTCGCCGTGCCGCATTCTTAGACGCGCGGAACCCGGTTATTCGCACCTCAATGCGGTCATTGGGTCGAGGCGCGCGGCTCGCCGAGCCGGAAGATAGGCGGCGATGGCGCAGACCGCGATTGTCAGCCCCGCTGCGACCGCCAGGACCAACGTGTCGGCCGCTTTTACGCCGTATAACATGGAAGCGAACTGGCGTCCGATCGCCAGCGCCGCTGGAATGCCGATCGCCAACCCCGCGGCGGCCATCGCGAGCGCTTCGTACAACACCATCCGGAGGACTCGCGTGGGTGCCGCGCCTAAGGCCAGCCGGACCCCGATCTCGCTCGTCCTTCGCGCCACGGCGTAACTCATCAATCCGTACAACCCGATCGCAACGAGCGCCATCGCGAGGGCAGCGAAGAACATCGCCAGGGCGGCGACGAGGCGCTCGGTTTTGAGCGATGCGTCGATCACCTCGTCGAACGGCTGTACTTCGCCAATCGCGATGTCGCGTCCGGTCGCGCGCAGCAACGCCCGCACGGCCGCTTCCACTGGCCTTGTGTCCTTTTCCGCGCGAATCACCAGCGTCCAGCCGTCGATTTGCGACCTCCTGTCGGCCGTGTAATACCGGTATATCGTTCGCGGCGCGGGTTCGCGCAGGCCGCCATACTTAGCGTCGGCCACGACGCCGAGAATCCGGTAAACGTTATCTTTGTTCGTTCGTAGTAGCTGCCCAATCGCGCTTCGTTTTGGGAAGTACGTTCGCGCGGCGAACTCGTTCAAGATCGCAGGGTTTTCCCCGTTCGCTCCGTCACTGTCCCGGAAGTCCCGTCCGGCGATCATCGCCGTTCCCATCGCGCGAAAATATTGGGGCATCACTTCATTTACGTTCAGCGTCCGCTGCTCCTCGCTCAGTTCCGGCCATAGGGAAGGCGAGAGATCCGCCGACGCTCCCGATCCCTCGAGCGGAACGATCATCGTTAGACTGGCCGCCTTCACGAACGGCATCGTCCGGACCCTCCCCAACAGATCTTCGAGGAACCGCGCTCTCCGTTCGCCATTCAACCGCGCGTTCTCCGTGCTCAATTGTATTAAGACGACGTTATTACGATCAAATCCGATGTCCTGCCATTTGAGATTCTCAAGAGTCCGGGCGAACAGCAGCGCGGACACCAACAGCATCGTCGTCAGACCCACCTGCAGCGGGACGAGGACCTTGTTCAGAGACCATCGTCCGTATCTTCCGCTCCCTCCGATGCGGCCGCGCTTCAGAACTTCGTTTGGCTGGACATCCGTTCCTCGCACGGCCGGCGCCAGCCCGAACAGCAATACGGCTCCGATCACTACTGTCGCAAGATAGGCCATGACGCGTACATCGGGCGCGACGTCGAGTTCGAGCTTGAGGAACAACTCGATCAGCCGCGTGGCCCAAGAGGCGAACACCGCGCCGAGCGCCGCGCCCGCTACCGCAAGCATCAAACTTTCCGTCAGCGCCTGGCGCACCAGTCGCATCCGGCCCGCGCCCAGCGCAAGACGCACCGACATCTCCCGTTGCCGCGCCGCCGCCCGCGCCAGAAGCAGGTTGGCCAGATTCACGCACGCAACCAGGAGTAACAGTCCGGAGATTCCCGCCAACACCAGCGAGGACTGACGGTATTTAATCGCCAACCACCCATCGCCGCTCCCGCCGGGCGCTATGTCGAGCGACTGGCTGAGAAATTTCCGCTCGTCCGAGGGCGACGCGCCGGGATTGAGGAGATCTTCCATCACCGGCGGCGAAATCACCCGCGCCTCCGCCCGCGCTTGAAGCTCCGTCACTCCGGGTTTGCGCCGCGCCAGAATCGTCAGCCACCACATCCCTTTCGCGCTCTCCATCTGCCACTTCGGATGCAATCGCACGTTGTCGAAGAACGGAATCGTCACGCGAGGATTCATGCCGGTAAGGATTCCAAAAAAGTCCGGCGGAGTGACGCCGACGATCGTAAACTTCTGACGGTTCAAAAGGATTGTTTTCCCGATGGCCTTCGGATCGCGGTGGAATTCGCTGGCCCAGAACCCGTCGCTGATCACGGCGACCAACGGCGATCCCGGCGAGTCGTCTTCCGGCGTAAACAATCTGCCCATTCGCGCCTTCAAGCCGAGCGTCCGATACGCTTCGCCGCTCGCCGCCGCGCCGTCGATCTGCCGCGCGTTCACTCCCCATCCCAGCGAGAACTGCGGGGCGTTCCATGTGAACATGCCGGTATAACTTCGCGTGCGCCGTTCGATGGCCGCAAGCGCCGGGTAACAGAAGACCGGTTGCGGCTCGTCGCCGGCGATCTCGAACCGTTCGATCCGCTCCGGATGCGCCACCGGCAACGGCTTGAAGAGCAACGCGTTCAATAATGTGAAGATCGACGCATTCGCGCCGATACCCAATGCCAGTGTCAACACCGCCGCGGCGGCGAACCCTGGGCTTCTCCGCATCGCGCGCAGCGCATAGCGCCCGTCCTGCATCCATCGCTCTAGCCAATTCCATGCCCACATCTCGCCGCTCGCCTCCTTCCACCGTGTCCTGCTTCCAAACAGGCGCCGCGCCGCGTAGCGCGCCTCTTCGGCCTCGATGCCGCCGGCGCGCAATTTGGCCGCGCGCATTTCCTCGTGCAGCCGCATCTCTTCTTCCAGCTCCACGGCCAGGCGATCTCGCCGCCCGGCCATTCGCAATCGCCGCCAAAATCCGCTGTTCCACATGATCTTCACACGGGCTGCAATACCCGCCCGATGGCCCGCGCCACGCGCCCGTAGCGGTCCAATTCCCGCTTCAATTGCTTGCGTCCCGCGGCCGTCAATTGGTAGTAGCGAGCCCGGCGGTTGCCCTCCGTTCTGCCCCACTCCGCCCGCACCAGGCCTTTGATGAGCATCCTCTGCAATGCTGGATAAAGCGAACCTTCTTCCACGCGCAGGACCTCCTCCGATGCGGCTTGGATCGATTCGGCGATCTCGAACCCATGCATTTCCCCGGTCCGCTCCAATGTCCTCAGGATCAACATGTCCAAAGTTCCCGGAGGAATCTCGTCCCGCTTGCGTTCGAAGAGAGTCACATAGATAGTCTACGACACTCGCGCCCTACCGGCAATACCCGCTCCGTCTGCTAGACTGAACCCTCGGTATGCGTTTCAGCAGCGTCGCCCTTCTCTCTCTGGTCTTCACCTATCTTTTTTTCGCCGAATACCTGCCGCCGCTGCGCCGCATTCACGTTCCTTACGACCTCGACGGCTACCACTACGATCTCGACGACTCCGTCTATCAATCCCTCCGCCAAGGCCAGTTCCCCGAATGGGACTCGATCAACTATTGCGGTACAAGCCTCATCGGCAACCCGCAGACGGCGCTCTTTTATCCGCCGATGTGGCCGGTCCTTATTCCCAGCCACCGCCGCGCATGGCTGCCCTTCTCCCGTTTGCAAGGGCTCGTGCTGGCGCACGTTTGGCTTGCGTTTCTCCTCTTCTTCGTCTGGCTCCGGAACAAGCGGCTGCACCCGTTCGCCTGCGCGCTCGGCGCCGGCGTCTTCGCCTATAGCGGCTATCTGCTCCTGCAGCTTCAGCATCTCGGTCTCGTCTGCGGTTACGCGTGGTTTCCCTTGGGATTTCTCGGAATCGACCAAGCCATCGAGTCTCGAAGCTGGCGACCGCTTTGGAAACTCGCGGCCGCCTCCGCTCTATGTTTCCTCGCCGGCTATCCGCCGACATGGTTCGTTTTCGCCGTCGCCATGGGCACGTACACGGTCTTCGCCGCGGGGAGCATGCTCCCTTGGCGAGCGGGCGTCAAAACAACTCTCGCCGCCGGCGGCGCCATCGGCTTCTCGCTTCTGATCTGCGCCGTCCAAATTCTGCCCAGCCTCGAAGCCTCCGCCCTCAAGGAGTACGAAGCGCGCTATGGCGGGGGGATTCACGATCCGGAATTTTTTGTCTCTTATTTCATTCCGAACTACTTCGACTTCGGCATACACTCCTCCATCACTGCGCATCCCGGTGGCGAATATTTGTATTTGGGCGCGCCGGCTTTCTTCGGCCTGCTTTGCCTGGCGTTCCTTCGCCGCAAAACGGAACTGCCTGGCCGTCCGCTGCTGCCGCTCTTCGCGGTCCTTGCGATCAGCCTGATCCTCCTGACCAATCCGTTCAATCTGGTCTTCCTCGCAGTCATGAAATCCTACTGGCTTTCGCAGATCTGCCGCTCGTGGTATTTCCTCGCCGGGATCACGCCCGCCATCGCCGCTTTGGCCGCCATTGGCCTGGATCGTTTCTTCTCTCTCCCGCGCAAGGCGCGGCCGGCCATTCTCGCGTCCGCGGCGATCGCCCTACTCGCGGCATGGTCGCTACGCCTCTTATGGCTTTCCAGAGCCGGAGGCCCAGGGTTCCCTTCCGGTTGGCATGGAGCCGTCGAACCTTCTGTCATGCTGTTGCTATTCGCACTCGGCGTATACGCGTTCGTGTCCGCAGCGGGCCGAATGCGCGCCGCCGTCGCCGCGGCCATTCTGCTCGCGGTTGGAGTCGATTACAGAGCCTTCGGAGCCGGCAATCGGACCAATGGCACCGACGGAAATCGCGACGCGTTTCTATCGTCGGCTCCTTTTCCCGGAATGAACGACGCCGTGTACGCGCAGTTGCGGGCGCACACGCAGTTCCGCACGGCGCTGGACTCGAACAACCCCTTCCCCTCCGACATGAAGCACTTCGGCCTTCCCACGCCGCAGGGTTTCGAGCCTCTGTTCCCGTCCCAATACCGCAAGCTTTTCACGCTTACCTGGGGCACCTGGCTCATCGATATCGACCCGGCGGATAAACGTCTCTTGCGCCTCCTCGGCGTACGGTATTTCATCAGCAGCGAAGGCCAGACGCATTATGCCCAACTCGCCGCCGATCCAGAGTTCCGCGTTTTGCAGCCCTCCGACAGTTACTTCAAGGTGTTCGAGCTTTCGAACGCCACGCCGTCTTTTCATTGGGAACGCGACGAGCCGGGACAGGCAGTGCAGGCGCTCACGCTCTTCGCCGGCCGCCGCGAGTTCCTGGTGCGGTCGAGCGGCGGAGGCCGCTTCGCGCTGGTCGAACAATTCTTTCCCGGCTGGCATGCCGAGATCGATGGACGCCCCGCGGAGATTGCACGTTGGTCCGGCGCCTTTCAATCGATTCTCGTGCCGCCGGGCGATCATCGCGTCGAATTCCGGTTTCGTTCCCGAGGCCTGCGAATCGGCGCGTGGATCAGCCTGGCTTCGCTGCTCGCTCTATTTATTCTGTATCGATTTTCCAATCGACATTCGTCACTCGCGTGAACCCTTCGGCCAAGCTGGGCGGTTCCAGCTTCGCCGCCATCGACCGGATCGCCTCCTCCGGCACGACTCTTTCGCGCCGCCGGTTACGCTCCAGGCACACATCGAGCGGCGTGTCGAAAAGGAGAACCTCTACATCCGCCCCGGCCGTTCGCGCCAGGCGCAAATAAGGCTCGCGTTCCTTCCGCGTCAAATGCGTCGCGTCGACGTACGTCACCGGTCGTCCGATTCTCAACCGCTGCGCCACAAGAAAACGCATCGCGCGAAAGACCCGCGGGTGGATGGTTTGATCCGTTGCATCGTCGGCGAGCAATCGGCGCATTTCGTCGGAGGAGATTGCATTCACGCCCAGTTCCGCCAAATAGCGGGTCTTCCCGGAGCCGGGAAGGCCGGCCGCGAGAACCAGCTTACAGCGAATATCGTCCCGCACCGATCAACTTCGCCGCCACTTCCCGGCGCAGCGCGATCGCGTTCACCGGCTCCGATTTCGAAAACCTCTTCAGTACCGACAGATTCATCCGCAGAGCGTCGCCTTCCGAACACGCGGCCAGCACCGTCCGCGCCGCGCTCTCTACCGTCTCCATCGCCTCTCGCGCAAACACCGCGCACATCGCTTCGGCTACTTCGGCCTTCCCCTTGGAGGCCATCTTTTGCGTGCGCAGGACCGTCGATTCGATGGCGAACGCATTCATCGCCACGTCGGTGATGCCCGCCAACACTTCCTGTTGATCCTCCAATGCGTTCATGTATTTTTGATACGCCACGCCGAGCGTGAACAAGGCGATTTTCTTGGCGTTCGACGCCAGTTTCGCTTCCTCCGCCAGTGCGCCGCCGTGCCCGTTGGGTGATAACGACGGCCCGGCCAGCAGCTCCGCTTGCAGTTTCTTTACCGCCTCCACTAAGGGAAGCGTTCCGCGTTGCGCCCGTTTCAATAACATCCCCGTCGCCAACAGGCGGTTGATCTCGTTGGTGCCTTCAAAGATGCGATTGATGCGCGAGTCGCGGTACGCGCGCTCGACGGCGTAATCCTGGTGATACCCGTAGCCGCCGTGAATTTGAACGCCTTCGTCGGTCACGTAATCGAGCATTTCGGAAGCGAACACTTTGATGTAGGAACACTCGGCGGCGAATTCCTCGACCGCCTTCAGCATCGTTTGCGCCGCGCCGGCGTTGTGCCAGGAGAAGTCCGGCATGTCGGCCTCGATCAAGCCGATGACGCGGTAGCTCATCGCTTCGGCGGCGTAAATGCGAATCGCCATTTCGGCCAGCTTGTGCTGGATCATGCCAAACTCCGCGATCGATTTTCCGAATGCCTTCCGTTCTTTGGCATAGGCAATCGACACGCGAAGCACTTCCTTGGCTCCGCCGATGGCGAACGGACCTAGTTTCAACCGGCCGAGATTCAGGATATTGAACGCGATGATATGCCCGCGCCCAATCTCGCCCAACACGTTCTCGACAGGCACCTTCACGTTGTCCAGATAAATGGCCGTGGTCGAGCTGCCTTTGATGCCCATCTTCTTTTCTTCGGCGCCGGGATTCACGCCGGGAAACGCCCGCTCCACCAGGAACGCGGTGAACTTCTCGCCGCCCACCTTGGCAAAGACGGTGTAAAGATCGGCCGCGCCTCCGTTGGTGATCCACATCTTCTGGCCGTTGAGGATATAGTGTTGGCCGTCGGGCGTCAGATCGGCCCGCGTGCGCGCGGCCAACGCGTCGGAGCCCGCCTGCGGCTCGCTTAAACAATAAGCGGCCACCATCTCCGCCGTCGCCAACTTCGGAAGATATTTTTCCTTCTGCGCGTCGTTGCCGAACAGCAGCAGGGGCAGCGTTCCGATGCCGGTATGCGCGCCATGCCACGCCGAATACGATCCGTCGCGCGACACCACTTCGGCCACCATCATCATCGACGTCAGGTCCATCTCCATGCCGCCGAACTTCTCGGGAAGAATCACCGCGGTGAGTCCGAGTTCGCCGGACTTGCGCAAGATAGAAACGGCAAGGCCGGGTTCCTGATGCTGGATCGCCTCGATATTCGGCGCCACTTCTTTATTCCAGAAGTCCTCTGTGGTCCGCGTAATCGCCCGGTGTTCGGCGGTGAAATCCTCCGGCGTGAACACCTGCTCCGGCGACGATTCCTCGATTAAAAACGCCCCGCCACGGAGCTGCGCGGGAACCAAAGTCGATGTTGCCATAACGATCCGCCTCCCTTTAATTCAAGGTCTCGAAAATCCCCGCGGCGCCCTGGCCGCCGCCGATGCACATGGTCACCATGCCATATCTGGCCTCGCGCCGCTGCATTTCCCGCAAAATGGTCGCGGTCAATTTGGCTCCGGTGCATCCCAACGGATGGCCGAGCGCGATAGCGCCACCGTTGACATTGGTACGGTCCAGATCGAGCCCGGCCTGTTGGATCACCGCCAGCGCCTGCACGGCGAACGCCTCATTCAGTTCGATGACGCCGATCTCGTCCAATTTCATTCCGGCCAGCGCCAGCGCCTTCGGAATGGCCACCACCGGACCGATGCCCATGATGTCCGGCGGCACGCCGGCTACCGCAAAGCTGACATAGCGCGCCTTGGGTTTGAGCCCCAACTCGCGCGCCCGCGCCTCGCTCATCACCAATGCCATCGCCGCTCCGTCGCTGGTCTGGGAAGAATTGCCTGCAGTGACGGTTCCATCCGCCTGAAAGACCGGCTTCAATTTCGCCAGCGCCTCCATTGAGGTATCCGCGCGCGGGCCTTCGTCTTTGGCGACTGTGTTCTTCACCGTCCTGGGCTTGCCGCCGTTCAGCGTTGTCGTTTCCACTTCCACCGGCACCAGTTCGTCGTCGAACCTACCTTCGTTCTGCGCGGCGAGAGCGTTTTGGTGGCTGCGGTAGGAGAACCGGTCCTGTTCCTCGCGGCCGATTCCGTAACGCTGCCGCAACTGTTCCGCGGTCAGGCCCATGCCGAGGTAAATCTCCGGCAGGTGGTCCACCATCCACGGATTCGGCGCGAACTTATTCCCCGTCATCGGAATCATACTCATCGACTCCGTGCCGCCGGCGAGGATCACGTGGGCTCCTCCGGCGCGAATCCGGTCGGCGGCCATCGCGATCGACTGCAACCCGGATGAGCAGAATCGGTTGATGGTCACGCCCGGCACGATATCGGGAAGGCCGGCGCGCAACGCCGCGATGCGCGCGACGTTCATGCCCTGCTCGCCCTCGGGCATGGCGCAACCCAGGATCACGTCGTCCACTTCCTCCGCCGCAACTTGCGGATATTTTTCCATCAAAGCGCGCATCACTGTCGCCGCAAGGTCGTCGGGACGCGTATTGCGCAGCCCTCCGCGCCCGCTTTTTCCCACCGGCGTCCGCAAACAATCGACGATCACGGCTTCGGTCAAAACCTGAACCTCCTGTTGTCCATCCACTGCATGCGCCGCAAACGTCAGTTCCTCAGCGGCTTGCCTGTTTTCAGCATATATCCCATCCGCTCCTGCGTCTTGGGGTTGCCGCACAGGCTCAAAAAAGCTTCCCGTTCCAGATCCAGCAGATACTGTTCGGAGACCGTCTGCTGCCCGGTGAGACGCCCGCCCGCCAAAATGTTCGCCAGCTTCTCGCCGATCGCGGCATCGTAATCGGAAATGTAGTTGCCTTTGCGCGAGCTCCAGGCTCCGAGCTTCAACATCGAATAAACATTCTCGCCGCCCACGGCGACATCGGTTCGCGGCGCGCCGGGCACGTAGGTGGGAACCAACGAAAGCGCCAGGGCCTTCGCGTCGCCGACGATCCGGTCGCGGTTCATTGAGACCGCGTCGGTGCGGTTCAACAAGCCCAGCTTGCGCGCATCCTCCGCGCTGGAGGAAACTTTCGCGTAGCCGATCAATTCGAAGACCTTGCGCGGATCTTTCAACCGCAGCAGCAGCTCCTTACATCCGCCGCCGCCGGGAATCAACCCGACGCCTACCTCCACCAGGCCCATGTACAATTCGGCACCCGCCTGGCAGCGCGTGGCATGCAACGAAATCTCGCATCCGCCGCCCAGCGTCTGCGCGAACGGCGCAACCACCACCGGCTTCGCCGCGTATTTGAGCGCCATATTCACTTGCTGAAAGCGGTTCACGGCCTCGTTGAGCTCGTCCCACTCGCCTTCCTGCGCGCCCAGCAACACCATCATTAGGTTCGCGCCCACCGAGAAATTGTCGCCCTGATTGGCGATCACCATCGCCTCGAAGTTGCGCTCCGTTTCATCGAGGCCGGCGTACATCATGGCGATGTTGTCGGCGCCCAGCGAATTCATCTTGCTATGGAACTCGACGCAGAGCACGCCGTCTCCTAGATCGACCAGCGAAGCTCCGGGATTCTTCTTCACCACTTTTCCGGCGCGGCGAAGGTCGTTCAGAACAATCACTCCCGGCCGCTCCTCCAGCGGCTCGTAGCGATTCTTCATGAAATCGAAGTACTCGGTGTGAGGATGCGCGTCGTCTTTCACGAAGCTGTAGAAGGACTGCGCGCCATAGCGGAGCATTTCGCGAACGCTCGCGGGGAGCGTGCGGCCTTCGGCTTCCATCCGCTTCGCCGTCTCTTGAAAGCCGAGGGCGTCCCAAAGCTCGAAGGGCCCCAGCTTATGTGCGTAGCCCCAACGCATCGCACGGTCGATCTCGACAATGCGGTCCGAAATCTCCGGAATCCGCTCGGCCGAGTAGAGGAACGAATCGCTGAACAAGCGCCACAAGAAGCTTCCCGCGCGATCGTTGGAATTCACGAAGGCGCGCAGGCGCGCGCCGAGATCCTCGATCGGTCTCGCCGCCTCCACCGAGGGAAAACTCACTTTCGCCGCCGGATGATATTCCAGGGTTTTCCAATCGATTACATGGAACTCGCGCTTGGCTCCGGCGCCAACCTTCTTATAGAAGCCTTGCCCCGTTTTCTCCCCTAACCATTTCCGCTCCAGCATCACTTTTTGATACGGCGCGGGAAGAAAACGATCCCGCCAGCGGTCCTCCGGCACGGCGTCGTAGAGGTTCTTGCCCACGTACGCCCAAATATCCAGCCCGACGAGATCGAGCAATCGGAAACTGGCGCTGTTGGGCAGACCGATCAGCGGGCCCGTTAGCGCGTCCACTTCCTCGATCGTGTAATCGCCCTCTAGCATCGCCGTCTGCACCGTGCCGCCGAAGAAGCTTCCGATGCGATTGGCGATGAAGTTCGGCGTATCCTTGCACGGCACCACGCCCTTGCCCAGCCTGCGGTCCGCGAAGTCGCGCACGAATTCGAGCACTTCCGGGGCGGTGTCGGCGCCGGGGATCAGTTCCATCAAAAAGAGGTACCGGGGAGGGTTGAAAAAATGCGTGCCGAGAAAGTGGCTGCGAAACTCCGGCGAGAAGCCTTCGCTGATCGTCGCCAGCGGAATGCCGCTGGTGTTGGTGGAGAGGATCGCTCCCGGTTTGCGGAGCAGCTCGACTTTGCGCCACAAAGCGCGTTTGATTTCCAGGTTTTCCGTAACCGCTTCGATCACCCAATCGCAATGGCCGATTTCCGCCAGGTGATCCTCGAAATTTCCCGGCTGCACCAGCGCCATCCCGGTGTCGGTGAAGAATCCGCCGGGCTTCTGCTTGGCCGCGCTTTCCAGCCCCTTGCGGGCCGCGAGGCTCCGGTCCGGTTGATCCGGAATTACGATGTCGAGCAGCAGCGACGGAACGCCGGCGTTGGCGAAATGCGCCGCGATCCGCGCGCCCATGGTTCCCGCGCCGAGAACGGCGACGCGGCGAAGTGTCTTCATGAAAGATTCCTCTTAAGAAACGGACTGCCAATCGAGTGTAGCGAATCCCGGAGCGCCCGCTCGAAAAACCATCCGGGCATTCTCCGCTTAGTATACTCAAAAGGTGTTTGTGAACCTTTCGCACCGCATCTTCGCCGCATCGATCCTCTTCTTCTTTACACTTAGCATGAGCGCCGCTCCCCGCCCTTCACCCGACTTCACGATCAACATCGTGAACGGCCAACCGCTTCATCTGTCGCAGTATCGGGGCAAGGTGGTTGTTTTGGCGTTCATCCTCACCACCTGTCCGCACTGCCAAGCGGCGACGCGGATGTTATCCGGACTCCAGAAAGAGTTCGGCCCACGCGGCTTGCAGGTGCTCGAAGCCGCCATTTCCATGCAGCCGGACATGGAGGTGCCGAAGTTCATCGAGACCTACAGCCCGGCGTTTCCCGTCGGCTCCACGTCCTATCAGGAAGTAATGACCTACATGGGCTACGGCGCAAAGGAGCGCCGCTATACGCCCTACGTGACCTTTATCGACCGCGCCGGCATGATCCAGGGCCAGTTCGACGGCAAGAGTCCGTTCAACGACGAAACCGTGCAATTGAAAAACTATCGCGCGATCATTGAAAAACTCCTCGCCGGCAACTAGCCCGCCTCAGGCGATTCCCAACCTCTCCTTGAGGGCGCGGACGCGGTCCCGCGCCACGGCGATTTCGGTGTTGTTTGCGTCTTTCAACCGGAGGAGCGCGCGCCCGGCGAACCACGAGTGAAACTCGCGGACGTAATCGAGATTGACCATCGACGAGCGGTGGATCCGAAGGAAGCGCCGGGGATCCATTTCATTTTCCAGTTGCTGGATCGTCCGGTCCACGGCATAGTTCTTGCCGGCCGTCGCCGCAAAGGTTAGCTTGTCCTGAGCGAAGAAGTGCGTCACCGCCGCTAGATCGACAAATTCGATTTTGTCGCCGGTGCGGGACGCAATGCGTTCGGGAAACGCCTTGCCCAGTGCGGCCAGCCTGGAGAGGCTGGACACCATTTCCTTCCAATTCCGTTCCCCGGAGGCTACATCCTTGAGTTTTTGGATTTTGGTCAACGCCAAAGCCAGCCGTGCCGGTTCGATCGGCTTCAAGAGATAATCGACGGTATTCGCGCCGAACGCCTCCAGCGCGTAACGGTCGTAGGCGGTGGTAAAAATCACGATGGGCTGGTCGTCGAGCCGCTTTAAAAGCTCGAAGCCGGTTAGCTCGGGCATCTCGATATCGAGGAAGAGCAGATCGGGCGGCTGGCTTTGAATGGCCTCCAACGCGGCAAACGGATCGGTGAATTTCCGCGTAGGCTGGACGCGTCCGTCGGCGCGCAGCAACCGCTCCAGGCGGTTCAGCGCCAACAACTCGTCGTCAACGAGAAACGCTCTCATCGGTATCCGCCGCGGAAGGAACGCGCAGACTCACGGTAAACCGTCCGTCGCTCCGCGTGCAACTCATCGAAGCGGCGCCATCGTATAGGGCCGCTAACCGTCCCCGCAGATTGTCGATGCCGTGGCCGGGCGGTACGGCGCCGAGCGCGAAGCCCGGTCCCGTGTCGGCCACATCGATCGCCAGCGCGCCGTTCTCCCGGCGGGCCAAAATCGCGATTTCCGCGCCGACCCTCTGCGCGGAGACGGCGTATTTTACGCTGTTTTCAACCAGAGTCTGCACCGCCAGCGGTGGCACGCGCCAATCGCGTAGTTCTTCGGGGACGTCGATGCGGTAACGGAGCCGGTCACCAAAGCGCGTTCTCTCGATCTCAAGATAATCGCGTACGATCGACAGTTCGTCGCCCAGTCCGGATAGTCCGCGCTGGCCCGCATCGAGCGAGAAGCGCAGAAGCCTCGACATCCGTTCCACCAGGCGCTCCGCGCGTTCCGGATCCACCGGAATCAACGACGAGATGGAATTCAACGTATTGAAGAGGAAGTGCGGGTGAATGCGCGATTCGAGCGAAGCCAATCGCGCCTCCGTCGCCAGTTTTAACGCCCGCTCCCTTTCGACCTCGCGCCGCCCCAATTCCCTCGTCACGGAATCGAGCTTGTGGCGCAAGTTCTGATAAAACATGACGCCACATCCGAACGTGAGGGTGATGAGAGTGGCGATCTTCAGACCGCCGAAGAATTGACCGGACAGATCGTCCCGCCCGATCCATCCCAGAGCGAAGAAAATCGCGACGGCGAGGAACGATCCGGCTACGCTCGCGGCCAGCAAAGCCGAGATGCGGAGAAGCCAGGTCGAGGACCTTGAGAACGTGTTCGTGCAACTCCAGAGCGCGGGAAGAGCGGTCTGCGCCAACGTGCCGATGACGTTGGCGTAGACCATGGAGAACTTTACTTCCGTCCAAAAGCCTTGGGCGGTCGGGTGCGTTTCCAGCGCCCAATAGATGAATGGCACCAACATCCCGGCGGCGAGATTGCCGGCGAGGATGCGCGCGGCGGTTTTCATATGCGTCCCATCTTATTTCGCGACATGGCAGCCGACGCAGCCCGTCTCCTCGGGCGTAAGAGATTTGGTCTCCATCCATTTCGCCGCGCGCGTGGCGTAGACCGTTCCTGGAAGGTCCTTCTCGATCCGTGCGAAATAGAGGGCGGCTTTTTCCTGGTTGCCCACCCGGCTATAGCCGTCCGCCAAGCCGAACAGAAGTTGGCCGCGCGGATGTTCGCCGAGGGTATCGAAATACGCGGCCTGGAGTTCCAATGTCCGTTCGTAATCGCTCAGCGCCTTCTCGACCAACGGCTTCGCGCGCTCCGGCGGAATGTAGGCGGAAGCGGCCAGCAGGGCCGCGCCGCGCGGGATGCGCACACCCACGCTATCCGGCGCCAATGCCACGGCGTCGTCCATCTCCTTGATCGCGCGCGCCCAGTACTCCCCGCCATTCTGCATGTCGCCCTTTTGAAAATAGGCCCCTGATTGATAGAGTAATCCCGCGCCGTGCCACACCATTGGTTCGGCTTGATTGGGATCCTCCTTCATCGCGGTCTCGCAACTCTTCATCCCCCGGTCGAGCGCCTCGGCATCGCCTCCGAAGCCGGCGAAAAAATCGTTGCGCACCTTCATGTCGAAGCGCCCGGCGCTGGCGCCGAACACTCCCATTCCGGCGATCGCCAATCCGCAAGTAGCGGCGGTCAAAGCGTGTTTTACCCGCAAATTCATGATGAACTTCCTCCCGAGTTTCATCATGCGCCGACTTTCCTCGATCGCCCTCCCTTTTGCGACCAACTGGAAAAGTTTCCGATGAACGGCTAGCGGGTGGCGACGAACGGGGACTTCGGCCCAAAGAAAAAGGAGCGGGGCATCCGCCGTAGCGAACGCTCCGCTCCGCCCGATTCTCCCAAATCAGGGACCCCGTCCACCAAATCGATATTTAGCTACAACCGCTCGTTCCTCCGCAGTTCTCGCACTTGTAGCAAGACCCGTTTCGCGTCATGATGCCGCCGCACTCGGCGCACGCCGGAGCGTCGTTCATCACCGGCTCGAAGGGCAGCGCCTGCTGAGGCTCCGTTTCGGTGGGACGCAACTGCGTGGTGGCGCCCGCTTCCGTCACCGCGTACTCCGGTCCGAGAAACTTCGCGCCCAGCCAGCGGAAAATGTAATCCATGATCGACTTGGCGTAGGGGATCCGCTGATTCCCGGTCCAGCCGCTCGGCTCGAAGCGAACATGGCTGAACTTGTCGACGAAGAACTTCAGCGGAACGCCATATTGCAGCGCGTAGCTGATCGACGTGGCGAAGCTGTCCATCAGCCCCGAGATCGTCGAGCCTTCCTTGGCCATGGCGATGAACACTTCGCCCGGGGTTCCGTCCTCGTACATGCCGACGGTGATGTAGCCCTCGTGGCCGCCGATCGAGAATTTGTGCGTCACCGATTGGCGCTCGTTGGGCAGCTTGCGCCGTTGCGGCCGGTACACGATCTTCTCGGTCACGACAGGGGCGAGGGCGGAGACGGACTTCTTCTCGCCTTTGCCGGTGCTCGAGCTTAACGGCTGCGATCGCTTCGATCCATCGCGGTAAATGGCCACCGCTTTCAGCCCGAGCTTCCAGCTTTCGAGGTAGGCGTTGGCGATCTCCTCGACCGTGCATTCCTCGGGCATGTTGATCGTTTTTGAGATCGCGCCGGAGATGAACGGCTGCACGGCGGCCATCATTTTCACGTGACCCATGTGATGGATGAAGCGCTTGCCGTTCTGCGGGCGGAAGCTGCAATCGAAGACCGCGAGATGCTCGTCTTTGAGGCCCGGCGCTCCCTCGATAGTGCCGGTCGAATCGATGTGGGCCACGATCTTTTCCACATGCTCCGGATGGTAGCCGAGCTTGATCAGCGCCTGGGGAACCGTGTTATTGACGATTTTGATCACGCCGCCGCCGACCAGTTTTTTGTACTTCACCAGCGCCAGATCCGGCTCGATGCCGGTGGTGTCGCAGTCCATCATGAAGCCGATGGTGCCGGTCGGGGCGATCACCGTCGTTTGTGCGTTGCGGAAACCGGCTTCCTCACCCAACGCGTAGGCGTCGCGCCAGCAAGCCTCCGCCGCTTTCAAGACATCTTCCGGAACACGCTTACCGTCGATGCCGTTCACCGCGCGCCCATGCATGCGGATGACTTCCAGGAACGGTTCTTCATTGACGTCGTAGCCGGGACACGGCCCCACCGCCTCGGCGATTCGCGCGCTGGTTAGATAAGCCTGGCCGCACATCACCGCCGAAATAGCGCCGGCCCAATCGCGCCCAGCCGGGGAATCGTAGGGGATGCCCATCGACATCAGCAGCGCGCCCAGGTTGGCGAAGCCCAAGCCGAGCGGGCGGAAATCGTGCGAATTGCGAGCGATCTTCTCCGTGGGATAACTGGCGCTATCGACGATGATCTCCTGCGCCAGCGTCATGGTGTCGCAGGCGTGACGGAACGCCTCCACGTCGAAATCCCCGCCCGGCCCGACGAACTTCATCAGGTTCAGCGAGGACAGATTGCAGGCCGAATCGTCCAGGAACATATACTCCGAGCAGGGATTCGACGCGTTGATGCGCGCCGTCGCTTTCGAGGTATGCCACTTGTTGATGGTCGTGTCGAACTGCATGCCCGGATCGCCGCACTGCCATGTCGCTTCGGCGATCTGCCGCAATAGCTCCCGCGCCTCGTATCGCTTCACCGGTTGGCCGGTGGAAACGGAGCGCGTCCACCAATCCCGCCCTTCCCCGGCCGCCTGCATGAAATCGTCGCTGGCGCGCACGGAGTTGTTGGCATTCTGGAAGAAGATGGACCCGTAGGCTTCGCCGTCGAGCGAAGAATCGTAGCCGGCGTCGATAAGCGTGTGCGCCTTCTTCTCTTCCTTCGCCTTGCACCAAATGAACTTGTCCACATCGGGGTGATCGGTGTTGAGGATCACCATCTTCGCCGCCCGCCGCGTCTTGCCGCCCGACTTGATGACGCCCGCAAAGGCATCGAAACCCTTCATGAAGCTGAGCGGACCGGACGCCTTGCCGCCGCTCGACAGCAGCCCGTCCTCTTCTCTCAGCGAAGAGAGGTTCGTGCCCGTGCCCGAGCCCCACTTGAACAGCATCCCCTCGGTCTTGGCCAGATCGAGGATCGATTCCAGCGTATCGCCCACCGAATTGATGAAGCACGCCGAGCACTGCGGCTTGGCTTGGCCCTTCACCAGCGGCCGGACTTCGCCCGCCGTCTCATCGTAGTAGAAGCCGTAGCCACGCGCTTCCGTCACGCCAACGTTGAACCATACCGGCGAGTTGAAGCAGGCCTTCTGCGTCAGCATCAGGTGAGCCAGTTCGTTGCGAAAGTTCTCTCCGTCCGCATCGCTCGCGAAATACCGTCCGGCCTTCCCCCAATCGGCGATCGTATCCACCACCCGATGAACCAGTTGCCCGACGCTCCGCTCCCGCTCCGGAGAACCCATCTTGCCATGGAAATATTTGCTCACCACGATGTTCGTCGCCGTCTGGGACCAGTCGGCAGGCGCTTCCACGTCGTTTTGTTCGAAAATGACGGCGCCCTTGTCGTTTCCAATCGCCGCGGTCCGCAACTCCCACTTCACTTCGTCATAAGGCGTGCGGCCCGGCTCCAACTTCTGAGTAAAATACTTCGGAAAGTGGAGCCCCTTCCGTTCGGCGACGGGAAAGGGTCTCTTGGCTATCCTGGTCTCTACGGTTCTTTTGACTCTGCCACTGAGATTGACGGTGAGCTGGCCCATGGTTCTTCTCCTGCGAGGGAATCGATCATTACAACGCGATGTCGCTCTGATGATTGCAATGCTTCGCATTGCAATCATCACCCAATATGTAGTGCCTCGTCAAGAAAAATATCTATATACTGTGCAGTGATTTGCGAAGAAGGGCAAATTGATGGGCTCGAGGAGCTAGGGATTGTCTGGAGCGATACCGTATCCCTCCGATGGCGTGACGAGCCGAAAGCCTATTTCGGCTCGAGGATAAAGGTGGGAGCGACGCCGGCCAGGGTCGAGAATCCGTTAGGACCGCCCGCCGAAATCCATGCAGAGGCGCCCTGGACCTTGCCCAGATAGGAGTGCGGATGGACTTCGACGTTCAATTCCCGCATTTCCAGGTGCCCATAGCTCAGAAGAGGAAACAGAGATCGAACCGGCTCCACCACTTCCTGCACGACATACGGATTTCGCAGAGCCACGCGCAAGGCGCGTTCCCAGCGCGATTCGTCGGCTTCGGAGCCGCGCACGGTGGGTTGATCCGCCGAATCGTCGTTGGGACGCAGCACGAGCCGCTCGCGGTTCTTCATAATGAAGTCCGGCAGATCGACGTGCTTGTCCTGGAAGGTGGTTTTGGCCGCGGTGACCATGCGCGTCCAGGGTACGAACTCACGGATCGCCCGGCGCTCGGCGGCGGGAAAGCCGGTGGTCACCGTTTCGTCGGTGAGAAGGTCGAAGATGGCCTTCTTCTGCGCCAATTCGGAGCGGAAGTTGTTCACCACGCAGGCGGTTCCTTCGCGATACGCCCGGAGCAGAGGATGAGAGAGATCGAAGCGCATCAGAAATTCCGGAACGCGCAGGCGGCGGAAGACGAGGTCGATGACGAAGCCCTCGCGGCTCAGAATACCGTTTCGGTATTCCAGTTGATCGGCTCCAACCACTTCGGTTTCATACCCCTGCGCCCGGAAGAACTCGGCCAGCAGGAGATTCTCGTTCGATTCGGAATTCTGGAATGGCTGCCGGAATTCCAAAATGGCAATATGCGGCTTCTTGGTCTTTCCACCCCACTCCTTATAGGCCTTCAGCAGGGCCTGGAGCAGCGGCTTTGCACCACCGAGCTTTGTGAGGTGATACTTCTTGCGAAATTCCTTGACTGGCGGCGCATCGTAGAACAGGTCCGATAAGGCATCGGTATAGGCCACGCCGACCGGCGTCTCCGAACTGTATTCGGCAAAACGCAGGGTGCCGTTGTTCAGGTGCGTATCGAGCAGCGAGGTGACCGACAGGAACGAATAGCCTGGATTCACCGAAGCCAGCATCTTTTCGGCAGGCAGCAACTGCATGCGCGACAAGAGCATAGGGTTGGCGAGCGCGACCCGCTGAAGCCGGTCGATGGCGCCCATGAGGGACTCGGCCACATTCGCCAGATTGGTGTATTGACGGCGACTGACAAAATGCGGCCTCAGCACCGGCGAAACCGGCCGTCCAGCCAGCGTCAACTTCTGACGCTTCATTTGATCTTGCAGTTCGGCCGCCCAAGAGAGGTCCCGATAGGGACTGCCCTCCAGAAGCCGATGATAACGGGCCACTGCCTCGCCCAACTGCGACATGCTCTTGCTTTTCACTCGATTCCTGAATTCAGTATCGCACGCGATATTGCAATTGGAAAGTGGAAGAGATGAGAAAACTGGATCTATCTATAAGATTTATAAAGGATTAACTTGATTTTTTCGGTCGAGTTAAAAATTGGCGTTTGGCCCGTCAACTGCTCACTTTTTGACCGGAGGCATCATATAGAGGTAAATCATGTGATCGTGCGAATCGGCTTCGGTGCGCTCCGCGATCAGCGGTTTCCACCCTGGAACCATGAAATCGTGCGAGACCACGCGCGCGCCGGGCTTCAAGTATTTTTCCAATCTGGGGCGAAGGCTTTCATTCGAGGTGGTCATGAGGTAAATGGTAACGACGTCGGCGGGGCTGAGATCGGTCTCGAGCAAATCGCCGTGGATGATCTTGACCTGGTTTTGTAGGCCCAAGGACGCCATCCGGGCGATGGCCCGCTTGTAGACTCGGTCGGAAAGCTCGACACCCACGGCCTTGGCGTGAAACCGGTCGACGGCGGTCACCAGAACGCGCCCGTCGCCGCAGCCGAGGTCGTAAACGGTCTCCCCGGCCTTGAGGTTGGCCAACTCCAACATACGGTCGACGATAATCTGAGGCGAAGGAACGTCGGGCGCCAAACTATGGGCGTAGACGCTCACCCTCGACTGGGCCGCGGCGATCCCGGCGCCGGTCGTTGCCGTGAACGCCGCCACAAGGGCGATTCCGAGACACTTAAGTATGTTCATCCGCGCGAGACCCCTCTAATGTGTTGAGATGGCCGCCGTGGGCCGCTCGTTTCTCGATTTTACGATATGGGAGACCACTTCGGTCACCGCAAACCACAAATCGCGCGGTTTTGTGATGGTGTATTCGTAGCCTCGGAAGAATTTCACGGCGCGTCCGATGGAATCCCGCCAAGGCGTGGCTTGCGGGTCGCGGTTGTAGTTCATGTAAAACACGGGGAAATCTATCGGCCCAACGTCTTTCAACGAATCGGTCTGGATGTCGGCGTCCAGCATCACCTTCGGGCCCGCGAAGATCAGTCCATCGGGCCGCTCCGCAGGATTTGCGGTCTCTTTGCGAATGAGATCGGTTAAGAACTCCGTATCTCCGTGTTTTTCGGAAAGCTGCCGAAGCCCAACGGTCCCGAGCTTGATGGATTGCAGCGCCTCGCCGAGCGCCGGGAAGTCGATCCGATCGGCGTCCTGCTGTTGATAGATCACACGCTGTTCCTGCATGTTGAACGCCGTGAGGGAGAACTTGGCGAAGCGGGGTTCGCGATTGATGGTCCGCAAAATCGATACCAGGGCGCTCATTTCCACCGGCTGAATCGTGGAGGACAAGGCATTCTGGGGCGAAAAATTGATCAGAATTTTCACGCGCAGCCCCGCCTCAGGCGAACGTCGCACCGGCGGATCCTCGCGGAATTGCTCCTCGGCCGCTCGCTCCACGGCGCCCGGAGCCAAGCTCGGAGTGATATCCTTTTCCTTTGAAGACAGTTCGGCCTCCATGTCGAAAGAGGACGAACAGACCTGTTCGCTGCGGTCGCGCATTAACCAATCCACGCGGTACTTGCCCGGCCCCAAGTCGAACGCGCCCTGCAAAGTCGCCTCTCCTTTGGCATCCTCTTCGATAAAAGGGACGCGGACGCGCTGGGTGAAATACCGCGGATTCTCCGGTTGCCCGTCCTGGGTCACGCGAAAAAGGATGGTTAGAAGATTGTCGGAGCCGCCGAATTGCTTTAAAGGCACGGTCACTTCGTAGCCGGCGTGGAATCGCAAGTCGAAACCCAGTTCCGGTTTGTCGGGAGTGACGTCGCAGGGCAAGTCCGAACGAGGTTCGCCGGATTCGAGGACGGCTAGGTCGGCGTTAAACAGATTTACCGCGCCGTGAACTCCGTAGCCCGGCAAGGGAACTTGCGCCGCCGCGGAGGCCGCCATGCCAAAAATAAGCGCAGTGAACAGCGCCGCCCGGAAACACTCCCGGCCGGCCAGCGACTCTTTGCAGCTCCTGGGCGTCTGCTTCCGATTCACCGGATCTCCCGTTCGCAGTCCGGCGCGGCCCCGATGGCGCGCCGTCTGGACTTCTATTCTACAGTGCGGGCGGAGCGAATTTGTAACGGATTTTCGGCGAGGAATCTTCCGGGCTGAGGCTGGCTCCGCCGAGCAGCCGCTTTCTTGGCCGCTCATGCCCGGCCCGCTATGATACAGTGCAGTCAATATGGCTTCACGCAGCGTCAACAAAGTGATCCTTGTGGGCAACCTCGGCCGCGAAGCCGAGACGAAATTCACGCCGTCCGGAGTTGCCATGACACGGTTCTCCGTCGCCACGAGCCGCCGTTGGAAGGATCAACAATCCGGTGAGTGGAAGGAAGAGACCGACTGGACGAACGTCGTCCTATGGCGTCAGGAAAACCTCGGCCAATATTTGACCAAAGGCAAACAGGTTTACGTCGAGGGCCGCATCCAAACGCGGAGCTATGACGACAAGGAAGGGAAGAAAGTTTACACAACGGAGGTCGTCGCCGACGATGTGATTCTCCTCGGCGGCCGTGGCGAAGGCGGCGCGCCGCGAGATGAGTTCAGCCAACAGCCCCCCGTATCGATGCCGCGCGGCGCGGGCCAAAAAGCGAAGCCGGCCGGGGCGGCGGCGGAAGAGCCCGGCTTCGACGGCGGTATTGGCGACGACGACGTTCCGTTCTAGCCCGGCCGGCGCACGATGCGCGGTTCAATCGACGCGGCGATTTTCTCGCGGAGCGGCCGAGGGCCCGCCACTAAACCCGATAGCCAACACGACGGCTGATTGAACCGGGGCTCGGCGAAATCGAGCGTGCAGACGAAACCTCCGGCGGCAGCAACCAGCGCGGCGCCGGCGGCGACGTCCCACTCGTGTTTCGGGGAAAGCGTCCAGGTCGCGTCGGCGCGGCCCGCCGCAACCAGCGCCAGTTTATAAGCCACCGATCCCATGGGCCGGATCTCGAAGCCAGATTCTCCATAGCCTTCCCACTCTTTTCGCTTCACCTCGCTGCGGCTGGCCAGCACCAATGCGCCGTGCAATGAAGTCCGCTCAGCCACGCGCGCCGGTTGGCCGTTGTAGGTCACTCCGGTGGCGATCGAGCCGAGGATTTTCTCTCCGGCCGCCGGATTGAAAATCCCTCCCACTGCCGCGCGGCCCGCCCGCACGTAGCCAATCGAAACGCACCATTCCGGGATCCCTTCGACGAATTCCAGCGTTCCGTCGATCGGATCGACGACCCAGACCGAATCCTTCGACAGACGGTCGGGGTTGTCTTTCGTCTCCTCCGAGAGCCAGCCTTCCCGGTCGCATAGTAGGATTTTCCGCACTGCCGCGTCGACCGCGCGATCGGCTTCGGTCACGGGGCTACGGTCGGCTTTTCGGTCCGCACGGATCGCACCGGAGCGGAACGGCGCGAGGGCTGAGGCCGCGGCGAGGAACGCCTCTTCGATCCGCGCCAGGATTCCGCGGCTCTCCGCCTCGTCCAAATCCGTTTTCTCTATTTCCATAGCATCCCCGCTCCCGTCACAACCAATAGCACGCAAATTCCCCGCTTTAGCCATTGCCCCGGCAATAGCTTGGCGAATCGCACGCCGAGCAGCGCGCCGGGGATCGAGCCGGCCACCAGCGGAATCACCAACGCCGGGTCCACGTTGCCCAAGCGGAACTGGAGGACACTGGTGACGCCGGTGAGCGCGACCGCGTGAACGGTGTCGGTCCCAACCAGCATCGCCGGGGAGCAAGGCAGAAACATCAACATCAGTAGCATCACGATGCTGCCGGAGCCGACCGAACTCAAGCCCACCAAAATGCCGCAGCCGAAACCGATGGCGGCCACCGCGAGCAAGGCGGGCCGGCCCGTCAGTTTCGCGCCGGAGAATCGGTTCTCGATCCTCTTCTGCATCAACATTAGCAAGGGAACCAGAACAAGTAGAATTCCAATCAGCGAACGAAGAATGTCGTTGGCTCCGTCCCCATACGCCGCCCGAAGCCGGCTAAGAAGACAAACACCGGCGAACGACCCCGGCAGGCTGCCGCAAGACAACGCCCATACCCAATTCCACCTCACGGTTCCCAATCGCCAATGAAGATATGCGGCTCCAATCTTGGTCAACACGTTGAAGAGCGCATCGGAACCGACGGCGATCAACGGCGGCGTTCCGAAACCGACGATCAGGATCGGGAGCAGAATGACGCCGCCGCCGAAGCCGCTGAGGCCGACGAGAACGCCGACGGCTAAGCCGATCAGAATCTTCGCAACTAATAAAAGCATCAGGTGCAATCAATCGGAAGCGGGATCGCTGTCCCGCGGGCGTATCCAAGACGCCTCTTGGAGCCAAGTTCCACGAACCCGGCTATGCGGACGCCTTCACGGCAGCCGCCTCGGCCGCCCGCCGGTAGGCCGCCTCGTGCTTTTTAGGGACCTCCACTAACTCCGCCATGCGCCAGTTCGGATCGTATTTGGTGGTGGAGACCGGTTGATACGGCGTCCCGGCGAATTCCACCAACACACTTTTGTCGACGTCGTTGAGCAGAATGGTCCCGTTCGAGAGCCGCGTGGAATCCTGAATCCAACCGCCATCGTAAGGGATGGTATCGACGATCTTCAAATCGTCGTTCAGCACCACCATCTCCTTGGCCAGGCTATTGCAGAATGTCCAGCCGCCGGGAAACTTCTCCAGTCCATGCGGACGGGCCAATCCTTCCAGCAACACCTCCGCGTTCTGTTCGGCGGCCGGAAGCGAGCGGTCGATGCGGATCATCTGGCCCTGATGGAACAGAAACGCGAGGACATAACGCTCGCTTTCGTCCTGCATCGCGGCGACGTTGATATGGGTGGCCTGATATCGGGTGTGATAGTACTGATCCCGATGTTCCAATCCGCGTCCGGACGTTCGCTTGTTTCCGCTGGGAGATGTGTCGTAGCCGTGCTCGCACGCCCACCATTCCCAGAGCAGGTTTCCGTCCAGATCCAGTTCCAGAATGGTGTCGTTGCCGCTGTTAGTCACCATCAGCCCGCGCTTGGTGCGCTCCAGGCTGTGAACGTCGTTGAGATATGGATGCGAAATGCGCTTTAGCAGTTTGCCGGGTTCGCCATCCACATCGACGATGTAGAGGTTCGCGCCTTCGAGGTCGGCCAGATACATGACGCCGTCGGCAAAACAATAGCCCGCCGGATTCAACAGCGTCCCGCCCCACTGTTTGGTCCAGATCACTTCCTTTGTATCCCAATCGTAAATCGCGAAGAGTCCGGCGTAATCAGGGTTCTCCACCGTCGTCACCGGCCCGATCACGTGTTCGGGAAGAAGGATGAAGTCTTCCTTGCGCCAGTGAAGTGGAATTGCGGGCGCGGCGGGAGCAGCCTCCGCCGGTGGAGCGGTTGAACTATTGGGACTGTCCGTCTTCTGTCCCGGCACCGGGGGGATGCCGCCTTCCAATTTCCACCTTTGAACCAATCGCTGCCGCTGTGTCGTGAATACCGTTGCCGCCACTAGCACAAGAAATTCCTCCCAAGAGATTTCGTCAGAGTTTCCGGACGGGATCTCGACGCTGAGCGCTGCCTACATCGCCCGGACTTTCGAGTGTACTCTCAATCGCCGCGGCGGTCCAGCATTTTTTTCGCGTCACCCCCTCCGCGCGATCCCGACGAACCCGCCGATCCGCCTTTCGAAAAGTGTACGAATATTTTCTGGTAATTCCAGAAGACTCGGACTATAATTCTCAATTGCCCGTCATTGTGCGCCACGTGAATTGCGCGGGGAAGCGATACGCGACGCTAGCGAATCCCATTACAAACTAAAGAATCCAGGAGAGGGGAGCATGCAACCAGCCGCCGATATAGGGAAACTGTCTCAAAACGTTCCGAACAACTCGACTAATCTTGTAGGGAATTCCGGCGACGCTCCGGTGGAATTGTTACCTATTTCTATCGTGATTGTGCGGTTCTTTTCTTGCGCCCTGATTGCCGCCGCTTTCCTCTTTGGCCTTGCCGCTCCGGGTCAAACGGGCGTCGGCGCCCGGCTTTCCGGGCAAATCACCGACGCCACGGGAGCTTCGATCACGGGGGCGAAGGCGACAGCCCGCAATCCCGCTACCGGCGCCACGCGCACGGCGACGAGCAACGACGCCGGTTATCTTTTCACCAACCTCGATCCTGGAACGTACGAGTTGACGATCGAGTCCGAAGGGTTTGCGACGGTCAAGAACTCCGGGGTCACTTTGACCGTGGGCCAGCAAGCGACTTTGGACTTTGAGCTCCAACTCGCGAGCGGTCACGACGTTGTAACGATCACGAGTGAAACACCCGTGATCGAAGGCGTGCGATCCGAGCAAAGCCAGGTGATCGAAGAACGGCGCATCGCCGACTTGCCCATCAACGGCCGCCAGTTCCTGGACTTCGTTCTTCTCACTCCGGACGCCGCCACCGGGCGCAGCGCCGCCGGCGACACGGTGCGGCCAAGCGAGCCCAACCAGATCGACATTACCGTCGGCGGGCTGCCCGAAATCGCCACTCTCATCAACGTGGATGGAGCGAATAACATGAACGGAATCTATATGCGCAGCCGCTCCACCCCGTCCCAGGAAGCGGTGCGTGAATTCCGCGTGTTGACGGCCGGTTATGGAGCCGATTCGGGGCCGGCAGCCGGAGGTGTGGTCAACATCGTGACCAAGTCCGGCTCGAACGATCTTCATGGCGAGCTTTACGAATACTTCCGCAACAATGCTATGGACGCGAATAACCTACTCGCTCCTCCCGGCTTCAACGAGCTGCGGCAGAATCAATATGGCGCCAACCTGGGCGGAGCGGCGGTGAAGGACAAGCTCTTCTTTTTCGCCAACTACGAAGGGCAGCGCCATAACGAGTCGCCGTTGTATTCTTCGGTCCTGCTGAACAATCTGGCGGCGATTAACAACGTGAAGGAAAACATCCTCGGCCTGCCTGGAGAAAACATTTACGGCGTCGTTCGCGAGTTCAACTACGACACGGGCCTGGCGCGCACGGATTATCAGATCTCCGAGAAGAACCGCCTCGCTGTGGTCTACCGCTACCACAACGACCGCGATCCGAACATTTCCGCCTCGGCAGGGCAACTGAGCGCGCCGTCGAATTTTCGGAAAGCCTTGATCCAGGATCACGACCTTACGCTGAATATGGCTACCGTAGTCTCTCCGAACGTCGTGAATCAGGCTCTGTTCCAGTTCAACCACCGTAACTTCGATTTTCCGTCGAACACCTACGAGCCGTACATCTCGATCGCCAACACGCTCGATCTGGGGCGCCATTCGATCGCTCCGGACGGAACCAGGGAGAGCCGTTATCAGACGAGCGACTCCCTGAGCGTGGTCCGCGGAAAACACAACGTCAGTTTTGGCGCCGATGTCGACGGCACCACACCGACCTACGTCTTCGAGGTGAACGACCCTGCATACATCATCGTCCCCAACCTAGCTGGCTTCCTCGGCCAGCCGCCCTTCCCTCCTGGAGTTCCCTTCGCGGTGCAATTCGCCTACAACATCGGCCCGGATGGAGCCCAACCTACTCCCGCGCCGGCCGGCTTTCAGAGCCTCGCCTACCAGAACCTGCTGCCCTATTTGCGCGCCGCTTCCTACCAAATCAACTACGGGCTCTTCGCGATGGACTCCTTGCGAGCAACCCCGCAACTTACGATCAACTTCGGATTGCGATGGGACGCGTTTCAATACGATCCCCGATTCGCCAGCAGCTATTACAAGGCCTTTCAACCGCGAGTGGGCGTCGCCTACAGCATGTTCCACGATAGGGCCGTCCTGCGCGTGGCCGGAGGCGTCTATCAGGGCCAGCCGGATTTCCTCCGCGCTTTGGTTTCTCAACTCATTGGACAAAACCCGAATTATGGTTTGGTCCGCGCGGGAACTTACTCCGACCATCCGGGCGGCATCACCCAGATCAGTATTACCAATCCGGCGCAGGCAATCCCAGCGCTGCTGAACTTCACCCATACGGGCGTCTATCCTTCCTTGTCGGGACCGGACGCCGTATTTGGCCAAGCCTTCGGATTGGGTTACAACCTGACGGAACCACGGGGCGTATATTCTTATCAATGGAACACGCAGCTCGATTTCCGCCTGCCCGGCGACGCCGCGCTTTCCGTCGGCTACAGTGGCGTCCGCGGCCTTGCCATCTCCGTCGCCGACCAATTTAACGTGGCCCCTTCGACCAATCGCTTCTTCGACGGAACCATCAATTACGCCACGAACCCGGCCGCCGGATTCGGCGCGGGAATACCCAACCTGGTCGATCCGCGGATGAGCCCTCTCCAGGTCTATCTCGATCAGGACGGTCAATCCATCTATCACGCTCTCAACGTCGCCTTCATACGGCGCTTCGCCCAACACTTCGCCTTGAACGCGAACTATGTCTTCTCGAAAGTGATCGACGACGTAGGCGCGGACTCGGTCTCCGACTCTCCCGCCGATCCGCTGAACCGGAACCTGGAGAGAGCGCTGTCCAAACAGGACGTGCCCCAACGGTCCACCACGACCTTTACATCGGAGGGCCCTTCGGATACTTGGCTGCGCAACTTCGGCCTCTCGTTTATTTTCACGGCGCAGTCCGGCCGTTACTTTAATCTGTTCGCCGGTTTCGACAAGAACAACGACGGCAACCCGATTACCGACCGCGTTTCCACCATCGGCCGCGACACTTATCAGGGAGGTCCGCTCCGCAGCCTGGACGTTCGTTTGTCGCGCACGTTCAAATTCGGGGAGAAAACCGAACTCGACGCATTCCTTGAGGTGTTTAACCTCACCAACACGCTGAGCGTCACCGATCTCAATACGGTCTACGGATCACCGGTTTTCATTGGCGCCATCCCGCGCCACTTTGGCGACAACGCGCCGGCCGGAGTATCGAGCTTCGGGCAGATCCAGGGGATTGCGCCGCCGCGCCAGATTCAATTGGCTCTCAAGTTGTTTTTCTGATCGCGTGAATTTCGTACTCTAAAGAGGTGCGAGCAGCCGCCGTCCTGTCGCTATCCATGTCCCTCGCAATGGCATCCGGCGCCACCGGACAAAAAACGATCCTCGTTCTTCTCGGTACGGGAACTCCTGTGGTCGACCCGAACCACTCCGGCCCATGCACGGCGGTGGTGGCCGGCGGCGAAGCGTATTTGTTTGACGCCGGGCCCGGCGTCGTACGGCGCGCGGCGGAGGCCTATCGCAACGGCATTGCCGCATTGAATCCCATCAATCTGCGGCACGTGTTCTTTACGCATCTTCATTCAGACCACACCGCCGGCTATCCCGATCTCATTCTCACGCCTTGGCCGGTCGGACGCCGCTTGCCGCTCGAAGCGTACGGCCCCAAGGGATTGAAGTCGATGACCGAACACATCCAAATGGCCTACAAAGAGGATCATGACATCCGGATTCACGGGCTCGAATCGCTCGATCCTATGGGAGCGGTCGTCAACGTTCACGAGATCGAAGCCGGCACCGTTTACAAAGATCGAAACGTAACGATTCAAGCCTTCCCGGTGAAGCACGGATCGTGGGCTCATGCATTTGGATACCGCATCCAAGGGCCGGACCGGGTGATCGTTCTATCGGGCGATACGGCGCCGACGCAGGCCGTAGTCGACGCTTGTAACGGCTGCGACATCCTGGTCCACGAGGTACACAGCGGCGCGGGGCCTTACATGGGAACGTTTCACACTTCCATCCCCGAGCTGGCAGAGATCGCGAACAAGGCCAAGCCGAAGTTATTGGTGCTCTATCACCAGTTGTATCTCGGCCGCGCTTCCGATCAGGACTTGGTCGATGAAATCCGGAGACTCTACAACGGCGTCGTCGTTTCCGGGCAGGACCTGGACGTTTACTGAGTGAAACTCGCGCTACTCATAGCGCAGAGCGTCCACGGGATCGAGCCGCGCCGCCTTATTCGCCGGCCAGATGCCGAAGAACAGACCGATTCCCACGGAGACTACGACGCCCAGAACCGCCGCCCACACGGGAACCACCGTGGGCAGACTGGGAAACACGAGCCGGCAGGCGAGAGACATGGAGTAACCGAAGGTCATACCAATGAGGCCGCCCATACCGGTGAGCACCACGGCCTCGGTGAGGAACTGTAGGATGATATCGCTGCGCCGCGCGCCGAGCGCCTTTCGCACGCCGATTTCCCGCGTGCGCTCGGTGACCGACACGAGCATGATGTTCATCACACCGATGCCGCCGACGAGCAACCCGATCGAGCTCAGGATCACCATCACCAGCGCCACCATGCTGGTTACGCTGTGAAACTGCTCTACCATTTGATCGGACGTCGAGATCGAGAAGTTATCCGGCTTGTTGAAAGGCACATGCCGTTGAATTCGCAAGATCGCGCGGGATTCGTCGATCGCGGCGGCCAACATTCCCGGCTTGGCCTGAATCACCAACATGTTGTCCTTGGCGCTGGGGAACATCTTACGCATCGTGAAGTATGGAACCAGAATCCGCGAGTCGTTCTCGCCGGGAAACGACGCCGACGGCCGCTTCATCACACCGATGATTTGTAGCTGGTGGCCCTGCACCTCGATCCACTTTCCGATCGGGTTTTCGCCGGACATCAACGCCGAAGGAACATCCTCGCCCACGACGGTGACGGGCAGATGATGCCTGCTTTCGGTATCGGTGAAGAATCGGCCCTCCTTCATGTCCGAATAGCCGCCGGAAATGTACGACTCCTCCGTGCCGCCAATATCGACTTCGAACATTTCGTTGCCCTTATAACGGGCGGTATTGATGCTCGGACCATTGCCGAACGAATTCGGAAACAGATAGGCGCTGACGTGTTCCACCGACGGGCAGCGTTCGGCGATGGCTTGGGAATCCTCGTAGGACAACGGTTTTCTTTGAATCTCCTCGGTCGTCAACCGGCCATGAAATCCCGGGTCGATCTTAAAAGCGATGGCTGCGTTCGTTCCGAAACTGCGGAGAACGTTCGTGATCGCTCCATCGAGGCCGGCGATAATCGATCCGACGCCGATGATCGTCCCCGTTCCGATGATCACGCCCAGCACGGTCAGAAACGATCGAAGCTTGTGTTCGCGCACGGTATTCAGCGCGAGTCCTACACCGGAAACGAGGCCCGAAACGGTCATCCTAGCTCTCCGCTCTCAGCGCTTCGATCGGATCGAGCTTGGAAGCTCTCCGCGCCGGGTAAATGCCAAAGAAGAGACCCACGACGGTGGACAACCCGACGCCGATCACAACGGCCGATACCGGCACGTCCATGGGAACCGGCGTAAAACTGCGCACCAAAACCGCGACCGTCCAGGCGATCGATACGCCGACCAATCCCCCGGTGGCCGATAGCATCGAGGACTCCACAAGAAATTGATTCAAAATATCCTGCCGCCGCGCTCCGACCGATTTACGAATCCCAATCTCGCGCGTCCGCTCCGTCACCACCGCCAGCATGATGTTCATGATGACCACGCCGCCGACAACCATGAATACCGAGACAATCGCGACGGCGGTGGCGGCGATGGCGCCCGTCAGCCGGTCCCAGGCGCCCACGATCGCGTCGGAGGATATGACGGCGAAGGTGTCGTCCTGGCCCGGACGCAGATGGCGGTATGCCCGAAGGAGCATCCTCGTTTCGTCTTGGGCCTGTTCCAGCACGTTCCGGTCCGTGGCCTTTGCCAAATAGCTGATGCCTTTCCGGGCGCCATAGATCTGAAAATACGTCCCGGCCGGGATGATCACGAAGTTGTCTAGCGAATGGCCGAAAACGCTGCCCTTGGGCTTGGCCACACCGATTACCGTAAACGGCCGGCCGTCCACTTTCACGGTCTTGTTCACCGCGTCGGCGCCTGCGAAAAACCGCTTCTCAATGTCGCTTCCGATCACCGCCACGGCCACTCGCCGCCGGTCTTCGGCATCGATCAGAAACCGGCCGTTGGAGAGCTCAACGTTATTCAGCGTGGAATAGTTGGCCGTCGTCCCGTCCACCTCGACGTCGTCCAGGCTTTCGTTGCCGGCCATCACCTTCGCCTGACGCTCCACCTGGATTCCGATGTCGGCCAGCAACGTCGCGTGGGTGCGAAGAAATTCGTATTCGTCTTCCTTCAGCTCGGGATTCTTTTTCTGGAACTCCAAATATTTCTTCGGATCGAAATTACCGAGAAAGGCCATGCGCACGACACGAAAGCCGTCCGGTCCCAGGCTCGAGACTTTCTGGGCGATATAGATGTCCATGCCGTGGATCACCGACATGACGGCGATCAACGTGGTGGTAGCCAAAATGATTCCCAGCAAAGTCAAGAAACTTCGAAGCTTGCTAGCCCGCAGCGAATCCATCGCGACGCCAGCCGATTCCCAGAATGAAGCGTTTCCTTGCATGTCTTAATCTAACCGCCCGCCAACCCATTTAGGATACGCAATTCGCAGTCGTCTTGTTCCCGATGTTCTCGATCCAATCGATCATCTCTTCGTCCAGCCAGAATCTAGAAGCTCCGCGAGAGAGAAATCCCACGTGTCCCCCGTGGTCGGTGGCCGCCAACTCCAGGCACGCATTCCGCCGGAACGCCGGATGATCGTAAACGCGAAACGGGATCAAAGGATCGTCCTTCGCCTGGACCAGCAGCGCGGGTATCCGGATGTCATCGAGGAATCGATTCGACGACTGCGTGGCATAGTACCGGTCCGCGCTTCCAAAACCGAACGAGGCGGCCGTAAAAACGTCGTCGAAGTCATAGACCGTCCGCACGCGGTCCATTTCGTGCATTGCGAACGACCCCGGACAAAGCCGTTCCTTCCGAACCACGCGCTCCTTCAGGCGTCTCAGAAATCGCCGGGCATAGAGGGCGTTCCACGGCTTGCCCAATTGTTCCACGCAAGCGGCAAGATCGATCGGCGTCGAAACGGCGCACACGCCCGCAATGAGATTTTGGCCGGCCGATCCCAACTCGCCGGCCAGTTTGAGCACGACGTTTCCTCCCAGCGAGTATCCAATCAAGTAAATTGGTCCACCGCCTTCGGAGGCGATCTGGCGGGCCACCGAAAGAAGATCCTCCGTCTGTCCCGAGTGATAGAGCGTCCGCCCGCTGAAGGCCTCGGTTCCCCCGCAACTGCGCATATTGAAGCGATGCACGGCGAAACCGGAGCGGAGCCCCATTTGCGCGGCGCTCTGAGCGTAACCGGCTTGGCTCGATCCCTCCAACCCGTGGATTAAGATCAAGTCACCCCTGCGCGTACCGGACGGACATTGCGAGTGGACCAGAATCTTCACGCTGGGCGCGGTGTCGAACCACCGTTCCCGTACGGGAAATCGAACGGTATCGAGGTTCCGAGGCCAGAAATTCCCGGCGATGGTCAGAAGATGTGGGCTCCGCAGGAGCGGTTTGAACGGCCGCAAGCTCCTATTTTAGCCTGCGGCGAGGAAAAAATTACGAAGCTTGCTCCATCGCCGAACTGCGGCGGGTCAACTCTTCGGCCATAATAATCGCTTCCGCCAAATCGCGCATGGGCCGCCGCAGCCTGCGGCTCTCGTTGCGCAGCCGCAAATAGGCTTCTTCCTCGCTCAGTGCGTGACGCTGCTGAAGAATGCCCTTGGCCCGCTCCACCAGTTTGCGGGTCTCCAGTTGGCGCTTCATCTCCTGCGTCTCTTCGATCAACTTGACGTTTTGTTCGGCCAGCGCCCACTTCGTGATCGCCCCACCCATCTGCTCGCCGATAAAGCTGAGCAGAGAGATCTCTTCGGCGGTGTGCCGGTGCTTCTGCCGGTGATGCACGTTAATGACGCCGATCAAGTCGCCGCCGCTCACGAGCGGGACCGAAAGAAACGCCTCGTAGGTGTCCTCGATCAAGCTTTGCTGAAATTTAAAGCGCGAGTCGGCAAAAGCGTTCTCCGGCAGGGCGACCACCGATTGGTGCTCCGCCACCCACCCGGTGACGCCTTCGCCCATTTGCATGCGCAGATTGCCGAGATCGGCCGCGTGGGGCAGTTGCGAAGCGCGCAGCACGATATCGCCTGTTTCCTTTTCGATCAAGTACACCAAGCATGCGTCGCATTCGGTAGCTTGGACGGTGAGGCCGACAATTTCGCCGAGCATTTCATCCAGGGAGAGCTCGGAAGCCACGATGTTGCTGATCCGGTGAAGCAGGCCCACCGGCGAGGACGGGATCTCGGGTGCGAACTGAGTTGCCATGACTTAAGGTAATCCGGGATCAGCCCCTCGTCCAATTCAAAATTTCGATTGGTCCTATGCCTCACGGCACTCAGAGTTCTCCAGATTGTTGGCACTGTTGGCCTTATAAAGGCCACGAGGCCCTTCATTTGGACACCGCAACCCGCGGTTTCTCGCTGCCGGCTAGCTTTTTTTGTGGCTCAATCGGCTGCAGGACGTTAGTGCCCCCGTGGGGTCGAGCGCCTCTTTGTTTTCATAAATACTGACGATTTTTCCGTCCATGTCGATCACGAACGTCACGCGATTGGCGATTCCCATGGCGGGAATCAGCACACCATACTGCCCGGCCACCGTTCTCATATGATCGCTCAGGAGCGGGTAGTCGGCGTGCAGATCGGTCTTAAACCGCCTCAAACTCGGGTTAAAATCCGTACTCACCGCCAACACCTGCGTCTCGCGCGCCGCGAATTTTGCGATTCCAGACTGGATCGCGGTTAGTTCCGTGGTTCAACCACCGGTAAACGCCGCCGGAAAGAACGCCAGCACCACGTTCTTCTTTCCGCGAAAATCGGACAGCTTCACCGGCTTGCCGTCCGTATCGGTCAGCGTGAAGTCGGGAGCGGTGTCTCCGGGCTTCAATTGCGTTTTGCCGGGCTGAGTGTCTTGAGCGGCCAAGCAGGCCGCCATCGCCGCCGCCAACAGGATGGATCTTCTTCTCATGGATTCTCTTCTCCTAGTCCAAAGGCGTAAATCGTCGAATCGTGGGTTACCGCGAAAACGCGACCGCCGGATATCGCCAGTCCGCTGAAGTGAGTAAAACCGTGAATCGCGCTTCCGCTTGAGTATAAAACCTTGCCAGTCACCGCGTCCAGCGCATAAAGGACCGCGTCGCCCTTCGAGGTGGACGCGCCCGCTCGCGCGAGGTCAACAGACGGCCTCCGCTGTCCACCTGTGCGACGTTTTCTCCGTTCGACAGCGCAAACACCACTCCATTCGCCAACACCACCGGTTCGGGAACCGACAAGTTTACCGACATCCACGACGGCTCCAGGACGGGTTTGCCTTCCACTTCCACAATTTGAAAAGCCATCACGCAGCCATCCGGCGCCTCGCCGTAGCTCAGAGGAAACTTCATCCCGTCTTTGGCCGGCGCGCCCCACACCGGCGCCAACAGCCAGCGCGTGTGCTGCGCGTCTTCCCAGGTCGACAGCGCGCCCCAGAATCCGTGCCCGGCAAAATCCACGGCGTCGTTTGCCAAACGCGGACTGCGGTAAAGCGGCGTGTGGTGGTCCGCCCAGACAAGCCACTTCGCGTCCGGCAGGTAAAGCCCGCCCTCATTAACCACCCCCGACCGCAGTTGCGGA
>VFSW01001064.1_pt1 | contig 41006 bp, 38 predicted proteins | sample 5358111 | NCBI WGS metagenome assembly VFSW01 (sample SAMN11554181, study PRJNA540505) | mine drainage metagenome | isolation source: sediment from site ElyBrook_90M | place: USA: Ely Copper Mine, Vershire, VT | collected 2017
GTGATAGACCGCGCCCATCCATGGGGCGTCGCGACGCGAGAGATAATCGTTGACGGTGACCACATGCACTCCCTGGCCGGTGAGAGCATTGAGGTAAGTCGGCAAGGTGGCCACAAGCGTCTTGCCTTCGCCGGTCCTCATCTCGGCGATGTCGCCGTTATGCAGGATCATGCCGCCGATGAGCTGCACGTCGAAATGGCGCTGGCCGAGCGTACGGCGCGACGCTTCGCGCACCGCGGCGAATGCCTCCGGCGCGAGTTCGTCGAGGAGATCTTTCTCATCCCTGCCGGCCGCAACTCCCTGAGATATGCGCTCTTTGAATTCGGCTGTCTTGGCCTTCAATTGATCATCAGAAAGGGCCTTGAATCCAGGCTCTGAAGCATTCACTTTCGCGACGATAGGCTCCGCCCTTTTCAATGCAGCGACGTTCTCATCCCCTACGATCCTGTTCCAAAATCCCATCGCGTTATCCTACCTCAAAACGCCCTTTTTTGCGACAAAATGCGCCCCGTTTCCCAAAAGAAAAATCCCCGCTTTCGCGAGGATCTTTCCGCTTGCCCTTGCGTACGAGGTACGCGAGGGCGAGGCACTAGCGGCGCTTCTTCGCCTTCTTTGCCTTCTTCGCTGTCTTGCGCTTTTTAGCTGCCATATGATGTAAAGATTTATTTTTCTTGAGTGGTTAAGTTCGACCCGCACTACGCGCACGTCATGGCACGAGATGCGTTTACTCAATCATTATTACATTCATGGTGCGTATCGCGTACATTCGCGCTCATATATGTGGATAACTTTTATTCCGCGATGTGTGAAATACCAATCATATATGATTGTCACTCATGATCGCGATCCCGCCGCCGCCGGTATTTATTCTCCGCGCAACTGTTTCTCGAGCTTCAATGCGGTGAGTCCTGCCCTGAGCTGGAACTCGCGCAGCTCTCCGCGCGCTGGCGGCCAGATGGGCTTGCCCGCGCGCTCGAGCCAGAATCCGGCGAGCCAGTGGAGCGCGCCCTCATCGAGTATCGCCTCGAACTCAGGCAGGACGCTATACCCGCTGTTCTCTATATGGACCAAGAGCGAAGAACGGTCGATCCGGCGGTCTCCCCGCTCGAACCAGTTCCAATCCACGAGCTTCACTTCCCCGCTTGGCCGGTTCCATGCGCAGTTATCGGCGCGCACGTCGTAATGCACCAGCGCATCGTGGCGGACATGGAAGCCGACGCTCTTTCGCGCGTGCGCCTGCACATCATCCATGAGCCCCGTCTCGTGAACGGCCGCGAGCTTGAGCATGAGGCGGCCCCGCGACTCCTCGGAAGCCGCGAGCTTCGACCAGCCGTCATCGGCATCCGTTATGGCGGGCCGCACGAGCGCCTCATCGTCAGCCTCGGGGATTATCTCGGCGAGCGCATCAAGCGCGCTGAACGTCGCGACGGCGCGCTCCCGGCTCCATGCGCTCGACCAGTCCCATCCGTCTTCGGCGCAAAGCGCCGAGAGCGCGAGCCCCGTGCCATCAGGGCTCTCGGATAAGAGCTCCGGGACATACGGATACGAGCGCCCGGAAAGGAACTGGTAGGACGCGATCTCTTTCCTGGTCCACGCCTTCGTGTCCTCATCGATGCCGAGCTTCGCGAAGACCTTCGCGCCGCTCGGGAGCGTGATGATCCCCCGATGAGTCTTGCTGTAGCCGCCCTTGGTGCTATGGAGCGAGGGCAGTGCGGCCTCGATCTCTCCCCAGGCTACTGGCTGCATATCATATCGGTCGTTAGTGCGAACGGAATGTATAATCGTCGGCTCTGAAATATCAAAGGCGCAATGCGGAGGACGGGTGCGAGCTCCAAAGTGAAAGTCTTATGTGAGTGCTGCCGCCCTCCGCGCTACGCCCTTCGTAGCCTCGGCGAAGAGGGGCTGCACCCGCTCTCCGCATCGGAAACCTCATTCAGGGTAGCATGCACATGACTCACCGCAAGATGGATATGATATGGAAAGTCCAGGCACCAAAAACCGCTCTTTCGAGCGGATCTTGGCAACTTTCACGTTTAAGAATCCCACAAATCACACGATTGTGTGGCACTCACCCGCCTATTGTACGGCAACGCCGATGCTATGCAAGCGGATGGAGGATACGCAGATCACTGGACCTTCACCGTGCCGCTCTTTATCTCCTGGATGAGCTGGTCGGCCTGGCCGGCTGACGAAGACGATACCGCGGCGAGCGCTTGGAGGGTAGTTATGGCGGCGGCGGAATTGCCCGTCTCATAATACGCGGCGGCGAGCGTCGTGTAGGCGGTGGTATCGGTGGGATTGGCGGCGATGTAAGGGGCCCATATCGGGATGATCTTGGCGTATTGGTTGCGCCCGGCGTAAGCGGCGGCTACTTGCTGGTTGGCGGCGATGCCGGAGGCGATGACGGAGGGCGTGAGGAGCTGGCTCGCAGTCGTATCGTCGCTCGCGCGGATGGCGGCGGCAAGGTAGTAGGCGAAGGCAGTCGTATCGTTTGTATCGAGCTCGTACGCCTGCTTGAAGACCTGCTCGGCGCCCTTGAGATCCCCGAGCGCTTGGTCGTTGGAGCCGATCTGGAAGAGTATCGCCTGTTTGTCCGGAGAAAGCTCGTGCGCCTGCTCGAGGGATGTCGAGGCGTCGGTGTAATCGCCGAAGGAATCCTCGACCGTCCCGATGAAGAGCGGGAAGCGCGCATCGAGCGGGGACGCTTTCTCCTGAAGCGTCATCTGGTTGACCGCGTCGGTGAAGAACTGCTGCTTGATGTCATTGGATACGTTGGCAGCCGGGGCTGCTGCGGCTTCGGCTGCGATCTGCGCGAGCTGTTCGCGCGCTTCCTGCGTGCCGTAGGTGCCATAGCTTATCGCCTTGTCGAAGAGCGAGAGATTCGGGGTCTCGAGGGCCGAGAGGAGGGTGATGTTCTCCTGGAGCGCGTTCCAGTTGATGAGCCACGCCGCTCCGAGGGCGATGATCATCATGCCGATAGCCGCGAGCGGGAGTGCGCTCTTGGGCAGGATCTCGCGCGCGATGACCGGTACCGCCTTATCGCCTTCGCTCCTGCGCCACACGATGTAGCCGAGCACCGTCCCGAAAAGTATGTAACTCGTTATGTTGTCGAAGACCGAGAGGTTGTGGATGAAATAGCCGGCAAGGAGCCCCGTGATGATGCTGCGCTCGGCGACGGTGAAGATGTGCGCGCCGGCCTTCGATTTCTTCCACAGCACCCAGAGCGTTGCCACGAATATCGAGAGGTATGCGGCGAGCCCGAGGACGCCGCCGGCGACGAGCCAGTCGAAGATGATGTTGTGGACGCGGTCGAACCACGGCTCCTGCGCGTACATGCGCGGGTCGTAATACTTGTCGAAGACGATCGCGTAATCCTCCTGGCCCCAGCCGAGGATCGGACGTTCTTGCACGCCCTTCCAGGCGATCCCGATATTGAGGATGCGGGCGTAGACGGTATCGTCCGTGAGGGAAATGTTGGCGAGGCGGCCTATGAAGCCGACGTCGTTGACCCAAGGGTTGTTGTGCTCGATGCGCAACCCTGCCGCGACCACGGCGACTACGACGATGCAGGCGACCGCTATCCAGCGGAGTCTCTTGGAACCCTGGAGAAACGCGTAGAGCGCGATCGCGAGGAGTCCCCCGCCGATGAGGCCGAGCTCGGTGCCGCGGGTACCGGTGAAGAAGAGCGCGATGGTATCAAGCACTATGATGAAGGCGAACATGTACTGCCGCTTGACGAACATCAGCGCCTCCAGGATGAGGATCGAGACGAGCGCTATAAGGAACAGCAATCCGACGGAGGTCGCTTGCGGGGCGATGCACACGAAGCCCGCTAGGAGCACGAGCGGGAGCGCCGTGCGTTCCCTATTGCCCCACTCCTGCCTGCCTTCCTGCGAGATCAGGAGTACCGCGATGAAGACATTGAAGAGCATGTAGATCGCGAGGTATATGGGATTGCCGAACGTCGCGTCGATGCGGGTCGCGAGCCCGGCGGATCCCGCGACCTGCCAGAGGCCGTAGATGCTGATGCACGCCGATATCGCGAGCGTGAACTGGAAGAGCGAGCGCCAGAGCTTCTCGGTGTTCATCATGACCGCCGCGACGACGAGATACACGAAGAGATGCGCGATGGTGACCCAGCCGTCCATGCGCTCGTAGTTGCTCCAGAAGCTCTTGAAGGGATTAGCGCCCTGCGCGTCGGCTATCGCGATGATGAGTATGAAGATGGCAAAAGCGCCCAGTATCCAGCCGCGCTTGGGACGGTACTTCGCGTCGACCAAGGCGAGCGCGAGCCACGCGCCGGCGATGAGCTCGACGATGAGCCGGAAGGCGAAATTCTTGCCGGTGATGTACGGGAAGAAGAGCGAGGTGGTGACGATGAGGGGGACGAACGGGAGCAAGAAAATACCCAGGATCACGAACCATCGCAGGACCTTCTCAAGTGACATGGCGGCCATTGTAGCACCTCAAAAGCGACACGCTAGATGGACAACTTTAGAGAGATATCGTGCTAGATAAGACCGGGAGGCTATTTCTTCCGGGCAATTACGACCAAGCTCGTGCCGAATGGGAGCGGTGCGAAACGCATCAGCAGAGATTCAAGGCTAACGAGCGCATAAAATGCCGCGTCGAGAAAGCGCGGCATTGCAAGAGCGCCTTCGCCGGAGCGGCCGACGAGCCGCATCATCACGGCTGGAATAAAAAGGATAATGTTCCAGTAACTCATATACTCAATAGCGAATCCCGCGCTTTCGAGCACCGCGCGCATCGAGGTGCGCGTGTATCTGCGGAAATGATGGTGCTCCACGTCGTGAACGCTCCAGAGGAACGGGAAAGTAGGCACGGTGATCAAAAGCCGGCCGTTATCGCGCAATGCGCTATGCGCTCGGATCAGAAATTCACGGTCGTGCTCTAAGTGCTCGACGACATCAAAAAGCCCAAATGCATCATAGTTGCGAGCATATGCTTCGCTCTCAGATGCAACTACTGCTGCATATCCGCGCCTCTTCGCTGTCTCGCCAGCTTCTTTGTCGGGCTCAAATGCATAGACATGCTCGGCTATTTCTGAAAGCTCACCGTACATTCCTCCATAACCTGCCCCGAAATCTAAGAGGTCGACAAAGGTGTGCGTATGAATGCGCTTAAGCGCGGCTCGGACCATTCGAGCGCGACCGCGGTACCACCACGACCGTTCCATGTCGCTGAGGAGCTGGAATGCCTTTCGTTGCATACGGCAGTATACGTCATTGCCTCAGAAGACGCTTACGGATTCGAAACATAGCTTGGATGCCTTTGAGAGTGTCGCGAGCGAATTTGAGCTTGCTCCTGCGTCCTGGGAAGCGATATTCGTGCCACCGTACCGGCACTTCGCGGATACGCAGTCCCGCATGCTCGGCGCGCGCAAGGAATTCTACGTCGAAGAACCATCCGGTCTCCTCGCATCGGGCCAATACTTCCCTGCCGCGCTCGTTCATAAGCTTCAGGCCGCACTGCGTATCGCGCACCTGTATGCCGATCAATCGCTTTCGTATGGCATTGAAGACTTTAGACGAGATGCCGCGGAATATCCCGCGATTGACCATGGCAGGATCGACGAGCCGCGAGCCGATCGCTATATCGCAGGCATCGCTCTCGATGAGCGCGATCAGAGGCGGCGCCTCCTCGGGGCTGACAGAGAGGTCGGCGTCGATGAATCCGAAAATATCTGCGGACGATTGGCGCGCCGCGCCGATGACGGCTGCCCCTTTGCCGCGAGCAGGAACCTTGAGCACTGAGACGCCTTCTATTGCACCGGCAACCCGAGCGGTGTCGTCTGTCGAAGCGTTATCGATGACGGTAACCTTCGCATCCTTGCCGCTCTCATGAAAGACGTGTACGACTTCTCGGGATGATTCAGCGATGATCGCTGCCTCGTTGAAGGCAGGGATGCAGATTTCGATTTTCATAACGGTGTCGCCCACAGTATAACGGATACCAAGGGGCGCCACCGATCTAGGCGCGGCCGTGGTCGTCTTCGATGCGGATGATATCGTTCTCGTCGAATTTGCCGAGGGCGATCTCGACGACGATGCCGCCTTTTTTAGACTCGAGGCGATGCACCGCTTCCACGTCCACGTAGAGCGCCTCGCCTTTCTTCATCGATATGCGCTCCGGCTTGCCCGCCTTGTCATGGATCGTCGCGGTCGCATCGCCTTGTACCAGCATCCAATGCTCGCGGCGATGATGATGGTATTGCAGGCTCAGGCGCTTCCCCGGCTTTATATAAATAGTCTTGAGCTTCCAGCCTTCGCCGGCATCCCATCCATAGAATTCCCCCCACGGGCGCACGGAGCGGACGAAATTGCGGCTCGCGTCGCGGATCATCCACGAGGATGACTGCACCTTGCCGCCGCGGCCGACGCCGTAGGCCATCTTGATGCCGTTTGCCTTGCAATATTCCTGCTCGGGATTGAGGGATGAATTCTTGTTCTTGGCATCCTTCGTATCTCGATCACCACCGTTGGCAAAGATGTCGGGCTTCAACCTTGCGAGCTCGCGGACGACGCTGCGATCCGGATCATTCTCTTTATGTGAGGTAAGCACGACCTTGTCGACGAAGGGAAAGCTCGCGATGATCTCCGCACGCTCTTTCTCTTGCATGAAGACGTGGCCCTTCTTACTTTCAAGCCAATTGTCGTTATTGATGACGACCACGAGCTTATCGCCCAATTTATGCGCCGCCTCAAACATCCGCACATGCCCGATATGTATCGGATCGAAGCCGCCGGAGACCATGACCCACGTATCGCGGGGCTTTTTTGACCCCTTGCTGGCTGTCTTGGGCTTTTTCTTTGCTACCATAGATTTAGTTTTCCAACTCTAGCAAAACGTTCCGATGCGCGCTAGTATGAATACCAATCACGATATGATAGGACGTATGCAATTGGATGCGATTCGAGGCGACCGAGTAAAATATCGCGAGACATATCGTGATATGGTGAGAGATATTTTTCGATGGGCAACGACGAAGTGCGCCGATTGCGTACGTCCTATATGAAGATAAAGAAGATAGTCCCTTCCTGCAATCTCGACACCATCCGCGACGGCCGCGGCGGCATATTCACCTTTTATCCGGACAAGCCGGTGGTCGAATTCAACTTCCAATTCGTGAACAAGGGCAAGATCCGCGGCAATCATTTCCATCCCGAATTCGACGAGTACTACCTCTTCACCGACGGCAATGCGGTCGTCGTCACCCATGACGACGCCGGGAAGGAGGAATTCCTCTACGTCGGCAAAGGCGACGCCGTCTTCATCCCGCAAGGCGTGCCGCATGTCATCTGTGCCATCACTGATTTCAACCTCGTCACCTTCCTCACCAAGAAATGGGACGATTGCGAAAAGCCGATCGTGCACGAGAACCTCGGCATGGGCATCGGAGACCATGGCGATCCCAATTTCAAGCCTCCGGCAAAATAATTCGGCAATGAGCTCACAGCAGCGCATCAAGTTCGGCGTTCTCGGTACTTCGCACATCGCCAAGAAGTCAGCGATTCCTGCGATCATCGCATCCGATAGCGCAGAGCTCCTGATGATCGGTAGCCGCTCAAAAGAAAACGCTCAAGCCTGCGCGCAGGAATTTGGCTGTGATTCCTACGGCACGTACGATGATGTGCTCGCCAACCCCGACGTCGATGCGGTCTACATATCGCTCCCCAATTCATTGCATGAGGAGTGGTCCATCAAGGCGGCGAAGGCTGGCAAGCACGTCTGGTGCGAGAAACCTGCCGCGCTTACCTATGAGTCCGCCAAGCGGATGGTCGCTGCGGCGAAAGAGCATCACGTACGCCTGATGGAAGGATTCATGTTCCTCTACCATCCGCAACATGCGAAAGTGCTTGAGCTCATTGCAAGCGGAACCTTGGGAGAATTCGTGTCCTTCAGCGGATCATTCATTCTGCCGATGCCGGAGAGCAGCAACATCCGCCTGGACGCGAGCCTCGGCGGCGGCGCGCTCAATGATGCAGGCACGTATCCGATCCGCGCGAGCCGGATGATATTCAGCGAAACGCCCGAGAGCGTTTCCGCCGGGCTTGCCATAGACGCCCAAACAGGCGTCGATATGAAAGCCGATATGACGCTCACCTACTCCGGCGGCAGGACCGCCTCGGCCAGCGCCGCATTCGGCGGCGAATATCTTTCGACCTACGAAGTCGTAGGGACCGAAGGGCGCCTTTGGATGGAACGTGCGTATGCTGTCCCGCGAGACAGGGCCGTGAAGATTTTCTTAGAGAAAGACGGCGGGGTGAGCGAGTTCGCATTCGAGCCGGCCGATCAATTCAAGCTCATGATCGAGGAATTCTGTCGAGAAATCGCGCTCGGCTCTGCGAGCACGAAAGACTATGAACAAGACCTGGTCTCCCAGGCCCGCGTCCTCGAAGCCGGCCGCATCTCTCATGCCGAAGATCGGATTGTCAATCTCTTGGATTTACATTAATACAACGATAAGGCCCTCATCAAGCACGAGGCTTTTTTGCGCTGGAAATATGCTTATGAGAAAGAGGCGTAGCGCGGCTAATATCCCCTGATGCGCGCTTCCCTATGACTGAGCGATAGAATTTCGGTGCAAGTCCGTTACCGGGTCGAATCGAACGCACGTTCTCTTCCGTAAATTTCTCGCCTTTCTTAATGTCTTCGGTCACGAAGAGCGATTTGCGAAAGACGATGTTCTCCTTCTCCCCCTTCGTCTGAATATAGGACGGCTTCCCGAGAGCTTGTTCGACCATACGTACGGACTCCACGAGCGCGGAGAATTCCTTCGGTTCAAGCGAGAAACTCGAATCAGGCCCACCGTCGGCACGCCGCAGCGTAAAGTGCTTCTCGATAAGAACAGCGCCGAGCGCAACCGATGCTATCGCGCTCTCATTGCTGAGCGTATGATCTGATAGCCCTACTTCGACATGGAAACGTTCTCGCATATCAGGGATCGTCGAGAGATTCATATCCTTCGGCTCCGCAGGGTAGGCGCTCACGCACTGGAGCATGATGATGTCTTTGGTTCCGAAGGTGCGGAGAGTTTTTATCGCAAGCTTTATTTCCTCGATACTCGCCATGCCTCGAGAGATGATGACCGGTTTCTTCGTCCTGCCGATCGCCTCAAGAAGCGGTATATCGACGACCTCGAATGAGGCTACTTTATATAGCGGTGCATGCAATTTCTCGAGAAAATCGACCGCAGTCGGATCAAACGGCGCTGAAAAGCAAAGCAGGCCCCGCTTCTTTGCATGGGCAAAAAGTTCGGCGTGCCATTGCCAGGGCGTATATGCATCCTTATATAGGTCATATAATGTCCTTTTCTCGCCCTTCCATGTGACGATGAACTCGCGCCGGTCGGAATCAATGGTTAGTGTGTCGGGCGTGTATGTCTGGAGCTTTATCGCATCGGCGCCTGCTTCAGCCGCCGCATCAATGATCTTAAGCGCTCGCTTGATGTCATGATTATGATTACCGGACATTTCCGCTACGATGAAGACAGGGTGGCCCGCGCCGATGATATGATCTTTGAGTTTGATATTCCGCATGCTATTTATGTTATGTCTCGTCTTTCTTAGATATTTTTAATATGTAAGTATGACCCAAATGCTTAAAGAAGGCGGGGTAGCGGTCATTGTCCGCAATACGCAATTGGTTAAATGAAGCTACAAGTGACTTATTGGGGTCAAGCTCGCTGTCCTTCGGTGTGCGGCGTGGATAAAACGTCTCTTCTCCTTCCTGGGGCCGACCGACAACGGCAGAGTATCCGTCAACGAATTGCAATGCGAGGGCGACGATGGCACCCCCTTCTTTCTGACGCATTTCATCTATGAGCTCGTGTCCTTGAAAACCAATCCTCGCTTGACCGTAGACATCACCTGCGTCTACCTTGTCAACGGCCTCAAACATCGTGAGAGGAATCTCATTCTTACCTTCCAACACCTGCCATGCAAGGGGCGACCAGCCTTTTCCCTGAGGCAGCGCGCTTGCATGTATGACGAGGTTATATTTATTGCGTGCTCGGAGTTCTTTGCCGATTATCTGTTCGCAACTCAGGAAAAAGACGCAGTCACCTTCCGGAATAGCTTTCGGGTCGGTGATTGACATGACTTCATGTCCCCGCTCCTTCAGTGCCTTGGCAAGCTCTTCGCCAAATGGAACAAACCAGCTGCGCGGATTGTCGATGAGGATAGTGATTTTCATATCATTCAAGTGAGCGTATATGAACGGATACGTGAGATTTCTTCGATGTGATCAGGGTAGAGCGTTAAAAGCTCCTGAATTCCATTACGTACCCTTTTCTCATCGCTCGTTATACTTTCATGTCGACGATGATATGTAAATAGTGGCTCAGGAAGATGGGCGCCGCTCCACCGGTCCAATGTCCTCAATAGGATCTCATATTCAGGAAATACGGTAACCGTTTCAGACCAGAATCCTTCGGATTTTAGGGCCTCTCGCCTGATTGCGGTACCGACCGCAGCCGTATGAAATAAATCTTGTACGGAGATGATACGCGTCGAGTCTTGCCACTCTTCAAAATAGTCAGTATACACGAACGTGCATGAGGGATCTTTTTCAAAAGCTTCCTGTACTTTCGAAAGATATTCCGGCGAAAACTCATCGTCACTATCAAGCAGTGCTACGAAACCGCCTTTCGCTTCTCTAAAACCCCGGTTTCCGGCTGCGATAGCACCGGTGTTTTCCCGATGAATGGCACGTACCCGGGCATCAGCGGCGTAAGTTTCGATAATGGCTGACGTCTTATCCGTAGAACCATCATCTACAATGATGATTTCAAATTCGTCTTTCTGGAAGGACTGTGCAAGCGCACTATCTATCGCGCGGGCCAAAGTCGATTCCGAATTATATGCACGGATTATGATCGACGCTTTCATTTTTGAATCTTACTCCATAAGCTGGGGTTGACGATTCCCTTCTCGATATCCTTGAAGCTATCTGAGATTTCCGCTATCCAAGCATTATCTGCTTGGGATATCGGCCGAGAAAGGACATCGATAACCTCTTGAAGCTGTCCGGTTGTCTCGACACCGATGACAATATGTCCGGCACGAGTTTGCGCATCGACGAATCGAAGTGCCGCTTCTGTCTGGGTCAGGCCATTTCTCTGGGCTATATCGATGAATACCTCGAGATACCGGCGCGCATGGGAAAGATGCGGCGGCAGCGTTTCAGGTCTCATGAGTAGCAATCCTTGCAGGAATGGGCTGCGCGCGAAGACGGTGACGCTATTTTTCTTTGCTAAATCGAAGAAATCAGTCTTATCGAGCCGCTGATCGAATGCGTTGTACGGCACCTGGATATAATCCAGCCCGAGTTCGACGGCCTGCAGTGCTTCGTCTTCGTCATAAATGGAAACGCCGATGTTGTTCACTAAGCCTTTTTCTTTAACCCGCCTCAATCCTTCTATGACATGGCTCAGGTATATATAGTACGGAGAGTGCAGGAGATACCCGTCGAGACTCTGAAGATGCAGCCGTTTGAGGGATTTTTGTATCTCTTGCTCGACAATTTCTGCGGCTTTCGTCCCATCCGGATATTCGTTGATGACATGCGGTTTCATCTTCGAGATGACCTTGATCTTCCCTGCATGTCCCCTTGTCTTAATCCAATCACCCAACATGTCTTCGGAGGTGCCATAGGCATTTGCGGTGTCGAAAGTATCGATGCCACCCTTGAGTGCCGCATCGAGTATCCCAAACGATTCATGGTGCGATGGCTGTCCATCGGTATTATTGAGCCCGTACTTCATGCCGAGCTGTGCGGTACCTAGGACAAGTTTTGACTTAGACATGGTTTTTCTTATATTCTTCGTCCTCTCTAAGAGACTTTTCGTAACCCTCATAGCCGGTCGCGCCTCTATTCATTTCAAGAAGTTGCGGGTTCTCCTTGAGGAAATTCAGAATATCATTCATATCGAATATCCGCTTCTCATCATAGAGTCTGTCATAGATAGCGGAAACGAGCTTGAAATCTTGCTCAGTATCGACAGAGAGGTGAAGCTTGGAGTTATCTTCGGTGCCATCCGTCCAAGTCTCGTATGCGAATAATTCGGGATGATTCCGGATGTAAGGCGTCACATGTTCGCGTTCAGAAGGCAGCTTCGCCTCTCTCCATGCTCGTTCGAGCGACGCAAATGTGAATACTTCCGTATCGAATCCTTCAGGGTAGTCCGTCGGCGTACTCATATAATCAGATTTCCCATGCGTGCCTACGAAGCGACCGACTACCGTATCTATGACCGCAGGATCGTGCAACGGGCAATCACCAGTAACACGCACGACGATATCGGCACGTGCTTCTTTTGCAGCATGATAAAAACGGTCGAGCACGTCGAGTTCCGAGCCTCGGAAACAACCTATGCCCGCTTCTTTTGCGATTGCCTCTACAGCATCATCTTCTTTGTTTACAGTCGTCGCGACAATGAGTGTATCGATGGTGTGTGCGCCTTTCAATCGGTCAATCTCATGCATGAGCATCGACTTGCCAAGGATGGGACGAAGCACTTTCTGAGGCAAGCGAGTCGAACCGCTACGGGCTTGGATAATCGCCGTAATCATGGAGAAAATGTAGCACAAAGAACCCTATATGCTAGCATCTGCTTCATGCAGAATACTAGGAATGCTTCGCACGAAGCACGCAATGTCCTTAACATTTCTCTCTCATTCTTTTTCATATTTTTCGGCTTTGGCACTGCCCAGCAATACCTGACAGTCCTTTTCCGCGAACAAGGGCGCGAGGGGCTCGCACTCGTATCACTACTTCTTCTTTACGGCGTATTCATGGCAACGAGCATCGTCGTGCCGAAGCTCATACCTTTCCTTGGCGGCCTGAAAAAATCTCTCATCATCGGCGCCTGCACATACGTGCTGTTCGTCTTCTCAATTGCTCTGGACAATGTGCCGGTCCTTCTCGCAGCATCCGTGATTATCGGTGTCGGCGCTGGACTATTATGGATCGCTTCCGCACAGATCATCTCCGACAGTTCGAGCATGCACACGGTAGGCAGAAATTTGGGGCTGCAGTCAGTCGGATTATATTGCGGGAATATCCTGGGCATCTATGCCGGCGGCTACATGGCGGCTACCTTCTCGACTTCGGGCATGTATCTCGTACTCGGCGTCGTGACAGCGCTGGGTATTGTGCCGCTACTGGCAATCACACCGGCGAAAGAAGAGGTCAAACAGCGCCCCTTCAGGTTCGGATACATGCTGGACAGACGCATGCTTGCGATCTTCCCGCTGCTTTTCGGCTCATATTATCTTCTGGCGCAGGTCTTTACTGGCATGAATGCTGTGATCGTCAGCCTTCTGGGTGTCGGGTCGCTCCCCTTCCTTATAAGCGTCGTGAAGCTGAGCAATATCGCCGGCAGCTTCGGAAGCGGCACTCTCTCCGGCTGGATGAGCGAGATTAAATTGCTTCTCGCACTCACGCTGATGGCACTTTTCGGTATCGGTTTCTTCGTCATGGCGCAATTATTAATTCCTCTCTTGATCGCTGCGGTACTCCTCGGATTCTCTATGGCGTCGATTTATCCCGTGACGCTCACTCTCTTGAAAGATACCTTGCCGGCGGAGCAGTATCTCTATGCAATCGGCGTCTTCAATTTCTACAACAATTTCGGAGTCATCGTCGCTCTCGCCGCCAACGGATTGCTTTCGGCGAGTACGAGCTTCATCCCGGGCGCGGTTGCCCTTTTCGTGGCTATTCCCGGATTATTCCTCTTCAAGAGATTCGTCCAGTTGCGTTGAGATCTAGTTGAGGCGTGCGAAACGGCGGTGAACGATCGGTCCCTTGAGACGCTTCTCGACCGTGTCTGTGTCGATCGCTTCCTTAAGCACAGCAAGGACCGAGTCGAGCGTTTTGAGATACGTCTTGATATGCGCCGAAGTATGCGCGCATGAAGGATTGAACTCCGGCGCTGCGAGGAATCCGCGCTCGAGCATCTCTTGCGTGAAGAGTGTCTTCAGAGCCGGGGCGTTCTCATAGAGGAATGTGAGGCTGCTATATGGTACGCATCCGCCGACTGCGACCTTGAGTCCATGCTTCTTCGCCGCATCAGCCCATCCTTTCCGGACGCGCATGCCTGCTTCGTGTATTTTCTTCGGCACATTCATTTTTTTCATCTTTTTCAGGGTTGCGATTGCCGCAGCCGGACCGGTCGAGTCCGTCCAGTAGGTGCTGGAAATGAAACTCTCTTGTGCGGCTTGCATGACATCGCGCTTGCCGATTATCGCCGCCATCGGAAACCCATTGCTCATCGCCTTGCTGAATACTGCGATGTCAGGCGTAACCTTATAGAGCAGGTGCGCTCCCCCATAGATGAGCTTCCATGCTATAGATACCTCATCAAAGATAAGGACGGCGCCAGTTTTGTCCGCAATTGCGCGCACCTTTTGAAGAAAATTATCCTTCGGCTCTTCGTTGTGTACTGGTTCCATGACGATAGCCGCAAGCTTGCCGCCTGCGTTCTTCACGATTTCCTCAAGCTCCTCGATATGGTTGTAATGAAACGGAAGAATCGTGCCCGAGAGGCTTTGCGGCACACCCTTCGGCTCGAGTCCTGCGAGAAGATGGTCGTTGAGGCCGTCCTTATCTTTAAGGTTGGTCGCGAGATACCAATCCTGCCAACCATGGTATCCGCAAAAAGCGACAATCTCCTTATCGGTATGAGCTCGCGCAATGCGGACCGCGATAGCAACCGCTTCTCCACCGCCGCGCGCAAAGCGCGCCATATGCGCCCACGGATGGATCTTGCAGAGCATCTCAGCGAGCTCGACTTCTTCGGGTACGTTCAACGTAGCCATGGAGCCGCGGTCCACTGCTGCTTTCACTGCCTTGTTGACATCCGGATCTGCATAACCCAAAAGACAGCTTCCGACCGCCATTCTGCCCATATCGAGGTAACGATTACCATCAAGATCCCACACATAGGCACCCTTTGCCTTGGAATAATACGCAGGCCATTGGTCCGGCAAGAACATCTCAGCGCGCTTCGAGAGCAGCTGGTTGCCGCCAGGAATGATCTGCTTGGCCTTCTGCCAGAGTTTCTGACCTGTTCGTTTGCCTTTGATAGCCATGCCCTTATCCTACATCGGCCAATGCCTTGCGCAACGTATCGGCAACATACTGCTGATCTCTCTTCGTAAGATCCGGGAAAAGTGGAATCGAGATTTCGGAGAATGAGAAAGTCTCGGCGTCGGGACAGATACCTTTCTTGTATCCCAGCTTCTGGTAGTACGGATGCAGATAGACCGGCAGATAGTGTACCTGGACGCCGATGCCTGCTTTGCGTAGCTCTGCGAATATTTCGTCCCGGTGGTGCGCTATCTCGGGCACGAGACGAATCGCATAGAGATGCCAGGCGGACTGGTTGTCTTTGGTATCGGCAGGCGGCAGGATGATGCCGGGGATATTCTTCAAGAGCGACGGATATCGTTTCGCAATCGCGCGACGCTTGGCGATGAATGTGTCCAGCCGTTTAAGCTGACTCTCGCCAAGTGCGGCAAGCACATCAGTAATGCGGTAATTATAGCCGAGATGATGCATCTCGTGATACCACGCGCCATAGTCCTGATGCATCAATTTCTTCGGATCTTTCGTGATGCCGTGCGTGCGGAACATCATCATCTTTGCGTAATACTCGATGTTATTCGTGACAATAATGCCGCCCTCGCCGGTTGTGATGGATTTGACGGGATGAAAGCTGAACATCGTCATGTCTGCCTGCGTGCCGACCGGCTTGCCCTTATACATTGCCCCTAAGCTCTGAGCGCCGTCGGCGATAAAGACGAGACCGTGCTTCTTTGCGAAAGAACGGACGCCTGCGAGGTCAGTCGGACGGCCGGCATAGTCGACCGGGACAATGGCCTTGGTCTTCGGGGTGATTTTTTTCGCTGCATCCTTGAGGTCGATGAGTCCAGTATCAAGATGTACATCGACAAAAACCGGCCTGGCTCCGAGGTAGAGTGCGGCATTCCCTGTCGCGGCAAAGGTCATCGCTGGCACAAGCACTTCATCCCCTTTCCTTATTCCTGCCGCAAAATATGCAGCGTGCAAGGCGGCAGTACCGGAATTGAAAGCGACTGCGTATTTTGTACCGACCTTCTTGGCAAGCGCACGCTCGAAGCTATCGATCGCTGGCCCCTGAGTAAGCCAATCTGAACGGAGGACTTTCTCGACAGCCTTGATATCCCGCTCATCGATATTCTGCCGCGAATAAGGGATCATATGCTTTTATCCTTCAGATTCGACTTCCTTGAGGAGCTTCTGCATACGCTCTTCGGTGAGATAGTCGCTATTGGTATGGCTGTGGTATTCGAAGCCTTCTTTCACCTCCTTCGCTCCCTTGTGGCTCTTGAGTATTTCATCGGCATTGTCGAGCGAGGCCGAGAGGACGATATAACGGTCCTTGAGCTCGCAGGTCATCCGGCCCTCGTCGGTTGTGATGAGACATTCGTGGAGCTTCTCGCCTGGGCGAATGCCGGTGATCTTGAATTTCGCATCCGGCGCGATGACGCGCGCAAGGTCGGTTATCTTCATGGTCGGAATCTTCGGCACGAAGAGCTCGCCTCCCTGCATCACCTCAAGCGAGGTCAATACGAAATCGACCGCTTGTGAGAGCGTGATCCAGAAGCGCGTCATGCGCTCATCGGTGATCGTGACGGTGCCGGTCTCTTTTTGCTGTTTGAAGAGCGGTATGACGCTGCCGCGGCTTGCCATCACGTTGCCGTAGCGGACGACTGCGAAGCGCGTATCACGGCCTTCGCCGCGGTAGCTGTTGGATTGTATGAAAAGCCGGTCCGAGCAGAGCTTGGTCGCGCCGTAGATATTCACCGGTGCGGCCGCCTTGTCGGTCGAGAGCGCGATGACGCGCGGCGTATTGAGGTCGAGCGCGGCGTTGATGACGTTCATGGCACCCCCGACATTCGTATTGACCGCTTCCATCGGGTTGTACTCGCATGCCGGCACATGCTTGAGAGCAGCCGCATGGATGACTACATCGACGCCTTCCATGGCCCGCTTGAGGCGCGGCAGGTCGCGCACATCGCCGATAAGGAAGCGGAGCTTCGGGTGCGATTTGAATTCTCGCTCCATCTCCCACTGCTTGAGCTCATCGCGGCTGTAGATGCGGATTGCCTTGGGCTTATGCTCTTTGAGGACCTTCTTCACGAAGGCCTTGCCGAAGGAGCCCGTTCCGCCTGTTATAAGCACTATTTTCCCGTCTACCGCTGACATATTGAGCGGACTATATCATAGTGAAAATACGTTGGACAGCAGTTAAGCTTTGCGAACAAGCTTTTGGATTGAACGCTCAGCTGTAATATGAAAATCCCGCGTATGCTCGATACCGGGAAGTGGGATGAGGGGTCTCATTCCAAGACGCACGAAGCTGACTGTGCGAACCTTGCATAAAGCCGCGATCGCGAGTGCCATAGTCTCTGCACCGAGTACCGTCTTTGCGCGCAAGAGATCATTCACGATATCCTTCTCATTTGATTTCTCAATGTGGACCTTCCCTTTGAAACGTTTGATGAGCGCATCGTATCGGGAACGGTCATCTCCCGGATGGAAACGGATGCGCAAGCGCGAGTGATGCGTATGAGCAGAGAGTGCGCCTAATAATTCCGAGAGAAGCTTATGGCTGTCGCCGCCAATGACGCTCATAAAGAGCACTACATCCGGTGGCGGGGCAACTCGTTTCAATTCTTTGAATCGCCCTATCTCTTCGAGGAAATATTGATTCGGCACTGACCGTACGACTACGTGCGGAAACTCCCGGCGGATATTAGCGATGGCGTACTTGTCCCCTGCCCAGAACTCATCGGGCTCATGCTTCTGCCAATTCTTCTTCGGGTATCCGAAACGTTTGCGTTCGTCCGTCCATGAATCCATATAGACGATCGTCTTGATGCCAGCGTGCTTGGCCGCCAAGAGCGCACGAATCTCGATCTTTGTCATCCAGCCGGGAGCGGCAATGAGCGCGTACGACGCGGTGCGATGTTTCTCCATTATGCGAGCGATGGCTTTCGGGTCGTCCCTGATAGTTCGTAGCTGCAGATTGAGTCGTTTGAAGACGCGCGCTGCAGGACCTGCACCATAGGCATGGAAAATCTCTTTGCTGAGCCTCGTGCGGATATATGCGCCGATCACTTCGGCGCCACCGGCGTCGTGCACGACCACGACTATCTCTTTACGCTTGGTATTCATCTTTCAAAAGCCCATAGTTGATGACATCTTTGAATGAGCCGTTCTTGAAGAGCGCTTTGCGCGCACGGCCCTCTTCCTTAAATCCGCTCGAGAGAGCGATCTTCTGCATGCCGATATTATCTTCCGCAGTGCCGCAATAGATGCGCTCGAGGCCGAGCTGCTCGAATCCGTGCTTGAGCATCAGATGTACGACCTCCTTGCCGATTCCCTTCCCCCACCACGTCTTGTCGCCGATGAGGATGGCGAACTCGGCCGAACGGTCGACGGGATCGATGTTCTCCAAAGCGACGTTCCCCACATGGGTATCGGTCTCTTTGTCGCAAATCGCAAGTATCAGATTCCTCTGTGATTTGATTGTTGATTCATAATATTCGCGCATGTTCTCGTCGTAATTAGGGAAACGATGATGGCTGTTGTAACGGCATATCTCCTCGTCGTTGAACCATTCGCGGTACGTGGCGTTGAGGTCAGACTCCATGACGGCGCGCAGATATATCTTCTCCCCGATGAGGAATGGGTCTTTCATATCATTTCAATTCATCGCGATTCTCATATACCTTATGGAACGCCATGATCACGTCATCGAGGTCCTTCTTCTTCATGCCCGGGCGCATGTTGTCGTGGTTGATCATCTCCTTCTCATACCAGCGCTCGACGACCGGACACATGCCCTTCTCGTATCGCGCAGTACCTTTGTAAAATTCAGATTTAAAGGGATACCCCTTCGAGCCGAAAGCGATCTGCTTCTGGAAGATTGGCATGAGATAGATCGGCTTCACGTAGCCTTGGCCCATCAAGGTCCCCTCTTCTTCCTGCAGCTTGGCGCCTGGAAGCTCGCACTTTAAGGCCGCGAAGAATTTCTCGCGCGGCACGCCGGTCGTCTTCTCGTCGTACGAGAATATCTGCATGTAATGCACGTGCGTCGTCCCCGGGCGCGTCGGGGCGGGCGAGAAACCCGGCATATCCATGCAACGTTTGGCGATATATTCGCAATTCTTCTGGCGCTCTTTCACAAGCTTCGGGAGTTTCTTGAGCTGTTCGCGGCCGATCGCGGCAAGAATCTCGGTGAGACGGTAGTTCTGTCCGATCATGTTGGTGAGGTCGGTCACGCCCTTGCCCTCGACAACTGCTTCGGCGTGATTGCGTATGAGTTGCATGCGCTCGGCGAGCGTATCGTCGTTGGTGACTGCGATGGAGCCTTCGCCGGTATGGATGTGCTTGTGGAAGTTGAGCGAGTAAACGCCGACATCCGAGAGTGTGCCGGCATATTTGCCCTTGAACAATGCGCCCGGCGCTTGCGCCGCATCGCAGATAACCTTGAGGCCGTGCTTCTTCGCTATCGCATTGATAGCGTCAACGTCATGCAGTCCGCCGAAGAGGTCGACCACGATTATCGCCTTCGTGCGGGGGGTGATCGCCTTCTCCACCGACTTCGGATCAAGCGTGAAATAGTCGGGATCGATATCGGCGAATACGGGCACCGCTCCCCAGAACAAGGGCGACGTCGCCGAAATGCACATCGAATACGGGCTTACGATGACTTCGTCTCCCGGCTCGATACCGATTGCACCCAAGGCCACGATGATGCTCGAGGTCGCGGAATTAGTCGCTATGGAATGCTTCACGCCGAATTTCTTCGCCCATTCTTTCTCGAATGCGCGTACTTCCTTACCGCCGTAAAACATCGGGTCCCATTCGCCGATATATTTTGACAGAGCCCCGGATTTGACGACTCGGATCGCCGCCTTCAATTCCTCTTTACCGATAGGATTGTACGCAGGAAAAAGATCCTTACGATTTCGAACCGGCTTCCCCCCATTAATTGCAAGCTTCGCCATATACGCCCATCTTATGCTGATTTCAAACTCTCGACAATCACCGCACATGCCGCATGCGTCTTGAGCGCGTCCTCAAGCGAAGGCTGCGCCTGCGCTGTGCCATCGAGTACGGCGACCGCATGGTCCATCAAGCCTTCAAGCGCGCGGGACAACCCAGTCGGCGTCCGTACTTCTTCACCCAATATCCTGAACCCAGCATACAGAGGGTCCGCGACGACATCCTGAGCAACGAGCATCTGTCCTTCGTCAATGAAGCGCAGTCGCCTCTTTTCGGTCAAGATATCAAGCTCGAAGATCGCATAATCGCGCGCATCAGCGGCAATAAGATGGAATTGCGGACATCGATCGAAGGCGAGTACGCCGCCGATAGAAGCTTCGCCCTCAGGGAAATCTGCCACGCTGAATGCGCCATGCGCGCTCGTCATCTCGCCGAAGAGGTACCGCGCGAGATCGATCATATGTGAACCGTTGTGGAATATGCCTTTGGTATAAGTGCCCGATGCCGAGAGTACCTTTCCGTACTTCTCTGCTAGGAGATCTGCGCAGACCTGGATCATCGTCGCGTCAAAGCGTCGGGAAAAATTGACGATGACAGGGACCGTGACCGCCGCGACTCGGGCTTGTTCGGCTGTCGACGTCACGACGGGTTTCTCACAGATCACGAGCCGGGCTCCGAGGCCATTGGCCCGTACGAGAAGATCGGCATGCGTGGTATCCGGCGTCGCCACCACTATGATATCGGGCTTCATGGCAGCGAACATTTCCTCGAAATCCGCGAAATAGCGCGTCCCCCACTTTGTTGCTTCCGCTTCTTTCGCCGGATCGGTATCGACAATCGCGACGAGTTCGAGACGGGGATTTTCCGCTATCGCATGGGCATGCGTAAGGACGCGCGGGGAATCCGGCGTGTCGAATCCGCTACCGATCCTGCCTGCGCCGATTATGGCTGTTTTGTAGATATCAGAGTTCATAAGCTTCTTTTGTCTTTACGTCTTTGGTAAGAGCGACGATATCAGGATGCGACTTGAGATACTGTACGACATCGCTCGCACTAAAGGCTAAGGGGTCAGGACCCAAGGCCTCTGCGACAGCCGTGAGCGCGCGATAATCGGCATCCTCATCGAGCGTCATGCGCAGCTCCGGAGCGTATGCGTCCTTTTCTGCCTCCCAGTTGTGGCAGCGGTATGCATCGGGATGCGTATATATATAGTACGACACATGCGTGCGATCGATAGGATCCGTCGTGAGCGATGCGACTTCCTTGAGGACTGCCGTCGGGAATACCTGCACATCGAACCCGTTGGGATAGGTCGGCGGATTCGTATTGGATGCGTAGTCGACGTCACGCGCGAAGAATTCCTCGATACCGCGGTCCACCAGATGCGGGTCGGCGAACGGGCAGTCACCGGTGAGCTCTACGATGATATTAGCCTGTACTTCCTCGGCAGCCCCGAGGACGCGCCCCAAGACATCCGATTCGGATCCACGGAAACATGCGATGCCGAGCTTGTGAGCGAGCTCGGCAAGCGGTTCATCGGCTGCATTAGTCGTCGTAGCCAAGCAGATGCCGTCGATATATGAGGATTTCTTGAGACGTCGGATCATCAGCTCGAGCGCGGGCATGCCGGCGATCGGAAGCAAGACCTTGCCCGGCAGGCGCGACGAGGTCATGCGCGCCTCGATCGTCGCAACTATCTTTTCCGTCCGATTATTGTACATAGTCGTATGCTAGCACTCCACGAATATGTGTGCGACGTCCCGATTATAGGGCATTCGCGATTACCTTGTACATGCCTTTCCATTGCTCTTCCCGCTCTGCATCTTTCACTTCATCGGCTGATATGCTCAAGGTGCCAGGAAATACCACCTGCGAGAGCAGCATCAGGTACTTCAGCATCTGCCCCTTATCAGGTGCGTAGCCATCTTTAATCTTCTCAAAGGCTGCTCGGCATTGCGCGACGCTCGAGACGCGGAATATTCCCGGCGCATGCATGAACCAGGGATATCCGAAGATCAGTGCCGGGTGCCCGCGGACGACACTTTCCCACGCGGCCGTACCGCTCGCAGTCGCGGTCGCCTTCGCGCGGTCAGCAAGGACGAACGTGCTCGTTGTGATCGGCACGATACGGACATTGGGTATGCGAGCGATTGCTTCATAGAACCCCCTATACCGCTGGGGGGTGAAGTCGCCCCAGTGCGAGGGCCATTGTGCCGGATGCTCCTTGATATAGAGTTCCCAGCCGAGAGGCATCGCCGCAGCGAGCGTCTTGATCATCAATAATTGATCGACGTATATCCCACCCTGCGGACTCGTCGTACATTCCGGCTGATAGTGGAGTGCTACGTAGACATACGGCTTATCGAGGTCGGGCTCGCGTTGATACCGCTCATAGATATCTTGGAGGCTGGGTTTGAACATCTTGAAGAATTTCCGAAATCCACGTTCGAATATGGAGCCGTCGCGTATATGCGGCGCGAGTGATTGCACACGACGCCATAGATTCTTAGTCGGTACCGTCGCGCGTTTGAAGTCGGTGAGATACGCAGGTGTCGGATCAGGCGTCCCTGCTACCCGGCGATAATACTCCTGCATATACGGCGACAGCTCTTCGACCGTTACCGTTGTATCGCCGTAGCTATTCCTCTGCGCCTCTGCCAACGTTTCGTTGCCGGATCGATAATCTGGGGACGAGATGATACGGTCGTGTCTTAAAGAGACATCAAGAATGAGGGTGCCTATGCCGCGCTCTTTGGCTATCGCGTAGAGCACGAAGTTGAAGACCTGGTGCGGCGGTGCATTGAAGAACACGAGATCAGGCTTGAGCTTGTCGAGTACGCCACCCCAGTATCGTAAGAGGTCGTAATAAAAGTCCTTCCGCTGATCTACAGGCCATTCGCTATGACCCTTGTCCATCATGCTCATGAGCTCAGACTCCCATGCAACATACTTTACGATGTCATCGCTTCCCCACGGCTCGAAGCCGCTCGTATCAATCTCTTTCGCTGGGATATTTTTCACCGCATCGAGATAGTTATGGAATATGGTCCTGGGGAATAAGGATTTATCAAGCGGAGTTTCGCTTTCGATGCGTACCCAATAAACGATCTCATGATCTTTCTGCAACTCAAGCGCTGAGCGGATGTGTTCCGCATTCATGTCGGCAAGCTGATCGATGAAAATCTTCATATGCCTATGCCTCCGATGCCCCTGAGCTGAGCATCCGCGCGAAGTATGAGTCGGGCTTAGCACGCAAGTCAGCCGGCGTTCCCTCTTCGACGACTTTGCCGGCGTCGACCGCGACGATACGATCGGCACCGGCAATGCTCGACATGCGATGTGCGATGATGAGTACCGAGGTCTTGCCGCGCAGGTTCTCTACGGATTTCTTGATTGCGTCTTCGGATTCAGAATCAAGCGAGCTCGTGGCTTCGTCGAGGACGAGAAGCTCGGGCTTCCTTGCCAGCGCGCGCGCAAGCGCTATGCGCTGCCGTTGGCCGCCGGAGATCAAGATGCCCCGGTCGCCGACGATTGTCTGATACTTCTGCGGCAATGTCTCGATGAATCCGTGGATGTTCGCAGCCATAGCGGCACGAGCGGCGTCTTCGCTTGAGATCGAATCATCGTAGAAAGTGATGTTGCGTTCAATCGTATCGTTGAGAAGGACAGAATCCTGCGGGACATATCCGATATGTTTACGCCATTCCCGTACCGGTATCTCACGCATGTCAACGCCGTCGACAAGAATCGTCCCGCTCATCTGGTCGACCAATCGCAAGAGAAGGTCGGCGATGGTCGTCTTGCCGGCGCCGGATCGCCCGATCAGGGCGACGATCTCGCCATGGCCGATATCGAATGAGACATTCGAAAGCGTCAGCGGCCTATTGGGATATGAGAAGGACACATCGCGGAAGCTGATCGAACGATCGAACGAGAACGCAGCAGTGCCCTCTCCCTTCTCCTTATTGGCGGCGGCCTCTTCGCGCGTCCCGAGTATGCGCATGAGATACGGCGTCATCGAGCCGAGGCTATGCAATTGCGCCTGACCGGTCTGCACCTGGGAGAATATCTGATTGATCGCATAGACGATGACTCCGAAAGCGGCGATAGAGAATCCGGGCGATTTATACATGACGAAGAAGACCGCAGCGATGAAGCAGATGCCGGCAAATTGGATCGTCATGCCGATGATCGTCCGCAGTACCAACAGGTCGATGTTGAATTTCTTGACACGCTCGAAGTATGACTGCCCGCCTTTCTCTACCTGGCCCTCCACTGCCATCGCCTTCAAGGCCTTCATGCCGGCGACGTGCTCCGCCACGAAATGAGCGAGCGAACGGTTATTGGATTCAGCATTCATGCCGATGGCGCGCGTACGATAAAAGAGCGGACGGATCAAGAGGAAGACCACGCCGCCGACTACGACGCTCATGGCGGCGGCCCAAAAGGATACGTTGACGGCTATAGCGAGATACATCAGCGTCTTCATTACGATGAGGATGGTCGTCGATATATAGAGGAATATCTGCGATGCGTAGATGATATTGGTGGTGAGGAGCTGTTCGAGATTGCCCATGTTCTGACGAGAGAGGTACGGCCACTGCGCTGCGAGCATCGAGGAGAAGAGCGCGCGGCGCGTGTCGCGCTCATAGCCGAATGCGATCTGGCCAGAGATGAATTGGATGCCGAATATGAACACGATGCGCAAGACGAAGATGATGGCTATGCCGATGAGGAGATTTCTGAAGGTATAGGGAACGCCCACGAAGTGATACGAGGCTGCGATGAACTTCGAGATCGTATCGGTCGGAAGGCCCGTCACTCCGCCGCCGCCCACGAATGAAAAGATCGGTATGATCGCTGTGATGCCCAGACCCTCGAAGAGGCTGCTTACTATCGAGAGGATCGATATCAGTATGATCTGCGGGGTATAGGCCCCGAACGCGCGCCAATATGCGCTCAAGACCCGTGATACTTTGGGAGGAATCGGCATAGTAATGCGAAAACGCTTCTCGTAGAGAATAGCAGGACTGCGCAGGAGTGTACAGACTATCTATTACCTATTACGCCTCCTTTGCTTGCTTTTGCACGAGTTCAAGGTCCGCCTGGGCAATCATGGCGACGAGCGCTTCGAAGGAGGTTTCCGGCTTCCATCTGAGTTGACTGAGCGCGTGCGATGAGTTTCCACATATAGGGATTGTATCTGCAGGACGATAGAATGTCGGGTTCACTTTGAGAATAATTCTTCCTTTCTGATCTTTGCCGATTTCATCGATACCGCTTCCCTCGAAGCTGACCCTTATGTCGAGCGCTTTGCAAGCCTCAAGGACGACCTCGCGCACAGTGTGCATCTTCCCGGTCGCGATGACGTAATCATCCGGCGAATCCTGCTCTAGCGTCCGCCACATCGCATCGACGTAATCCCCGGCAAATCCCCAATCGCGTCGTGCATCGAGGTTGCCGAGCTCGAAGTGATCCAAGAGGCCGAGCTTGATCTTAGCGAGCGAGCTCGTGATCTTGCGCGTGACGAACGCTTCCGGCCGGCGCGGCGACTCATGCGTGTAGAGGATACCCGATGCCGCGTAGAGGCCGTGGTTCTGCCGATAACCCTTGACCATTGAGTGCGCGAATGCTTTCCCAATGCCGTACGGATTGCGCGGCATGAGAGGGGTCTGCTCGTCCTGCGGACTTGCGATAGGCGCACCGAACATCTCTGAGGAGGATGCTTGGAAAAAGCGTGTCTTAGAGTTTATCGCCCGGATGGCTTCAAGGAAATAGAGCGGCGTGAGCGCGACGATACGCGCGAGCCCCGGCACATCCTTCCACGGCTCGGCGACGGTCGCTACCGATGCGAGATTGTAGATCTCATCAGGCGCACATTTCCCTACTATCTCGCGCACGAATGCCTCATCGGTGACATCTCCCGTCACCCATTCGATGCGGTCTGCTATACGGCCAAGATTATGCCTATCAGATTTTCCGGAAGTGATTCCGATGACTGCATAGCCCTTTGCGAGCAGGAGCGCTGCAAGGTAGGAACCGTCTTGGCCGGTGATACCGGTGATGAGTGCTTTTTTCATCTACTCCGTAGTGCGCGCAGCGAGATCTGCGTGATACATCATCTTCGTCAATTCTTCGAACGAGGTCTTCGCCTTCCATCCGAGCTCCTTCTCGGCGCGCGAAGGGTCCCCGCAGAGATACGCGACTTCGTTGGGTCGGAAATAGACCGGATCAATGGTGACACGCACATTGCCTGCCTTATCGATGCCTTGCTCGTCAAGGCCGCTTCCCTGCCAAGTGATAGGCATGCCAGCGTGAGCGAAGACCGTCTCTGCGAATTCGCGGATGCTATGGGTCTTGCCGGTCGCTATGACGAAGTCCTTCGGCTCCTTCTGCTGGAGCATCATCCACATCGCTTCGACGTATTCCTTGGCATATCCCCAATCGCGATGCGCATCAAGATTGCCGAGGCTCACCGACTCCTGCTTGCCGAGTTGTATCGCGACGACCGCTTGGGTGATCTTGCGCGAGACGAAGTTATATCCGCGACGCGGCGATTCGTGATTGAAGAGGATACCGTTGACCGCGAACATCCCGTAGCTCTCGCGATAGATGCGGGTTATCTCATAGCCATAGAGCTTCGCAGCGCCGTACGGGCTTCGAGGCTTGAAGGGTGTGTCTTCGTTCTGCGGCGCCTGTGCCTCTTCACCGCTGAAGAGCTCTGAGGTAGATGCTTGGTAGATGCGCGATGGGAGATCGAGGATGCGTACTGCCTCGAGGAGCGAAAGCACGCCGACGGCGTCCGACTGCGCTGTGTAGTACGGTATGTCGAACGAGACGCGCACATGCGACTGCGCCGCGAGGTTGTAGACCTCGTCGGGCTTCACTTCGCGCAAGACATTGATGAGCGAGTTGATATCGGTCATGTCCCCGTAATGCAAGAAGCGGAGTCCTTCCGTCCCCGCGTCGCCGAAGATGTGCTCGATGTTATGACGATTGAAGGTACTCGTGCGTCGCACGAATCCGTGCACTTCATATCCTTTCTCGATGAGGAATTCCGCGAGGTACGAGCCGTCTTGGCCGGTGATGCCGGTGATGAGCGCCTTTTTCTTCATGAGCTATCACTATACCGCTTGGCCCCGATTCAGGAAAGCAGACGAATGAGGCTGTCGACGTAGGCATCTACTCCGCTGAGAGGCCTCATGATAGGATGCATATCTATATGGCCGAGCCGACCAAACACACGACCTGCCGCATGTCTGGCGAACCGCTCGTGCCACTCTTCTCGCTCGGCGGCCTTTACCTATCAGACTTCCTCCCCAAGGACGCTCCGCCACGCTCACCTGCGGTGCCTCTAGAGATGTGCCTCGCGCCCAAATCCGGCCTCGTCCAGCTCGCGCACACCGTGCCCTCCGATGACATGTACCGCACGTATTGGTACCGCTCCGGAACCAACGAATCGATGGTCGAGGAATTGCACGGGATCGCTACAACTTCTATCAGCATGACGAAATTCGGCGCCGGCGACTTGTGGATTGATATCGGCTGCAACGACGGTACGCTCCTCTCCTTCCTTCCGAAGGATTCTATACGCATAGGCTACGACCCGAATGACTACAAGGAAATTTCACAAAGGCACGCCAACCTCATCGTCAATGACTATTTCAATGCGAAGGCCTTCAAGGAGTCCCCATACGGCGACAAGAAGGCCAAGGTCGTCACCTCGATCGCGATGTTCTACGACCTCGATGATCCGCATACCTTCGTACAGGATGTCTACGACGTGCTCGACGACGACGGCCTCTGGGTAGTGCAGATGAGCTATCTCCCGCTGATGCTCCAACAGCTCGCCTTCGACAATATCTGCCACGAACACATCGGTTATTACAGCCTCACGGCATTCAAGTACCTCATGGATGCGCATGGCTTCGACATCGTCGACTGCCAGCTCAACGACATGTATGGCGGCAGCTTCCGCATCTATATGCGCAAATCCAAGGCCAATCCGAGCACCTTCGCCTCAGCACCTTATCGCGATGTCGCGCGCTACCGGGTCAACTCGATCCTCGAATATGAGAAGACGCTCAAGCTCGATGATCCGCAGACCTACATCGATTTCTATAAGAAATGCTGCGACCTGCGCGATCAGACGGTCGCCTTCATGCGAGGCGAGGTGGCCAAGGGAAAGAAGATCTGGGCCTATGGCGCGTCGACCAAAGGCAACACGCTCCTGCAGTGGTACGGCATCGACGACTCACTCGTCGATGGCATCGCCGAGCGCTCCGAACCCAAATTCGGCCTCAAGACCGCGGGCTCCAATATCCCCATCACCTCCGAAGACGATATGCGCGCCGCAAAGCCCGATTATCTTCTCGTACTCCCGTGGCATTTCATCGATATGTTCGTAAAGCGCGAGCAAGCCTTCCTCAAGGGTGGTGGCGCATTCATCGTGCCCTGCCCGCGTTTCGAGGTGATACGAACTTAGTTTTTTCTCTCCATCAACTCTTTGTAGATAGCGATCACCTTGTCCCCGGTCGCCTTCCAGGTGAATGTATCTGCTTTTGCTTTGCCAGATTTCTTCAGACGTTCACGAAGTGAGGGGTCAGCGGCAATCTCGCGCATCGCGCGAGAGATGTCGTGGACATCGAGTGCGTCAACGAGCATCGCGTCATCGCTGGTGATCTCCGGTGCCGCTGTCTCGGAGATGATCGCTGGTGTCCCGCACGCCATCGCCTCGACCGCCGGAAGACCGAATCCTTCGTTGAGAAGCGGGAATACCAATGCGTAGGCGGCACTATAAAATACCGGCAGATCTTCTTGCTCGACGTACGGGACAAATGAGATGCGCTCCTTATACGGGCTCGCCGCGACAACTGCGTCCACCGCCGGCTTCTCCATGCCCTTAGCACCGATATTCACGAATCGCATATCGGCATTCCCGGACTTCTCGCAAAATTCATCGAATGCCTGCAGGATCCGCGGAACATTCTTCGACGAGATGAACCTTCCGACGCCGAGGAAGAATTTCTCCGGGAGCTGGTATCTCTCTCTCACCCGCGCAATAGCTTCCGGTCGAGCGGGAACGAAGGACGCGTCTGCGCCGTTGTTGACCGCAATCACCTGCACTGGATCAAGGTGGTAGTATCTGACGATGTCATTCTTGGCATATTCGGAACCGGCGATGGCGACACTCACATGCTTCCTGGAAAGCCGCAGCGTCCAGTTATGCACGAACCGCGAGAAGATGAACTTGTTCTCCGGCGTGAAATCCCCCGCTCCGTGCACGGTGACCACTATGCGTTTCGCCGGGGCTAGCCAGAAAAAGGGATACAGCCGGGGCTGGAACCAATGGATGATGTCGAATCGGTCCTTGGTCGTGATGAAATAATACGTCTGCCGGAAGAAGCGCCGGTTGAAGAAGCCGATCCGGAAGGCCGGCAAGATCTCCTCGCGTACGCCGTGCTTATAGATCTCTTCATCGGAGCGTTCGAAATGAATGAAGGTGAGCTCGAATTCTTCAGGTCGCGCGAGCAAGGCCTCAATGCACTTGGTCGCCACGACCGCAGTACCACTCGCTGATCTCCCGTCGATCGTATGGGTCATCAGCGCTATGCATATCTTCTTTTGCATACAGCTTAAAAGCATGCAAGCACGTCGTCGACGTGCTTTTGTATCGAGAAATTATCGGCAGCGCGGCGCGCGCCGTTCTCTCCCATAGAGCGCGCCAGTCCCCTATCCTCCCGGATCTTTTCCATCGCCGATGCGAAGGCCTTCGGATCCTCAGGCGGGACGAGGATGCCGCTAGTGCCGTCATCGACGACTTCCTTTATACCATCGACTGTCGTCGCTACTATCGGAATGCCGCAAGCCATCGCCTCTGCAAGCACGATGCCGAAACCTTCCCATCTCGATGCGAGGACGAAACAATCCGCTGCTTTCATAAGAGCCGGTATGTCATACCGCACCCCGAGGAATAATGCGCGCGAGGTGATTCCGAGAGAAGCCGCTCGTGCTTTGAGCTTCTCGCGGTCTTCGCCTTGCCCAGCCAAGAGGAGTATGCCCGAAGCTTGGCGTGCGAACGCTTCGAGGAGCACATCGACAGCCTTCTGGCGCACCAATCGGCCGACAAAGAGATATATGAATTCATCTCCGATCCCGAGCTCTTGTCGAATAGGTGCAGAGTCTGCCTTCGTGAAGCGCTCAATATTTATGGCATTGTGTATCACTACGATGCGCTCCGCAGCAATACCATGCCTCATGAGCGATTCCCTGACGCTCTGGGTGATCGCGACAAGTTTCCTGCACCAACCTTGTAATAGATTATCGAGAAGGAACTGCTTCCAAGATTTTGATTGGTCGTAGACGTTCTGTTCGAATGCGAGCAGACGATCTTGCTGTCCCGCCATGCGTGCGGCGATCCTGCCAACGCTATTGGCGAACCATAGCTGCGTGATGATGATGTCGGATTTGATCTCTTTCAGTCTTCGAGCAAGGGTACGGAGCGCGCGCCAATCAAGCGACGATCTAAATGATATCATCTCTCTCTCGCATCCAGCCGGAAGGGATTGAATGAGCGACTGTTCCCGTTCGGGATTGAGCGTGATGAGACGCACCGCAAAGCCTCGGCGAAGAAATTCTCTCGCCTCGCTCACCACAATCTGCTCGGCTCCCCCGACACCAAGACGATGGATGATTATAGTGACGCTTTTCATGCCACGATACTTTTCACGTACTCCGCAATGCTATTCTTGGCTCTCCATCCAAGTGTCTTCGACTTAGTAGTTTCTACCGACGACCCCATGCGATTACCGCTCCGCTCCGGGATCATTTCGATCTTGCCGCCGAACATCTGTGCTATCTCGAGGATGGAATACTCTTGATCATCGCCGAGACCATAATCATCTCCTTCACCCTGCTCACCCACGAGTATGAGCCCGTCTATAATGTCATCGACATGAGTGAAATTGCGTTTCTGCGTACCAGGAGAAACGACCGTTAATGGTTCCCCGCGCAAGAATTTCTGGCGAAATATCTCGATAAGCGTCCCATATTGCCCTGAACGTTCTCCCGGACCATATACATTGTAAAAATAAGTTATCGCGTATGGGAGCTTGTACCATGATCCGTAATTACGTACGAGTTCAGTATTGCTTGCCTTGGCCCACGCATATGGACTTTGGTCGCGACCAAGCCCCCCGTCTGCGAACTTAGTGCTTGATCCGGCATAGACAAGCTTCACCTCGCGTGTACGACAGAATTCGACGACGCCGAACGTGCCCACCTTATTGAGACCCCAGACAAGCGCGGGCTCGGTCAGGCTGATCTCGGTACGCGAATACTCTCCGAGATGATAGACAAGATCCGGGATTTCAGGGATGTACTGGTCGATATCCTTAGTGTGGCCTTCGCGATATTCGACGCCCGCCACATGATTATCACGCGAACCAGTGAAGTAGTTGTCGAGTGATATGACGCGATTGCCGTCTTTCACAAGCCGCCCGCATAGATGCGAACCGATGAAGCCAGCTCCACCGGTCACCAGGATTGTCTTTTGCGTATTCATATGGGTGCGCTGACGCGAGCAGTATACTATATGCCCACGAGAACTCTATCTATCGCCTCAGCGCGTGTGGCCCACGTATACGCAGCCGCCCGCTCGTGGGCACGGTGCGCGAGGCTTTGGGCAAGGACTGAGTCGTCGAAAAGCTTCCTAATGCCGAGAGCGAGCGCTTTGGGATCATCCGCCGGCACTAGGAGCGCGGCATCATCGCCGACTATCTCGCGGATGCTCGGCAGATCCGATGCCACGATGGGCCGAGAGGCGCAGAGATGCGCAATGAGCTTCAGGGGCGAAGTGAAGCGCACGGATATCTCGCTATGCCCGGTGTTGGGTACGACGAGCACATCGGCCGCTGCTTGATTGTCAGGCAGCTCGCTATAGGGTCGGTAGCCGAGAAAAAGTACGCGCGGGTATCGTTTGCTCAATTCTTCTATCTGCTTGCCATCGCCGATCAACGCTATCTGTATATCACCTCCAACATAATTCGAAGCCTCCAGAAGCGTATCGGTCCCCTTCCATCCGTCGAGTCGGCCGATGTAGAGCGCGATTTTCTTGTCGAGCGGAAGTCCGAGCCTGTGGCGCGCGGCTTCTTTGCTTTCCGGATGCGCGAACTCTTCAAGATCGATCGCGCTCGGTACGACGGTGATCTTTTCGGCGGCTATGCCGTTCTCGACGTAAAAATCCTTCAATCCTTGCGAGATGACCGCGAGGGCGGAGCCTTTCCGGGCGACGCTGCGCGCCGCCCGGTTCCAGCCGCCGGTATGTGACTCCCAGACCGAACGATCATGGCCGAAAAACCGGAGCACCCAGAGGAGCATCTCATCACGGCTATATATCGGACGCGTATCGTCGTAGAGCGCGACCGCTGTCCGCAAAGCGAATGAGAATTCCTGTATGAGAAAACCTATACGGCCGAATCGCACGAGGTCGATCGTGAAGAGTTTGCGTATCGGGAATCGGTCTGTAACTCCATAGTATCCAAACGGATCATCAGTGAGATGGTTGCGACGCTCCGGTGCGATGAGCTCGACCTCATGGCCAGCGCGCACGAGCGCCTCGCATGTCTTCATGATCTGTAGCCCGTGTGCCTTCTCTGTCGGCAGCCGCGCGTTGGTTATATAAATAATTTTCATATGATAGACGGAGGTTCGGGTATAAATGAAGTGAGTGAATGCGCATAGAACGGATTGCGTGTTCCGTCTGTACCATAAAAATCATGGGTCTTGCGTACGATATCGGCAAGATATCCGTGTGTCTCTCCGACGATGATCGGGATTGACGCAAGGGACTTTGAACTAGAAAGGACCCCTGTCTCGGCTCCTTCTATATCTATCTTGAGCAAATCGACCGGTGCGATCCTCTCTACAGCCTCATCGAGAGTCACTGATCGGACGACTATCCGCCTGGTGTCCTTCTGGTCAAATATCGATGATGCGAACGAGCGGTTGGATTGGTAAAACGATATCTCACCGTCCTTCTCCGAGACGGCACACTGAAAAGCCCGTGCGTGCGAAAATGGTGCGAGATTTTGCTCAAGCAGCGCGAATACGAGCGGATTGGGTTCGTATGCGTCTATATGTATCTCAGGATAATTCAGGATGAACCAGATCGATGCCGTGCCGATATTCGCTCCTAAGTCGATCGCGTTGGACAGTCGCAGCTCGCTATGAGGGTCGTACACCTTATCCTTGAATATCTCCGTTAATGCATGCATCTCGTCGAGCGTTCCTTGAAAGCGCATCATGGCCGACCGGCCGCTCACCTGTATGCGACAGCTGAAAGGGATAGGAGAAAATTTCAGATAGAGATTCACTTGCGTGTACAGCGCTTGCAATAGGAGCGTTGCTTTTGATACTGGTCCCGATCCGATTGAGACGACCCTCAGAGTGAACGTGATCTTTCGTATGATTCTCATATTAGGGTAACGTTATCGGCCTAGCGGCTTCAGCAAATACAGCTTCTCGTGGAAGAGGCTCGGTGCGATTGGCGCCATGATCGTCTCGGCGATCGGCTGGATGATGCGCGCCAAAGCCGGCAGCCGCCATAGATACGGGATGAAGAGCCCGACCGGTGCGATCTTCACGATCTCGAAGCGCTCGCGGAGCTTCGCTTCATAGACCGCATATGAATGGAAGTTATCGAAGCCCTTCCTCTCGTCGCGCTTCAGCCGGCTCTGCAGCGAATCCGTACCCGCGATGGAGCAGAGGTAGAAGCCAGTATCGGCGATGATCTTGCGGGCGAAGCTGATCTCCTCGTTCTCGTCCGCATAGTTAATCACACCGACCTCGACGATGAGGTCGTACTTCGGCGCGAACGCGTATGTATCGCGCAATCCGAAGGTGATGTTGCGATTACCTTTATGCGCCTGTGCGACTTCGATCATGCCAGCCGATATGTCAACGCCAGCGATCCCCGAGAACACATCGGAGAAGGTGTCATAAAGCGCATTGGTGACGACGCCATCAGCGCAGCCGATCTCGACGAGCGAGAGCCCACTGCCGTGTATCGTCTCTGCGATGATCGACCGCGCTATGGCGAGCCGCCGCAAGTAGAAGGATTGGATATAGCTCGATGGCACTTCCGGATACCGCTTGCTCGAATATTGCTTGCTCTCGGCATCGTAGTACGCTGTGTCTCTCATACGGATAGTTAGTATCGAGCGTACCACAAGGCCAGGTTTTCCGGTATATACTGGCGTTCATGACAACGATGAAAAAGCTCTTCCCCTGGGCATTTTTCGTCTTTCTGACGTTAGGCATCCTCTTCCCCAATCCTTTCGGCAATAATCCAGATGTGATACTGGACGAGAGCTATTTCCTCTCCAGCTCTCTTGCGGCGATCCAAGGGCATACGCTGCCCGGCTGGGTATGGTCTCCGTCGACGACGTATTACGGCGGCCCGCAGACGTACGTCGATACCGCAGCGCTCGTGCCGGTCCTAGGCGTCGTCGTCGCGACGAGCCACTTTTCCATCACGAAGGCCGAATTCTGGGTAGCGCAGAACACGGGATTCTTGCTACAAGTCTTGCGCCTGGTCAACGGCATCTCTGCACTCGTGGCGATCGTGTTCTGCTTCCTGTACTTCAAGAAGCGCAAAGTGCCCCCTGAGTTCGCTGGCTCTCTCATGCTCTTTCTATTCCTGGTCCTCAGCAATGTACTCGTGATCGAATTCCTCCATACGGCCAAGATGTGGTCGTTCTACATCATCTTCGTCGCGGTCGCGAGCGCCTTTTTCTTGGCTCAGGAATATTATGCCCGATATCTCGACAAGCCATTTCTCAAGAAAGAGACCTATGCGGCGCTTCTCATCTGGAGCGCAGTACTCACCTTCTTCCAGAATTACCTCGGCATATTCTCAATACTGCTCTTGATCGTGTACGCGATATTACTCGGACACATCGCAATCAGTGACTTGTGGAAGCACGTACGCAGGTATTGGTATCTCATAATCCTCTTCTCGCTGACCCAAGTATCGTTCCTCTATCAGGCATATCTCGTCTCTCACCAGCTCTCCGATGCATCAATAAAGACGGCGACAGGAGCGGTCGATTGGTCGGCGCGCATCTTGATGCCGCTCTATTATGCAGTATCCGGACAGCCGCTTTCGCTCTTGTATGTGATCGGAGCGCTTGCCGTTGTCGTACTAGCCTTCTCACGTCGGGCCTATTTCGCCGATAAGCGCAAACGCATGATGCTCATCATCGCCTGCATGCATCCGATCCTCGTCTACGTCTTCTTCTATCTCATAATCGGCCTCGACCTCTTGCCGCGTTACGGAATTGTTCTCACGATCGCGTGCTCTTTCGCCGCAGTGATGCTCATGAGCGAGTTGGGATCTAAGTGGGTGAAGGCGGCGCTCGTATGCGGCATGCTGCTGTTCGTCGTCATCGATGTGCATGCGATATCTCTCTACTGGCAGCCGTCTTCGGAGACGGTGCTGCTGCAGACGATCGAAGCGAAATATAATACGCCGTCGAATGTATTCATCACCGATCACTCCGCGCGTCGCATGACGCTCCCGGTCAATTACGCATCACTGTCATTCTTGGATACGCAGCGCGCAGATATGAGCCGGTACAGCTTTTTATTGCAGCATGAAAACCTGTTATCGGCAGATGATAGCTTCAAACCGATCGTAATGACAGCCTACGTCGACTCCGAAGAAGCCGCCGATATCGCGCGCTTCGCGACGACGACCGACGCCGTATGGACGATATCGAGCGATTGCACCGACCTCTGCAGCGCGGCAGAAACGACTGCCGGGACATGCTTCGAGATACACGTCGATACCTGCGATATCCTGCCGCAAGAGGTCAATACGCTGCCGGACTTCTTGCGCGCATCGGAGCTCGGCTACCCCTACACCGTGCGCCGCGTGCATTAACGCGAGACCTGCCGCGAATTGAAGATAAAAGCCTTATTGATGAAGAACATTACCATCGCGAGCCCGAAAGCGATGATCGCCTGCGAGAGGATGTACCAGACGTGCAGGTATTCGACGAACAGGTACATCAGGCTCGTGTTGCATGCGAGATTCACCAACTGCGCGAAGAGGTACAAGGGCAACTGCTTGTGGAGTTGGTCACGGGAATGATCCTTGAATGTCCAGGATTTTTGGATGATAAAGCTGATACCGAAGGCGACCAGGAACGCGATGACCGTCGAGGAGAGGTAGTAGATATGGAGAATATCCGTCAGCAAATAGAGTACCGAGAGATTGACGGCGACGACGAAAGCGCCCGCGACGAGGAATCTGCAGAATTGGCCGTGTTTCTTTACCAAGCGGGGCAGCAGCATGTCTGTCATCGCTGAAGTGTAACAAAAAAATGACACTGGCATATCAGGCCGGCGTCATTGCTTGTCACGGCTGCTTTATGGCAGCGAGCCGCTCGATCCCGAAGAGCTTCATCGCCAAGAGCCCCGCGATATTGGCGCCACCCCAGGTGAGCGGGCGGCGCAGAAGTACCTGCGCGTAATCACTCCCCCGCACATATCGGCCGGTCTTGAATGCGATTTCGCTATCGGGAAGGAAATGCGGCCATACCATGCGCAGCCGCATCGCGTGCCAGCGATCACAGAATAAGATGATCTTGTACGGCTTGATACCGGCTTCCTCGAGCGCATCGCGAATATTGCGCGCCTCGGTGATCGAATTCGTCGCAGGGACCATGATCCGATGAATCGGCCTCTCGAGAGCTCCGTCGAGGATTTCGTTCTTCCATCGGGCAGAATCCTCTACTTGCATATCCAGATGCGGAAAGTCCGCATTGCAGCATGCGAGTGTATAATCTTCCCCCTGGTGTTCGTTGAGATATTCACTCGCGGCTTCGAGCGCAGCGACTGACGCACGAGACAAGCCTGAGGTGCTAGCATTTGATCCGTAATCAATCGGTACGATTAGCTTGACTAGAGGCATGCCATGAATCCTTTGATTGATCAGTGCAAGTATGTCACATTCTTGCGAGAATGTAGCCTTTCTATGCAATCAGGTCAATCAATTGGCCGGTGCGAACGAAATGAGTATGGTATCCCAAGACGATGCGCTCGGTGCGATCATTGAGAGTGAGTGATTTCCAGCGAGGACCCATGGCCCGTTCGAATCACCGATGGTTGTAACGCCGTTGAAGTTTGATTCGCGAACGAGTGTTCCACTTCCACCTGTTATAACACCTCCTACATCGTCGAGTGCGTAAAGCAGCCCCCACACATTACTCACCGTAGTGTGCAGTGTCGCCACATATGGGTTTATTCCTAACTGATGGTCCACGACGACACTAGGGAGACTGGCCTGCGAGACGCCCGAGAAGCTCTCCGCCTCGGCCTCTATCCAGATAAATGCCCCTGAACGAGAGAGAACAACGTTATGCGTACCTGTGTGCGGTGATAGAAGGCCATAACACGCCATGTAAGTATTCGCGCCGAAACTAGGAGCTGGAGTATCTGCGAGTAAGGTCATCGCGACACCATCATACGTCGCCCCGGTAAAGTCAGTATTGTAGGTCGCTCCGCAGACGATGAGAAGCGTATTGGTGCCTGAGACCGTATGCGACCATGTCCTCGTCGCGCTGCCTTCCTGATAATCGCCTAGCGAGGCCGAGTCGAAGGCTATCCCCGGCGATGCGAGCCGCAACGCGATCTGCTGCGTGACCCAATTCCTGGATTTTTTCCCGGTGATCAGCGAGGTCCTGACGGTTGAAGTACCTGCTGCCGCTTGCAGAGCATCATCGCTCGCGATGGATGGACCGAACGGCGTATTGGATACGTCGTATTTCTCTGTCGTGCTCGCAGGCGTGCTGAAGTAATCCCCGGCGTTAGTCTTTCGACCGACATCTGCAGCGAAGAGCGAGACCACTTCCTCGCTTGCGCCGCTAGTTGATATCGGCGAAGTCGTCGCGACGGTGCCGTAACCGGAGTTACCACTTGTAACATCGATCGGATTCACCCTATCGACTCCGCTATAGGCGGTGATGCCGCCTTCGGCGTTGGTTTGATGGTCGACAGACCAGACATAGCTTGCCGGCTCGGAAGCACTCGCGAACTTGTAGTACGAGATGACGCTGACGTCTGTGTCGTTATCGGTGCGCAATATCTGCGTCCAGCCTGCGGGCGCTGTGACATTCGCTTCGCTCCCGCCGGCAACGGCGATATTAGCTAATAAGAAATCCCCTGCCGCTACAGCGGCCGGTTCGCTGATCACGAGCTGCGTGATCTTCGCGTTGGCGGACTGGTTCGTAGAAACCGATCCGGAAATAATACCGGCGACCGCGATCGAGATGGTACATAAGGTACCGATCGCAAGAACGCCGACCCCCCAAGAAACAGCACGGATGGACCCCACATCTGTGTGCATAAGATATATCTTGTTTTAATAATACTGCGCGTAAGCATAGCACCTGAAAGAGAACGCGATACGAGATCAGCCACAGGATGTGGGTAAATGGAAGTACGCTTGCGGAATATCAAGAGGCTTTCTTCGCGACGGCTAAGAGATTCTTGCCGATGGGCGGCGTTATCAGAGTTTCGATCCTGCGCATGATGGGGACGGCGATGCGATCATAGAGTCCCGCACCTCCTCCGGTGACGGGAAAACGCAGGAGTCTGATCACGATGAACCACGGAAGGATGCCGGCGATATCGAAGTAGCGCAGCTTCACGATATCGAAGCCCGCTTCCTTGAGTCGAGCCGCGAGGTACGCCTTGGTATAGCGGCGATAATGCCCGATATCCTTATCGAAGTCGCTGTATAAGGACGGGAGAGCCGGCACGTAGATGCAGACATGGCCGCCCGGAGGCAACGCCTCATAGACCCGCTTGAGCTCTTGATCATCGTGCTCGATATGCTCGAAGACGTTGATATATATCGCCGTGTCAAAAGCTCCTGCATACCGGAGAGCTACGTCGGCAAAATAACCCTGCTCGCACGATACGCGCGGGTCGCTTCGGAATCGCTCCTTCAAGAGCGGATACATCTGCTCCGATGGTTCGATGGCGAGCAGCTTTTTGATTTTTCCGCCGACCCGTTTGCCGATAAGCAGCGAGGAGAAGTTTCCCGACCCCGCGCCCACCTCTACGACGTTCTCGCTGAGATACGGTTCGAACTCTGAGAAGATCCAATCATAGTAATTCGGTGCCGATCCCATCGCTTCGAGATCGCGCCCTTCATAGCAGGAGGGTGAATGGGTCATGAATGAAGATTGTACCATCGCGCCAAACGGATGATAAGAGCGAGTATTGTAGAGCCAATAAGTCCAGACTATCGGGACAATTTCCCCGACAGAGCCCTAATGATATACTCCGATTCAACATGAATAAGCTGTCAATAATCATCCCCGTCTACAACGAGATGCGGACGTTCCAAAAGGTTCTCGATGCGCTTGAGTCGACGCCTTTACCTGTCGAGAAAGAGATCGTCATCGTGGACGATTGCTCGACAGACGGTACGAGGGATCTGATCGCAAAATTACCCGCGCAGTACGTCACAGCATTCCATACAGTGAATCAAGGCAAGGGAGCGGCGATCCATACTGGCCTCGATCTGGCGACCGGCGATTATGTCCTCATACAGGATGCTGACCTTGAATACGATCCCAAAGACATCACCAAACTGATCGAAGCGATGCCTGCCGACGGCGCTGCGGTCGTCTACGGTTCGCGCAATCTGACCTACAACCCGCGATTCAGGAAGATCTATTATTACGGCGGCAAATTCATCACCGTCGTGACGAATATATTATTCGGGACGAACCTGACTGACGTGAATACCTGTTATAAGCTGTACCCGACCGGCTTTTTGCGCTCGCTCGACCTGCAAGAAAAGAGATTCGCCTTCTGCGAAGAGGCGACGGCCAAGACGCTCCGCCGCGGCATCATTATCACGGAAGTTCCGATTTCCTACCGGCCGAGATCGAAGACTGAGGGCAAGAAGCTGCGCGTCACTGACGGCGCGCGAGCGGTCATGACGCTCCTGAAAAATAGATTCTCGCGGCAACGCGCGAAGACCCGATAACGACCGTATGAGAATCCTTGAGCGTATGCGCAGCGAGAACGTGCTTATCGGGATTGTGATCGCGATAGCGATCATCGTACGCATAGCATCCTTCGCCTTTCTCTCATCGCTTGCCGCCGGCAATCCTTCCGCACCGCCCTATCCGGTGGTGCCGGGTGATTCCGTGCATTTCGCGCATTGGGCCGACAACATCCTGCTGCTGCATGCATATCAAGAGACCCCAGGCGCTCCGCTGCCCGGCGTGCCTCCGGGATATCCGGCACTGCTCGCGGCATTCAAGGACGTGACTGGCAGTATGACGCCCGTAGTGATCCTGCAGACGCTGCTTACCTGCTTCTCGATCGTCCTGATCTACCGTATGGCGCGCACGCTCTTGCCGCGATATCTCGCGATACTGCCGGCCTTGATCTACGCCATAGATCCGATGCTTGTCTTTACCGATACCACCATCTTCACCGACGGCATCTTCAGCTCGATCCTCATATGCATCGTGTACCTGGCGTTCTTCCAGTATCGACTCAAGGGAATCGGACGATGGGCCTTGGTCGGATTCCTGCTCGGCGTCGCGACGATGATCCGGCCGATCGCCGAATTGCTGGTCTTCGTCTTCCCCGCGCTCTATCTCTTGCGCGAATGGATGCAAGGCAATACTGCTGCCAGCCTGCGCCGCAAAGCATGGTCAGCATGCGCGGTCTTCGGGGTGTGCGTCTTATCTTTCTCCGTGATCGTTGTGCCGTGGATGGTACGCAACGAGCTGGTCTTCAAGGCGTTCCGGATATCGGACGTCGGGTCGCATGACCTCCTGACCAATGACGTGCGCGGCTTTCTCGCGTGGCGCGCGCTCGCTGGCACCCCGCAGCAT
>VFSW01001065.1_pt1 | contig 40994 bp, 59 predicted proteins | sample 5358111 | NCBI WGS metagenome assembly VFSW01 (sample SAMN11554181, study PRJNA540505) | mine drainage metagenome | isolation source: sediment from site ElyBrook_90M | place: USA: Ely Copper Mine, Vershire, VT | collected 2017
CGTGAGGGGGCTGGGGCGGGATTTTCCCGGCCAAAAATATTTCTAAAAATATTCGGTTCGCCTATTGCTTTCCGTCGTCTATACAGATATGGTATTAGGAGACGGGTCAATGAGGCCCGCAACCGACCGCCGGCGGACACCGGCAAGCGGCAGCCAACCTGGAGACTGGCATGAACACTCGACCTTCGACCATCGACCACACTCGCATCGTCAACATCGGCGACCAACCGGCCATCGTTGTTCCGACAGGGACGGCGACGGGAAGCTTCACCCGCCCGTTGGGCAAAGTTGCCGCTACCCCCGTCGAGGCGATGATCGGCCGCAACCGCGCCGATCATCACGGCGACGGCTTGCTGCGGCGCGGCGCCGGCGGCTGGCAGGTGTGGGGGCGCACACGCGGCGCGCGCGGCGCGCGCGGCTACAAGCCGCTGCCGCTCAGCAGCAAGCGGAACGTGGATGGACGGCAGGCGGAGGATTATGAACTCTTACCGCGAGGCGTCCGCGCGAAGAGACACCAGGCCGGCCCCGGCCGATTGTTTATCGACGAGTGACGCCCGCGCAGTGCCGATTGGGTAACGAGCCTCAAAATAAGGGGATATAAAATGACCACGTACTACAAAGTGACGGTCGATGGAGTTCCGGGGTATGAGGCTGGCGAAGTGCTGGCCCGCTGCGAAGCGACCAGCCGGCGGCAGGCCCTGCAAAAGCTCCGCATCGACGAATCAAACCTGCATCTAGTCGATGCCGTGCCGGCGTCGAAGATGTACTCAAACGTCTACGACCCACGCCTGTTGACGTGATCGGGACCTGCCCCGCGCCGGCTCTGCGATCTAATCGAGCACCCGGCCGGGGCCGCTTTTGGAGTCAACGTGCCAGCCCGCGGAATAACACTCAACGCCGCCGCGCGCAAAAAACTACGGGCCGCGATCGACGCGCAGCCGGCCGAAGACCGGCTAGGCGCGCCTGGCCACGTCTCCGCCACCGCGCGAGCAATCGGCGTCAATCCGCTGCACCTGGCGGCGGTTCTCGGCGGTACGAAAGACCCGAGCAAAGACCTGCTGGACCGGTTGTGTAGGCGGTTGGGCCTGCGCGTCAAGGTGCGCACGCTGGTCGAAATAACTTGACGCCGGCCGGCAATCCGGCCTAAACTGCGCACGTAGGAGGCCCGCAGCATGGCCACGGCGGCACCGAAAGAGGCACACGATGCTTTGGACGAATTCTGTCTTGCGCTGACAACGGGCAACCCCCAAGCGCATGGCACGGTTCTAATCGAGGTTGAATATCGAGACGGCGAACCCGTCTTTGTTCGGCCGCTAACCAAGGATTCCAGGCCGCTGAAGCGGAAACAGTAAGCAGACAATTCACGGCGCGTAGCACCCCTAACGCCACCATTCAGCCCACGAGGGCCGGATGCGTGGCGTTTTTTATTTGCCCATGCTAACAGTCGTAGCCATGTCAACAATTCGCCCGCGCGGCGGCTGGGCGTTTTGGATTGCTGCCGGCGTGTGCTGGTGGATTGCGGCGGGGCTGAGAGGGGCGTTGTGGTTTTAGGAGCAACCGAATGACTCGTTCGCCATGCGCACTGACGGCAATCACTCGCGCGAAAACCGAGGCTCGCATGGCGCGGCAACGGGATGAGCGGGAAACTCGGAGGGCCTTAGAAATCAAAGCTCGCATTGATGCCAAGCGGCAGGCGATTGCCAAGCGAGTTACACCGATGCCATTCAGCACGAGCGTTCTTTGACAATCATCGCCAAGCGCGGCACTCACCGCAGACGCATGGCAAAGAAAAAAGCTACTCGTAGAACGAACAAACCAGTTTCACAAACAGGAGCACTAGCGATGAATCCAAAAGCAATTTTCGGCGAACTGATTTCGCATTGGGCGCAAGTCCCGCTGATCGTCACCCGCGCGCAAGCCGTCGTCGACGCGGAAGGCTTGCCGGACCAGTGGACCGCGTTCAAGGGACTCGGCGACGTGCTGGTGCCGATTGCCGCCGACCTGGTCGGCGCAGCGCAAGAAGTCGGCACGCTGTCCGACGCGGACGAGAAGGAATTCCGCGCCGCGATTCTGTCGATGCCTAACGGCGAAGTTCCGTGCGGCGAGGTCGAGGCGCTGGGTCTGTTCCGCCGCCGGCCGCCCGTGGCGACCGATCCGAACGCGCCGGCCCCAGGCCCGCGATTCGACGGCACGCTAATGAAGCAATTGTTGGCCAACCTGCCGGCAATCATCGCGGCGATTCAAGCGCTGCTGCCGATGTTTGGCGGCGCGAAGTAAATCACCGTGGGCGAGTAAGCCATGCCGCTCGGCGACGTAAAACTACTGCCTATTTTCAACCGCGAGCCGGTCGTTCGCGCGCTGGCGGAGTCCGTCGATTGGGGCCTGCGCCTCACCGGCGTGCCCGAACTGCACAAAATGACCAAGGGCCGCGGGATCAAGATCGGATATCTCGACACAGGAATCGATAGCACTCACCCGGATTTCCGCGGCGGGATTTTTGCTGCCGAAGATTTCACCGGCGAGGGGACCCAGGACGATCACGGCCACGGCAGTCACGTGGCTGGAATTGGCGGCGCCCGCGCGGACGGCAACGGCATCATCGGCGTTGCACCGGAGTCAGGAATCGGCAGCTACAAGTGTCTCGGTGCGCGCGGCGGTGGCGGCGACCGCGAGACTTCGGCGGCCATCGCCAAGGCGTGCGCCGACGGCTGCGATATTCTCTCGATGTCGTGGGGCACGAATCAGATTGGCCCGGTGACGCGCGCAGCACTGTCCGAAGCGTATCGCACCGGCAAGATTCTGATCGCGGCCTTTGGCAATGCCGGCCCCACGTCGTTCGGCGACGAACCCGGCCGGCTGCAAATCTGTACCGGCGTCGTCGCCTGCGATCAGCGGGGCAACCTGGCATCGTTCTCGTCGCGCGGGCAGGATGCCGACGTAGGCGCGCCGGGCGTGCGGATCACGTCGTGCGCGCCGGGCGGCGGCTATCAAATCATGGACGGCACCAGCCAGGCTGCGCCGTTCATCGCCGGCCTGGCCGCATTGATCCTGGCCAAACACCGCGAGGTTGGCGGAAAAACGGACCTGAAAAATCAGGACGATTGGGACGCGCATTTGGATCGTGCGCTGGAAAAGCAATCGCCGGCCGCCGACGGAAACAAGTGGTGGCTAGGCCGGCCGATCGACTTAGTGGAAGGAGACGAGTCCATCGTCGCTCCGCCGCCAAAGCCCGGCAAAAAGCCGGCTGTTATTGACCTTGGATTCGCAAAAGTTTACATCCCGGCACGTGCCGGCGATGCGTTTAGCGTGGCTGCAAAGTAATGAAAATGGGGAGCGCCATTCTCGCCGCTGTTCTGTTCGCCGCGACCCCGGCGGATGACGTTCGCGCTGCGCTGGCGGACGTACAATCGCTGCCTGTCGAGGCGCGCATTGGCCTACGGTATCTGACGACTGCGCCGGCGTTGCCCGAAGATCGCAAGGAGCAGGCCGCAGTTGCCAGCTACGCGCTGAACGCCGTCAGCCGCTCCCGCGTCATTACGCGACCGGTGCAAATCTCGGCGACCCTCTGGCGGTTCGACGTGGTGAATTACGCCGGGCGAACCAACAGCCGCGAATGGTTTACCGCTTGGGAAAATCTTACGGCGCTCGACCCATACTTTCATTTGACAACTCAGGTAGCCGACGCGCAGCCGGCCAAGATCGTCAAAGGCAAGCCGGCGAGCGTTGCCGTTCCGCGCACGGTGCAAGTGGCTGGCGGCTGGGCCGATCCAACGGCGCACCAGCAGCTAGCAAACGCCGTCGGCTCGAATCTGCCGATCGTGCGGGCCGATTGGATGGTCAATACGATCCTGACCGCGCCGGCGTATTACGAATTGTCCGGCGTGCCGCCAATCGAAAAGGATTTTACCAACTCGCTGGGGTTGGACGCCAACACGCTCGACAAGCTCCGCGCCAACAGCGGCGCGAACTTAGTGCAGTCCAACGTCACGAACAAACCCCGCCGCATTATTTTCAGCCAAGGGCCGTTCGGCGGCTATTATCAAACTCTCGACCAGGCCACGGCGACGGCCGACCGCGATCCCATTCGGCGGCCGGTCAGCGACGGCGGGCTGTTTATCGCCTACGACGCCTCGGAAATCTTCGCGGTTGCTCCCAACGGATTGCTTCGAGTAGCGGTGTTCACTTCTGACGGGAAGCGCGTCAACACAGTGCAAGACAAGATCGCCAAGGACACCAGCGACCCGCTGGGCGACGGTGTTGTGACGGCCGGCGTGTCCTGCCTGCGCTGCCACCAGGAAGGGCTGCGGCCGTTCCGCGACGATCAATCGCGGTTACTGTCCGGTGCAATCGAGCTGCGATCCTACGATCCGGCAGTCGTGGAACGCGCGCTGGAGTTTTACAGCGAACCGCGCTTGCAGCGGCAATTGAAATTCGACCGCGAGACGTTCGCCGAAGCCGTCAACCTGGCCGGCGGGTTTCGCTCGCCGCAAGCTGCGGCCGAATCGCTCGGCAACGTGGTGCGTGCGTTCGCCTATGTGCAGGTTTCGCTGGCGGACGCTGCCCGCGAGTTGGGGACCGACGCGGAATCGCTCGGTGAGAAACTAGCGGCCGGATCGCGCGATCCTCTGTTGCTGCGCATGGCCGTGTTGGGCGAACCGATTTTGCGATCGCAGTTTGAAGTTTCCTACCAAGAGGCGGCGCTAGTTGCCGCGAAACCATGAACCGCACGATTGTGTTAGCGCTGGCTATCGCTTTGTCCCCGTCGCTAGCAGAAGCTAGACCAGTTCAGTGTCGCTCACAAGTCATCGTTCGTTCTGCGTCTGTCTCGCCAAGATTTGTCGTAACAGACATCGCTGTTCCAATTGGAGTTCCGGTCGCCGTCTATTCTTCGTATTGGTATTCCACCGGCGGGCTCGTCCAGCCGGCCGGCTACGCGGTCCAGCAGGCACACCCGCAGCTGCAGCAGGCTCAGACGGCGCAGCAGAACAACGTGCAAGCCGAGTCGGTTCCGCCGCCGTTGCCGCAGCGTCCAGCCGAGCCAATGTTATCGCCGCCAGTCCGGTTGCTGTCCGCAACGTGCGTCAAGTGCCACGGCGGCGCGAAGCCCAAGGCCGGCCTATCGCTGGAGCACCTGGACGAGCTGACCGACGAGCAGCGGCTAAAGGCCGTGCGCATGGTCTTGACCGAACGGATGCCCAAGGGCGGCCCACGGCTCACGGCCGTCGAAGCCGGCTTGATTCTCGATGCACTAACGCAGCCGGCAGCGGTGTCGGCCGATCAACCTGGCGACGTGTCTCCCGGCGCGCCGCCGCAACCTCAGGAGTAGACCATGAAAAGTCTCGCGTTATTTTTGGCAACGTGCCTGTTGGCGTCTCCGGCAGTCGCCTGCCCGGTAGCCGTTTCGAGCGTGCAGGTGCTCGGCGTCCAGCAGCATTGCGTGCAGCAGCAGGCCGTGGTGCAGCAGCAGGTCCAGCCCCAACAGGTCCAGGTCTTGCAACAGCCGGTGTACGCCATGCCGGTGCAGGTGTCGGCGTTCGTCATGCCGCAACAAAGCTCGGTGCAAGTGCTCGGCGTCCAGCAGGCTGCGTGCCCGCTGAACGTCAACGTACTCGGCAACCAGCGCGTTCGCGTTCTCGGCGGCGGCCGGCAGCGGTCCGTCGTTCGCCAGCGTTCGGTGATTCGCAACTAGGTTTTTAGTTGGGCTGCCGGGGCGGCCGGTCTTCCGCCTGTCGCCCCGGCCTTTTTACCTGGACGCGCATTCAAATGACTCGTCACTGGCTCAAAATCTGGATTGCGTGGCACGTGTTCTCGATCGCTTGCTTTGCGGCTGGCGTGGCCGTCGCGGTGCGGTCCGATATCTACGAAACACCGGATTGCCCTTGCGTGGATTGCGAGTGTGAGGAGTGCCGCTGCGTTTACCAGAGTGAACCGGACCAGGTTCCGGTCGATCCGGTTTTCTAAATCGAAAGGCGAGTAGCCATGTCTGCCGGAATTTGGTTTTGGATTATTTACGTGCTCTGCGTGCTGTTTGGCTTGTGGAGCGATTGGCCAGCCGACAGGAACATGCGACCGCTCGGCGGCCGGCTTGTCGTCTTCATTTTGCTTGGCCTGCTTGGCTGGCGCGTGTTCGGCCCGCCAATTCAATAGCGCACTGACCGGGCGAGCCTCCCGACACAAGCCTTTGGAATGCGGTAGCGCCGCCCGGTTTTTTAATACATGATCTTCGACGCCATCACCGCCGCGATCGACCGCAACACCGTTGCGATTGAACGGCACAACGAACGGGTTGACCGCGCTGCAATGGCCATCGTGCGTGGCATGGATCGCCTCGAGGATCGGCTCGCTGAGATCAATAGAACCCTGCGTCGTTTTATCCGGCCGGCTAAGCCTGGTCCGGTTTCACTGGTTGTTATTTCGGAGAACGGAAACATGCTGACCTACAAACTCACGTTGCCACCGTCCACCGCGTCTGACGTGGCGGCAAGAATCCTCACGGTCAATGGCGTCGAAACAACGCTGGCGGCGGACGCAACGGAATACGCCGAGGCGACTGGCCAGAAGGGCGACCAGATCGTTGGGCAACTGGTCGACCGTGACGACGAAGACCCGCCGAACGATTCCACGCCGCGCTCGTTCAGCTTCACGCTGCGCGACAACCAGGCGCCGCCGCAGCCCGGCGAGGTCGGTTTGCTCGTGACGGGTGAAACGCCCTAGCGCAGTTGAAAACAGGAACCTCCCGGCGGTGGCACGGCCGCCGGGATTTACTCGCCATGCACGAACGCAACGAAACCCTGATTAAACGCTCGCACGCTCACCTTGGCCGCGGCGAGCGCGACCTAAACGACCGCGCCCGCGAACGGCTGGAGAAATTCCTAACCGACTATGAAGTGGCGGCCAAGCTCGCCAAGGGGCCAAAAGAATCGCGCGCCGCTCACTGGTCGGTAATCGCGCGGGAACGCGAACGCATTTTGAAGCGCTGCGTAGATTCGTTGGATACGTGACTAGTCGCTATCAACCAACCCTGAACGGCAATGCGGTGCTCGCACAAATCACGCTTTCCGAAGTCGGGGTTGCAATGGCAATCGCCGCGGCAATCCTCGGGGCGCTGGGGACGTTCAGCGGCTTTATCTGGTGGCTGAGCGCGATTTACTCAAAGATCAACCAGATCGACAAGAGCCATCGGGAATTCAAAGAAAAGGACTTTAAGGAATTTCGGCAACAGATGATCGGGCGACTAGACAAGATCGACGGGCACGTAGACGAGCATTGCGACGAGTTGGAAGACCACAACAACCGGATTGGGGTTATTGAAGATCGCTTTGACAGAACGCAGCACGGAGGTGCTCGATGACCGGCGACCAATCAACCAGCGTCCCGTTGCTCGTTCACCTGGAGAAGATTTCTGCACTGGAAGACAAGGCGCTGTCGCTTGCCAAGGAAAACTTGGACTTGCGGCTGCAGCACTTGAATGACTTGCGGTTGCAGGTAGTTCAGGATCGTTCGGTCTACGTGAGCAACGAAAAGTTTGATGCAAACCGTGACGGTGTTAACGTTCGCATTGCTGCTTTGGAAACTTGGAAGTCCAAAGCGGCGCTGGTGTTTGCCGGTGTTGCAGCGGTGGCCGGCGCGGTCGGGGCCGGGGTTGTGAAGGCGTTTGGACTTTAATTCGGGAGCGTGCCATGCCACTAACATCAGCCAACCTGACCGCGATCAAGGCCGACATTGCTGCCAACAGCGACCTAAACAGTAAGCCCAACAACAGCGACGGCGCGTTTGCCATCGCCGCCCTGTACAACCTGCCAGCCGCAGTGGACCACTGGGTATGGCGCACCAACGTCAGCCGCGCCGACGTGTACAACACGCAGGATTTCGAGGGTGGCAACTGGAACTGGACCACGTACAAGAACCAAGGCGCAACCGAGCAAAACGCTTGGGTGCAGATGTTTATGGGCGACCAAGCCGACTTCTCGCAAGACAACTTGCGGGCCGGAATCGCTGCGATTTTCACCGGTTCCGCACCTGCCACTGCCCAGCGCGATCACATCCTGTCCGTTGGCCGGCGCAAGGCAACCCGCATCGAGAAGCTGCTTGCCAGCGGCACCGGTTCCACCGCCAGCCCGGCAAAGATGGGCTTTGAGGGCAAGGTGACTTACACCGACATCGAGACAGCAAGGAACCTGCCGTAATGGTCAGCCAAGTTCTAAAGTCGCCCGATATCAACCTGGCGCGCATCGAGATCGAGGCGCTCTGCCACGACTGCCGCAAGCGCCATCGCATCAGCGTGCTGCCGGATTACTTTGGACAAGAGGCGCTCAATTGGCAGGGCAAGCATCTAGGCCACGAGATTGAGTTTCTGTCGGCCAAGCGAAGGCTGCCCAAGGGATTCGACGACAGGCTCTACGAAAAGGCTGGCGAAGCCCCGTGGTGGCTGGCATACGGCGAGAACGCCGACGCGAAGATCACTTACGTGGCCGACGCGGCGTTTACGCTAGACTTGTCTGCGTTGGCTGCGAGTTCCACGTTTGTCGCCGGGCGCGAAGCCAGCAAGGTAACGAATTCGTCGAACTACATCGACTACGGAATCTCTGGCTCGTACATCAGCGGCACGACGCCGACAGCGCCGGCCGAAGCAAGGCTGTACTACATTCGGCCGACAGAGGATACGCCAACCTGGCCGGACGTGTTCGACGGCACCGATAGCGCTGAAACCGTCACGAACACGAACATCTTGGCAACGCTGCCGCTTGGTTGGAGCGGCACGGCAAGCGCCACGAGCAACGTCACCTACCCAATCGTCAATGCCCTGACGATTGCCCAGGCGTTCGGCTACGTGCCCAAGGATTTCACGGTGTTTTTCACGCATGCCCAGACCGCGGCGCTGAAGACGGACGCGGCGAATACCAACTCGATCAACTACCAAGGGCTGTACATCACGATCGCTTAATGGTCGCCATCAACCTGCCACTGCCGAAGGTTCTCAATTACGGCCAGCCGGTTAACCAGTCCGCGCCGCTCAATCGTGGGCTGTCGCTCTGGCTGCTCGCTCAGCCGCAGCGGATCGGTGGCATTCGTTTCCTCGATTTGTGTGGGAATTATCACGGTGCGTTTACCAACGGGCCAACATGGTCAGGCTCGTTGGGCCGCCCAGGTGGAAGGGCGTCGCTGCTGTTTGTCCGTTCCGCCAGCCACTACCTGAACTTTGGCGCGATTGATTGCAACGTTGAATTCAGTTGGGCCGCGTGGATTTACCTGAACTCCACCGGGCTAGCACAAAACATCTTCGGCAATTTCAATTCCGGCGGATCGAACGTCGATTACTCGATCCGCATGGAGACGGACAATAAGTTCAGCCACATCCAGGGTGGTTCTGGCTTTATGAAGTCCACGAGCACGCTCAGCGGCTCGACGTGGTATCACCTGGGCGTCGTTCGCTCTGGTGCCGCCGGTGCCTGGACCATCCTGCACTACATCAACGGCGTGCAGGATCGCTCGACGGGGACGGCGTTTAACCCGGATGCTACCGCCACCAATACATCGCTTGGGCGCACGGGGGATTTCAACGGGAACTATTTGGACGGCTACGTTGATGACGTGCGGTTCTATCACGGTCGTGCGTTAACCGCGTCTGATTTTGCCGCTCTCTACAACGCCTCGCGCACCGGCTACCAGCAAGAGCTGAACTGGCTGCGCCGGCCGTGGCTGAATGCGCCGGCGGCCGGCACCGCTGGCAACCCGTATTACTATCGGCATCTTGCGGGGGCTGCCTAGATGCTCAAAAACGTAGCCTCGAAGCTGATCGTATTCGCGTTCGACAGCACCACGAATCTGCCGAAGACAGGCGACGCCGCCAACATCACGGCTTACGTGTCGAAAGACTTTGGCAGCGTGACAGTGCTCGCCGATACGTCGGCTACCGAAATGGACGCAACAAACGGCAAGGGCTATTACTTATTTGATCTGGCGCAAGGCGAAACGAACGCCGACGTGCTGCTGTTCTCGGCCAAAAGTGCGACGGCAAATATCGTGGTCATCGCGGTTCCGGCGCGCATCGACACCATGACGGGCGACGCATTCGCCAGGCTCGGCGCGCCAGCCGGAGCAAGCACCGCCGCCGACATTGCGGCGGTAAAAGCCGACACGGCGGCAGTCAAAGCCAAGACCGACAACTTGCCGAGCGATCCGGCCGACGCCTCGGATATCGCCGCCGCATTCAGCACGGTCAATTCCACGCTGGCGACGATTGCAGGCTACATCGACACCGAGATTGCCTCGATCATCAGCACGCAGTCTTCCCACACGTCGACTCTCTCGACGATCAATACGGCCGTCGCATCGCATACCACGACGCTGGCCACAATCGCCGGGTATATCGACACGGAAGTGGCGGCGATTCTGGCGACGGTTGATACGGAAATTGCCGCCATCAAGGCTGTCACTGACGCATTGGGCGCAACGGCCGCCGCGAATCTTTCCGACGCCTTCGACGGCACCGGCGGCGTGGCCCTAACGCTCGGCTCTATCGTCGTCTCTAACTCGGCTGGCGATGCCGTTCAGTTAACCAGCACCGGCGGCAACGGCGATGCTCTGCAACTCACGGCGAACGGCACCGGCAGCGCGATCAACGCCAGCGGAGCGATTGGGCTCTTGCTGGTCGGCACCACCTATGCTCTGCGTGCCACCGGTGCGCAGGCCAGTTTCAGTATCACCGCATCGGCAGGCCCGGCAATCGATCTATCTGGCACCTATGGTATCTATGCCGACGGTTCCTTGGCTGGCGCGGCACTCAAGAGCACGACGAACGGCGGCATTGGCTTGCAGTTGGTTGGCCGAACAACCGGACAAGGCTTGCTGGTCACCGACGGCAGCAATGGTAATGCAATCGAAGTGACCGGCGGATCGACCAGCGGCAGAGGGCTGTACGTCACGACTACGGACGGGCACGCGGTGGAGTTGGACGCGACGGGCAGCAGCAAGTATGGGCTAGTGGTGGACACGCTTACCGTTACCGGCGCCACGACGCTAACCGGCGGCGTGTCGGCGACGAACGCGAGCAACGATATTCGCGGCATTGCTCTCACCAGCGCCTACGACTTCGCCAAGGGCTCGGCAGCAATGACGGAAGCCTATGCGACAGACGGCGCTGCGCCGACGCCGATCCAAGCGCTCTACATGATTTTGCAATCGATCATGGAAGTGAGCATCAGCGGCACTACCATGACCATCAAAAAATTGGATCGCAGCACGACGGCGATGACCGTGACGCTGAACGACGGCACGAACCCAACTGCCAGAACTCGGAGCGGGTAATGGCAATCAAAGACTTAATCGCGCCAGGGCTCGGATTCACGCCGGGAAGCGTGCTGTATCTGATTACGCGCGGGCTCAGCATGGGTTCCGCCGTTACCGTCTTTCCTCCATTCCTCGTCCAGATGCAATCCGTCTGGTGCGGCCACCTGCGCCAGCAAAACCGCTATTCCCCCGTCCGAACCGCCAACACGTTCGCGGCTGGCGCGCGCGCCGAAGCCGTCGAGCAATAGGAACCGTGCCCATGTCCAGCAAGCCAACCGATACCGTTCAACCTGAAACCAACGTCAGCGGCTATACGTCCGTCATCAGCGCGACGCCCGTTATTTCGGCAGCCAGCATTTATGCCGCCGGCGACGCGGTGGGAGGGCGCATGGAATTCACAAACGCCGCGCGGGCCCGGGCTGGAACCGGCGTAATTATGGCGATGACCGTTATCGATCAGGACCAAGAGCTGGCTGCGCTCAAGTTAGTTCTGTTCAACCAATCGTTTACTGCGTCGCCCGACAATGCCGCTTTCGATCCGACTGACGCCCACAACCTGTTTTGTATCGGCGTGATTTCTGTGGGCGTATCGGATTACCACAGCTTCAACGATAACGCCGTAGCGCACCTGCGAAATATTTGTTTGCCATACGAGGTTGCGGCGGTTGGAACGAGCACTAGCCTTTGGGGCCAACTCGTTACCGGTGGCACGCCCACCTACACCGCCGTCGACGACCTTACCGTCAAGCTCCACGTTCTGATGGACTGAGCGATGCCCTTGCTACGTGGAACACGGCTAGCGTTTGCGGGCGGCGGTAGCTCTGCCGCGCCGCTGGTGGATACCGTCGACTTCTCCGTGGGCGGCTCTCGCAATGCGCTGTTCTGGGCCGGCGAAGAAGAAATGACGGACGCCACGACCAAAGGCTATTACACCGCCGAATGGTTCCCGGCCGGCGGCTGCGACTTGCCGAATGGCGGCGTGATTGCCGTTGCCGAAGCGCGCGACAAGTTGGTAACGAGCGCATCGTCCGACGCCTCGTGCATGGCCATTCGGATCAAGCTCAGCAGCGACTACGGCGCGACATACGGGCAGGTTACTACGGTTTGGCAGGAGCCAAGCTACACCGTCGACGTTACGCATCTGAACTTCTACGGGATCGGTTACGACCCGGTAATTGACGTGGTGTTCTTGCTGTGGACGCGACGTTATACGCTCGGCGAAGACACAGCATATCGGGCTCTGGTTGCCGCCAAGAGTATCGATCGCGGGCGAACGTGGACGCAGTTGCACGCCAGCGACCAGCGCATTCCCGGGGCGGCTTTGAGCGGTTCGCTCGGCGGAACCGATATCACGTTTACCGACGCGACACACGCCACGATTGTCGTTGGGGATCAGCCAACCGGCCACGTAATGACGAACGGCCGGGCGAGCGCTCTTGCAGGCACTATCACCGGCGCGGCGGACAACGGCAGTGGAAAAGTGCGGATCACGACTGGCGCGGCCCACAATCTGGCGACTGGCGAAAAGGTTCGCATTGCCGCAATCACCGGTACGACCGAGGCCAATGGCGACCGGCTAATTACCGTTATCGACGGCACGCACTTTGACTTGCCGAACGTCGCATTTTCCAACGCCTACATCGGCGGCGGCACCTGGAAATGCATGTGGCGCTGGCATGCCGGCCGCGGTGCGCACGGCACCTACACGAACGGCGGTTTGCGGTTCGGTGGTCACCATCGATTCACCGCCGACACTTCGGGCACTCCGCATTTCCACGTCATCGGCACGAACGACCACGGAACAACCTGGACGGTCATCGGCGGGCGGGATCAGGGCGTTGCCAACGACGACAACATGATCGAGCCTTCGCTGTGTCTGCGGGCCAATGGCTCGCTGTACGCGATGCTGCGGCACTCGACGAACGTTAAGTATTTCTACACTTCAACCGACAACGGCGCGACGTGGGGCACCCGAACGGCATTAACCGGCATGGATGGGCCGGCTACTGCAGTGGGACTAAATCGGATCGGCTCGGTTATCGTCGCCTGCTACCCCACGGACATCACCAACACGAACCGCGTGCATTGCGTTCTGGCGTACTCGACGGACGACGGTCTTACGTTCGCCGAGCGAACTGTTTTCTACGGGTGGAACGCCTATGCGGATGTCCTTGCGCCAAACTCTCAAACCGCCCTGCTGATTTTTTCATCGGGGGATCAGTCGCGCGACGTGGTTCTCGGTGCTGGAAAGATTAAGTTCGGCCAGCAGGTGAGCCAGATTCGCGTGAGCTTGCCGTATGCGATGAGCACCACGGACGCCGACAATTACACCGACTTTCAGTTTGCCGAATCGGGTACTGGGCTAACCACCGGTGCGTACGGGCGCATGACGTTGCCCGGTGCGAGCATCCGAGATTCAGGCCCGCAGCAGCACGCGATGCTTGGGCTTCAAGATGCGGACGCTATTCCGCAGAACGCGTACCCAACGTACTGGCGCGGACTGACGGAAGATGGGCTTGGATTCACGAACACCCAGTCAATCACAATGGCCGAAGCCGGCACGCACTACGCGCTGGTCCCGTTCTCTGGCGAGTCGTTCACTTGGGAATTTCGGTTTCTTGCTGCGGCCGGTGGCGCCAAGGCGGTGTTGTTTGCCAACAAGGAATCGGGCTCGGTTGCCGGCGTCGAGCTGCATATCAGCACCACTGCCAAGGCCGTTGCCGTCATTTTCGACGGGACGAATACCAACACGGTCACCAGCACGAGCGACGTTGACGACGGCGGCACGACGGCATTCACCGTGATGCTCGTGCGCGACATCGCTAACGCCAAGTGGCAACTTTGGGTCAACGGCACGATGGAAGCGGAGACGGCGCTAACCGCCACCGGCGCCCTGTTCAACGCCTCGACTGACATGGTGATGAACCGCTATCCAGGCGGTACGGCTGCTGGCGCGAGCCTGAAGGCGATTCGATTCCGCACCTACCGAAAGGCGAAGGGTGCATCGCACCCGTTCCTGACGAGCACCACGCCAAAGACGGTGCCAAGCCGAACGGAACTGGGCTACAACTTCCCGCCGCGACAAATCCAGAACACGTTGCCCTATCAAATCAGCAACGCCGGGCAGCACCTGAAACTCTGGATCGATTCGACTTGGGACAAGGGATACTTCAGCCGCGCGGGCTCGATGGAGGGCGCCGGCCAGCCGCCCAAGGTGTTCCACGGTTACAACGCGCACGCCTTCCACGACTTGTCTTTGGCCGGGCATTTCCTGCGCGGGAACTACGGCGACGGTTCGAGCCACGCGATTCGTTACGAGGAAGACGCAACGCTCGGCGGCATGTGGAACCACGTTAAGCTGGCGACTGGCGCGAGCAATTGGCAGGCGTACAACACACAAGGAAGCCAAGCGAAGAACTTCGATTTTCTGCACAAGACGGGCGTTGCCGCGCTGGGCCAGTTTGTAATCGTGATGGCGGTGAAGCTCAACTCGACGGGCATTAGCCACTATTGGATGGATAATTGCGGAGACGGCAGTACCAGCGGCACAACGCTCGCCTGGCTGACAGACAACACTTTGTATTTTCGTCAATTCAACACGACCGCCACGATTGCGATCACGGCCACAACTCATTGGTCACCGTCCATGAGCGCGTTCACCACCGGCACGCGGTATTTCCTGGCGCTCATCGGCAACGGCGTCGGCAACGCGATTACGGCCTACCGTTCGCCGCTGACGGTCGGCGGCACCATCGGCTCGCCGTTTACTTCGACCTCGACGGTTGCCGCAGGAACAGACGCGGCCAGCACGAGCAATATGTTCTTCGGCTGCCGCAACGACGGGAACGGGCCCGTCGATTTGTCCGACAAGGACGTGATGATCTTCGATACGAACGTGCTGACGGACGGTGCCTCGCTGAACACGAACGCGCTTTGTTTGCAGGCGATGTACGACAAGATGGTGAGCAACTACAGCCACTTGGGGATTTAGATGTGCCGCGGAGAAATAGTGTCGGGCAGCCGACGAAGATCAACCGAAAGCGCATTGCCGTCGTTTGCGCCGAGATTGAAAAGCACTACGTGATTACGAAGGCGGCGAACGCCATCGGCGTTCACCATACAACGATAACTAATTGGTATTTGCGAGGGCAGGACGATCGACAGGCGGGATTGAAAACGATCTTTTCCTATTTCGTCCAGCGGTTTGATGCGGCGGTTGCCGAGTGGGAACACCGCCACGTCGAAAACATTTCCAAAGCGGGCGACGGCGGAGATTGGCGAGCGAGCGTAACACTTTTACAGGCAAGAATGCCGGAAAAATACGGACGACGTGAGCGAATCGACTTCCGCGTTATCGACGAGCGAATTGAGCGGGAACTGGCGCGAGTGGCCGGTAGAGGTGAAGCTGCGCTACCTGAGCCGCTTAGAAACGCTGCCAACGAAGCAATACGCGACGGAAGCGAGGGGGAAAATGATTTCTCGCCTAGCGATTAGCCCACTCGAATTCCGCAACGAGCTGGTGATCGATTCGGACGCCGGTTCGTTCCGGCTGGCCGATTTAGTGGAACGGTGGCAGGCCGCCGACTTCGCCGCCATCGATCCGGCGCTGATGGACCTGGCGGGCATTGCTCAAGCGCCACCGGTTATTCGTCGAATCTGGATGGAGCGTCCCCGCGGACACTCCAAGACATCGGACATTGCCATTGTCGTTTCGTGGCTGTTGGCGTTCGCGCCCAAGATGCTAACGGGCATCGTTGCGGCGGCGGATCGAGACCAAGCGGCCTTGCTCCGCGAGGCGATCGCGCGGCTCGTGCGGCAGAACGATTGGCTTTCGGAGCGGTTGGAAGTCAACCGCATGGAGATCAAGAACAACCAGACTGGCAGCACGCTTCGGATCATTTCTAACGACGTGCATAGCTCCTATGGCGCCCTGTGCGACTTTATCGTGGCGGACGAATTAACTCACTGGGGCGATGACCGCTCGTTGTTTGATTCGCTCTTGTCGACCGCGGCCAAAAAGGAAAAGTGTTTGTTGATGGTGATTACGAATGCTGGATTCGGCATGAATTCGTCCTGGCAATGGACGGTGCGTGAAGCTATCCGCGAGGCGCCGGACTGGCGATTCTCTCGATTGGATGGCCCCCAGGCCAGTTGGATCGGCGAAGCGAAACTAGCCGAACAGCGGCGGCTATTGCCGACTGCCGCGTACCGCCGCCTGTGGCTCAATCAGTGGGTTTCCACCTCGGGCGACGCCCTCGAGGAAGCCGACATCCAGGCGGCTATCGTCACCGGCATGCACCCGATGGGCGGCACCGATCGGGGCTGGGGCTTTATCGCCGGGCTCGATTTGGGGATCAAGCGCGACCATTCGGCGCTCGTCACGATCGGTTGCGACTTTAACCGGCAGCCGCCGCGGTTACGCACTGCCGACGTTCAATCGTGGGCGCCGGGCGACGGCGGGCAGGTGGACTTAACGCAGGTTCGCGCCGCCGTGCTGGACAAGTATCGCACGTTCGGGCTATCCGCCGTCATGTACGACCCGCACCAGTGCGAGCTAATGGCCCAGGACTTGCGCAAAGAGGGCGTCAATTGCATCGCGGTGCCGTTCGTGGGCAAGAACCTAAACGTGATGGCGACGGCCGTTTTGCAAGCGTTCAGGGAGCGCACGATCGATTTGCTTCCGGTGCCGGCGCTCATCGCGGACCTGCAAAAGCTAACGATCGTCCAGAACAACTGGGGATTCAAACTCGAAGCGCCTGCCGACGCTGCCGGGCACGCCGATAGGGCGATTGCTCTGGCGCTGGCGCTGCCAACCGCTTTGGATTGGGTGGCGCAATCGGCCGTGCCGTCCGATGACTTTGGCCCGCTCGGGACGTACTCTTAACGAGGAAATGAAATGAGTTGGTACAACCCGACAACGTGGCTTACGCAGCAGCCAAAGCCACCAGAACCCGAGCCGGAATCGCTCTCGGATTCTTTCGAGCGGTTGCTCCACGAAAAAGCGCAAGCCATCGTCCGAGAGGCGTGGGGCGATTACGTCGACCCGCGAACTCCCTTCTACGACGACGGCGAGCGCTGGGTGCAAATGGGGCAAGGCACGGAGAATCAAAGCGGGCTCGCCTATGGCCAATCGCTGGACGATGCCCGCAAGATTTGCCGGGAACTCGCGGCGACCAACGGCTTCGCCATTTGCGGCCACGAGAATCGCAAGAGCTATATCGTCGGCACCGGCTTTACGTTCAAAGCCGCCAGCAAGAAAGCAGCGGACGCCAGCGATGCAGACATTGAGGCACTGCAAGAATTCCTCGACGACTTCTGCTACGAAACTCGCTGGCATAAGCGACAGCAGGAAATCCAGCACCGCCTGGACCGCGACGGCGAATGCTTCCTGCGGTTCTTTGAAGTCGATGGGAAATTAAAGATTCGCTTTGTAGAGCCGCAGCAAATCAAGCCGGAGACTGGCAAGGCCAAGGAATATCCTGCTGGCATTAGGACCGATCCAGAAGACGCGGAAACAACGCTGGAATACTCCATCGCCACCGGCACGTCGGACGGCACGAAGGAAGTTTTTGAGTACGTCGATGCCGAGCGCATTCAGCATCGCAAATCTAACGTCGATTGCTCCGCTCGCCGCGGGATGCCTTTGTACTGGCCGGTCAGGGCCAACCTGGAACGCGCTCAGACGCTGCTGCGCAATATGAGCCGCGTGGCTGCCATACAATCCGCGATTGCGTTCATCCGCAAGCACGAAGGCCCCAAGGCCGTTGGGCAGGACTTCAGCAGCCAGCGCGCGGACTTGCGCGTAGCGCCGCCCGTGAATACCGGTGGCGGTGCGATGACGACCAACTATAAAGAGCAGCGCTTCAACGCGGTCCCGCCGGGGGCCATCTTCGATTCCAGCAACAAGATCAGCTACGAGTACCTGGGCGGCACAATCAACGGCGCGAATTTCGTTTTGATTCTACAGGCTGAACTGCGGGCCATCGCGGCGCGGCTAGCCATGCCGGAATTCATGTTCACTTCCGACGCGAGCAACGCCACCTATTCTTCGACGATGGTTGCCGAAGGACCGGCCGTGCGCATGTTTGAACGGTTGCAGAAGGACATGGAAGACAGCGACCTAGAAATCCTGTGGCGGGCTGTCGAGATTGCGATAGCAAGCGGGAATCTTCCGGCGAGCGTTTACGAGACGTGCGAAATCCAAGTAGGCCGCCCCGAACTGGCCGTGCGCAACAAGCTGGAAGAAGAACAGATTCGCCAGCTTCGGTTCGCCGCGCATATCCTCTCGCCGCAAACGTGGTCGACCGAAGCCGGGCTCGAATACGAGCAAGAGCAGGAAAACATCAAGGCGGACGACGAGCTGCACCCCGAACGGCAGTTAGTGCCGCTCGATCAAATGCCGGGTGATGGCTCGCAGGACGGAGGAACTGGGAATGACCCGAAAGCCGACGCGGCACGAAAGAATCAACCGCAAGCGAAGGGAGAGTAACGCAATGGAAGTCAACGGACGGGTGCCCTTGTTGGGGCAGCGACTCTTGCAGCCCCAAGAGGTCAAGTGCGCCGGCAGCAACCCGGCGGTTTCGATCATCCAAACAGGCGACGGCATCATGCCGCTGGTAATGACCGGGCCGAATAGCCCAGCGCCGCCGTACCTCGAACAGTGCGCTATCGAGATTGCCAAAGCGCTGATTGCCAATGGGACGAACAGGGACGACGTACCGGAGATTGCGGCTGGCTTGGCGTTTGACACGTTCATCAAGGCGAATGAGCGCGTGAAGCGGCACCAGCAAGAGCAAGAGGCGCCTAGGGCGGCTAGCGAAGTGCCGATCGAGGGCGACGGCACGGCGCAGGCTGAGAGGGGAGTGGTGGTGGAATAATGAGCGCCAAGGCTTGCGAGCGTTGCTCATCGCACGGTACTGGTAACGGTTGATGCCAGCAGTTTTGCTCGAATCCACCCGCCGCCGTTCCCTCACGCCTCGCCAGCGCCAACTGGCCGCCATCGCACGTTCCGAGCGAACCGCGCGCTCCGTTCACCCGGCTTTCTATCGCGCCTGGCGGGCAATTTCCGTCTCTATCGCCAACTACAGCGAGCACGGTTCGCCACTGGGGCTTGCCAACGAAGCGATACACGCGCTTGTCGCGGCGCTTGGCAAAGCGGATCGGCTCATCTGGCAATCGCTCAATGCGGACGTGTTGTGGGGCCACGAGCAAGCGGTGCGCTGGTGGCTGACTCGCCCGCGTAGCTGGTGGCTGCGGATGGCGCGGGAGCATTCTGGGCGAACGCCATTACCCGAACACTTGCAGGAAATGATGAAGCGGGACGCCAGCCGCGAGCTTGGCCCTGCGCCGCTAGTCGCGTCCTACGATTGGTCGCGCATTTTGGACATGCTCGAAGACGACACGGCCGAAGAAGAAAATATTTGGGACGCCATGCGGGCGATTCTGTTCCCGCCACCGGCGCTACGAACGATTCAGCGGATTATTGCTGGCGTCACCGCTCCCTATCAGCAATGGCGGCAGACGTTGGCGCAAGAAGGCTTCTCGTTCCGCAGGATCGCCAGCACCATTGCGGCTGAGCTGGCGGGCGGCAAGGCGATCGACGCTGTGGCCAAGGCCATTCGCCCGCTTGTGGACGGCGTGTATTACCGGGCCGCGCGGATTGCGCGTACCGAAAGCCTGCGGGTGATTCACGAAATCGATAGGGAAACCGAGCAGGACAAAAAAACGCTGATTATCGGCATGGAGTTGGTTGGCACGATGGACGACAGGATTCGTCCCGAGCACCGGCAGAATGTTGGGCCGACTGGTAAGCGACGGTTTTACAAAGGCCGATCGGTTGTGCCGCCGCTGGTGAGCAAGCAGGCGTTTACGGTGGATGAGTATGGGGCGCCGAAGACGCCGTATGGGACTAACTGCATTTTGCCTGGGCAAATTGTATCGGGACGGTTTAGCGGCGGGATAAAGTCCTTCTATTTTGGAGAAGCAATCGAGGTGGTGGTGGCGAGTGGGAAACGGCTTGCCGTCACTGCGAATCACCCCGTACTTTCCGAATACGGATTTGTCCCGGCGCGCACGCTTCGCAAAGGCGATCGGTTGCTGTTTCACAAAGGGAATGTCGAACGCGCGCGAACAATGCCCTTCGATGTAGATCGTGCACCAGCCGCGATCGAGCAAGTATTTAATTCGCTCGTGCGCGTATTTTCCGCGTCGCGGGTGAATGCCGCCGCCGGACGTTTCGACTTCCACGGCGACGAGCAATTCGTTTATGGCGATGTCGATGTTGTAGAAGCCAACGGGCATTTGCTGGATAACGCTGAATCCGGCTGCCCGCAGGGAATCGGCGATGTCGGTTTCATGCCTACCGACACGCAATACTTGGCGGTCAATCCCAGTCTCGTTGGAAATCTGATTCGTGGATTTCCCGGCGATATGCTGCTTGATGAGGTTGTCGATATTCGTAATTACAAGTGGAGTGGGCACGTCTACGATCTCCAGACGGCGGTAGGTTGGTACACCGTCAACGGTATAGCGGTCCACAATTGTCGCTGCTACAAAAACAAGTTGCTGCGTGGGCTGGACGATCCGAACGATGGAGGGCCGCCGGTTTAGAAATGAAAAACGTCCAGGCCCAGAACGTCTACCGCCCGCCCATTAACGTCGTTGTCGTTCTCTGCGATAACTGCGACGGACGATGCTACGCGCGATCTTCTCGCAAGCGCGTGACGTGGTACAAGTGCTCGAAATGCGGCAAGTCTTTCAAGCTCAGCCGCCCATCTGAAATCTAAGCGAGCGTTACAGGCGTTGTAACTCTGCGCCTGCAACTGAATCGATAAGCCGCCCATGCTCAAAGCATGGCAACTGCGGCACCTTCTAAACCTAAGCGCGAAACCCTCCAAGAGTTCACGTCCAATCGCGGCGTGGCCCTGAAGGTTGACCGGGAAAATCACCGCATTCGCGGCGTCAAGATTCTCGGCGAGTCCAGCCGCAACGGCCGGCGCTATTCGCAAGGTGCGATGGCCGCCGCAGTCTCGCTGTACGAAGGCGCGAAAGTCAACATCGACCATCCGCGCAAAGGCGAAGACTCCCGCAGCTACCGGGACCGTATCGCCGTTCTGGAAGGCGTCAGTCACCGCCCAGGTGACGGACTCTACGGCGACCTGAACTACAACCCAAAGCACGTTCTCGCCGAGCAATTTTTGTTCGACGCCGAGAACTCGCCTCAGAACGTGGGGCTCTCCCACAACGCACGCGGGCGAACTGCCAAGCACGGTAGCGAAACCGTCGTGGAAGAAATCCAGTCCGTGCAGTCAGTGGACATCGTTGCCGATCCGGCGACCACGAACGGGCTGTACGAATCCGAAACCACCGAACCCGACACGCAACTCTCCGAATCGGAGCAACTGCAAATGGAACTCAAAGGTTTAACGCTCGCCCAATTGCAAGAGGCCCGGCCGGACCTGTTGACGGCGCACGCGAACGCATTGGCGGAAGGCGAAGCGGCCAAGGCCGAAAAGGCCAAGCTGGCCGAAGCGCTGAAGGAACTCGACGCGCTCAAAGCCGCAGCCGCCCTACAAGAACACAAGGCGAACGTGGCCAAGGCAATTGCCGACGCCAAGTTGCCCGCCGTCGTTGTTACCGAGTCGTTCAAGACTCTCTGCGAGAACACGACCGACGCCAAGCAGCTCGCCGCGCTCATTGAAGAGCGCAAGGAACTGGCGACTGGTGTGAAGTCTGCCGGCGGCACCAAGCCCAAGAGCGTGGCGGCCGATTCGGCGTTTCTCGAAGCCCAACCAACGTTCGATCCCAAAGCCTACGCGGCCAGCCTGAGCCGGTAGCGAACCATACGCACTTAACTCCAGCGGGAGCACAACGCAATGAAGCTCATCAACAATATCCCCCGGTTCGCCGACCGTTCTTGGCACGGATTCTTTGAAGACTGGAACGACCAGTACATCACGGGCGACCGCTGGACTCCACTCACCGCCGATTCCTCGTCCGCGTCGACGCTCGTGCTAGTTCTCAAAGGCACCGGTTCCGCTGGCGGCATTCTGTCGATCACGCAGGACGCCACCGCGAACGACGAAATTTATTTCGGCACCACCGTCAACAGTTTCCTGTTCGCGGCAAACAAGCCGTGCGTTGCCGAAATCAAGTTGCAGTACACCGAGGCGTCGACCAACGACAACAGCGTCATCTTTGGTTTTCTCTCGACGGCCGTTGCCTCACTGGCCAACACGATCGTCGACACAACCGGCTTGCCGGTGGCGTCCGCCACGATGGCCGTGATTTACAAGAACACCGGCAGCACGGTGTGGAAGTGCCGCTCGCAGGTTGGCGCGGCTGTTGGGCAGACCGACAGCACCAGCACGAAGACTGCCGGCGGCAGCGCTTATCAGACGCTAACCATCGAGGTCCAACCGTTCAGCAGCACCACGGCCGAAGTGAAATTCTTCTGCGATGGCTTGCCGCTGTGCGATTCCAACGAGATGCCGATCGTTCACCAGCTCGTCTACACGAACGCCGCGGCCTGCGGAATCGTGTTCGGCAACAAGACGGTTGGCGGCAACGCCGAAGTTTTGCTTTCCGATTACGTCTGCGCCTACCAGCAGCGCTAACACCCAACCAACGAACTCAATCCCACAACGGGAGCACCGACATGATTAGCCGCAATGGATACCGGGAAATTGCACGCGACTATGCGGCACATCCCAAGCAGGTCGCCAGCAACCTAGTCGAGACGGTTAAGTCCGGCCAGTTGAAGCTCACCGATATTTCGATTAAGCACCTGGCCGAAGCGACGATTCCCGACGGGCGTGAGTTCGTATCGTTGTGCGATCCTGAATTCGGCGACGGCGGATTTCAGGAAGCCATCGGCGCGGTCAGCATTGCCGACTTCTCCAACATCACACGGCAGTTTGTCTATAACACCGTGATGGAGGATTATCAGAACGAGGCGTTTGTTTTCACCGGGTTGGTGCCGCACATTATGACGAAGTTCGAGGGTGAGCGCATCCCTGGCGTTGGCGGGCTCGGCAGTAACATCGGTTCTGAAATCGTCGACGAAGGGAAGCAGTATCCGTCCTACGGTCCCAATGAGGATTGGATCGACACTCCGCGCACGCGCAAGTACGGCGGCAAGGTTCCGGTCACCAAGGAAACTGTGTTCCACGACCGCACGAACTTGATCGTCGATGCGTGTCGACGAGTTGGCGAGTCGATGGGCGTCAATCACGAGTTGCGGATCATCGACGCCATCGTGGACGAAAATCAGGCTCCGACGTTGACTGCGCACCGCCTGAAGTGGCGCGGCACGTCCTACGCCAACTATCAGTCCACGACGCCATTTATCAACCTGAAGGCGTCCAACGGGCTGGTGGATTGGACGAACATCGACGCCGCTTTACTGGTGGCTTCGGCAATCGTCGACCCGAATACTGGCTTGCCCGTCGTCGCGATTGGCAGCGACCTGATCGTGTGCCAGCAGTTGGCGACGTTGGCCTCCCACATCGTCAGCACCAGCCAAGTTGTCCGCGTGACGCCAGGATTTGCCACGTCTGCGAATCCCAGCCAGAGCTTCGGGCCCAACCCGATCAACGTCGGCATGGGCTACGGGCCAGCCTCGTGGAACATTCGCACGAGCAAGCTGCTGTCCACCCGCATGGCGACCAAGACCTCTTGGTTTATCGGGGACATCAGCCGCGCGTTTTGCTACATGGAAAACTGGCCGATCACCGTGGCGCAAGCCGGCCCCGGTTCCGACGCGGAGTTTAACCAAGACATCGTTCTGCAATTCAAAGCGTCTGAAAAGGGCGCGGTCTACGTCAAAAATCCCCGATACATCGTCAAGAACACCGCTTAATCGCTCGCAGCGCCACTGCCGATCGGCCGGGCCGGTTTACCCAATCCCGGCTCGGCCTTTTTTATCGGAGCAATTGCATGACTCAGGAATCGCAAGGCGGAGCGGCAGTCGCGGAAACGCCAGCCATCGAGAACAAATATCGCGTCACGCTCAAAGCCGACACGCCGATCGCGCATCCGTCGCTGGTCGTGAAGGCCATCGGCGAGGAAGACGCCCGCCAAAAGTTCATGGCGAAAAACGGAATCAGCGGCAGCGAATGCGAGTGGACGATTGAGCAAGTCAAGTGAATGTCATCCCCGCAAAGAAACGCTGGTTCAACGTCGAGAAGAACACCGCACCGGTGTTCGCTGCCCGCATTCTGGACTGGAACGGCAACGCGATCACCCAGAGCACGCTCAACTCCAGCGGCAACAAGTACACCGTTTTCAGACTCACGGACCCCAACAACGAAGACACCGAATCGGCAATCGCCGCGCATACCGACGTTGCCCTAACCGTTTCGTCGGTGGTTTACGACACGCTCCAAAAAACGGCGTGGTGGCAAGACGAGGAAGGGAACTCGATCGACGACACCGGTTTTAACTTCGCCTGTCAGCCGAGCATCGTTACCGCGGCGCCGTTTGCCGTGGCGGGTGCTTGTTACAAGCTGCTGGTAACACTGGTGCCGAACGGCGGCGAGAAGATTTTGGCTCGCTGGTTTGTCAGGTGTTCGTGATGGCAACCGTCCTGGAAAACCTACAGACAGCCCGCGAGCAAGTCGCTGCGAACCTCGTAACGATTACCGCCAACCCCAAACCGAATTACACGATCGACGGGCAAACCGTTTCCTGGCAAAGCCTGTTCGATTCCTACGTGGAGTCACTGGAAACGTTGGCCGCGAAGATTGCTGCCGCCAACGACCCCTACGAAGAAGTCAGCCAAGGTTTCACTCCGTAAGTTATGACGCTCGCCACCGCCATCGCCGACGATTTCACAGGCATCGTAGACGGGCTCGAAGCCGTCGCGCTGAAGTATCTCGGCGCGTCTGGAACCACGGCGGTTGCTCGCGCTCTACGCCGGGCAGTCACCACGCGCGAGGCGTCCGCCAGCAACGGCCGGTACAACGTCAGCGACGTTGCCTGGCACCTTCCGGTTAGCGAGGTTGCCAGCCAGCCGAAGATCGGCGCCCGCATTGTCGACGGCGACGGAACGTATTGGATCGTGATTGAGTCCGCCCGCCATACGCTCGGCACTCGCTGGCGCTGCGTCTGCAAGAATCCGCAGATTGACGCCGGGCCAAGTATCTCGGTCGACATTCAAGAGCGGGTGGTACGGCAGTCTGATTCCGGTGCTGCCGAGTCCACCTGGATCGCCGGTGCCGGCGAACTGAAAGCCTGGATCGAAGACGCGGACAGCAGCCGCGTCGCGGAGAACGAGGCGCTTGTAAACCGCAAGCGAGTGACCGTTACGCTGGCGGAAGAAGCGGAGCTAGACCCGGCCAACAACCGGATCGTGGCGCCGGACGGCACGGCCTACAAGATCGTGACGGTGCGTGGCGCTGGGCTGTACACGCTCCAGCAGGTGGATTGTGTCGACCACCCCTGGCCAGAGGCATAGCCATGGGCGTGACGATTCACAGCATGGTTGACGATGTTAAGGGCCGCCTGGCTGGGCAGGTTGACAACGGTGTTTTCTATGCTGCCACAGTGCTCCAGCGATTGTGTCGCGATGCGGTAGGCGTGCCGGTGGTGAAAGTTGGGCGTCGCGTAACCGAACGAAGCAAACCAGGCGAACCGCCGCGCAAAGATACCGGGTTCGGGCAATCGAGCATCGCAATGCAAAAGCCCGGCCCGCGCCGGCGACGCGTTGGGATTATCGACAACGGCGATTATATGGCGCGGCACGAATTAGGACTGGCGCGCGGCGGCGCAGTGCGCCCGTGGTTAATTGCGACGCTGAATCGGAACGAGGACGAGATTGCCAACGCCTTCCGAACTGGAGCGCAGCAAGTCGCATGAGCGTGGAACGAGCCACGATCGACGCCTGGGGCATGAGCCATTCGCTCTGCGAGTTGGTTCCGGCCGCGCACGTCTACCACGGCACGGCGAAGGGGAAAGACTTAACGCCGCCTTACGTGACCGTTAACCATACCGCCACGCCGAAGGTGGAGCGCACGAGCCACAACCTGCTGGAAACCTGCACCGTCGTTACGAAGGTTTTCGACAGCGATCCGGATAGAGCGGTGAGGATCGCGAACGCCATGTACGACTGGTTCAACCGCGGTAATTACGACAGCGACGATATCCGCGTGCTCGATTGGAAGCCGCTGCAATTCAAGAAGACGCAGGGCGTTGACGGGTTGTGGGCGTACCAATTGGATTGGCAGGTGCGCACGGCGCGAGTGCGCGGCGAAATGCCGGTGGGGGCGTAAATGGCCGACACACTCACTACGTGGATCAGAGCCAGTCTTGGGTGGGCGTTCAAGGAAACGCTCGCGGATGCGTCCACCGTCAACGATATCGGGACGCTGGAATACACGCTCTCGATGCCTGACGGCGTAACGGACGCCAGCAGCCAGAGCGACAAAATTTGGCATTGGAAGAACGCCACACTTTCGACGAACGAAACGTTTGATTTGTCCGCGCTGACGAACACCGTGTTTGGCGCGACGGTCACGATCGCTTTCGTCGAAGTCACCGGCATTTTTATTAAGAACAACAACACGAGCGCCACGAATATCCTGATTGTTGGCGCTGCTGCGGCGAACGCCTGGGAGGCGCCGTGGGGTGGAACCGGCCCGACAATCAAGGTGCCGCCCAACGGGATTTGGATGCAAACCAATCCACTCGGAACCGCTTGGACCGTAAACGGCACTAACAAGAATCTCAAGATCGCAGCCGGAGCGGGGACCATTTCTTACAACATCGTCATCGTGGGCCGCAGTGCCTAGGAGTTGAAATATGGCAGCCACAGTCGAATCCGGCAAAGACGGCCTAATCAAAATCGGTGCCAATACGCTTGGCTTTATTACTCGCTGGTCGTTTACCAAGTCGGCCGTTACGACTCGCTTCGGCTCCAGCAACGTTCCGGGGTACAAGGCAACCGTCGCCGGCGTCAAAGAGGGCTCGGGCTCAATCGACTATAAGCTAGACGTTGCCGGAACGGTGAGCACCGCGCCGCAGACAGCGCTACTCGAAGGTACGGCCGTGACGCTGTTGCTGTACACAAACGCCACGGAGTTTTTCACCGTTCCAGCCGTCATCAAGAGCAACGCGGTAATGTGCGACATCGACGACGGCACGGCTACCGGCGGTTCGGCAACATTCGAGACCAACGGCGCTTGGACCGAACCCACCTGGTCGTAATCGATGGACGCTCTTACTGACTTAGCCTGTTCCGGGCGACCGACTACGATTGCCGGCAAGACGTTCCATTTGATGCCGCTTTTGGTTCGCCATTACGCCGAAGCGGCGGAAATCATTCGCAGCAAGAAACCGAAGCCGCTCGACGCCGTTGCGTCGTTGATGCCGACAATCCAATCGCTCGCGCCGGAAGACCGCCAGTACGCGATTAAACAACTGCTGGCGATGGCTTACGACGATGAGCGGAACGGCTCGATGATTGCCCTGGTCGAAGTCCAATCGTGGCACAGGACGCACGAGGGGCTCGTGCATCGGCTGTTTTGCCAGATCAGGCAGAAGCATCCAGACGTGACTCAGGAGTATGTCGAGCAGTTGCTACAAGTCGATCAGGATCAGCAGGACAAAAAAGCCGACGCAATGGCGAAGCTCGGGCGGCTCGACCAACTTCAAAACGAATTGGCGGAGCTGTCGCAAGACCTCGACGGGATGCCACGGGGAAACTGATATGGCCCGGTGCGCCGGGCCTAACCGCTGGCGGCAGCGGAATGCCGGGGCGATGGCCATGGCGGCAAATTTTCAACGAACTGGCGGCCCGCAACAAATGGACGTTTGAAACCATGTCCAACATGACGCCAGCCGCAATCTGTGAAGCATGGATGCTGCCGATCGATCCGGGTCGCAAGGACGTGAAGGTATCGAATTCGCAAATGGCGCGAATCGCAGCAGACCGCAAGCATCAACGCCACGCCTGGGAAGAGCGCGCTCGCCGGGTGTTGGAGGTATAGCCATGCCAGAATCCGCCCGGCTACTCGAAGCGATCATCGAGATCAACGCGCCCATTGAAAAGGCGAGCAGCCAGCTCGACTCGATGCTGGGCAAAACCAAGTCCTATGCCAGCGAGACTAATGTTGTCGTCGATAAGATGTTTCGGGAGTGGAAGGACTCGACGCAGAAGTTCACCGACGACGTGAGCAAGATGCAGGGCAAAATCAACTGGGAAGTTGGAATGCTCCGCATGAAAGACACGTGGACGCGCGGGTTGAAGGCTTGGGAACAACAGGTCGCTGCGTCTTCACAGCGAGTGGCGGACTCCACCATTCAGGCGGCTCAGCGCGTGATGGCTCGCCAGAATGAGAGTATCGGCCGCTGGCAGTTGTCGCGCGACATTACCTCAATCGGTGTTGGCAACGACGCTGGCTATAACGCAGACCTGAACGCAGCTATTAGCTACGGCAACGACGCAACTCGTATGCGAAATGCGTCCGATCCAACCGGTGCCAACCAATATCGATCGATGATGCTGCGAACTGGCCGGATTATGGCTGGCTCCGCTGCCGCGGGAATTGTCGGCGCTGCTGCTGGCGACGAAGCCGGGTCGGTGGTAAGCGCCGGTGCGCAAGGCGGAATCATTGGTGGGATGGCCGGTGGACCTACCGGCGCTGCACTTGGCGTTGTGATGGGCTCGACCGCAGAAGCCATCCGCCAATTTGCATCGGCTATAAGCAGCGCCTCTGGTTCGGTTAGAAGTTTTATCGACTCTCTCGATCGTCCAGGTGTTTCAGACGACATTGTGGCCCGTGGCATCGCCGGCGAGCAGTCGGTTATGGGGCTTCTGAAATCAGACGAACAGGTTCCGGCGCCAAGCTGGATCGATATGTTTAACCCGTGGTTCAACGAGAACGACAAAGCCAAGCTAGAGCAGGTTGATAAGCTCGCTCAATTTCGACTGCGGGCAATCATTGGCGGTCGTGAAGCGGAAGCGAAACGAGCACGCGACTCAATGCACATGAGCGCATTTGAGGATTCTCTGGAGGCGCAGCTGTTTGCCAAAGAAAAGGCTGACGACGAAATGCGATTTCAGAAAGAATTGCGAGAGGAAGGCAAGCGAGTCGAGCAATTTGGATTCAACGACGTAAACGACGCGGCACGGCTCGGTCTTGACTCTGGCAACTGGCAAGACGACGTGCGCCGTGAAATGCGGTTCCGCGGGCTCACGCCAACCGCTTCCGAGCGGTTCGGTGCCGAAGGGCTATCGTCCGCCGTCCAGCAAGCGGCACTAACGAAGGATGAGGCGAAAGAGCAGCGCGAGCGACAGATTCAGGCGACGCTGAAGATCGACGAAAACACGCGGCAGATTCCACCGCTGCTGGAGCGCCTGCTAGATAAACCCGCCGTCTTCGCCGATGGGGGTCTGGCGTAATGGCTCTAGCCGTATCAACACAGGGCTACTCCTACGAAGAGCTGGAGGGCTCGCCCAGCGGTTCGACCAAGATCGACGGCGCAACTGCCAAGCGGATGTTCAAAATCGCTTGGGCGGACAGAGACGGCTTTATTAATGAGTTGCTCGGCATCGGGCGCGACATCGCCGGCACCGTCGAGTTTACCGGGCCGCTGCGGTTTCCGGGCAACCGCGTCAATATGGTTGTGGATGCCGTCGCTTGGGAACCGTTCGACCCAAGTAAGCCGAGCGGTTCGACTCTGGGCGCGCTGGACGCCGACGCCAACACCTACGACAACGGCCTGCTGATCACGGCGAGCTACAAAGAACAATTCGACGATCAGGCTGGCAGCGGCGGCAGTCCAACAATCGGCGTCCCTGGCGGACGCGTTTCCTATCAGGTTGTGGGCGGCGTCGAGTACGCCACGAACGCAAATCAAGATTGGGTATGGGCAGACAACACGTCGAAACTTCCCGGCGGCCAGCATCCAGGCATTATTATCCCAACGAATCACCACAAGATCACTTGGAGTCGGTGCGTCCGGCCGCCGTTCACTGCCATCAAGGCTAAAGTTGGCACGATCAACTCGGCGGATTTTCTTGGTTGCTTTACCAAAACACTGCTGTTCGTGAATTACGAAGCGCGTGCGGAGTTCGGCGCGGGGGTGGAATTCCCAAGTTGGCAGCTAACCTACGACTTCGCCGAGCGCAACGTCACTACTTCCCATTACGGCTGGAACCACGTTTTCAACGGCAACACCGGAGTGTGGGAAGAACCGCGGCCGTCCGGCGACAACGCCAAGCGGATGTATGTCGACACGTTATTCGACTCGCTCTTGGTGTATGAGTAACGATGCTACGCAAAGTTGTAGCCGGCGAAGCGATCACCGCCCAGCACTGGAACGAGCTGGTTGACGAAATCAAGATGCGCACCGTCACGGTGGACCCGGCGACGATGCGGATGTTTCGTATGCCGGCGGGGACGCTGCTGTCGGCCCTCGGCGCTGCGGGACTCAATATCCCCTTTTTCTATGGGACGCTCGATGCCGCGTTGGCTGTCGACGACGTTTCGGCTTACGTCGTACCGATGACCGACATGTGGTTCGGTACCGATCCTGGCACGTCTGCCGTTCTCGTCTACAACATTCCGCAAACGATTGACGACGGCAATTATCTTTTCGAGGGCAACCAATATGCGGATTGTCTTTGCATCTATAGCGCAGAGCGCGACGCGTGGTATTTTGTCTGGGTGCAATGCATACCGGAACCGCCGGCGACTGCAACGGCCGCTTCGGGAACCGATCAAGCCAGTGCCGCCGCAATATCCGATGCGTTCCATTCGGTGTCGGCCGCAGACGGCACGAAGGGCGTGCGCCACGTGCTCACCGCCGCCATGCAGCAGCGGGGAGTGTTTAACGCCGACGCCACAAACAACCTGAAGGTTTACCCGCCTTCCGGCGGAGCGATCAACGGCGGGACGATGGACGCGGCGGTTACTGTCGGGCCTAAAACGTATGTCGTTTTCCAGAATCTTAGCGCCACTGCCTGGGTAACGGTGGGACCGGAATTGGCGTGAGTCCGCGCTGCTGCACAAAAAAACCAGCCACGAAGAACCACAGCTTCGGCCGTGCGCTGGTGGAAGAGGCGACCTAAATGGGCATCGGCATACAACCGTCTTGCTGCGGGCAAGCATCTTTGCCGAGCGGCATACTATTACGATACGAAATGTATTGGAGTATGAAATGGACGGGTATTTCTGGTCCACCTAACTACTCCGACATTGACTTATATACTCGCGTGCGGGACAAAGCGCGCACCGTAGGTTTTATTGCAGAGTACTCGGTTCAACCGGGTGTCAGAATCGATGACGACGAACAATTCGTAGAATGGGATACTTCCGCAGTTCAAACGGGCCCATCTGGCGGCATTAGTAGCAGACTATTCGACAAACCCGGCACGATCCACGGAATTGGCAGGCGCGTATACGATAGTGAACGCGCTTTTCCCTGTTGGAATCCCGACGTAGAGTTTAATCCGATTGGCGGAGTTGACGATACCGGCCCATATCAAATTCCACTCAATCCTATTTTTGATTCTTGGGATGGTCAGTTTGAGGCCTACCGATTCTGCGGATTCAGCAAGCCGCACCGCTTCAACTTCTGGCGTAGCGTCTTCGCCCGTTCTGGCGACCCAATCACTATAGACAATGAGAGCATCTATATCGTTAACTTGGTTGCATTCCGTGACCCGATTGATGCAGCTACCGAAAACGCTTTTACACTTCGCGTTGACTTGCACAGCGCGTTCGACTCATCGCCCACCACGTACCTACTTTCGCCACAAGCACCGAACGCAACTGGCGCGTACTATTACCTTCGTTCTTACCCCGAGTATGGCAGCATGTTGTCGGAAGACGTCGGTTTCTCTTTGGGCGCACACGCCTACACAGACGAAAGCTTCCGCGCTTACATTTGGTATCCGTATTTTCAAGAGCTACCCGGTCCGGATAATTCGTTTCCCCCCAACATCGATACCAAATGCGGCCACCCGTTGTACCCGACGTAACGATCGATCGTTCATCGAACGAATAGGAGATGGCCCAATTGTTCGGTGGCGTTACCGCCGGCCGCCTCCAGCCACGACGCCACAGACCGGCGCATACGGTGGAACTTAAAAAATAGCCAGCCATTTGACTCGCCATTGTCAATAGCCTATAGTCTGAGGCATGAGCATCCCATACGATGTCGATAGTCCGCTGCACCGAGCATTCATCGAGAATGTCAAGGCCAGGCGTCTGGAATTAGACCTGACGCAAGAGCAAGTCGCCAAAAAACTAAAAATCGCCCAAAGTTCATACGCCGAGATTGAGGGCGGCCGCCGCACCCCCACGCTGGAATCCGTGGAAAAGGTGGCGAAGGCCTTAAAAATCGAGCCGCTAGCTCTTCTCGCGGCCCCAGTCGAAGCCGAATAAGATTTTTCTGTATCGGCTATTGACAATGTATCGGCTATCGCCGATACTCACTCCGCGTGCTTAATTCAAGCACTGGGCCCAAAACGGCAAAACATAACCAAACACCTCGCCCGTCCCTGGGCAGGGTGCGTCAGCAACCCGAGTGTCCCTGGTCGCTATGAAAGCCGAGCGTATCGAGCACCTGCGCGTTGCTGACCTGACACCGCATCCTGAGGCGGGGATTGTGCCTCAGATGCGCAGCGATGAGTGGGCGAGCTTGCTTGCTGATGTGTCGCGCCAAAAAGTGCAGGTGCCGTTGCTGATCCAAAGTGGAAAGCTAATCCTCGACGGCCGGCATCGGCATAAAGCCGCGGTGCTGACGGACGCTGAAACCGTTCCGTGCATCGTAGTGGACCTGTCTGAGGCAGACCAGCTTAAGGCGATTATCAACGCCGCGGTTTTGCGCCGGCAATTAAGCGATGACCAGCGAAGCGTATTGGCTGCGAGACTGCTGCCGGCGGTGAGCAAGGCGGCGGTAGCAGAAAAGATGGAACACGCCAGGGCTGCGAAGGCTGGCAATCCGTCTATGGTGGCCAATGGTGCCTCCAAAGAAAGAAGCCGCACGGCTGTCGCCAAACAACTGAACGTCTCTGAAAAGAAAGTCCGCATCGCCGCTGCGCTGCAAAAAGCGGCACCAGAGGTTGCCGAACGGGTGTTGGCTGGCGAAACCAAGCTAGCCGCCGCTGCCAGAGAATCTCTCAAGGGCATGAAGACCCCGAAGGAAGCGGCCAAGGCGGACCCGGCGCGCCGGTTTTCCGAATCGCTGCACAAGCTCTATGTGCTGATGAATTCGACACGTAACCTCGGCGGCATCAAGAAGCTGGCGAGCAAGTGGGAACCGAAAGACCGCGCCGGCTATGCAAAAGAGCTTCGCCGCATCAGCGCGGAATTGGACAAATGGATTGTGATTTTAGAAAAGGAGTGAAGCAATGTCAGATCGTGACATCGACAGGTTGATGGGAATTCTCGGCAACTGCGATGAGTTCGCCACCATCGACAAGATTATGGAACTGTGTGACAGCGCCGGCTTTTGGAGTGAGGAATTCCAACAGGCGGTGGCCGTCAAAGCGAAGAAATCCGAACTCCGCCGGTTGATGAAACGAGCCAAGCACCAAGACGGCACGCCGGTATTCGCGTCGATTAAAACTGCGAATGAAGACGGCGAGTTAGTCAACGTCTACAAGCAAGAAACGCTGTTTGACGTGGCGGACTATCGGCAGGTGGTTTCTTACTACGTGACCGGCAGCAATCAGTACGCAGCGACCGCGAAGCAATACGCCAAGCGATGCAAGAAACGATTCAACGTTAACATCCCGCTCAAGTTTGAGTGAATAGACGGAGGCACACTCGCTATGAAGGCGAGTAAGCAAGGACGCGACCGGCCCGACGTTCGGAACCGACGGCCGCGGCGTCCGCAAATGGAGAATCGCAGTGTTAGTCCTTACCCGCCACCTACTGGAAAAAATCCGAATCGGCGAAGACATCACCATTACCGTCGTGGAAATCCGAGGGGCATGCGTGCGAATTGGAATCGACGCGCCAAAGGAACTGTCAGTTCACCGGCAAGAGATTTTCGACCGCATCGGCGGGCGAACGTTGGCGGGTGAACTCAAACCAAAGGAGACGAACGATGCCAATCTATGAAAAAGCTCCGGAGGAAGTGCAGGCCGTGTGCCAATCTAGCACAGCCACCGCCGCGAAGGCAACGTTGCAACCCATGCCGGCGGATGAATACTTTTCAGACGCGGACTATATCCGCAGCAGCATGATCCGTGACTTTCTCGATTCGCCGCGACTGTTCGAGGGAAAGTACATCACCGGCACCGTCGACGACAAGCCTACGGCCGCTATGGACTTTGGCACGGCCTGTCACACGGCCATTCTCGCGGATCGGCCGCTCAGCGAAGTGGTTCTGGAAATTCCCGCCAGCGTGCTCAGCAAGAGCGGATCGCGGGCCGGCGGCGCGTGGCTGGACTTCGCGCAAGACAACGCCGGCAAGGTGCTGCTAAAAGCCGGCGAGTACAACGCCTGCCTCAAGGTGCGCGATTGCGTGCTGGCACACCCGTTGGCGCGGCTGTACTTGGAAGCTCCGGGTAAGTGCGAGCACGCCATTACCTGGCGGGACAGCGAATCGGATTTAGCGTGCCGGGCACGGCCGGACAAGGTGCTCGACAAACTGCCAATCGTGATTGACCTGAAAACGTCGGCCGAGTCCGGCGTGCGCTGGTTTACCAATCGCGTGATTGACGGCGGGTTGGATTTGCAGTGCGCGCATTATTGCGACGGCGCGCAGCAGGTGCGAGGCGAGCCGCACGCCTGGGCGTGGATCGTGGCCCCCACGTCGCCGCCCTACATGCCCGTCAGAGTGTTCGGAATCGACGACAAGCGCTTCGACTGGGCCTGCCAGCGGCGGCACAAGGCTCTCGCGGAGATCGTCGAGCGTACTGCCAGCGGCGATTGGAGCGACCCTGGCGAACAAGAGTTACTTTCCCTCAACTTTCCGCAGTGGAGTTATTCATGAGTACCGCTCAGCAACCAAAGACAACCACTACCGAGCAAGTTGCGCGTGAAAAAAACCTGCTGGACAAGGTGCTCGATCAGACCGTCACCTACCAGCCGTTCATGGGCGACAAAGAGGTGAGCCTAAGCGTGCGGCTCGTCCTGCGCATGTTTGCGGTGCCAACGAAGCAGGGGCACACCTGCACGCCGGAACAGGCGGCGATCTTCATTCGGCTTTGCGAGGCGCGCGGACTAAACCCGTTTGAAGGCGACGCTTTCATTGTCGGCTATGACACGCGCGACGGCGCGAAGTTCAATCTAATAACTGCGTTCCAGGCGTTGTTAAAGCGCGCGGAGATTCACCCCGAATACAACGGCATGGAGTGCGGCGTGACGCTCAAAGGCAAAGATGGACTGCCGATGGACATTGAGGGCGATCTAGTACCTGACGACACGACGCTTATCGGCGGTTGGGCGCGGGTCCACTTCAAGGGCCGCGCGATACCGACTTACCGGCGCGTGGACCTGGTGAAGTTCAACAAGGGAATCAGCGTTTGGGGCACCAACCCGGCCGGAATGATCGTCAAGGTTGCGAAGGCTGCTGCGCTCCGCGAGTCGTTCCCCACAAAGTGCGGCGGCATGTATTTGCGCGACGAATACGGAGAAGACGATCACTTGATCGGGGCCGAAGCGAGCCCACGCCCAGCGCCGTCTTTGCAAGACATGACTAAAGCGCTACAGGCGAACGGCAACGGTCCGAAGCAGCAGACACAAGAGACAAGCGATCCCGAGCCCGACTTCGACCCCGCCACCGGCGAAATGCCGCTGGACACGGACGAATCCTCTCAAGTCGCCCCTCCGCTCTTAGACGAGGCGCAGCTTGCTTTCGAGGGCGCTGTCGACACGACGGCCGTAAATGCCCTGGAGACGGCCTGGCGGCTCAAGCTGCCGAACGACAAGGACGCGGTGAGCAACCTGGCCAACGAGGCCCGCACGAGGATAAAGGGCACCAGGGGCACGGGGAGTAACGTCAGGCCATGAGCGAAACCACAACCATCATCGCCGAGCGTCCACCGTCCGACGGCCGCGAGTGGGACTGCCGGTGTGCCCGGTGCGGATCGTCGGCGGACTATGAGCACTGCTACAACTGCGAAGACGGCTATTCGTCACACGACTGCGGCGAGGATTGTTGCTGTTGCCTGTACCCGGAAAACAACGTGCGTTGTGACGTGTGCGAAGGGTACGGCGGCTGGAATCAGTGCATGTCGAGCGCGGAATGGTGCGAGGATCACCCGTTGCCGGGCCGGGAGGAAGTGCGCGGCAAACTCGAATGGTTCGTAGTGGATCGGGAGAAATGAACGCAGGCGATTATTCGGCGACCTTTACTCGCCGAGAAACTGACAGCGCGAGCAAAACCTTCACAGGAGATTCAATCATGGCCACGGCCGTACTCGCTAACGATCGAGACCTCGCCGAACTGTTGCGCGGCCTGGTGACCGTTACAACGCGCACTCAATCGTGCCGAGACGGCAACGGGCCGGGCACAAACGAGCGCTGGGACGAAGTGGTTATCGCGCCGGAAATTGTCACGATCAAGATTCCCTGCGACGCGGACAGCATTCCGGTGGGAACCATTTGGCGCGTCGGTTCCATAGCTTTGGGCGCTATTCTTCTGGGGGCGGTGCTGGTGGATGGCGAGTTTTACTCCTGCACGTACGAGATCGCGGAAGCACGTTAGTTAGGAACGCCAGAAAGGATTCGCATGGGCGAGAACACGAAAATCGAGTGGACCGACACGACGCGATCATCCATAAAGGCTGGCTTCGCTGAAGGCCAGCGCATCAGCAAGTGTTTCGCTGATCGTCATCCCACGAGACTCCATCCAATCAAATACGTCCTTATCGCCTTTGGACGAATTGCAGGATCGGCAAGCCGGAACGATGTTACCCGGAGTAGTGCGGCCTCCTGCCTTGACCGGCGTAATGTGATCCCAAGAGTCTGCTGGCTTTCCGCAATACGCACACATCCCGCCGAAATCGTCCATCAGTTTTTTGGCGCCATCTGGTGGAACTGCATCCACGTTGCGCTTTCGACGATATGCGTGGCCCTGAAGTCTGAAGCGAAACTCTGGATCGGACTTATACCGTTCGCGCCGCTCACCATTCGTGCATTTTTGGCAACTCCCGTTCTTAATAGCGGACCTATCAGAAACCCACTTCTGACACGTCCTGCACCATGCCTCACCAGCCTTCTTTTTGCGATTTCTCTCAAGCCTGAGCGGTCCTGTAGCGGAACGTCTTCGGCAGGCTTTGCAGTGTGGGTCGATTCCGCTGTGCCGATGTTTATCGCTACCAAAGTAGCTGAGCGGCCTCCATTCGGCGCAGTCGCTGCAAAAGCGGAAGCCTGCCGCCCGTATAAGCAGGTACGACATGAATTCGCAGCCAATGCGAGATGCGGCAACGCGAAGTGTTCCAAATCGGCTTCCCATGCGAAGGAGTATACCACATGGCTGTAACTTCAATTGAGTGGACGGCGACCGTTTCTCCCGATGGTTCAGTGCGGCCAGGCTACACGTTTAACCCGTGGATCGGCTGCACAAAGGTCGCGGCCGGGTGCAAATCGTGTTATGCGGAGTCGCTGGCGAAGCGGACGGGCTTGGCCAAGTGGGGCGAGCATGGGACGCGGGTAAAGACCAGCGAGAACTATTGGCGCAAGCCGATCAAGTGGAACCGCGACGCCGAGAAAGCCGGCGAGCGGCACCGCGTGTTCTGCGCAAGCCTGGCGGATGTATTTGACGAGTGGGGCGGAAACGTTGCCCACCACTCCGGCGATAAACTTCTCTGCTGCGATAATTGTGGCGCTTTCCGCCGCGATGACGATTCAGCCGCGCTTGAGTCGTGCGAGTGTTCGCGGTTTTGGCCACGCACGGAATGGGCCAATCTGACGGACGTGCGCCGCGCATTGTTCGCGCTAATCGACGCCACCCCGCACCTGGATTGGCTGGTTCTTACCAAGCGGCCGGAAAACATCCGGCGTATGTGGCCGGCCTTTGCCAGCGAGGTGCAGCCGAATGACCACTTCCGCCACAACGTTTGGCTCGGCACCTCTATCGCCACGCAAGAGGACGCGGACGCTAATATCCCGCCCCTGCTGGCGTGCCGCGATCTAGCGCCGGTGCTGTTCCTTTCCGCCGAGCCGCTGCTGGGGCCAGTTGATATTTCTCAGTGGCTGCCGGCCGCAGACGGCACACGCACGGTGGACGGCGAAGGCGATGACTTGCCAACCGTCGGCTGGCTTATCGCTGGCGGTGAGAGCGGCCACGGCGCGCGGTCGTGCGATCTGGCGTGGGTTAGAGGATTGCGAAAACAGTGCAGTTCCGCTGGCGTACCGTGCTTTGTGAAGCAGCTTGGCAGCAAGCCCGTTCAGTGGAGTCCTTACGCTGACGGATTAGGCGGGGTAACTGGCGGCGGTGGAATGGAATCGTGTCGCGGCGAAGACCCGAAGGGCGGCAACTGGGACGAGTGGCCCGAGGATTTGCGTGTCCGCGAGTATCCGCAGGTGGAGGCCACGCCGTGACCTACGAACTCGTTTTCCGCATCTACCGCGGCTGCACTCTGCACACGTTCGCGCTGCGGTTCGTGCCAGTCCGCGAGCAAGAGGAAGCCGCGCTGTACGCGATCGATCGCTGGTGTACGCAGTTTAATTTGAGCCACGACGTTTTCCGCGTGATGGCGGGCGAGCTGGCTGACGTGATTTATGAGAGCGAGCTCGAGCAACATGTAAGGGAGAGGTTGGCATGAAAAAGAAACTACCGCGCAACATCGACGCGGCCGGCATGACCGCGTTCGTGGTTCGGATGCCGAAAGCCGGATACGACACGATCGAGGAAGCGGGTAAAGCTGTCCAGGAGTTGGCACTGCATGCACCGGTAAGGGAGGACTGAGAATGAGCATTGAAGCCGTCCTACGCAACGAACAGTCGTGGCATATCGAGACTGCCGACGTGCTGGACGGGCTGCGCTCGTTACCGGAGGCCTCCGTGCATTGCGTGGTGACTTCGCCGCCCTACTGGGGGTTGAGAGATTACGGCGTCGATGGCCAGATCGGCCTAGAGAAGTCTCCGCAGGAATACTTGGCGAGGATGGTGGCAGTGTTCGGCGAAGTGCGCCGCGTGCTAAGAGACGATGGAACCGTGTGGCTAAATATCGGGGACAGCTACGCCGGTTCCAATTGTGGTGGCGGCACTGGGAAGAGCGGATTGCAGGGTTCGGCCGCCTGGCATGAAAACAGCAAGATCGCCAAGCAAACCTTTCGGCGCGATAAGGCGGCAGTGAATGGAATCGGCCACAAAGGCGACGGCCGCCTGAAGGCGAAAGACCTTTGCGGTATTCCGTGGCGGCTGGCGTTCGCTCTGCAAGATGCCGGCTGGTGGCTGCGAGCCGAAATCATATGGGCCAAGCGCTCGCCGATGCCGGAGAGTGTGACCGACCGACCGACGAAGGCGCACGAGCAGATTTTCTTGATGACCAAGAGCGCGCGGTACTTTTACGACTCGTTTGCCAGCGCGGAATCCGCGACGGGCCATAAAGGCACCACGGCTGGGCCGTGCAGTATCGGAGCCGTTTCCCAGCGTAATATGCGCACTGTCTGGGCTCTCTCGACGGAGCCATTCAGCGGCGCCCATTTCGCCACGTTCCCAACGGAATTAGTCCGCCGCTGCCTGTTGGCTGGCACAAGCGAGCGCGGCTGCTGCCAGTTGTGCGGCGCGCCGTGGAAACGGATAGTCGATCGACAACGACTGCGGACGCGGCCCGGCGAGAATTCCAACGATCCAGGCCGGCACGTCACTGAATTGGTTACCGCAGGCTGGCGGCAATCGTGCGAGTGCGCTACGCCCCCGCCGATCCGCTGCGTGGGTCTCGCTCCATTCAGCGGTGCCGGCACGACAGTTATGACGGCTCGGCGCATGCAGCTTCGTGGGATCGGTTTCGAGCTGAACCAAGAGTACGCAGAAATGAGCCGGGGCAGAATTATCGATGACGCGCCGCTATTGAATGGAACCTGAGTTAACCAGGTGCAGCCGGAGCTGGTGGCATGAAACAAACAACGAATCCCGCACGGTCAACCGCGGTCAATAACCACCAGCGCCGCAACGCCGTGGTAGCCGCTTGTCGCGGCCACAATTGACGCAACCCGCGGTTGACCGTGCGTTTTATCGAGAGTAAACGGACGCCGCCACGGGGGCGGCTAGGACGCCTGGAGTGGGCTGGGAAAGGAGTGGAAATGGGACGCTACTTCTCAAAAATGCTGTCGAGTTTCTGGACCGGCACGACTGGGAAGAAGCTCCGCGGTGACAGTGACGCCCAGGTTGTTGCCGCCTATTTGATCACCTGCCACAGCGCAAATTCTATCGGTTTGTACTACCTGGCACTGCCAACTTTGTGCCACGAAACGGGCCTTTCAACCGAAGGGGCTTTGAAGGCCCTTCAAAGGGTAGAGGAGATTGGATTTGCGCGCTTTGACACCGAATTTGAATGGATTTGGGTGTATGAGATGGCACGGTTCCAGGTTGGCGAAAAACTGAAAAAAGAAGACAAGGTTGTTAAGCATGTTATTCGGCTATTGGAGGAGGCTGATAAGTCCCCATTCTCAAACGACTTCTGGAAAAAATACCACGTCCAATATCACCTTCCAAAACCGGCAAAAAATGGACGGGTCATCGAAGGGCCATCGAAGGGGTCGCGCGCGCGCGCGCCTAGAGACAGAGACAGAGACAGAG